>Ga0222708_1000397_pt1 | contig 11508 bp, 28 predicted proteins | sample AntAcemetage1576_FD_179806 | JGI IMG/M metagenome (GOLD analysis project Ga0222708, IMG submission 179806) | Saline water microbial communities from Ace Lake, Antarctica - #1576 | ecosystem: Environmental > Aquatic > Non-marine Saline and Alkaline > Saline | place: Antarctica: Ace Lake... | reverse complement strand
GCGTGGAATTGGCGTTTTGAGCAATAAAGTTACGCGCAACATTGTTGCGTGGAATTGGCGTTTTGAGCAATAAAGTTACGCGCAACATTGTTGCGTGGAATTGGCGTTTTGAGCAATAAAGTTACGCGCAACATTGTTGCGTGGAATTGGCGTTTTGAGCAATAAAGTTACGCGCAACATTGTTGCGTGGAATTGGCGTTTTGAGCAATAAAGTTACGCGCAACATTGTTGCGTGGAATTGGCGTTTTGAGCAATAAAGTTACGCCACAATTTTGCCACATTTGAGCCACAATTTTGACACAATTGAGCCGGAGGCTGATTTTGAAGAAGACCGAGTCGGATTGACCGACTCGGTCAAATCGGCTCTGTCGGTCAATTTGTCTGTCGGTCAATCGGTCAATCGGTGAAATGAAGATGATGAAGAAGATGATATCGGTTGTAATAGAGAAAACCAGAATTCCCGGTTTTCTCGCTATTAACAGGCTTAGATATTACCACTTAGAAAATGTTTAAGAGCAGAGGCTAGTTTTGACGAAGGATACGTGAATTCGTTACGACCCTGAATTACGAAATATTGAGAATTGATTTCCACAGGAATTTCCTCGGAGTTATACTTGATAACCTGAATTTCAGAACCGCATATAGAAAGACGATCTCCGGAACCAAAGAATTCCAACATATCTTCTTCGAGATACAGCCCTATTGAATCGGGATTTTCCCAGGAACCTGAAGGAAGAGCCTCTGAGATTACTTTAGTTTGGAACTTGTTGAACATTGTGAAGCCTTTGTAGCTGGGCGGTATTGCCCAAATATACACTAACACAGGGAGGTTGTGAGTGCTAGTCTTATTTGTCAATAATTCAGGTCTTCTTCATCTTTATCCTCATCTGCCAATCTCCTATCTGGACATCTGAGATCCTCATCTGCCAATCTCCTATCTGGGCAGATGAGATCCTCATCCCGAGAGTGAACTCGGCTAATTCCACTCACTTGTGGTTGAAGAATAGTTCAAGAGCCTGTGATAGACTGCCGAAGAGTGAGATTTCACCATACTCGCTGTTGAGGTCGGAGGCCCAAACGATAAGATAGAGGTTGTCACAGACAGGAGTGAGGTGATCTCCTACCGGAGTAGAGAGATGATCTTCTTCAAGTTGCATGTAACCCTGTGCAGATTGAAGAATATATTGTGGGTGACAACAGATGTCTGCTTCCTCGGTCGTAGTGAAGTTGCGTTTGGGAGAGTTAAGAATTGTGTTGATAAGAGTCATGGGAGCCTCGTGTATTGGGCGGTATTGCCCACCTACACACTACCATACGAGGTTACGAGTGCTAGTCTTATTTATCGCATCGGTTTTACAGAATGTCCTCATCTTCTTCTTCGAATCCGATCTTCTTCTTCCTCATCTTCTTCTTCGAATCCGATCTTCTTCTTCCTCATCTGTAGAGGGAAGATTGACGAGATGAAGAAGAAGATGAAGATTGACGAGATGAAGAAGAAGATGAAGATTGACGAGATGAAGAAGACGAAGATAAACAACAAGACGACAGTCTGACTGATTGACTCGGTCAAAGTCACTCGGTCAATTTCAAAATACGTTATCGTCCTCTTCTTCATCATCGGCTTTTTTCGGAGGAGAGACATCGATCGCCTTGGAAAATCTCTTCTCCCAATCATCGATGGAGTCCATCTCAGCAGGAGCGACCAGAACTCCACCAGAATGAGTGACAGCGACCTCTTGTCTATCTCGATATCCTGGGTCGTGCTTCTTGAGTTCCAGTTCGATTAGTCGGATCGGATAGATCGTCTCGGTCGTAACCAAATTGCCGAGTCGGTCATATGTCTCTTTCTCCGTGCCGTTGAAGACGAGGTCCTGATGATGCCCAATAAGCTTCTCTCGGTATTCCTCCTCTGCCATGAGCACAGCCATTCCGAATTCTTCATCATCTTCCATGTGGCGACGGACAGTTCCGGTCGTTACTCCTGCCCTCGCAGCTGACTCTCCCATTCTTCCCCATATTCTGTATTCGTCGAGGAAGATGCCCTTTCCTCTGTCGTCAAACTTTATGCGGACCATCTGGACTTTGGATCTCCAGATCCCATCTGCATCCTCGTATCTGACAATCTCAGCTTTTGATCCTCGAGCGAGGAGTGATCTGGGCCTCTTGGCGAGTTTGAATTTCCGATCGTGCTTCTCGGCGTAGTTTTCTAGTTCATCATCCCTGTCCGTCATGTGTGCCTCATCATCTGTACGATATGAAGAGAAGGAAGATCTCCCCAACTAACAATATCCCAAGAACAACAAGAACACCAGACATCTTTCTACCGACAATTCCATCTACAATCCACCCGATTCATCTGACAATACTGCTTCCTCTAGTTATTAGTCTTCCTCTATGCTCCGACCCCTTGTTTTTATTAGTTATTATACTCTTTTTTAAATATAAAGAAATATATATTAAATACAATACTGCTTTACCACCAGCCTCCCCAAACCGGCACCCCACCCCGGAGCACCCCAACCAAAAAACGCTCTAGTAACGTCTTATAACATAATGTCTAAAATGGGCATTTAACCCATTGTAATCATTACATTCATATGTTAAACTAAGCTCTTCAATTAAAGGTAAGGCATCATGAAACTTCACTTCAACCGTTTACAACCAGTGCGTGAGTCTGATGGACTCAACTATACGAGGTATCCGAGATATGTCGGCAAGAAACCAGTGAGATACGCTGACGCCCCGACAATGATCATCCAATGTCGACTATATCGTGCTATCCACCAAGATATCATCCCTCTTAGGGTCGGTATCGGCGACCTGCACGAGTCGTTGTTCAGTGATGTCTCACATATATCTACCAAGAAGAAAATGGGGCAGATCATTATTCAAGCAACGATCTACGAGCCGAGGAAGATCCTTGCTCTTGGGAATAACAAGACTGTTGCTATCTATTCTTGGGCTGATATACGGGATTTGAAGTACGGTCTCGAATGGATGATTTGCATCTGGCTCTGGCGTCTCCAGAATGAGGGATACGAGAAGACTGACCCAGAGTATATCAGTACCTCCGAACAGATGGAAGAAGAGTTGCGTCTTCTAGCTGAGATGAGAAGCTCAGAGTATGCTGATTTTGAAGAGGCGATGTATGGAACTGAATATCCAGAACCAGACTGGGAAAACATAATCCCAGGATTGGAGCCTCACGAAGTCAAGCGTTTGATTGACCCAAACAGAGAAGATCCACTGATGAAGTGGCGGCGACACTGAAGAAACGGTGAACATCGGCAGTGAACAAAGAGACGGGCTTTTGTCCGTCATCATAAGACACTTCCCACACGTCAGCGAAAACCGGATTGAACGTGCAGATAGAGCCAGACGAGTGATCACAAAGACCATACGACTGACGGATCACTCCGGTATGAGAGTCATACACCGGAGGACCTGCCGCCATATTTTCGACGAGCATGTTGGAAGCCAGATAGGCGAAAAGTCTGGCGGCAGAAGAGTCGTAGCCAAGTTGACAAATCATTTGATTGACCTTTATACAGAGATTGCGAATTGAACGGCTTGACGGGGGCAGGTGAAGATCTCATCACCAACAGAGATACGACCATCCTGATGCTCGACGAGGTGGGAAGCAGGAAACCATATGTGACCGTCGTCGAAAGCAGGAATGATGACAGCATTGCCTGACTGATAAGGCTGAGGCTGACCGACAGACCACGACTTGACGAGATGATAATCACAAGGATACATGCCCTTGCGGAGGGTGAGACGGAGGGCCGCTGTTACGCGAGTAAGAAGTTGCATGATTAAGAACCTTTCTGGGCTGCAATGTCAATCCTGCAACTCTACCTAGATGATTGATTATTTACGCTGGTGTATTCGTAGACTCTGTCACCAGCTCTGTTGATGAATACATTCAACACATCACCTTTCGCCCTAGGACAGTGATTTTTGTGGATTGTGATATCACCGTTTTTGTGGCATTTGATGTAGACCATCATTTGTTCGACTCCTCTGCGATGGTCTTGGACAGTTTCTGCAACTCTTTCGCCCAAGAAGTTACCTGACCTTTGAAGATCCCAAGTGTCGCTGGGTCTTCACTTATATGAAGAAGAGCACTTTCTGCTGCTCCAAGAGCTTCCATCAAGTGTGAAATGTCGAAATGTGAGATGTCAAGTTTCATTTGTATAGCCTTTCCGGGTGGGCACCATTGCCCACCCCTACGTTACCATACGAAGTGCAGAAAGCAACACCTAGAATTCAAGCCAACCCAACGTGATCTTGACTTTGTCGACGAACTCTTGGGAGGCTTTGATCTTCGCCGCCGACAAGTCTGATCCAGCGTATCCTCCGAATCCAGGACCATGGAATTCCCATCCTACTCCTCTCTTGCGAATCGTAACACACCCGAGAGGAGTGACCGCTATCCACTCCTGCCCATATCTGGCGAATTCAATACCGTGAGACATAGAGTGCAGCCTCCTTCAGGAAAACTCCGTAATCGAACTTGGAGATCAACGCTCTGGCCTCTTCTTGGGCTTCGGGAAAGCCAGCCGTCGCCATGCGACCAGCGTCCACACAGAGTTCGGCAATCTCTTCATCGTTGAAGCCTTGGGTATCGGAAGCGATGTACTCCGACACGACAATCAAGGCATTGATGAGATCATCTGAGAATATCATCACCGACATCCCTCTGTGGACAGATCGTATTTGGAACCGAAGGTGATGGTATTCATCAACCGACGAGGCTTACCTTTTTCAAAACGAACGACACTCATAGTATTTCCTCCTCAGGAATAGTAGGGCTGACGCAAGGGAAAAGAAGCGTCAGGCAGAGTTTCGGTGAATGAACGAACACCGATGTTTCGTTCATCTTTGTAGATTTCTCGCAAAACGACTAAGTAATTTGTCGCCTCGGTCAAATTCTCGAACACGCGAATTTTGAACTCGTCGGTCCTGACTCCGGTTTGATACCACCAGCCACCTTCTTCGGGACCGCCGTAGGATTCATCTGTCTCGTAGACACCGACTGACCACCATTTCGCAGGACGGTCTGTCACCCAGATCATCACGTGACCTTGGTCACAGTATGTCCCGTCTTGGTCCGTCTCGCATTCATGAAAGTCTATCTCGCGTTCACACAAAGTGCAGCGGAAAATAGGAACCGTTTCAGAAAGATAATTCATTTGCAGAACCTTTACTGTGGGCGGCATTGCCCACCCATACGTTACTACACGAGGCACAGAGTGCAAGTTCTTAATATCACGCCGGGGAGACATACATCTCCCCGGCGGAACAGACTCATCAGATAATCCGCGAGGACCAAGGCTCAGGGCCGTAAAAACGCGCCCGCCTGACGTCTGCTGTGGGTGTTACTAGGCCACCCCCCACCGGGCCAACTCCATAATGCTCAGAGGGCGCTCTGAGCGGCTCTGACACGCATCCCCGCTGGTACAGTGCCGGGGTTTGTGCAAGGTTTCAGGCTATCTACTCCTACTCTTTCCCAAACACGACGAACGAGCTTACGTTTCAAATTCAGGATCTTGTATCTGCGCTCTACAATACCTGTCTTCTTACAAACTCTCACAGTCCCCATCGGGCTATATGCCCAACGAGGACGGAGGTAGTTACGAATGAGGCAGATCACTCTGCTGCTCTGGCCTGCAAGCACACGAGCTCATGCGCGAGGATAACCGCTTTGAACGGCTCCTCGTGGATCTCCAACAAGAAGTGTTGGTCAGGATCACGAAAACTCACGCAGACCACGCCGTTCTCTTTTCTCCAGACAAAGAAATCCATGCAGTCGACTTCTCTGATGTATTGATTGAAGAACCACATCACCTCGTTTTTGTCGTTGAGGTTCGCGATGACAGCATTCTCTCTCGTCATCGGTAGCATAGCCCAGAGCATCACACCCATTTCTGTTTCTCCTTCAAGAATTTGCGCCATTCCTCTTGGGTCGGCGGCTTTGTGATCAAACGAAGGGCTGCATCAATATTCATTGCGGAACTCTTCGTTCCAGGCGACGATCGCTGGGTCATAACCGTTGTCGGTCCCGTGTGCTTCGTCATACTCACGCTGTGCCTCCCAATTCGGCTGTTCTGCTAGACGTCCAATCTCACGATCAAACGAGTCGCGAGCGGCTTTGTAATCCACGAACTCCGAGAGCCACGGCTCATCACCGTCATGGCTCTCCTCGTAAACGGAGAACGTGCCGTCAAAGTGAGCGATCAAGGCATGGACTCCGTGCCGGTTCGCCATGTCTTCTACGGCGAACGGCTCACCAAACATTCCGCGCAAATCTCTGATGATGTGCTTTTTCATGCCAGAAACCCCGCCATACCTTGCTCGTAAATCGCAAACAGACGAGCGGCCTCGTTAAGGTCGACGTCAACACCCAACGTCATGGACATCGTGCCCCAGAAGTTGGACATGATCCGAGTCTGTGGGTTGTATTGAATGACGAAGTCATCTAGAGGGTCTTCATACCAGAGGTGGTGCGGGATATCACTTGGAGTTCTCTTGATAAACAGTTCCATTTGCAGAGCCTTTGCTATTGGGCACCATTGCCCACCCCTACGCTACCATGCGACGCACGGAGTGCAAGTTCATAATGTCCAACAGAAAAACCATCCGAAATCTTTGATCAAAGTCGGGATTTTATTCCATCCAATCCTAAAGAATGGTTTACGATAATAAAGATGAAGACAGAATCTACCTACTCTGAGATATAGAAAACAACTATCCGGTGATTTCACTCGGGAGACTCCAGTCTTCGTATTCGAACATCTCGGGGATCCAAGTCTCTAAGATCAAGATAGTCTCTAGTTGATTTCTCTTGTCAAGATCAGGGCGGAACAGAACACCTACGCGAAACCTGAGCTCGCCTTCCATCAGATCCTGGGAAATACGTATTCCTGGAAGATGATGTCCAAGATCAGGGCCGTTGTAATATCCTTTGAACTCGAAAGGACCTCCATTCCATTGGGTTCCTTCTCTATTCCAGAAACCAACTCTCAATCCTGGATGAATATTCATGGTGCTGACTGACCCACCCACGAAGGAAATCCTCTTCTTCTATACGTCGGTGCTCGTTTGTCTGTCTTCCATCTTTCCATCAAGTATATCTGATACGAAAAAGGAATGGGTAGATGAGAGAAGTCAAGATCGAGTCCGGCGTTTCTTGCACTATTTTGGAACGGTAGCATAGGCCCATCAGGTAGACAATCCCCAAAAGATCCAATATATCCCAGCCGATTACTGGCTGCATGGATCTTATCATATCTGAAAGTGTATTCCCGCGCTACATAGTGCGCGTAACTTAGGGTCCATTGCCAGTTCGCCCGCGTAGCGCCCACCCAGAGCGTCACTGGATGCCTTGAATGGCTAGGGCGGCATAGTAACCCCACCCCGGTTTCCCCAACGCTCTGGCATGGCACTGACAGCATCATGGTGGCTTCCATTAAAGCACTTCCCAGACGCTTGTCGTCAAGCATCTGGGCTGCTTCCTTGGGGTTCTTATCCAAGACGAACAAGTTCACTTCACATATCCCATGTCCAGAGAGACGAGGAAGTCCTCGATCTTGTCGAGTTGACTCTTGTTCGTCTTGGATGTTTTTGCCACCAGTTCTCCATACATGCTTTTGCGAACACGAGCGACGGCGATAGATGAGATGCCAATCTCTTCACCAACACGAACATCAGTCCAAGATGTGTGATAACGAACACCACCGTCCACAATATCGAGAATTTCTTTCAATCTGATATTGCATTTGATTATCTGCGCAGTAGTCGCGACTTTACGCTTAGTCTTGTTCATTTGTCATTTCCATTCTCAGCGGCGTCTTCGAGCGCGTTGTTGAGGATGTCTGCTCCATTTGGGAACAGCATCTCAAATTGCTCTATGGTGATTGAAAGTGTTTTGACCAGACCGTCAAAGATGATCTCGATCTCCGATACTTCCCATTCGGACGGAGACCCTGGATCATAGAGTTCCGGAGGGCCATACTCTCCGGAAGGTTTTACCTCCGGGGAGACGCACGTCATTGTGACAAAGACGTTCACTGTTCTTGGCTCGTCGGCGATGTCATTCAACACCGTCAAATCTTCGAACTCAAAAGAATGATCCATCAGCCTTGTACTTTGTGAAGCTGACCGTCGACGTTGCGTTGATATTTCTGACCTCGGCCGGTGCCGATGACACCTCTTCCGTGCAGACCGAAAGATTTATGTGTCATCGTAGCCCAAAAACCGAGACGAGTGACGGCGTCGTAGACGAGCTCACCTTGCTCTTTGGTGAATTTGTCGCCGAAGTCGTCTCGGTCAAGTTTTTCAGCACTTATATAACGAGTCATTTCTGGTCTCCCTCCACTGACATGAGTGTGACACCTACCTGCATCATGCAGATAGACGCTGTTTTCAGAGTCACCCAAGAGGGAAACTCAATCTTGTATTTGTTCTCGGGGCAACCGATGTCAGACTCTACGCTGAAAGCACCACCTTCTTTCGTGACGAGCTCGGCCCAATAGAGTTCGCCGTAGGAACTGGCGACCTCGATCTTTTCTGCTTCTCTGATGCTGAGCTGATCTGATTCGATGAACATCAGCTCCCAGAGAGGGTTGTTCTCGGACAGGTCAAACCCGCCGCAAGGAACAAGGATACCGCGTCTCATCGTTGTGCTCCAATCTTCTTGTCGTACATCGCCTGCAAGTCGGCGTGTGCAATCTGCAACTGCCCACGCTTGTAGGTCTTGCCGGTAATCTCACCGGCCTTGCGCAGCATGTTCATCGGCGTGTACGAACTGTTCGGCTTGATGCCGGTTTTGACATACAGCTTGATGGCAGACTTCAATGTCACAAGTACAAAGTTATCAATATCGGTTGTCATTGCAGAACCTTTGCTATGGGGCACCATTGCCCACCTAAACAGTAGCTCAAGACACGGCAAAAGACAACAGTTATTTGTCGGTCATGTAGAGAAGTTTAATGCTCAGCTTTCTGTTTCTACTATGAGAATATCCGAACTCCGGAAGAGGATAAGTCCAGTTCACACCAGCGATCTTCTGACCAGCGATAAACTTTCTGCTCATCTCATAGGCGACCTGATCGAAGGTTCTTTTTATCTGCTCTTCACTTGGGTATCCCTGCTGAACGATGTCATGAGGACAAACAGTGTGAGATTCGGTGAAGACTAGCCGACCTCGCAGCCTCAGTTCAATGAACAGATCTTTGTCTGTCATCTTGGCGAATTTTTCTGAGTCATGGTCATGAAACAGTGTGAGTTCTGCATCATTCACAGTGGACCCCAATTCCGTACAGCAATCTCAACGCGGTCTTCGCCGCCGACTGTTGCTTCGGCTCCACACTCAACGCATCTCATATCTTTTTCTCATCGTTGAAATTGATAGGTCCATCAATGGGAGATATCGCTATCAGGCAGACTTTCACTTCAGCTATTTTCGCAATCTCTTCTTCCCAGTAAAGAATAGCATTTGAGTCTATCGGACCCCGACGACCGAAAAGCATCCTTCCGAAAGTCCCACTTTCACCTGCGTAGGAAACCATGTAATACTTCCATTCTTCACTCATCGTTCTGCTTCTTTTCGGTTACGTCTTCCAGAAGCTCGAAAACGAGAAGCTCTATCTTGACAAATTCACCGAATGAATCGTGAGCTTCTTGTCTGGAATGTCCATCCATCCAGTAGACGTTGCCATCATCGTCTGTGATCCTCATCAGATATTCTGGTGTCATGTTTTCCACTTCTCGGGTATTGGCATGATATAATTTGGGTGATAGTGACTCACCATCACCCACTCTTTGTTAGTCATGTAAACAAACCAGTGATCTCCAACAACACCGATCTGCTCACACTTGTAGAAAGCCATGTCATCACCCTCGCCGAAGTAATGTGTCGCACCTTCTGGAGCCTCGACTGAGGTAATGACATTGAGTTTCATCGTTTGATCAGCTCCAGGATTTTGTCAAACAGGAATTGCTGCATTCCACGAGTGCAGTCCGCAAAGCCCATGCGATTGTGGATCCACTCTTCGTAGATAGTTATCGCCAGGAAGTCTCGACCATTGGCAAGACACTGTCTGCTGAACCGCATCTTCTGTCCATCGGCAGTAGCATAGACGTTTTGACCAAGGCTCTCGACGAATGTCAGATCTTCTGGCCTGACAGTGCAGTTCAAGACGTGAAGCATTTTGCAGGCATCTTCGATGACTTGCAAGTCGTTGCCGCGAGGAAAAAAGACATCGTAAAGTTCGTCTTTCTTGCGAGCTTTCTTGAGCATGGCTCGCAAAGACTCTTTGAGATTGGTGTTGTCTTGCTGCTCGGCGATAGCATCAAGGAACATTTCACTCGGCTCATAAGCATCGCAGAGCATCATGTCGCTCTCAAATCCCTTATACTTGGGATCAATGAGCTTCCTGCAGAATTCAATATCTGTGGATTTCGGCAATCTCGTATGCAGCTTGTAATTCGCATCATACAAGCTCGCCAAGGTGCGGTCTTCGGTCAACTTCATGCTGGTGGTGAAGTTGTAGGTGAACCGGGAACCCTTGAGCAGTTTGTGAACTCGAACTCCACGGTAGAACAGATAGTCGCTTTTCCCATGAAAGACCTCGATCCCATCGAGAACCAGCCACGGCTCTCCTTGTAAAAAGATCTTGCCACGGTCGCCGTGGACATCATCGATTTGTGGACCACTCACAGAGAAGATCGTGTCAGCAATCTGCGCATTGGTGCTGATGACGCCGCCTTCATCGAGACAGTTGGAATAGAGCTCTCGGTATGCCTGCCAGACCTCCCAGTCGCGGCCGAGGTCGGTGGTGAAAGCGAGCTGCTCGTCGTTCATCATGACGAACTTAAACGTCACGCCGCGAACTTCTTTGTCACGTGTGGAAAATGTGACGATCTCACCACCTGTGATCAGCTTGATGACATGACCAGTGCGAAGGAGGGTAGCAATCGCATACTTGAGACCGGTGCCAAAGTAGCCGATGGCGGTATCGGTCTCTTTGACATGCAGTCCCATTGTGCGGATGAAATCAAGATCCATCACACCGGGATTTGCGAAGTTAACACTCATGGTAGAGCCTTTCTATTTGGGCACCATTGCCCACTTATATAATAACGTGTGACCTAGCGTGTGACTAAGTCATTTTGTCATTTTACGACTCAAATATGTCGTCAAACAGACCGCAGAGTTCAGGTTGTGGGCATTTCATTATGATTGCCTGAGTATCTTTTTGCTCTCCATAAGCCAGAGTCTCAGCTTCTTCGTCTGTCAACGTAACACACCAAGCATCTAGCTTGACGAGGTCGCTTTGATCTACTCCCTCAGCCCCCATGACGTCATCTAATCCAGAAAGCCATTCTTCTTCTGGACAGAACGCGTTGACTAAACCGTTGTCGTAAGCGATCAACAGAGCGATACGCTTAATTCCGGGATAAGTGTCAATGATAATCATCTCAGCACCTTTAGCCTTTCTATTT
>Ga0222708_1000395_pt1 | contig 11542 bp, 13 predicted proteins | sample AntAcemetage1576_FD_179806 | JGI IMG/M metagenome (GOLD analysis project Ga0222708, IMG submission 179806) | Saline water microbial communities from Ace Lake, Antarctica - #1576 | ecosystem: Environmental > Aquatic > Non-marine Saline and Alkaline > Saline | place: Antarctica: Ace Lake... | reverse complement strand
GTTGTAATTACCCCCATGGCATATCTGGTTAAAGTGTAATGTTATTACGACAGTCTGGATTAGGGTGATAGGTAAGGGGAAAAAGTGTCGGTATTGTTAAAACGTTTCGTAAAGGGTTGATTTTTATTTATATATTTGTTGTAATATATTTATATATTTGTTTGTATTTGATCTGTTTGGCGCTGGTATAAAAAAATCACTGACTACATAGTATTTAGTAATGGTACTTTTAATGATTAAATGATTGAATTAAGAGTAGAGATGAAGTAAGATTGGAGGATGGAACAATGGATTGAATGATTAGTGTATGAATTAATGATTAGAAGTGTAATGATTAGCATGGAACGGACATCCCAAATGAAAGATTTAGATTTACTTGAGTAGGCACAGGTTCTCCTTTGAAAGACCCTGCTATAGTTAAATTAATAATTATACGGTATCCTCAAAGGTGTTATGATTCCTGTGCCTACTTAGTTACTGTATCCCACTAGATGAGTTTGAGTTTCTTTCGTATGCGACTTGCAGAAGATGGCAATGCTTCTGACCTAGGTTCTCCCTTATGCCAACTGGTGTAAAGTGAGCAACCACCAGATTCTTACTGTGATCCCTCAGCCATGATTATCAAGCTCCGAGGGCAGTAATCCATCTGTTCACGATCCACCTTTTATCTTTGTACCAGGGTAATGTCATTATCCATTAGTGGGAGGTTGAAACCGATAAATACACTAGTATCTATACATTAAGATTACTATATTTTTATCAGCTGTGTCAAGGAATAAGTTGATTAATCTGATTAAGCCTTAATAGCTATTGACAATACATTAATTAGTAGATAGGTTAAAGAGTATGATCAATAAACAGGACGAAGAATTAGAATATGTATTTACAAGTGTACAAACTATGATGCTTTATGCTGACGGTAAAGGATGGCTTGATTATTTAAATATTATTCTGACAGATATGCTAGCAAAACGAGAGATAAGAGAGATTATGAAGACGGAGGTGAAAAATCAGGTTACGCTTGAGGGTGAAGCAGAGGATATGACTAGATTTGTCGATTGGTTGTTTAGGTGTACTATTGATGGGGAGAGATTAGTAGATAATGTCGTAACACGTATAGTTGACAGTGAATAATAATTGATACTTGTTTTATGTGTGGATCAAGAAGATATAAAAAATACGCAATCTCAAGAGATTAATAAGGAGTTCGATTGGGCAGGGTTTGAGGCTTTGCATACGGCGTTTTTCTTTAATAAGAAGAAGTATGTGACTATACAAGCTGGTAGACGGGTTGGTAAGACGTATGGGGCTTTTATGTGGCTGATCCAGGAGTGTTTAGAGAACGTACATTCTGGATTATGGGTAGATACCGCTCATAATAATATTACATTGTATGTGGAACTTTATTTGAAGAATGGAACTCATGATACTCCTCCTATTCTTGGTGATATTTGGTATTTGTTTGATTGGGATCCAAGAATGAAGGTTCTCAAGTTTCCTAATGGATCGTTTATCAGGTTTGGTAGTGCTGAGCGTCCTCAGTTGTTAGAGGGATTTGGTTATTCTCGGGTAGTTCTTAACGAGGCTGGTATTATTCTTAAGAATGCTAATTTATGGGATGGTGTTATTGCTCCTATGACGAAGGGTAATGAAACTCAGGTTAGAATTGTTGGAACTCCTAAAGGCAAGAATAAGTTTCACACTTTAACCCAGAACGATGCGTTTCAATCGTTTCATATAACTGCTTATCAGTCACCTCACTGGGATACGGCTGAGTTGGACATGATTAAGGATAATGTACCCGTTGATGCTTGGCAACAAGAGTATTTGGGTCAGTTCTTAGATAATGCGGCAGGTGTATTTCGTAATATTAAGGATTGTTATTTACCCGCCCGTTTGACTCAGCCGATACCTGGACGAAAGTATGGAATGAGTGTCGATTTGGCTAAGCATAAAGATTATACGGTTATTTACGTGGCTGATATTGAGACACGTGATGTCTTATATCAACTAAGGTTTAATCAGTTATCCTGGACCGTGATTATGGATCGGATAGAAGAAACATTTGATGAATGGGGCTGCGAGTGGTGTATTGTTGACTCTCAAGGTGTTGGAGACGTTGTATTTGATAACTTAGAAGATCGGGGGATGAATGTTATACCGTTTAGGTTTAGTAATAGCAGTAAGAATCATATTATAGATAATTTATCGGTAGCAATTGACAAACAGGATATTCGCTTTTATCCATTTGAATCATTGATTAAAGAATTAGATGTCTTTGAGTATGAGATCAGCGCTTCTGGTAATAAAAAGTACAATGCGCCATCAGGATTCCATGATGACTGTGTTATCAGCTTAGCATTACTCAATGAGGCCATGAGATCATTTGTTCCAAGGAGAAAGTATCGTGGAATTGTTATTGATTGACAGATACTGCGAAATACAAGTTAAAAGTAATTAACATGCCGTCAACTAAGAAGAATAGAGTATCGTCATTGCTCTCCAGAATAAGTAGAGTGTTTGACAACGATTATAATATCCAAAAGCCCACTGCACGTCGCAATCCAGTAATTGGTCAAAATGAGACTCGTGAAAGTATTAAAATTGCTAGTGGTATGCCTAATAGTGTTCTGGATAATATTAACACTATTGTTACTGTACCTAAGTTTTATACGTATTCGCTATTTTATGAAATGTTTCCCGAGGTATCTACTCCTATTAATAGAAGTGCTTCTAGGATCTCATCGTTATCTGGACGGCTCTATACTGACGGTTACGTCGAGGAGAAGGTAACCAAAGACTTCATAAAAGATTACCGTATTAAAGATCTGATTCGAGAGATCGCCATGAATATGCAGCTGCATGGTCAGTGTATTATTGCTGAATTTAATACTACGGATAAAGCTCAACGATTCCAAGTGATCCCGCCTCAAGAGGTCACGCTATGGAGTGTTAAACAGTTTAATATAAGTGAGTTTACGTGGCGTTCTGAGATCGGTAGCTTGAGAATAACCGAGGACTTCTATATCTCTAGACAAGCGTCGTTAAAATCTAAATGGTTTGGGGAATCACCGTTTGTATCGTTCTATGACCGTTTAGATGGGTTGGGAATGGACATCGACAACTTTAATGAGTTCTTACGAAATAATAGTTTTCCTGGACTTGCATTTATTCCAAAAGAAGGAATTAGTGATGAGGAGTTTGACGTTCTAAGGCAGAGCATTGAAAAGCTTAATCAAAAAGGTGCTAGATTCAAAGCTGGCGTATATGATACCATTGATAGAATTGAGCATATCAAACAGGATCTACAATTCAAAATGGCTCCTGAGGAAAAGAACGAAATAGCTATGATGGCGGCGGCGGCGGTTTCATATCCTTATCAGTTCTTGAAGAAAGGTTCATCTGGTCTAGGACAAGGTGAACAGAAGTCTGTATTACAGGTATATAAAGATGAGCTTACTGATCCAGTTCAGAGCCATATTAACAGCATTGTTAATGATTTTATCTTACCAAGATGCGAGGCTAAGTATAAGAAGTTTACGTGGAAGTCGACTCCAATGTCAGTTTCTTCTCTTGAAGATATGGCTAACATGGTATTCAAAGGCGTTGACTCTGGAGTATTCAGCGTTTACGAGGGTAAGACACGTTATCTAGGCTATGAAGACGATGAAGTGCAAGAGGACGACAAGTTCAGGATTGTTGGTAGCAACGTTGTCAAAGAGGGTGAGATCGAATCTGGAAACATGCAAACAAACGTATTACGTTATGAGATGCCTGGCAAAGCTACGGCACCTTCTAATGAGTCAAAGGAAATGGTGCAACCAGAACAAAATCCATTGCAAAAAGTCAAAGAATCTATTGAGAGCCAGAAGACACTGAATGGTAATGACAAGCGAAGACTTAGAAAGATGATCGAGACTATCTCACAAGAAATAGACGATGGCTATTCTCCAATTGAGCTATTAACTGCTACGGTAACGGCCGTTGAGTTAGCTGATCTTATTCGAAAAGGATTAGAAGAGCAGTCAATTAGGATTATTGATCAGTTCGATGTTAAATCAATGGATTCAGTAGATAATATTGTCATTGATGATAGTGATCGGCTATTATCATTTATTGAGCCTGGATTATTGGTCTACTACATTAACTACTTCATGACCCTATCAAAGCTAGAGGCTTATAGAGAGTTAGAGAAATTAGGTATTGTATTGACTCCTGAGATTAAAGCTGAGATCAATAGAGAAATACAAGACTACGCAAATAGTAGGGTAGAATCTCTAATGGGAGATACAGAACTGCTAGATGATCAGGTTGTAGACATTAATGATATTAGCCAACCAGCCGTTCCTGAGTCTTTGGATATTACTACTGGTTTATTGATTGCGGGCATAATAGCCGTATCACCTAACAAAGCGACGGCAGTAGACATAGCTAAGAAGCGAGCAAAGACTCGAGCGGATAGAATACTAGAAACTGAGATTAGCAGGGCTTACAATGCATCCTTATTCATAATATCTAAAAAAAATGATACAGTAGAGCTACAATGGTTGAGGACTAGATCCGATGCTCCTAGAAGGATTCACCTTGCGCTTGTCGGACAACGTGGCAATACTCCTGATGACTTTGACGGTCAATGGCCTGGCGTTCTTATACAGTGCAAGTGCTCACTTAAATTTGTAATCAAAAACTAATTATGAAATACGAAGATATACTTATCCAAAACGACAGCTCACTTATAATCGGTGGCGCAGCAATGACGGCAGATAGAGATCGGCATTTAGAATCTATCTGTATTTCACCGAGAGCATTCCAAAAAGGTAGTAGAGCGTTCCTGAGTGGATCAGCACCGTTATTAGTTGATCATGGATTTGAGAATAAATATGGTAGTAATGTGATCGGAAAAGTGATTTCACTAGATTATGAACCCAAAGATTATAACATTGACTCACCAGATCGTCTAGACATGAAGTTAAAAGCTGTAGCAGTAGTAACTGACCTTATGGTGATACAAGACGTTCTGAGTGGCTTATATGATGCTTTTTCTCTAAGATGGCTTATTAATTCCTGGTTAGTTAACGGTAAAACGAATCAAAGAATTGATACAGATATTGAAATAGTAGAGCTTTCTATTACGGGTGATCCTGCTAATCTAAACACTACGTTTGAGGTTGTCACTGATGATAAGCTGATTGAGCAATACCAAAGAGATGAAATGTTCGGACAAAAGGTCAGTATTAAAAGTATGTATAGATCAGCTGCAGGCGAATACTTTGCTGATCTAGAGTTCGACACTTTAGAGAGTATGAAGTCAATGAATAAGGTTAAAATGCCGTCCTTGCATATCCCACAGTTTCAGGTTAAAAGAAGAAACGGTATTGACATCAGTAATATGAGAATCAAGTAGTTATTTGACAGTTTTCTATTCTTGTAACAGTTAATTGATTACTATGTACGATAATGTCATCAAAGAAGTAAACACACTAATTCAGGATAAACTAGGTGCGGATAAAACTGCAGAAACAGCTAAAATTAATTTTAACTCTAGTTCTGATGGTTATGTTGATTTCTTATTAGACAGTGTCGCACATAGGGTATCGTTCAGCGTTAAGGGAGATGACATCATTATTGAAAAAGAATTTACTCCTATTATTGCTGAACAACCTGAAGCAACCGATACTGAAGAGAAAACATCTGACGAAGATGTAAGTAGCAAAGAGGAGGTTGGCGAAGAAGAGACTCCTGACTCTCAAACACAGGAAACAGTCGAGGATCAAACCGAGACTGCACCAATACAACAAGAAACCACTGAAGCTAAGCCAGAAGAAACCGTTACGGTAACGACTGAGGAGGTAACAGTACCAAAAACCGATGAAGAGGAAGCACCAACAGAAAACATAGAAGAGGTAAAGTCAGAAGCTACTGAAGAAACTATAGATACGGTAGCAACTAAGCCAGAACCTTATTATGGAGACTTTGTTGATATGCTTTCACAAGAAAACAATCTTATTATTTAATTATGCCAACTAACCTCACACAAAATCAAGTCCAAGCTACTTCTACTTCTGAATTTACAACAGGAAGAGCAAAAAGCTGGGCAAACACTCTTAACAAGTTCTTAGTAACTAGCAACCAATCACCAATCGCTTTTGAAGCATCTACCCTTGAGAGCATGAAGTCTTTCACAGGTGCTAACGCTGCAACTGGATCAGGATTAATTGAAACTCGTGTTCAAACTCCTATCACTTTTGTAGGTAACCGTGGTGGAGTATTCATTGAATCTGGAATCGATTACCGACCAAACAGTGGATATGATATTCGAGTTAACAGTTTCTCACTCAGTGGAACATATGCACAAATTGCATGTGGAACTGATACTGAAAATGAAATCTCTACATTCGCAACTGGAACAGTTAGCCTCTTAAGAGAGCGAGCTGAAATTCAAGGATGTGAAGATCTAATCGCTCGTACTCCTGATAAAGCACAATTGCTTTTAGCTTTTGAGCAAGCTTTGGAGAATGAAAAGTTAGTACTCGCTGATCGAAAGGTAGCTGTAGCTATCACTAGTAACGCTTCGACTGTTGCTATTGACCCTGCTAGTATTGGCGCACTTCGACCTATTGCTCTTGCCATGTATCAAATGCAAGGTAATATCGGAGGACTATACAGCAATCCAGGTATCGGACATCGATACTACATGAGTCCTTCTGGATACTCACGATTCCTCAGATCACAAGATGCTGACGGAAACTTCTCTTGCTGCAACTCTCACTTCGAACGAGTTTACGGCAACACAGGTCGTCCTGATGTAGGTCTTATGGGATACTTCGACGGATACCCAGTTTATGTAACTAACGGAATCTTGAACACTTACACTGCTAACGCTACTGGTGTAATCACTGCTCAAACTGCTGGTGCAAGGACTGCTGTATTATTCGGTCTTCCTTACACTATGACTCTTGGACGTGGACTATCAGACTTAGATCAAATCATCGTATTTGATGCTACAACTGATCGCCAAAGCTACTACGAAGGAGAAGTCACTATAGGGGCTGTCACTTACATGGCTGCTGTACTAAAAGCACCTGCTGCTTGGAACTACTACGCTTTCTAATCTACACTAGACAAAAGACACAAATAACTATACTAATATATATATGGAATACAGAATTAAATCATCATTTTACTCACCAGAGGGACATTACTCTGGTCCTTCTGGACGGGTAATAGACGAAGAATTATACACAAAGGCTGTCGACTGGGGCTATGCTGATAGAGTAGAGGTTTCGGGGTTAATCCCTGATACCTTTCTATCTGATAAAGAGCTTGACGAAAAGATTGCTGAGCTTCTTGCGGAGAAAGAAACACGAGCTGATAAAGCAGATAAGGACAATACTTCTACAAAAGAAGAGGAAGAGACTGATCCAGAAGCATCTCAAGAGACTCCAGCAAAACGAGGTCGACCTGCTAAAGTTAACTAGTGATTATTAATGGCAACTTGGAAAGAACAAACTACAGCCTCACAGCTAAGAGCGGTCACTGGAAACATTGACACTCAGTTTGATACTCAGATCCAAGCGTACATTGATAGCATGACACAGGATATAGAACAGTTAACGGGGATCAGCTTTGATTATACAGTAGGAGATACAGTGATAACATACTCGAATACACTCGCAAGAAATGTATTCGTATTAGATGAGACTGTATTACTTGCTGGTCCTTACTTAACTGTTACTTCGCTAGAGTCATCATATATCCAGCCTACTCCAACATGGAGAACGCTTGAGTTAAATAATGACTATACGGCGGAGACTTCTGAAATAGAAAGATATAAGAACGTGATCACTAAGTTTGCTTTTTGTAATAAGATGTGCAAAGGTCAACAAATCAGAATCACGGGTCAGTTAGGTTTTAGTGAATTAATACCCAACGACCTAAAGTTCATGATGGCAATCGTTGTATCAGCTTATTACATCAGGCTCAGATCAGGTATAGGGGTTTATGATGTAGACAGCGAAAAATCATTAACTCGTACAGTTACCTATATCAAGAATGGTCTTAGCAGTGCTGCAATCTTCGCGCCAACTAGCATAGACGAATTGGAATCAATCATTAAAAAATACATTATACATCCCAAATATGCCTTCTAATTACAAACTCAACCACCCTTCATATGTTCACGCCGCTCAAAAAGAAATTGTCTCTGAGAAAGAGCTAAAATCTCTTCTTAGTACATTTGCAATCGATGATATTGACCAACATATTGAAAAACTATTAAAACTAAATTTCGTAGAAAAATATGTCGACAACACTACCACTGACGTACGTAAAGATGACAAAACCTCAGGAAGCAAATCAGCTGAATCCAAATGATGGATATGCTACTCCATCTGAAGTAGTCTTATATACGGGCTTTGCTTTTGTAGAAGACATATCCAAAGACAGAAGATTCGATCAGTACTTTGAATCTGGAGAACAATATAAGAAAAGGTTTTATTTATCTATTGATTCTGGAACATTCGATCCAGCTGATATACTACAAGGCACTATCATTGAGTTTAATTTATCAGAAGTTGGATCAGGGCTGATAGCTATTGATTCTACTAAAAGAGATTACATGTCAGTGCAGTGCAATGAACCAATGCGCCAAGGAGGATTGAGTATACTAGGATCAAGACATATTGAGCTATTCGCAATATCTTATAACTAACATGAGCTTCAAACTAAAGTTTAATCAAATCCAAATCAATAAGATCGTTGGAGCTATTGAAAAGAACTGGGTTAGAGAGATGAGCGGAAAGTCCTCTACATTTGAACGTACAGGCACGATACTACATAAAAATGCTATTAAGTACCTTAGAGCATATAAAGACGGACCATTGAACGACGGTGCCAAAATGAAACAAGTTGCCCTCAGAAAGACTATTCTCTGGCGTTTCACTGTAAATGTGGACTATTACGCTGATCCTAGAGAAGGACTCGATTTAAATGCACCATACGGGATCAGAAAGTTTGACGTTCTTGCTTCCTCCTGGTTAATTAAAAGAGAGAAGCTTAAGTTGAAGTCTGTTCAAGAACCTTATGGAAGAAGAAGAGGCTTGAAACTTAGAGATAAAAATATACCACCCTTAACTAATCCTTAACTAATATATAATGCCAGCACCATACGGAGTATTTACGAGGAATATCCTCATTAACAATCAGCCAGATCCGTTTGAGCTTGATTACTTTGTATCTAAAATGGTTGAGGATGCTTCTAACGCAAGCACCAATACATATCTTAATAATGCCACGGTTGGATTGCAGGAAAGATTACTATCCTTTCAGGAGATCCAGAACAGCGTAAGTAGCAATCAAGTAGTCATATCTATTGCACCCGAGCAGGAGTTCCAAAGTCTTTATGACGACGCTGCTTATAGACATCACAAAACATTAACACAGTGGTTCAGAGTAGTAACAATAACTACAACAATCAAAAATGAACCGTTATCAAACAACGACGAAATTAAGAAAATACACAAGGAGATCATTAACTTATTGACATTAAACAAAAGTACGTACACTAATGATAGCATAGGACAGTCTACTGAAATATATTCTAATAACACTAGTTATAATAGATTGATCAGCCAAACCGTTCTAAATGAGGTCGAGACATCTAAAAACCGTATCGGCTTCCTTCAGTCCAAAATAACCATCTTATTCAAAATATACAAAACATAACATATGCCATACCTCTCAAAAACAGCAAACTCAGATTACGGGTTAGGAACAATTGAAGATTTCAGAGCGATACAGCCGATCATGAACGTATTTAATACGAACGCTGATCAAACAGATAAAACTATCTATATCTCTCAAGCTTCATCCTCAACCCCTATTGCAACTGGTACATCCACTGCATCAATCACACAACCAATTCTAGCACGCAAATACAGCGCTGCGTCAATCCTGAACTACGGAACCTCAGCTAGACCAACAGTATTATTCAATACTACAGGGCAAGCTATCACTGTAGTAGCACCAGCAGATGGAAGACGGTTTGTTACTACTTCGTTCTCAGTTGATACAACTGGTTACATTTGCTTTATTGCTAAGGTAAGCACAGCAATGACTGTAACATTCAAACTTAATACAACCGCAGGTACTAATTCAAGAGACTTCGCATTCACCTCGGCTTCATTCATAGCTGATTCCAATGGATACGCTCGATTCATCGCACCTTTAACGGTCGGTACGTATACAGGAGTAACTGTATCTGATACAGGAGCTTTTGATGCAAATAGTATTGTAGGATACGATCTAATTGGAAGTGCCGCTGGAGTCATTGACTTCACTGCATTCTCAACAGCATCTAACCCTGAGGGCTTCTTAGGACACCAATCAACATATTTGTTTGATTGTATTGATGAAGCAACCATGGAAGAGACGCTAACTACTGCCGATCGAAAGTGTGGTCTTATCACTACAGGATCAAGTGCTACTGAAAAGAGCATGATGGTTACTCTTAAGGTAAGAACGCTTAACCCTAAGAACGAGGCAGGAGCCCGTGGAGAAGTACTCAAGATCGGAAGTCGACGTGTGCCAAAAGTGGTCAACGGAGAAGTTGGAGCTTTAAACAGCTTGGCAGTTACCGCAGGTGCTTTGACAATCACAGGACTCACAGCAAGCGCTTTGATGTCAGTTAAAGTAGACGGAACAGTTCTTGATCGTGTAGAGTCACTCGCTTATGTTACTGATACAACTTATCACTACAATGAAGCAAATGGTGCATTCGCATTCTCTACTATTTACAACGGTAAGTTCCCAACAATTATCTTTAATGAACTTACTACTGTTACCTTCTTTGAGAACAAGAACTTAAAGACTGGGCTTGTAGGTCCTCTAGTAATCACTAGAACCTCAGAAACAGGAACAACTATTGTTACTACATTCCCTAAGGCGGAGATTACTAAGGTAAGTCCAACTCAGGAAGATTCTGAAGTATCTCACACGTTTGAGATCAAAGTATACGCAATAGAAAGAGGAAACGACTTTCTATTCTATACTCAAGCTTATCTATAATACTTATGTCATTTGTAATCTTTAAAGGAACCTCAGAAGAAAAAACAATCAGATCACTCGTACTATATAACAATGTAGACGAGTCATTTGTTGTTCAGCTACCTCACTACACTTCAGCTTGTAAAAGTTGGACAGCGAGCACTAGCGGATTAGATAGAGATACGTATGATAAAGTAGGTACATTAGCAGCAGAGTATGAGCAATTAGAAAAACTACTGCATGCTTGCAAAACTCAATTAGATAAAGAAGAAGATCCAGAAAAGATTAAAGAATTAGGAGAGTTATTTGCAGGTTATCAGAAACGGTCACTAGAACTAGGTGTGCAAGCCTCTACGTTGAGTAGAAGCGCAAGTCTAGTCTATGGACTTAATAAAGAACAGTTAGCTACTGCAGATGAATCAAGAAAGGTATATACGGACATGAGAGATGAGCTAATCGGTCTTATCTCTAATGGACTAATGGCAGAAGACAGGACAAC
>Ga0222708_1000394_pt1 | contig 11545 bp, 25 predicted proteins | sample AntAcemetage1576_FD_179806 | JGI IMG/M metagenome (GOLD analysis project Ga0222708, IMG submission 179806) | Saline water microbial communities from Ace Lake, Antarctica - #1576 | ecosystem: Environmental > Aquatic > Non-marine Saline and Alkaline > Saline | place: Antarctica: Ace Lake... | reverse complement strand
CTTAGTGTTCGAGTCAGTATACAGAGGACTATCAAGTATAGGAGTATCAGGTTATACAAAAATAGAATTACCAAAAAGATAATTATGTTTGATAAAAATAAAAAGGTAGTAAGGGTAAGTAGAAAATTAAATGTATGTATAAAAACTTACAAACTTCCGGTAGATATGAAATTTGAGGGTTGCTTTAACCCTCTCATAGAATTTAAACCAGATATGGTTGTAAAAGTTCAAGATGTAGAATTAGAGGGGGTTTTTAAATTAACCGAAATAGCTCAATCAATACAACAATACAATAGTAGACAAGTTTTGTTTTGTAAAAAAGCTGAAAAAGATACTATTAATCAAAAGAGAATTACTAAAAAACAATAAATTCTAAATTTAATTACAATGGCAAAAAAGAAAGAAGTAAAAGCTCCGAAAGCTCCGAAAATGGAAAACCTGGAAATCCTTGAAAGTGGAATGTACAAAATCACTTTAGATGATGGTACAATTATCTTAGGTTGGCCCCAATCATTATTCATAGAAGCCGCGGGAATAGTAGTGGGGGATGAGGATGAAGAGGATGAAGAGGAAGAAGATGAGGATGAAGAGGAAGACGAAGACGAAGACGAAGATGAGGATGAAGAGGAAGACGAAGATGAGGATGAAGAAGACGAAGATGAGGATGAAGAAGAACTTACTGCTAATGAATTACTAGAGGCAGACTATGATGATTTAGAAGACATCGTAGAAGAAAAAGAACTTGACATCGACATGGATAAGTTTGATGAAGATGACGAGGACAAATTGAGAATGGCAGTAGCTAAGGAATTAGGTATCAAATTACCTAAAGCTGAAAAAGCTGAGAAGAAAGGTAAGGATAAAAAGAAAGGTAAGAAAAAGAAGTAATACCTTTCGGCTTATGGTATGATTTATTTACCTTTTCCGAAAATTACAAACAAGAAAACCGGAGGTATAAATGGGATGACAGTGGGGATTGAAACCGATTACTCCAATCCCATTTAACCTTTTTAAAACAATTTAAATTTTTATATAATGGCAAAAGAGAAAAAAGAAGTAAAAACAGAGAGAGTTAAGAAAACTGCAAAAGAGAGAAACTCTGAGCATAGAGATAATTACCAAACTATCAATGACGTAAATGGGGTAGAGACCCAAGTACTTCACATCAGAGAGCAAGGGTGTATTGTTAGGGAAGTTACCAAACAAGGTAATGTATCATCAATATTTGTACCGAATGTAAAACCTAAGAAAAAAGGAGTTAATTACACTCTTATACAAGATACACCAGAACAGAGAGCTAAAAAAGCTCAACAGAGAGCAACTAAGAAAGCATCTGGTAAAGTTTCTAAAAAGAAATAGACAATGAGTCATAAAGGAAAACTTTATGATGGCTTACAGGATAAAGAAAAGGCTGACGAAATACTCAGCCTTTTTGGTAAGTTATCTGAAAACGACAGAAATACTATGGTTAAATTAATATTAAACTTTTCACCCAGTAATGGTAAAGGGGATAATGAAATGGATATAAGCTTATGACAAATCACATTGTAGAATTAACCGAAGATGAAGTGGTTTTATTACATGCTGCTTTACTCATATTTAAAAGTGATTTGGAAAACTCAGTAGAAGCTATTGAAGCTCAAGCAATAGGAGCTAAACAAATAAATAATATTGAGATGCTTGACGATACAAATGAAGCTAGAGAACAGATAGCTAAGGTTCAAGAAACTTTCTTAGGATTAATAAAAAAACTACCTGACCTAGAAGAATAAAGATGAGCACTTTTCACCTACATAAAAGATATTTGATATATCAAAATAAAACATCTAACCCATCCTATCATTACCCCAGGCTGTTGTCTAAAAGTTTAAGTAAATTAAACTCTAAGATACCGGCCTCTTTTTTTTTAAGGGATTACCAAGATGAGAAAGTCATCGGGGAAGTTATGGTGCCAGAGAATTTAAAAAGCTTAGACTTGAGATACTTTGATTTCATACACTACGTAACTAGATACTTTGATTGTATAGCGGTATGGGTAAAATATCTAACACCTGGAGGTAATATGTTACACACTATACAATTATGGGGTTATTATAATGATTTTAAATTGTGTAAGCATTATCTGATTAACCTAATAGATAGTTACAACCATATTTTAAAAAAGAAAGTACAGGAATATAAAACCATTAAAAATAGAGCTCTCAATTCATCCACAAGAAAAAAATATAATACTAAAGATGCCAGGGTAAAAGGTAAAAACTATATGGGTAATAAAATAGAACTTATTTCCAAGGCTTGGAAAGACCTAGAGGAAGAAAGAACCTTTGATTCTGAAATATTAATAAAAAAATTCAATAACCTCTTTAATATAATGAAAAAATCAATTAAATTTGATTATAGAAATTATAAGGATAAACATTTCTCCCATACATTTAGTAGAGCGGGTAAATTTCAAAACAATAGAATAATCTTTAAAAACTAAAAATGACCATAGTAGAGGTTTACAAAAAGCTCGGAGATATACTTGAACAAGCAAAGGGTTTACAAAAAAGTTATATTAGAAAAAAAAAGGGGCATGTTTATAAAAGTAGATTTTTGCATATACAGGATTCCATTAAATTTTTTATCAGAAAGATAGAAAGCTATGGAGAAAATACATATCAAAAATATGCTATATACTTAGAAGACGGAAAACAATTATCAGTAATATTAAATTGTAACGAATTTTCAACTGAGCTAAAAGCCTTAGAATTCCTTTATATAAAATATCCTAAATTACCAGTAAAAGCTATTATGAAAATAGGTTTACCTTTTACGACAGGAAAAATTACAGGGAAGATATAATTACCAAGTTAAATTTAAGTAAGCTTTTATAAAAATAAATACTATCTAATTTTATACATATATTAATTAAAAACAAGCAAAAATGTCAAAAAAGGAAAAGATGACTTATGAGTCAGCATTAGAAAATCAGAAACAATTGAAAGCCTCCATTAAGGAGAAAAACAATGAGATAACTGATTACAAGAAAACCAACAAAATCTCAGCTAAAAATGAGGCAACTGGTAAAGTATTAAAGGGTTTACAATCCCTAGAAAAATCATTGGCAAGCGATAAGAAATCGCTAACTGATATGAATGATTATCTGAAAGCAAATAGGCCAGTTGCAGAGAAGTCTACTAAGTATGCTTATCCAGCCTGGTGTTCAACTTCTGAAAAGAAAAAGAAATACAGAACTTTAGTTCGCTCAGGAGTAGAGGAAAAAGATGTCAGTGAAAAAATGGTAGATGAAGGTAAGAGAGCCGTAACTCCTAAAAAAGAGAAAGCTGAAAAGAAAGAGAAAACCCCAGCTCCAGCTAAAAAGGGTAAAGGTAAATCTTCAAAGGCTGAAGTAGAAGATGAGGGCGAAATGAAAGCTCCGGTAAAAAAAGGAAAGAAAACTAAGAAAAAAGGGAAGAAGGCTAAGAAAGATAGCTCTGACGACTAAGGCGATCCGTTAAGAAGATTAACATTACATTTCAAAGGGTAGTTTTTTAATAAAAAGAACTGCCCTTTTTTTCATTAACTCAATCATAAAACATGGGTAAAATCAGATTATATAAACTTGACGAGAATAGAAGACCTCTAAAAACAGAGGTAATGACTTTGAATAAATTTAATACACATAGCTTTGAAGAAAAGTTTATGGAACATGGAGGTAGCATAATGATTTCATTTGATAAATCAGATGAGTTGGTAGATACTACAGAAAAATTATATGAGCTTATAAATACTGAGGACAAAATTAAAGACCTTAATGAGAAAGCTCCAAGAAGAACCATAAAACATAAGTGGAACGGGGACTGGGTAAACTACAGAAAAGAGTTTATAAAAGATGTTACAGAAAAATCTGATAACGACCAAGACAAACTTATATTAGCCCTAAGAAAAGAAGGTTTTATATTCCTAGACTCAACAACATTACTTGATAGATTCCCAGAGCTCATAAAAAAAATATCAAAGGTAAAACTTAAAAAATACCAATGGATGGTAAGGTTATTGAAAGAAGGTATAACTCCCGAAAAAGACTCCTTTGACCCTTACGTTTTATTCGGGATTACGATAAGTCCAAAAAGAAAATCAAAAACCGTAGTCTACTTAGATAAAAGATTCCTATATTCTATAAACATGGATATTCCAAAAAGACTAGACGGAGTAAAAGCTAAGCCAGTTCAGTTAGTTAAATATCCTGATTGGATGGATTACAAAGAGAGGCAAAAGTGGGGTAGTGAACATAGAAAACTCCTAGCGGATAAAGAATTAAAACCATCTAAATTTTATACTATCTATAATCAAGATATAATAGTAAAGGGTTATCTAGTTATAATAAGTTTAAACAACAAACATGACAGAGAAAAATGATTTCTAGTTGGGTAGTTATTATAGACGTAAAAGTAGACAAGGTTTTAATATTGAAACGCTCAAGAATTGTTAAAAATCCCGGGCAATGGTGTTTTCCCGGTGGCTCAGCAAAAAATAAAAATCCTATTAAATTAGCAAAGACAGAAGCTTTTGAAGAAGTTGGTATAGAATATAAAAAAAAGGATTTAACCTCTATAATAGAGTTAACCATAGGTAAGTCTAAGAATTATCATTACTACATAGCTTTTGCAAAAGAGGGTTTTAAGATAAGATTAGACAAAGAATCGAAAGCTTTCAAATGGGTAAAGTTGAAATCATTGGAAAGACACAAGAATCAACATGGTTCTATAAAAAGCTTTGTTAAAAAGATAAATGAAGAAAAGTATAATATGATTAAAAATAAAATAACTAACACAGTATAATGGAATCAAGACAGGGAGAACACAGAGAGGTTGTATTAAGAGATAAAGCAGCTGAGCTAAGTAGAAAAAGAGAAAACGAGGTAAAAGCTTATGGCGCTCTAAACACCAGAAGAAATAAAAGAAAATCAGAGAGATTGTACCAGGCTTCAAAAGAGAGCTTTGATAAACTAACCAAGGCTTATATTAACAAAACAATAGAGGTTCAATTCGACCAAGAAGATGAGTCTTTGATTGAGTTATTCAATCAATCAAACCAGATGTGGTTATTGGTTTCTCGCTCACTAATCAATAAAAACCCCAAGATTTACAATACCGCAGTTAAAAGAGAGAGGTATTTAAACTCTTTTTCAAGCTTTGTTAAATCCCTAAATGATAAACTAGAAAACACCAAAAATGGAGATAAGTAGCTGGAGCCTAGAAGAAATAGAAATAGTCAGAGAATTATGCCAACACCAATTCAGTTCCTTACGTAGGTTATATTACAATAAAACGGATGATAGTGTAGTAGAGTGGGCTAAAAAGAATATGATTGAAGCGGGGGTATCAGAGGAAGAGTTTAAGAAAAGCTTAGTTAAAAGAGCTAGATTATATAGTTCACTTAAGAAGAATCCCACTAAGCTACACCTAATAGGGGATGATGAGATGCCTATGCTTAAAAACGTATTATCAGTATTCGAGGATGAGTACGAGGACGTATGCCCCCAGGTGGTAAAATCTCTTTGGGCTAAATTCTTTTTATATGATAAATTAAGAAATTTTTCAAACAATTAGAATATATCAAAAATAATTCATAAATTTGATTTTTAAATAGGATATAATGGAAAGAAAAGAAATACAAGGCTCATCAAATGTTAAGAGTATTGGATATGACCCAAAAAATCAAATTTTAGAAATAGAGTATCACGGTGGTAGAGTTTATCAATATCAACCCATTAGTAAAGTGGGATATAAATTATTGATGTCAGCTGAATCAAAAGGAAAATTCCTTAACTCCCATATAAAATATAATAAAGCTATTAAAACGGATAGGGTTTCTTGATTTAACCTCTATTTTGATTTTTAATTGAAGATTGAGGCAAGTTATGATTCTTGCCTCTTTTTTTTGTCAATAAAATAATTTCATAACCATTAAAATTATATTAATTAATCCATTATATTTGAATAATCTTAAAATCAAGAAATTATGGACAATTTAAAATTACCAAAACCAACGGATGATACGGATGCGGGAGAGTACCCAAAAGATTTACAACGATTTGTAATAGAGAAACTCCCTAGACTCAATGGTTGGCAATTATTAGAGAATGAATTAGGAGCATTCCAATGGCACAAACCCTTTACAGACGATGTAATAGTATGTGCGACTCCCCTATGGGAGAGTGAACCAATTCTACCAGTTGAGATTCGGAACTCTGATGGTGATGGGGTATACGAAAAACAATATGGATTCATACCTACATACGACAAAAATAAAGATTTTCAGACATATAAAAAAATGATGGTTTCCATACTTGGAATGGCTGAAAAAATGAAATAATTTAATAACCCTATAAAACAAAATCAATGCCAGTAGAAAACGTGACTAAGCTTACTGATGGAAGAACCATCTTTACAACCCATAATGGGTTTAAATTTCATCTAACCGATAAAAAAGGGACGACCTTAGAGGTAGACGAGGACTATTTTAACAAAGCTCTTCAAAAAAGTGTTAGTGTGATACCTTTCACAAGACAACAGAAATTAAGAAAAATCAAAACTTTCTAAAGATGGCTGATATTGAGATAGATTTTTGGGTATTAATCATATATTCTGTAACCTCGAATATTATTGGTTTTATTTTTGGTGCATTATATATGAAAGCTAAATCATTACCCAATAGAAAAAAAAGAAAAAATAATTAAAACCATAGTATTTTTATAATCATAATTTCTTAGATTTGAATATAATTAAAAAATCAAGAAATTATGATTATAAATGCTTATTACGATGTTATTCTAGTAACATTCAAATTTCAAGGGACTGAGAATAAACACATATTCAGTCCAAGCTCCGCAAAAGAGGAAGATATTATATACATCTTTACGATGTTGTCCCACAAAGGTATTGAATCCATAAAATCATTCGATACAAAAGACAACAAATTTAAAAGAATATCAAAAGAGGTTTTTCTTAACATGTTATCACACAGAGAAAAGCTTAACAGATACTTTAAAAATCATTACTACTTTAGAAAATCATAAATTAAACATAAACATGGAAAATCAAGAAAAGATTAAGGACAAGATTGCAAAACTAATTAGGAAAGCTAATTCATCTAGGGAATTAGGTTCGATAGAGGAAGCGGCATCATTTATGATGATGGCTAACAAGTTATTGATGAAATATAACTTGGAAAGAACTGACATAGAACTAGAAGATACCTCTAACAGATTATCACATGATGTTTTAAATCTAAATGATGAGCATCAATGGAATAAAAGCTCAGGGGATTGGATGATGCACATATATAATATGACGGCATCAATGAACTTATGTTTTATTATATCCGATATTAAAAAGGAATATAAGAGAACTGCTAATGGCGATTTAATTACCAAAAATGGTGAAAAGATTATCATTACCTATGTTAAATTAACTTTAATAGGTAATGAAATGAATAAGGAAGTAACGAGGTACATGGCTACTTCTATGATAAACCAACTTAAATCATTATCAAGGGATGCATGGAGCGAATATCAACAACATGGAGGTAATGATAAAGTAAATGCTTGGAGAAGAGCTTATTTCAGAGGAGCAGTAAATACTCTATATAAGATATTTAAAGACCATAAAGAAAATCAGTTCAAAGAGCTTGGCGAATCCTTATCAGCATTAGTACTTACAAATCAAGTAGAGCTAAAAGATTATATATCAAATAACCTGGGCGTAGTAAAAACAGCTCAATCTGGTAGACTGAAATCAGCTGATGGAGCGGCTCAAGGAAAAAGGGATGGACATAAAGTGAAAGTCAATTCCGCACTAATGGGTTCAGCAATGTCAAAGGGTAGACTATTAAATTAAAGAATACAAGAATATTAAGTTCTTTGAAAATATTGTAATTACTGTTAGGTTTTATTCCTGATACTTTGGACGGCGGTTCGATTCCGCCCAGCTCCACTTCAATACCAATTGAAATGTGAGTTATTACCTGGGAGTGGGCTATATTAAAATGGGTAGACTCACTCCCTTAATGGGGCTGACGGGTTTTGACATCGTATAGACATGGGTAAAAATAGGTAGTTATGATTAATTATCCGGCAACGGAAACCAAATGAAAATGGCTGCTTAAGAAGCAACCGTATTCGAGAGATTTAGGGGATGCTTTAGTTCCCCTTTTTTATTTCTTTCTTTGCTATTTTGAATCAATATAAATTATAATTATCTTTATCAGATGAAAAATAAAAATATAATAGCAGCCTTATTAATAGGCAATGTCATATTACTCGGCGCAGTAATTGATTACAAAAATCAAAAATCAGAAACACAAAAAATCGTAGAACCTCCAATACCCGAAACAGTTGTTGGATGGGATTATCAGAATGATACTTGGCTAATTCAAAAGGAGCAAGTGATGAGCGACTCAGATATTGAGAGAATACGGGATGAACTCCCTGATACTCACTACTTGTATACCCCAGGCAATCCTTATAAATATAAATCAACTGAGGAAAAGATTGAGGAATATGTTGAGGATAACCTAGACGAATTATTAGATAATTAAAAATAATTTCATAACCATTAGATTATCATTAATGAATTCCTTAAATTTGAATATTATTAATGATTAAATAAAATCAAGATGAGTACAAAGACAAAAAGGGATAAGAATCCCACAGCAAAATTAGGAAAATCCAAAACCAAAAACTTGGATAAAGGTAATGCGAAAGAGACTATCAGAATGATAGTTGAATCCAAAAAAGAGGTAAAATGGAAATTGCCCCAAGATGTTAAAAGCTTAAAAGCAAAAAGAGCTTTCAGACAGAAATACAGAAATGAGCTTAGGAATATGGAATCCGCTTTATTAAAGAGTCCCACACCCAAGCTTCATAGAGAATACAAATCTTTGAGAAAACAAGTTTTATTAGTTCCGTAATGATTGAATTTTTTAGGTTGAAGTTGGAAAAAGGGGTATTATATTTATTATGATACTCCTTTTTTATTAGATATTTATTCCTTAAATTTATATATGAAAAAAAAATACATGTCAAAATTAGAAAAATCAAGTTCTAGGATTATAGGTTTTATGGATGGACTCGGCGGACTATCAAAGATGCACCATAAAAGATTCGCGGATGAAATCGGTAATGAGGTTCTATCAATATCAGAGGGGATTACCTTTTCATATAATTACATCTACACAATATTTAATTCATCGCCTTATCCACCCAGTGAAAAATATGTAAAAGAGGTAAGATTAAATTTTGTTGAATTCAATCTATTGATAGAAATAACTGAGCCGACTTATGCATTAAATATAGATGATATAAGAGCCATAATATTTCAAATATTAGTCCTGATTAAAAATTACCAAGACTATTCAAATGAATATAATATTGCCCCTAGCTGTATACTTGACAATGATGGTAATATAATACCTCGTCAATATTTATTATTTGAAAAAGAAATTTATATTAACCATAACCTTGAATCATTAGTCTTCTTTTTATTCTTACACGATTATGAGTACTATGATATTATGAAACTACTGCAATTATCTATCATACCTGGACTGGGTATAAAATTCAAAGCTTCAACTCCTTATGAGCATGTAATATCTGCGGGGGTATCATTATTTTATTTAGGGAAAGTTCCCGGTATCGACATCGAAATCTTAAAACCAATTATATGAGTAATTTATTTAATCACCAAGAAACAACACCTAAGCAAGTATTAGAACATGCTAAGAAAATAGCCAACCTTGTCAAAGAACAAGAGAAAGGAAAAAAGTTCAAATGGGTAGACCATCCAACCCAGATAAGAGCCAAACTAAGAATAGAAATAAAAGACTAGATTATGACACAGGCAGCTAAAAACATAATAGAAAAAAGCAAAGACATATTTAACATGGCTATAAAACAACCACACGAAGTCCAAGCCGAACAGATGGCTGAAGAAATATTTCAACAATGCCCACATAACCAAGTTGAGATATTAGAAATAATAAAACATGGGTTAATAAAATTAAATGAGAGGGTAATAGAAAAAATTAGAAACACTTAGATTATAATTAAGGAATTCCTTAAATTTGAATATAATTATAAAAATCAAGAAATTATGAACGATTTAAAATTGGAGTTATTAGAAAATTTTAAAAGGGAGTTTGATAAAGCCTGTCACTCCCGTCACGATATTGAGTATGAGCAGGATGAGGTATTATCTAAATACAGGCTCAGCGGGATGATAGATGAAGAAATAGAGGAATACATTAACAATGACCCAAGCAATGATTATGGACTCGAATAACAAAATAAAATTTTCTCAATTTTACCAAGAATTGTTCTTAATATCTGATGAATCAGTTATGCACCCAAGGAGGCACGTGGAAAGGGTTATATTAGAAATGTATAAAGCCGGGATAAAGATAGAAGAACTTGATTTCAGGCGCATTACCACAGCCAGGTTAATTTCAATGGTGCATCAAAAGATTTATATTGATAAACTAATCATATCAAGTTGGGAGGTTCACAGCATTATCTCAGTTTTATGTAAGCTCTACGCTAAAAAGCCTCATCTAGTTCCTTATTATGAGATTGCCCGCAGGACGATTCCCTATCTTACAAAAGCTAGATTAAGGTTTCATAACTCAGATAAAAAAGATTTTAACGCTCTACAGGATAAATCTGTAATGGTTAAGGAATTACATAACACTGCAGGAGTAGCGGAGAGAGGTTATGAGTATTATGTAGTAGAATATAATAACTGTAAATTAATAATCGCCGGGGATAATCTAATAATAGATAATTCAATAGAATAATAAATAAACCCCTATATACCTAGGGGTTATTCTAGTGAACGATTAATATTATTATATGAATTCCATAATAAAAAATAATTTCATAACCATTAGATTATCATTAATGAATTCCTTAAATTTGAATATAATTATAAAAATCAAGAAATTATGAACGATTTAAAATTGACATTACAGGAGATTAAAATCCCAAAGCAAGAGAGTTATGAAAGGTTTTTCATCATACCCGAGCTTTGTAATGAAATGGAATACCTAGGTATAAGTTTTCAGTTTGAGGATATGCTATATCTAAATCTTAGTGGATGGATTATGCAAGATATATCAGAACTTACTATGTATGATGAGCCAGCTGACTTACTTAAAATATTGGAATTCCATAGGTATCTTAGCTACACGAGAAAGGTATATAAATATTTAACCGAATTGGGTTTTGAATTTATTACCGAAGTGGATGACAACGAATTAGTATGTTACCTATGCATAGACTTAGAGGAAGCTGCCGAAAAAGTAAATTTAATAGAGCTATGAAAAAATTAAGCAAAGCAGTCAGAAAAGATATTGGTGAATTGGACACAATCCTAACTACTATATCAGAGCAATTAATGGAAAGAGACGATGAAGACAATCTACATACATTCTTAGAATTGATTGAAGATATGCAAAACGAGATAACCAATATACAAGAAATACAAGGCTGGATATGAAAAATAAT
>Ga0222708_1000393_pt1 | contig 11560 bp, 13 predicted proteins | sample AntAcemetage1576_FD_179806 | JGI IMG/M metagenome (GOLD analysis project Ga0222708, IMG submission 179806) | Saline water microbial communities from Ace Lake, Antarctica - #1576 | ecosystem: Environmental > Aquatic > Non-marine Saline and Alkaline > Saline | place: Antarctica: Ace Lake... | reverse complement strand
TAAACCATGCAGTGATAAAAAATATACATTCTGTACCTTTAATTGCTAAACCAGTTTCTAAAAGTGGAGGAGACGGTATTGAAATTATTGAATATTTTGGACTAAATAAAGAATTTAAACAGGGCCTTATTAATATTTTAAACAAAATCGGTCCTTATATACTTCAACCTATGCTTTCATCAACTTCTGAATATAGAGTACATGTTTGCACAGCAACAAATGGATACAAAGTAACTAAAAAAGTTAAGAATAATCCAGATGACTTATTTGTTACAAGGGATAATCATAAGGTAATAGCGATTGAGAATACTGTTAAACCTAGATTGTTTAATGATATGGTACTTACATGTCTTGAAAATGCTAAAATAATGGGTATGGACATTATATGTTTCGATGTATTATATGATTCTAAATTTAAGGATGACGAACATGAATTTTTTATAATTGAATCTAATACTGGACCAGAATTAATAGGTTCTACCAAAGAATGGTACATTAATCAAATTAATAATTTAATAAAAATAAAAACAGCTTAATATGTGTGGAATTTGTGGATTTAACGGTGCGCTAAATAAAAAACCTAATTTAGATAGTTTAAAGATTTTAGGTATTTTAAATGAAGAACGTGGGAAAGACTCTGCGGGAATAGTTTTAAATAATGTAATACATAAGAAGGGTAACAAAACTACTTTTCGAGAACTGGTTGAAGATTTTAAATTTAATAAAAATTTAGTTAGAGGTAATGTAATGATACATACTAGAGCCGCTACAATAGGATCTTTGATAGATGAAAATGCACATCCTTATCTTTTTGAGGAAGAAGGGAAACCTTCTATGATATTTATGCATAACGGTACTATCAAGAACATTGACGATTTAGTAAAAGAGTATGAGGTAAATGTAGATGGATACTTAACAGATTCTAGGAAATTAGGAAAGATTATTTACGAAGGTCATTTAGATGTATTGAAAAAATATACTGGTGCCGCATCTATATGTTTTTATTATTTAGATAATCCAGAAAGTATGTATTTGTGGAACGGGGCTTCTCAAAAATCAGATAACAAATATTATTATGAGAGAGGTCTTTATTACACAGTTCTTGCAAATAAAGTAATGTATTTTTCTTCTCAGAAAAATCATTTAAAGAATGCTTTGAACAGTCCTGAAATAATTTTACCCGTTCCTTACAACACGCTTTGTACATTTGAAAAAGGCGAATTGGTTAATACTGTAAAGTATGATCGTAGTCACATGCGCTTTAATGAATATCCTTATCCTTTTTCATCAGATGTTAAGACTTTACCTGCTGTATATGCAGGATATGCAGGATATGCAGGATATGCAGGATATGGAGAACAAAATAATTATGCGCAATCAATTTGGCCTTTTTCAGGAAGGGGTTTAGACTTAACAATTGTTAATAATAGCTATATTGCAGAATTTTCTATATTGGAGTATTTTACAAAATGTGTATTGCCTGGTCATATATTTTTTAATGGACAAAAGTATGTAATATCTTTGGATAATAAAAAACTTGAAACTGTAAACGGCATATATAAACTTAATAACGTTGGGCAAATATCTTCTAAAAATTCTAATCTATTTTATTTCTTAGATGGTGTGATGATGAAAGATGAAAAATCTTATAATGAAAATAAAGATTTTTCTCTTAAACATACTGGGTATGAAAATAGAAGAATGCTTTATAAAAATTCTCACAAGAATACTTTTTATATATCTGGTAATATTGGGGAGATAAATAGTTCTTATGAACTATTAAATAAAAAAATACCTGGAGGATTTTGTTCTATTCCGTTTTCGCCTTTTATATTTTATATTCTGAATAGTAGAGTTAAAGGATTTATTATAAACACTCAATATTCTGAATTTTTTGAATTGGAAAAAATGTACAAGCAGTTAAACAAATCCGATTTAACTTTTTATATATCTAGAAAAACATATCCGACATTTCAATCAATAGTTGAACTTACTGTTGAAAAAAATGAAAAAGAAAAAGGTGTAATTTCATTATTTAATAATTCTTGGGATAATTACGATAGAGCAACTATGGATTTAGGTATTATAGATGATAATGACGACGATGCTTTTGATCAAGTTGATACTTTACATGATACAAAAAATCTTTTCGACGAAGATTATTTAGATTCGGATGATATTGGTGTAGAAAAAATTAATCTTAAAGAAGAAATTTCAATTGGTGTAAAAAACGCTTTGGATAATTTAGAAATTGATTTATTGGAAATAGATGAATTATTGGATGAATACCGTGTATCTGATGGAATAGATGCTTATTATAATGAAATGCAACAACTCCTAAATGAATTTTGCCTTCAAATAGATTTTCTTAAGTCGGAATTAGGAGTGTTAAATTAATAAAAATATGGATGAAATAAAAAATTTTAACGGAATCGATTATATTGTAGGAAATCCTAAATTACAAAATTCTGGAGAAATATACAAAGTATCGAATAGATGGAAAATTCCTCAAGAAATATTTTGGTGTTGTTCAAATCATGAATATAGAATCGTATCATATTTACAAAAGGAAAATTATATATGGGGTTTATATAAACCTGGAGAAAATGGATTTTTTTACAAAAAAGATTCTGTATATAAAGATGGACATGAGTATTTTTTAAAAAATTTAGAACTTTGGAGTTTTAAAGAAGATCCTTTCGTACCTGGAAAAAATATAAGTAATGAAAAATTCTTATCTAATTATTTTCAAAAATCAGATAATACCTATGGTTTAAAAACAATAAATCATGGTAAATTAAAATATTCCACATACGATATTGAAAAATATTCATATAAAGATATTCCTGCTGATTACAAAAAAATATATGAAATATTACTTAACGATGGGAAAAGTAAATTTCCAAAACTAGAAAAGTTATTTCAAAAATCTATAGGTATAGAATTTGAGACTTCTTGTGGACATTTAAAAGAAGACTTGTGTAAAGATTTGGGATTGATTCCTGTAAAAGATGGCAGTATATCTGGACATGAATATATTACTCTTCCGTATAAGAAAAATGTTATTCAAAAAGCTATTGATGCATGTGTGGCATTAAGATACGGCACTGCTATAGATTCACGATGTAGTACCCATGTCCATATAGGAGGTTTGAGAACAGATAGAGTATTTGTAGCATCTTTATATGAATTATGGAGTTATGTTCAAGACGAATTCTATGAATTAATTGTCGTGAATAAAAGATCCGTTGGGTATATAAATAATAAGGCGCAAGGTCCTAAAGACCATTGTAAACCAGTTCCTAAATTTAATTATTTAGATCTAAAATCTCATTACAAAAATATATTCACTTTATTTAATTCATCTCTTCCACCAAGTAATACTTATCATAGAGGAAAGTTAGCACATGACTCTAAACAAAAATGGAATATAGATTGTAGATATTACAATTTGAACATGATAAATTTACTAAATGGAAACGATGTTGTTGAATTTAGAATACATGGACCGACTTTAAATGAAGTTAAATTAGTAAATTATTTATTGATTTTAAATGCTGTAATAGAATTTGCATCAAAGTATTCTAATATAGTAATGCACCGAAAAGAAAAATTATATCTTGAAAAAATAATCAAAGTTATATATGCAAATCATCCAGATATTTCTAAAACATTAATTAATTATATTAATCATCGTAAAAATCTTTATATAAATAATATATTCAAAGATGATATTTGGGGAGAAGAGTTACAAGATTTAACTCCTCCTGATGATTGTAATGTATTAAAATTATTTGGATATTCTGTTACAGATAATGAATATCAAAACGAAATAGATTTAGTGAAAACTGACCTAAACTATTCTGTTAAAAAAGATGATTATTCTTTCGATCATCATAAACCGCATGTAGGAAACCACTTTAATGTTTTAAATATAGAACATGATTTTGTAGATGAGGGAGACGATGACGATGAAGAAAATGAAGAAGAATTGTTTGAAGGAGAAGACGAAGACTTTTAAATAAAAAAATTTTAGAAATGGCGAATACCGCAAGACGTAAAGGCCACGATTTTGAAAGATTAGTAGCGAAAAAGCTAAGGGATATAGGTTATCCCTTAGCCGCTACTTCTCGTCAAGAATCAAGAGCTTTAGACGAATTAGAGGTTGACATAGCAAATATTCCAATTTACATACAATGTAAAGCAGGATATGAGAAAAGTAGACCTAAGTATGAGTTAATACTAACTCGTATGGAAGAAAAATTAATTAATAGACCAAAACATCCTAAATGGGTGTTACATAAACTGAATGGTAAAACTAAAACTTTAGCGGTTACTACATCAGATGAATTTTACAATATTGTATATTCGATGAAACGATATGACGATTTGATAAACGAAATGCAAAATTACATTTTGAATAATGATAATTCCACAACAACTTTTTTAAAAGATATGTATGCACGAATATTTTCAAGCGAATAGATTAAGTCAATCTGAATTAAAAAGATATTTAAAGCATCCTAAGTATATTAAGGAAAAAGAATCTGACGATTTATATGAAAACGAAGATCATCATTTTACAAAAGGCTCTTTATTAGATTTAATTGTAACAGATAAAAATGCAGAAGAAATAATTGAAAAAACTTATTTCATCAATCAAGTTTCTGATATTTCAGATACTCTTAAAGCTATAATCAGAAAGGTGTATTTTCTATCCAATATGGATTGCTACCCAGAAGGAAATTCTCATTCTTTATCCGAAATAGATGCGGAAAATATTCAACATGCGTGTAACAATGAACTTTATTACATGAATAGATATAAAGAGGGAGAAGATCCGACTAATGATTGGAGAGTAAAAAAAATATTAGATGACAAAAATTGTCAAGATTATTTAGATACTTTATTAAAAAGTAGGAACAAAATTATTATTAATGAAGAAGATCTTCAAAAAAGTTACTCTATGAGCAGTGCTTTATTTAACGATAAATATACAGCACCTTATTTTGAACTTGAAACAATCTATCAAAAACCTTTATACCAAAATATTTTAGCTCTTCCCGCTAAAGGATTATTGGATATGATTTTTATTGATAGAAAAAAGAAAAAGTTATATATTACTGATTTAAAATCTAGTGGAAGATCTTTGGCTTACTTTTTTCAATCTATTTGGAAATTTAGATATGATATTCAAGGAAGTTGGTACAAAGAATTACTAATTGTGTCTGGAGAATATGAAGGTTATACAATAGAATTTAATATATTTGCAACATCTTTTTTCGAACCTAATAATGTGGAAATATTTCATTTCCCTAATGAAGTTTTAGATTTTGCAAAACACGGAAATAAAGAAAAACATCGTATTGGTTGGTTAGACTTAATTGACAGGTATGAGTATCATCAAAATAATGGATTTGACTATTCTCTCGACTACTTTAAAAATGGCGGGAAACATATAGTTGAATGATAGAATTTAAAACAAATATACAATTAACAGATGAGTTGTATCGCAATAAAACGCATACATACATTCTACCTGTTATAAACGATTACGGAACAGATTTTGTAAATAAATTTGCGAAAAATATAAAACCGATAGCTTATACTATTGGTGATATGAGTCACGATATTAATTATATGGAGAATAATTATTTATACGTTACTTGTACAATGAATACATCTATTGAATACGATAAAAAAATGTTTAATCCTGAAATATTTGATAGATTTAAATACTTTTTAGATTGGGTTAAAAATTATAACTTTTTTGTAACCGATTATGTTCAAGGAGATGTTAAAGATAATAAATATACATTTGTTTTTAATTTACCTAACGGGTATGAAAACTTAAAATCAAAGTTTTTAAAAGGTAAGTATTCTCAAATGTATTCCCCGGAACAACTTGAAAGAATTGTTAACAAAAAATTTACTCGTGGAGATATTGAATACTTATCTAACGTATATAGAGTTTTAACAAAAGACCCTGCCTACTTATCTATATTTAATAAAAAGATAGAAGAGGATTTTGGAGACAATGTTGAAATTCAAGATGATAGAGAATTAGACTATAAACCTCAAATTCACCAAGAGGTTTTAAATTATAATAAATTAAAAGATACTTATTTAAATGAGTGATATAACAAAAGATGAATTGGCTTTTTCAGTATGGAAAAATAAATATGCAGCCCCAGGAGAAACACATCCTGATGAAATGCACTTTAGAATGGCTAATGAATTTGAAAAAATAGAAAAGCAATATATAAAGAAAGAAAAAAGTTTTTGGAATATATTTAAAAGACGCAAATTATCCGATTATGGTAAAAAAAGAAAGAATCTATCTTTTAGTTCCATCTATAATTTATTCAAAGATTTTAAATATGTTATACCTCAAGGTTCTATAATGGCAACATTAGGAACTGATCAAATTGCTTCATTAAGTAATTGTTGGTTAATAGAAAGTCCTGAAGACAGTTATACAGGAATACATAAAGCGGATGGAGACTTGATATACTATTATAAACGCAGAGGAGGTGTAGGAATGGATATATCTAAACTTAGACCTGAAGGAGTTGCTACAAAAAACGCTGCGAAGTCTTCTACGGGCGCAGTTTCTTTTATGGAACGATTCTCTAACACAACGAGAGAAGTCGCTATGAATGGACGCAGAGGAGCTTTAATGATAAGTATTGATGTGAATCATCCAGATAGTTTATCTTTTGCTCGAAGCAAATCAGATAAAACTAAAATAACTGGAGCCAATATTAGTCTAAAATTGAATAGAGCTTTTATGCTGGCTGTTACCGGAGATAAAGATTATTATTTACGTTATCCTTGCGATACAGACTTAGCTGAATTTGGTGTAAGTTGGTACGATAGTGAATATAATTGTTTGCGTTACATGGAAAATAAGGATAACAAGCCTTTATATGTAAAGAAAATTAGAGCTAAAGAATATTGGGATGAATTTATTCGATTAGCAAGAGATAATGCAGAACCAGGGTTGATGTATTGGGATAATGTTTTAGATGGAGACCCAGCTGCTGTTTATGAACAGTATAAACCCGAAGGTAGTAATCCATGTGGCGAACAATTTCTTCAACCAAATGACAGCTGCCGACTGATTGTACATAATTTATTTAGTTATATTGAAAATCCATTTACGGCAGATGCATGTTTTAATTTCAACCTCTTTTATGAGAATTGTTACGAAACAATGAGATTAGGAGATGATATAATTGATTTGGAATTAGAATATATCCAACGAATAATTGATAAAATTAAATCTGATCCAGAATCCGACAATGTTAAACGTCAAGAATTAGATCTTTGGGAAAAATCTAAAAGAATATGTGAAGAAGGTCGTAGAGTAGGTATAGGAATTACTGCTTTGGGAGACACCTTTGCAGCCCTAAGTCTTTCTTATGGAGAGGATGACAGCTTAGATTTAACTCATGATATAATGAAGTTAAAAATGAAAGCCGAATTAGATTGTTCTGTGGACTTATCTATTTTACGAGGCTCTTTTAAAGGATGGGATATTAAAAAGGAATACATTGATTGCTCAAATATTGATAAATGGAGGGGTGTAAATCATTTCTACGATTTTATCAGATCCGTATTCAAACCTCAAGTTGAAAGAATGATGAAATATGGAAGACGAAACGTTTCATGGAGTACAATTGCTCCTACTGGATCAGTTTCTCTTTTAGCAAACAACTGTACTTCTGGATGCGAGCCTTTATTTATGCCATTTTATATGCGTAGAAAAAAAATTAACCCGAATGAGAAAGGGTCGAAAGTAGACTTTATAGATGAGAATAAAGACAGTTGGCAAGAGTACCATGTATTACACCCCAATTTCAAAGCCTGGATTGATAGCAATTACCCTTTTAATCAAAATATGTCTTCTACCGATGACTTATCTAGGGAACAGTTACAAGGACTGTTTGAGAAAAGTCCTTGGTATGGCAGTACAGCCAACGACATTGATTGGCAAAAAAGAATTGGATTGCAATCTATACTTCAAAGATATACTACTAATGCAATAAGTAGTACTATTAATTTACCTTCTACGGTGACTTATAAAGAAGTAAGTAATATATACTTACAAGGTTGGTATCAAAATCTTAAAGGTCAAACGATTTATGTTGACGGAAGTAGAACAGGTGTTTTGGTTTCTGAAAAAGCTAAAGAAGATTCTTTTTCGTATAAAGATGCTCCGAAAAGACCCGACGATCTTCCTGTTGAAATATATTCCACAATTTCTAAAGGTACTAAGTGGAATGTTTTAGTTGGTTTGTATGAAAATAAACCTTATGAAGTATTTGCAGTTCCTCAGTTTACTAACGAATCAAATTTGAATTTAGTAAAAAAGAAGAAAGGTAAATATGATTTATATAAAAATGGCGAGTTATATAAAGAAGATATATCATCTAAAATGAATAGTGAACAGGAAGCGATTACTAGATTGGTATCTACTTCTTTGAGACATGGAGCCGATATTACTTTTATAGTAGAGCAATTGAATAAATCTCATGGAGATATAACTTCATTCAATAAAGCCATTTCTAGAATTTTATCCAAATATGCTAATCAAGAAAAACTAAAAGAAAAATTTATTTGTGACGAATGCAATTCTTTAAATATTGTTTTTGAAGAAGGTTGTTTTAAATGTTTAGATTGCGGATATTCAAAATGTAGTTAATTTATAGGGGAGGGTTTTCCCTCCTCTTTTTTAAAAATTTAAAAATATGATAGTTGAATTATCAGAAATAAGCCGTAAAGAATTTGTAGAAGGAAGAACTTATGGTACAGGTTTTGCTTTCGCTAAAAGAACATCTTTGCGTAAATTTAAAGCTTCTCAGCCTATTAGTGCATGTAAAGATTTTTTAAATGATGAGGTATATGCCGAAACGACAGGAAATACTTATTCTAAATATGGACAAACCTCAATTAAAAAAGATTTATTTGATGAAAAACATGCATATCTTTTGATGAGTTATTTAGATCGGGATTCAGGTAAACATCCTAAATACGAATTAGATTTAGAACTTTTTTCTAAAAATGTTAATAACACAACTTCTTTAGTTAAAAGTTTAGAAAGAAAACTAAAACTTCCTACGAGAAGTCAAATATACAAAACTGATCAAGAGGGTATATATTTAATTAAACTTCCTAAATTCTGGGTTCAAAATACTCATCTTATAAGTCTGTATGCATTACTTGTCAGAAACAGTTATGTAAAATATAAAAGTCAAAATTTAACTAGTTATTTCAATGAAATTTTTTTCAAATATAATGCTTCAGACATGTATTATATTACTACAAGATTAATTAAATATCTTGAAAACGAATTTGTAAAAGATACTTATTTGCATAGTTTGGTAGTAAATTCTCATCCACATGACAAAGGTATTATTGACTATGTAAATCATAGTAACTTTAAATTAACTTAAAATGAGTCCAGAACAATATATAAATATTGTAGATAAAACAGCTATTTATCCAAATCGAATTGAAGGAATTGATTTTTATTCTGGAGAAGATTATTCTAAATCAGGATTAATCGGTGAATTTGGAGAAGTATGTAACAAAATTAAAAAAATATTTCGAGATGAACAGGGTGTATATTCTAAAGAAACTGTTCAAAATTTAACAAAAGAACTTGGTGATGTATATTGGTATATCGCAGCTTTATGCAAAAAAGAATTTAATATTTCTTTTACGTCATGTTTTTATTCTTCTCGAAAGCTAGGTTTCTCAGATAAAAAAAATTACTTATTTCCTAATTTATATAGATGTATAGCATACATTGGTCAAATATGTACAGGGGGAGATGAAGATAATCGCGAGTCTGATATATGTCATTTAATGAATTGTTTAGAATCAGTTTCTAATCATTTTGATATAAGTGTAGAGAATATTCTACAAGAAAATTATAACAAACTTTCAGCTAGGTTAGGAAACAACACTCTGCAAGGAAGCGGAGATAATAGATAAAGCTTGAAAACATTAATAGTCAAGAAATAATAAGATAACTTACTTATGAATAATTTAAATAATGAAAAGCCATCATCTTTTATATGTGATTTTGATGTAATAGATATTACAAATAACATAACTTATGAGATCATAAACGGTTTGATGTGTTTAGGTCATCATATTATATTCCTTTCAAGTCGTAAATGCACATATTCTGAACAAACTGAATCTTTTATAAACAAACATTTTCAAAAGTCTACATACACTCTATATATGCGTGAAAAAGATAATGAGGATAAAGAATATATATACAAATCAAATTTTGTAGATATAATTTCAAAAGAATGGAGTATATTAGTTTGCATTACAAATCTAAATAAAATATGGAATGACTTAGGTGTTTCATGTTTAAATATTCAAAAAATATTAATAAATGATTAAAATTTATTTAGCCATACCTTATACAGATATGGAAAAATCTAGCTATAAACAAGCTAATAAAGTCACAGCTCAATTTTTAAAATTTGGATATAATGTGTTCTCTCCAATTACACATTCCCATCCTTTAACTAAATATAAAGTTCCAGGAACTTGGGATTTTTGGAGCAAAATTGATTATCAATTTATTGATTGGGCTGATATAATAGTTGTGTTAGTTCCTGAAGAAGGACTGATTCCAGTATTTAATTCAATAGGTGTTCAAGCTGAAATAACATACGCTAAGAAAACTGGAAAATCTTATGTATTCGTTCGAGAACATGAAATAACAGATAAATTAAAAAAATATATTGATAATGTAGTACTTATTGACAAAAATGTATCTAAATATGAAAGCTTTGAGGTATAATGAAAATAAACCTAAATGGAGCATTGTTCATTTTAAATCTTTAATTCCTTTTGTAAGAGTATTGATGTTCGGGGCTGAAAAATACTCAAGAGACAATTGGAAAAACGAAATGGATATTGCAGAAATTTTAGATTCTACTCAAAGGCATTTAGTCGAAATGATGGATGGAAATACCATAGATGAAGAATCTAAAGAATTACATGCGGGTCATGTAATGTGTAATATGATGTTTTATGTTTACCATTTAGAAAAACAAAAAAGAAGATCAGAAGAGAATTAAATCTCTCTTTCATTTTAAAAAATTTAAAATTTAAAAACTTATGAAAAACGAAATGACAAAATTGCGTTGTGTAAACACAACCAATACAGATTTGAGAAACACAAGTTATTTTGGACGCATGCTTCGTACACGAAACAAAAGATTGTCTCCAACAAGTGTGTACAAAGGAGCCACTTACTTTGAAATGGAAAATCCAATTACTGGAAAACTTTCAAGGTATCATATTTTGCGATTTATGCCTGTATAATGGTTAAAAAAATTAAAGAAGGGGAGAGCAATCTTCTCTTCTTTAAAATAAACATCAATATACTTGAAGTACACGGGGCTTATGAATTTTATGTAGGTCAAGATTTAAATGAATTTGGTTACAAAGCTATTGTAATAAACCTTCATAAATATTCTGACACTAAACAAATATTAATTATAAAAATGTAGATATTTAATAGAAT
>Ga0222708_1000392_pt1 | contig 11580 bp, 12 predicted proteins | sample AntAcemetage1576_FD_179806 | JGI IMG/M metagenome (GOLD analysis project Ga0222708, IMG submission 179806) | Saline water microbial communities from Ace Lake, Antarctica - #1576 | ecosystem: Environmental > Aquatic > Non-marine Saline and Alkaline > Saline | place: Antarctica: Ace Lake... | reverse complement strand
CGTAAGCGCCAGTATGCACCGTACTTAGCGCGCGGCCTGCGCGCCGATCCAGGCCTGTATGCGCAGGTCTTGTTAGATGAGGTTGGCGTAAGCCGCCCGTGGCAAGACATCGTCTCCACCATGCTCGGAGGGGACTGGTATGTTGAGGCGCCAGACGCTGAACGCCAGGAGGTTGCAGAAGACCTGGAGCGCCAGCTCAAGGATATCCGCGGAGGTTGGGGAGCCTTTGTCCGAAGCGCGGCGTATAGCCTCATCAGCGGCTTCGTGACCTTCGAGGAGGTGTTCAACCTCGACACGATCACGCTGGACAAGCTCGCGTTTCGTCATCCTAAACAGGTCGTCTCATGGATTATGGACGCAGACGGTCGCGAATTGGTGGCTGTGAAGATGGCACGCAGCAATTCGTATGGCGCGGACTTCTTCATTCCAGCAAACGCGCTGCTACTTGTCAACATTAACGCGATCGGGGATGACTTCGAGGGCATGTCTCAGCTGCGACAGGTCGTTAAATACCACCTGACCAAGGACATGTTCTCGCGTTTGGAGGCGCTTGCTGGAGAAAAGTACGGCACGCCTATCTTCCTCATGTCTCAAGACGGCGATAAGGCGGCGGATAGCGGAGAAACGGACCTGTTCGCGGAGGTCTTTGACGCACTTGCTGCTGAGGACATGGCGATTATCCAACTTCCAGACGGTATGAAGTTCGAGATGATCAGTCCAGCTGGTCTTATGCCAAGCTTTACTGAGGCTAAAAGGTACTGCGACGAGCAGATCAGCCTCGCATTGCAGGGTGAGGGCAACCTCTTAGGCATGCAAGGGAACGGCTCACGAGCGCTTGCTGAGGTGGCGGACAACCGCGCCATGCGCGCCGCGCCGGCTTACGCTCAAGTGATCTGCGACGCCATCAACGGCAGCCGCGGCACACCGTATCAAGGCACCCTTAGGAAGCTGGAGCGGCTGAGGTATGGTGAGCCGGTCGACGGACAATGGTGTAAGCTCAAGTTCGCACTGAATCGCAACGGTCGAGACAGTGACTGGCTGCAACAGATCGCGTCTTCGGTTGAGACAGGACTGGTTGAACTTTTGCCAGAGGACGTCGACATGTTGCGCGCAGAGCTTGGCTTAGTTCCGATGCCGGTCAAGGTTGCTGAGGAGCTACCTACAGTAGGAACCGCGGCGGACATACAGGACACGGCTATGAACGGCGCTCAGATTGCCAGCATGGTAGAGGTCGTGGTAGCGGTCGGAGACGGTCGACTCACACGGTCAAGTGCCATCGCAATCATCATGCGCGCCTTCAACGTCTCAGCGGAGATTGCTGAGGGCATCGTAGGACCTGCAAGCTCGACAGGCTCAGGAGGTGCGCTATGACCGAAAGCGGTAGGACAACTTGGATTCGCTTGATCTTTCCAGGCGATTACACTGTGCGAACGGAGACAGGGTCACGCGTCTCAAAGATGACAGCTCTCCGCTTGTCTAGCATCGCGGCAAACACGAACCGAGCGCTCGAAACTTGGTCAGCTTCTATGCCATCAGGGGAGACAGCGTTTGGCTTTCCCGTGCTGGTCGAACACGCGTCTGAAGGGAAGCGGCTTGGGACGATTCGAGAGGTTAAGTTCGGAGACATAGACGGCAAAGGAGCTGCGTTATGGGCGAAAGCAGAGTGGACTCCGACAGCTTGGAAGATGATTGAGCAGGAGGACATTCAACACGTGTCGCTTGGGACTGAGCCGGATTACACAGACGAACAAGGGAATCAGTTCGGAGAGTGTCTGGTGGAGTTCTCGGTCGTTGGACACCCTTTGATTAAATCGATCGGCCGCATTCAGGACACCATGTCTTTGCGGGCAAGCAAACAAACATCAGCGGTAGAGCGGTTCAGCTCCACCCCAATCACAGCGAGTACTGACATGACCGAAGACCAAATGAAGGCCCTTATCGCAGCCCTCTCCGCCGCCCTTAACGAGGCAATGGCGCCTGTGCGACTTGCACTTGACGCCCTTAACAAGGCCGCCATGGAGCCCGCTGCGACTCCGCAGGACGCCGTAGACGACGCGCTCGCAGCTCTCGACGCAGAGCCGGAAGAGGCCCCTCCTGAAGAGGATATGTCTGAGGACGGCGAAGTCGACGAGGAAAAAGAGGAGATGAGCGCGCGCATCAAGCGCCTGGAGAGCGCCTTCGTAAAGCTTGCCACGCGAAGCCAGGGCCTCAACTTCTCGGAGCGCGGCAGTCAAGGTAAGTCCGGCGCAGCCAAGGTTGCCGGCACGCCTGAGCAGAAGGTCAAGGCCCTCGTCGCTCAAGGCAAGTCCGGTCACGAGCTGTTCGCGGCTTACTATAAGTGATAGTCGCTCTCGTCTCTCCCACCACCTGTTCACTAAACGAGAGGCCTCCGAGGAGGCTATAGGAGTCTGATATGTCTGACACTTCAATGGGGTACCCTAACGACAGCCAGAGCTACGTTGTCTCAGGCGCTGTGATCAAAGGCCGCGCTGTTGTTCCCACTAGCGCTAACGCCAGCATCATGGAGCCTGTCAATAACGTGGCGGATGCAGCTGATGTTCGCGGCGTTTGCTATGAGTCCGCGGCTGACCGCGAGATGGTGCTCGTGATCCTCTACGGCTCGTGTGACGCAGAGGTGCTAGGTAGCATCGTGACCGGCGCGCTCCTCACCGTCAACGCGCTTGGTCAGTTCATCGCAGTCGGGGCAGGCATCGCGCTTGCTGTTGCACTGGAGGACAACAAGCCTCTTGTCGACGGTCGACCTGCGTACACCAAGATCCGACTGCTCGATCCTGCGCGCGCCTGATCTGTCTCCAGCCCTCCGTAACTGGAGGGCTCACCTTGCAGCTCCACACACAATACTTTTGAGGTGCACCCATGCCTGGTTTTAACGGCGGTACGATCCCCGCTCTGTTGCTCAACACGCTTCTGACTCCCGCTGACAAGCTTCGGTTTGATCAGTTCATCTACCGCCTTCTTCCTAAGACGCAGTTCGACGGCATGACCGGTCTCGCTCCGACGCTCCCTGTCGCTCAAGGCCATGCCGGCACGTTCAACTCTGCGCGTGATCTGTTCGTCGCAGGCGGTGCTCCGACGCCCTTGTCGAACTTCGAACTTAGCTCTCGCAAGTTCCGCCTGCATGAGGCGCGCGAGGCGGCTTCCATCAACCACATCGCCTCGCTGGACATCGCATACTTCTCGTCTGAGCTGCAAAGCATCATGTCTCAGAACATCGGGCTGGCGGTTGCGACGCGATTCGAGCTGCTCCTCCAAGGTATCCTCCAGGGCTTGGCAGCGGTGCAGTCTGTTGACGACGGCACGAACACCACGATCACGGCGCTCACCAACGCGCAGCGGTTCGATGTCTATGGCACCTCTGCCGGCGGCGCCTCGGACGTAGCAGCCACCATTCACGACATGCAGGAGGCAAGCGGCGGCCGCAACTGCATCATCGGACCGAACGTCATGCGCGCTCTCGCTCGTCATCCGCAGTTCACGAACCGGTTCACTGGCAACGGTCGTGAGATCCTTGGTCACTCCGAGGTCATTGGTGTTCTGCGCGAGTTCGGTTTAGACGGCACGATCTATGCGAGCGGTCATCAGTACAGCTCGAATCCTCGCGAGCAGGCGTACAACGGCACGGACTTCTTCAGCAACGTCTTCACTGTCTTCGCGGACGGCGCGATTCAGCACGCGCAGCATCGAGGTGATGTTGGCATGAGCTTCGACAACTACGGCGATGCGAACACGAAGGTCAACTACCTGCGAGCACAGGAGATCGGCGGCATCTTCATTCCTCACGCTGATCAAGTCGTTGTCCTCACGAACGTCTTGACTCCCTGATACTTAGCGGGCTAGCTCAAGTGTAGAGCACCAGTCAAGGGACTGGGAGATGCGGCTTCGAAACCGCGCCCGCGCTTAACCGCCAATGAGAGGACAGCATCATGCAATGGAATGATTCAAGAGACATCAACATCGAAGGCGTCCTCTACACCAAAGGCAGCCGCATCGAAGGCGCGCACCTTGACCTCGCGCTACAGCTAGGCATCAAGGTCATCGCGTTCGTCGTCGAGGCGGCGCTTGAGAGTGCGAACAGCCAGGCCGCTAAGGACGCACGCGCTGACATCAGCGACCGATCCTATGCTGAGCTGCGACGACTTGCACAGGATGCAGGTCACATTGGCGGCCGGTCTCGAACTGAGCTTGAAGACTTCATGAGGTCACTCCATGGCGATTGAAACTTTTGGCGTGGTGTATCAAGACGTGATCGACGAGCTTCCGTCTAACACGCGCGGCGTCACTGCGAACTCGCAAGGAATCAACTTCGACAAGATCACTATTTGGATTCGTGTCGGAGCTGGTCAGATTCAAGGCTTGCTAGAGCGTGCAGGTGTTGATCCTGCAACGGCGGCGGCGCCAGGAACGTCGAGCAGGGAGATCGCACGCAACGCCATCATCGCATACGTCGTCGCGAAGTGTCTGTCTGTCGCGATGAACGCTAGCGATCCGCGGATTGCGCAAGCGCTTGAGGAGTGGCGCGAGGCTAAGCTCATGTTGACGGACATACCAAGTAGCGTCGGAGCGTCTAAGGCGGATAGCACAGGCGTGCGCAACAACATTCCGACCGGTCCGCGACACCTGATCTTCCGAAACGACAGGTGGTAAGATGGCGGATAACGAAAAAGTGTTCAAGTCACTAGCGCATATGCGCAAACGAACGGCGGTCATCAAGGAAAACGCGTTCATGTTGAGGTTCAAACCAGCCATGAAAGACCTTGCGCTCATGAAGGCGGCTGGCATCCGCAACAAAGACGGGCAGGTGTCCGGTCTAACGGCGGCGCTGCTAGGAGGTAAGGGCCCGGACAAGGACTTCAAGTGGGTCAAGACAGACAACGGCGGATACCTTCAGATGGCAGGATGGGTCCGAGGCGCAACCAACAACGTCTTTGACTTAGATGACCTGGTCAGACAGCGCGTGCTTGAGAGGATGAGCGTGCTGCCAGGGCGTGGTCGTGGTCGTGGTAAGGGAGGCTTAGAATGAGAGAGCTTAGCCGGCTTCAGTACGCGCAGCGCGACCGTATCGTCGAGGCGTTGATGGCTGGACTTTCAACGGAGATCCTACAGCTCGCGGCGGCGGAAGGCCTTGAGGACATCATCGAAGTTCCTGAGCCTTCCAACTACTATATCGTCGGAGTCAACGAGTTCACGCAGCTTGTGTTGCATGACAAGGTCGCTGTCGTCATATCCCCCACAAGGGACACTGTCTATCAACAGCGGCTAAGCGGGAACGGTCTGCGCGGAAGTGCGATCACGGAGTCCTACCTTGCAGCCGCCATTGTCTTTCCAGCCGTGAGTGGGTTCACTGCGGTGACGCGTCGTGGCAGGCCGCTCGGAGAGACGGAGCTTGGCGCGGTTCTTAGCAGCATCTACACAGGCGCTATGCTGGAGGTGTTGCTGAGAGACGCGGTCGACGGTCAGGTCATCCTCGACTTGTTTCCGACGCGCGACTACGCGGACAGCATTTCGTCTGAGCAGCTCCCCACTGTCTACCGTTCCGTTGTTGAGCTCAGTGTCCGCGGACAGGGCTCGCATCCGCATCCGCAATATCAACTCGCGCGTCAAGCGCCTTAATACAGGATCCCAACATGAGCGGTTTCATCACTCAAGATCATGGCATCGGTGCTGTCAAAAGCGAGACGTCTTACGGCACTGATGCTTTCGGGGGCGGCGCGCCCGCGGACACTGACGTTCTTCCGTTCGCAAACCTAGCGTTGACGCAGACCCTCAACGTAGTCGAAGGCGATCGCTTAACTGCAACTGCCGCCGGTGAGTGTCACGGCCTGTCTCCTCAGAACACAGCTGTCGAGTGGGACGTTATTCTCACAGGCTCCACAGGCCCTGGCTTGCTTCCTAACGTCGACGCCATCCTGCACGCGTGTGGCTTTGCTGCGACCGTCGACGCGTCCACTAGCGTGTCCTACAGCCCCACCCTTGTCAACGATTCGACGACCACACCGTCTGCTACCTTCCTGCACTACGAGCGCGTGATCACATCTAACGAGGCGCGCCGCATCATGGCACGCGGTGTCAAGTCAAACCTTGCCATGACGCTCACGATGGGGGCTGAGGCGCGCATTAGCGGCAGCGGGATCGGCTTGTACAACGCGTACCCTAACGCGCCCTCCGCGCTTCCGACGCTACCGGATTCCTACGGCGGTGATCAGTGCGCGTGGATCGTGAACAGCCTGGTCCTGTCCGTCGGTAACGTCAACTACCCTGTCAACGAGCTGACCTTCGCAACGAACTGGACGCTGTTGGAGAACATGACAGGGGCGGCTAGCGGCGGCGGCACTACGTCTCGTGTCCTGCTCACGCTTCCTAAGAGCGGCGCTCGGTTTGGTGGGAGCTTCAACCTCGTAGACGGCGCGGCTGCGTTGACGGCTGCGATCAACGGAGGTCAGAGCGGCGCTAAGCTTGCACTCTCTGCCACCATCACGAAGGGCGCCCGCACAATCGTCCTCACGATTCCAGCGGTGCAGCTGGGTATTGGCGCTCCAACCAACGAGGTCTTTGCCATCCCGTACTTTGCCGTGCGCGTCGACGGCACAAACGGCAACGACCACGTCTCACTCGTGTTCGCTTGATCCGCACACAAACAGGAGACGACCATGGTTCCATTCTACACACGCCAAGACCTGCTGCTCTACGAGGGTGACAACCTGGAGATCGCGCTGGCGGTGCAGGACGTCGCAGGTAATCCGATCGACTTGACCGGCGCGACTGTCTCATGTCGAATTGGTGACCGGTCGAATCCTGCGATCCTGTCTCCTGCTATCACGGTCACGAACGCGGCCGGCGGACTGCTCAAGATCGCAATGACCGGCACGGACGTACTAGTCCCAAACCAGCAGTATGAGTATCAAGTCCGATTAGTGGACAGCCCTGTGATCAAGACAATCCTGGCAGGTCTAATCACAGTTCGCAACGGCCTGTTCGTCTGATAGACGACACCAAAAAACGGAGCTACACAATGTTCAAGCTAGCATCAAAGCGCCCTCCGCTAGGGAGCGTCAAGGTCACGATCGGAGACAGCGAAACTACGTGGCATTACCGTCGAGTCGGAGCCATCGAACTGTCTCAAATCGATGAAGACCTGCGCCCGTTTAAGGCTCACGCGATCAGCCGGTCCGTGCTGTATCAGGCAAACAAGGAAGCTGTTGAGCGCGTCTTGAAGTTCATCTCGACTGACGGAGACGCGGAGGTGCAGGCGGTTGACCTTGAGGTTGTGAGCGAGATCAACAGGCCTCAAGGTCCAACTGTTCTTCTGCCGCTATACACCTGGCTTGCGAACTTGATTGTGCAGGTCGACGGCGTCGGAGACGAGAACGGAGAGGCGCTTCGATGGAGTGAGCTTGACGACGAACAGCGCGCGTATCTTTGCAGCCACATTCAATGCGGGCAAGTGCACGACCTCATTGCCAAGATCTGTCGTGACAGTCAGCTCTCCGAGATTGAACTGGGAAAGTAAGGGCGCAGTTCGAGGCGGTCTTCAACCCTTGCAGGTGCACGGTCTGTATCGGTATAGCGCCAGAGGCTATGAGACGACAGGCCGGTTGCAGGGCGCCTGAAGACGATCCGCTGATTGCGTCAATGCTCAACCGTTTCTTTTTACTCCAGCTTCAAGAGCCTGGAAACACGCACCTACTGTTTGAGCTTGACCTCGTCTACAGTGACGTGTTGTCAGCGTGGAGAAGGGTGGAAGGTGAACAGGCAAAGCGCGAGCGCGACAAGCGAAATCAACGTGACATCCTTAGACGGCAGGGCTTAGCATGAGCGAATCAGTCGATACCTATCGTGTCAACTTCGAAACTGGTGACAGTGGTATGGGGGAGATGCTGGACAAGCTCACTGCGCAGTTCGTCGAACTTCAAAAGCAGCTTGCCGCCACGACCGCGGAGACAAAGAAATACGACGAGGCCTCAGGAACCGCGGCCGGCGCGACAGACAAGCAGGCGGCAGGCACAAGTAAACTTGCTGGCGGTCTTAAGGACGGCCTCGTCGGAGGCTTGAAGATCGCGGCTGTTGGACTAGGAGCAATGACAGCTGCACTTGCAGGCGCGGCGGCTGGCGTTATCATGTTGTCTAAGGCGGGCTCTGAGCAGCAGAAGGTTGACGCGCAGCTCATGGCAGGAATCAAGTCCACAGGCGCTACGGCGGAAGAAGCGGCGGAGAGGTACAAGAACCTGACCGGCGTTGTTGGCGGCGCTGTCGTTGGCATGGGAGCGATCTTCGGAGACGAGGTGCTGACGGCAGGCCTCGGTGACTTTGTGCGCATGACCGGTAAGGCTGAGGCCGGCGCGGAAGACCTCGACCGTATCATGAAGATCAGCCTCGCAACCGGCAAGGACATTCAAGCTTCCGCCAAGGTCGCAGCTGCTGTTCAAAAAGGAGACATGGCTGCGCTCGTCAAGCTGACGGCACTCACCAAGGAACAGGCCGCCGCCCTCACCAAGATCAAGGATCCTACGGAGCGCGCGGCCGCTGCGAACGCCATCCTCGACAAGACCCTCCAAGGTGTGGACGTACGGACGCAGACAGCACAGGGCGCGATCGCCAGGTTCGGAAACGTATCTGGTGACCTCACTCAAGAGCTAGGAAAAGTGATCAACGAGAGCGGCGGCCTCACGGTTGTCATGGACTTGCTTGCTGTCGCTGGTGAGAAGGTCGTAGCGTTCGTAGCTGAGAACAGCGTGCAGCTGCAACACATGGCTAACGTCATCGCTCGATACGTCATCAGCGCCCTGCACTCGCTCGGATCCATTTTGCTCGACGTAGTTTGGTCGATCAAGGACTTTGGTTTGAACCTGGAGGCGGTTGGCTTCGTTGCTAAACTTGCAGCCGGCACGATCCTTGGCGTGTTCGCGAAGCTACAGGAGCTTATGACTAAGATATTCTTAGGCTTAGTCAACACTGTCTCAGGAGCTTTCGATAGCATCGTGTCTTCTGCTATCTCGGTTGCTACAGCGCTTCGTCAAACCGGTCTTGTGGAGACTCTGACAAAGGCAAAGGACGGCATAGCGGAAATCTCCGACGCCATTAACAAAAGCCAAAACGAATCCTCCGATGCAAACACTGCGTATGCACAAGGCCTCAAAGATCAGGCTATGGCGGAAGCCAAACTATGGGTGGCTCGCAAAGACCAAAGCGAAGCCGGCAAAGCGGCCCTTCAGAAAGTCCTAGACGGCATGCTAACAGACGCGTCTAAGGCGCTTACTGACGCGGAAAACAAAGTCGGTAAAGCGAAGACAGGTCCAGACCCTGTCAACCTCAACGTGGATTCACTTGGTGGTGGTGGCGTCGAAGACAAGAAGAAGAAGAAGGAGAAGGTCGAGACGCTTGAGCTTGACCGTCAGATCCTTGAGCTGGAGAGCCGGCTGCTCGACGCAAAAAAGGAGGGGAACATCTTGATGGCGGGCGAGCTAAATTACGCGAAAGAGCTGCTCGAAGGTCAGCGAGCACGCGTCGCGGTTAAGGACCAAGAGACCGCCCGTCTTATGCAGGAGATCAGCCTCAAACAAGCGGAGGCGCTAAGGGAGGCGGCGGAGCAGGAGCAGGTCAGGGAGTGGGCGGATGAGGCGGAGAAGCGGCACACCAACGTACTCAAGCGCATCGCTGACGAGACGAAGGCGCGCAATGACGCCGCCAAAAAAGAGGCGGTCGCGCTGAAGTCCGCGAACGCAGCGCAGGCGCAGGCTCAGGCTTTCGCAGCGAGGTCCGCTTCGCAGGTCGCAGCTCTCGTCATCAAGGACCAACGGAAGCTCGCAATGTTTGAGGGGCTGATGCAAGTGGCTCAGGGCGTCGCGCAGTTCGCAAGCTACGCGGCATCTGGCTTCACGAACGTGGCAGCTCTCACGGCCTCTGTGCAGCACGGCCTTGCAGGTGCTAAGTTCTTCGCGGCAGCCGGCAGCAGTGGAGGCGGAAGCGGTGGACAGGGAGGCGGAGGAGGCGGCGGTTCGAGCAGCGGTTCGAGCAGCGGCTCAGGTTCAACGGCTCCGACAGTAGACCTGCGACAGACGCAGGCGGATGCAGCCAAGGCAATTGCGGACGCAATCGTTGAGGCTAATCAAGCGCAGGCGCAGCGCACGGTTGAGATCAACTTCTATAATCCCACTCTACTAGGTGACGCGCCAGAGACGCAGCGCATGCTTGCAAACCAGCTGGCGCCAGAGCTGGAGAACGCTATGAACAGGAGGCGGTCATGAGTGAGCTGATACAGTTTAGACGAGACTGCTGGAGGTATCCGCTCGTGCTGCCGGGCGGAAGCTTCACCCTGTTGCAGGGCGCTACGATACGCGTCGGGTCGTTTCAGGCGGGCACCTACTATGCGACAGACAACGTCACTGGCACTCCTATCCCGACAAGCGCGGCGCTCTTCACGGCGCTAGCAGCGCGTCTCCAGCTGGCGTTCACGACCGGCACGGTCACGGTTCGAGCCGCGGACAGTGTCGGAGATGGAGACATAGGAGCTGAGCGCATCGTCATCAACTGGAACGGCGGAACCTGGACGTTGAACACGCAGACGAACGCAACATGGTTTAACGCGCTTGGCTTCGACGCGTCTCAGGGCGCGTATGTCTCGCTCCCAAACGGAGACCTGCACGCCACCTGGAGCTACGCCGGCGCTTGGTGGACGCACAATCCGTGGAGCGGCGCGGCCTCGTCTAAGGTTCCGTTCCGGACAAGCGAGAGTAACTACAGCTCGCAGCGGACTTGGGACTCTACGCTTGTAGTTTGGTCGCAGATAGAGGGCCGCGTCTACAGCTATGCACACCTTCCATCCGCGCGCATCAACCGCGGGCGCTCGCTAGACCCCAACCGAGCGGCGCTCGCGGACCTCGTCTTAGGAGACCCTAACGCCACCTTCGAGCCAGTGTGGAACGCGCTCCAAAATCCGGCAACAGCTGTCTATGTCTCCAACGACCTTGAGCCCTTAGACGGTCTGTCTACTGTGGGAGCTGACCGGTTCGAGCGCGTGCAGCTTCTGACGCCATGGCAAAACTATCCGGACAACTTTACGGACATGCAGCTGGCAGGTGACTACTGGAGCTTTGAGCTGGCGGTGCGAACACTGAACAGGACGTATCCGTTCTAACCTAAGGTAACACTATGCAAGGCGTCGTTGTTCAAATCGAAGGGAGCCCTGTCCGTCTTGTGTACGGAGACGTTCCTGCGCGCGCGTTCGGAGGAGAGGCTCGTCTTGTCAGCCCGCCAGATCCGAGCGGCAGCGGCTTCGCACCAGACACAGGCGCGTCGACGAGCAGCCGCATGTCGCTGTCCGTCTCCGCGAACGGCGCGTCTCGTCTCGTGTTCCTAGCCACGGCAGGCCGCCCTCGCACAACGCTTGCCGCAAGCGTCACAGCAGCTGCGACAGTGCTCACGACGCCTCAGCCTCTGTCCTTCAGCGGCGGCTCATACGTGTGGCTTGGTGAGGAGGTCATGCAGGTCGTGAGCGTGAGCGGGACTAACGTCACCGTGATCAGAGGGCTCACAGGCGTCGCACACGCGCACACAGCCGGCACG
>Ga0222708_1000391_pt1 | contig 11581 bp, 20 predicted proteins | sample AntAcemetage1576_FD_179806 | JGI IMG/M metagenome (GOLD analysis project Ga0222708, IMG submission 179806) | Saline water microbial communities from Ace Lake, Antarctica - #1576 | ecosystem: Environmental > Aquatic > Non-marine Saline and Alkaline > Saline | place: Antarctica: Ace Lake... | reverse complement strand
CAACCATCGACGAAGCCCTGTACGTCGACGAGAACGGCGTCACCTGGCGCCGCGTCGAGGAAAGCACCACCGAGCTAGAGATCGAAGAAGACGGCACCACAACCACCACGACGACGACCGTCGTCGAGGAAGCACCCCAGGACGACACCGAGTCGCCCGACACAACAGAGGAGACGGCCACCGTGGTCACTGCTAACACCCTGGCCGCGAAGCTGGCCACCACCGAAACAATCACCACGCAGGAGCGCCCCACGCTGCTCGCCGCCCAGGTGTTCCAGCTGGTCGCCGAAGCACGCACCGGCTCACGCGACGCAGAGGACAGCCTCTACGCCGCCCTGGCTGACATCAAGATCAGCGGCACCGGAGCGCTGCCCGCTGCTGGCGTGCTCCGACCCAACTGGATCGGCCCCATGTGGCAGGGTCGCGCCTACCAGCGCAAATACATCAGCCTCGGCACACTCGGCACTGACATCAGCGCCGCAGGCAAGTCAGGATTCAAGTTCTTCCGCGGCACCGCAGCGGCACCGGTCGCCTCTCTAGGTGGTAACTGGGCAGGCAACAAGGCGGCAATCCCCAGCGGAAACGGGTTCACCACCCTCCACACCTCGACCCTGGACCGGTTCGCTTTCGGTGTCGACATTAGCCGCGAGTTCTTTGACCTCAGCGGGGGTGCTGAAGTCATCGAGGCAATGCTGCGAGCCATCGTCGAGGACTACGCGAAGTGGTCAGACCAGACAGCACTCGGCAAAATCATCGCCCTGGCCGGCACGCCAATCGCGCCCCAGGCCGCCTCAGGGGCTCTCCCCGTGTCGCTGGAAATGTTGCTGCAGGGCATCGAAGAAGTAGAGGACAAGGACGACACCCCAACCTTCGCACTCGTCAACCGGACCGCGTACCGCGAGCTCATCCGCACGCCGAAGGACAAGGTGCCCGAGTTCGTGACCTTCGACTTCAGCACCGAAGGCACCGGAACGGCAGACGGCACCGTCGTCATCCGCAAGGCACCAGACGCGAGCTTCACCGGCATCGCGGCCAACGCGCCGGCCGTCTTGGTGGGCTCACGCAGCGGCATCGAGTTCGACGAAACCGCCGGCAGCCCGATCACCGTGGACGCTATCGAGCTGTCGAAGGGTGGAGTCGACCGCGCAGTGCACGGCTACCTGCAGACCTTCGAACAGCGCGCCGAGTCGTTCGCGCTCATCGGCACCGCGGCAGTCTAAAACCCACCCACCACGGATAGGCAGGCTTCAGCATGACGTACTGGATAGGGGACATCCCCGCCCTGGACCTCGTGCTGGAGCCTGCCCGCCGTGGCGAACCGATCACACTGACACCCTTCACCGCAGCGCAAACACAAGTCGAACTGCGCACCTTCGACGGCGTGCTCGTGCCGGCAGTGTTCACTATCACCTTCGACACTGACGACATTGACGACATCGACCGCGTCATTCTTGCCTGGCCTCCTGCCAGCGTGTTCACCATCGCCGGCCTGCACACTCTGAACGTCACCCTTCGAGGCACCAGCGGCTCGCCCCGCGAACGCCTTGCCCCGGTGTACCTGGTCGTGCAGGCCGACGATGGCTGGCACACCCTCGACACCGCGCGCATCGAATGGCCCGACAGTGACGGCCTATCCGATGTGCAGCTGTTCCAGATTCTGGAGCTTGGCCGGCAGCAGGTCGCCGCGTACGCTCCGAAGCTTGCCCTGAACGCACGCCCCCCGGTGAACTATCGGCACGCGCAACTCATGCAAGCCCGCAACCTCCTCAACGCCGGCCGGGCTGAAGGCGAAGGCGAAGGCGAGTTCGTACTGCGCCCCTTCCCCCTCGACTGGATGGTGCGCCAAACACTCCGCCCGCACCAGATCATCGGCGTGGTGGCCTGATGCCAACCCTGCCGCCGCTACCGCTGAAGGTCCTCACCGACGGCCTCAAGCCCTACCTGCCCAAAGGGTGGCTCATCGAGGGCTCAGCGCGCCCGGTCGACAACGTGCCCACGACCGTCGTGAAACTGCAGCAGCTGGCAGTGCGCAAACTCACCGCCGCCCCCCTTGGCACGTTAGAGATCGACATGCGCGCCACCATCACCGCCCCCGGCGAGCACACGCAAACGGTGGAGAACAAGCTCGACCGCGACCTGCTGCTCTTCCTCAACGCCCTGAACACTCACCGAGTGAAGTGGGACGAAGCCACCAAGGTCATCGCCGACAGTCGCCTCGGCTACGACATCACCATCACCATCCTCGCCCTAAAGGAGTAAACAGTCATGCCACAAGTAGCACTCGCCCTCTCACCGATGACCGAGTTCGAGATCATCCTCGGATCCGGCACCGACGACTACGCCCGCCACATCGCCTCCTGTCGCTTCGTGCCCACCGGCGGCACCGAGTCACGGTGGAAAGGCGGCACCCCCACGGCCAAAGTCGCCCACCGTAGCGAGTCGGACTGGTCGTGTGAGATGCGCCTCGCGCAAGACTTCACCGCCACAGGTCTTGCCCGCTACCTGCTCGACAATGAAGGCACAGAGGTGGCGTGCACGTTCACCCCCGTAGCTGGCGGAGTGACCTTCACGGCCACCCTCGTGCTCGCCTGCCCCGAAATCGGAGGCACCATCGACGCCTTCGCCGAGGCCACCGTCACCCACACGGTCGTCGGCAAGCCCACCGTCACCCCGTAAGAGCTCGCCATGCGCATCACGGTATTCGGGTCTAAAGAACTGCAGGCAGTACTGCTGGCTGTAAAGACCGTGAACCGTGACACGCGCAAAGAAATCAGGAAGCACACGCAGACCATGGCCGCGCCTGAGTGGCAGAAGGCGATGGGAGCTAAGGCCAGCACAGACCTAGAGCGCCGCGTGCTGGTCTCAACCGCCCGCGTGCGCGTCTCAGATCAGAACGTGACACTTATGGCCGCCTCAGTAGGCCGCGCCCTACCAGGCGGCCTCTCGATCAAAGACCAGTGGCACGCCGTGGAGTACGGAGCCGCTGACACTGAAGTCACCTATCAGGCACGCAACCGCCAAGGCACCACCTACAACGTCACCCGCAACACGCGAGCGCAGCTGAAGGTACGCAAGAAGGCTGGCTACGTCGTCGGCCCGGCAGCTGCCGCCATCATCCCGCGCATCGCCTCCCTCTGGGTACAGACCACTGCACGCACTATCTACGACAAGCTAGAAGGGAAGGGTTAGCAATGGCTAAAGGCATCGCCATCTCTATCGCCGCCGAGACTAAGCCCTTCCTGCAAGGCGTGCAGAAGGGCATCATCGAGCCCTTAGAGGATGCTGCTGACATTCTGCAGGACCTCGGCCAGGATGGCGGGCGCGACTTTGACAAGCTAGAAAAGTCCATGCGCGACGCGCAAGACGAAACCGACGACACCAAGAGAGCCTTCGCAGACCTACAGCGGGAGATAGCAGAGACTGGCAAGAAGTCTCGCACCGACTTCGCCAACCCGGTCAAGAAGTCCACGCACGAGGTGAACGAGAACCTCGACGAGGTTGGCCGTGAGGCTAAAGCAAACGCGGCCGAAATGTTCTCCAGCTTCGACGGGTCCTTCGAGTCCATCGCCGACGCCGCACAAGGCACGCTCGGCGGGCTCACCGCTGGACTGTCAGGCATCGGCCCCATGGCCGCAGTCGCCGCAGGAGCCGCCGGTATTGGGCTCATCTCTGCCGCAGTCATCGGCCAAATTGAGGCCGCAGAGGAGCTCAAAACGGCACTCACCGACGCCTACAGAACCGCAGCGGAAGAGGGGCGCAGCTTCCTCGACGAGGCTCAAATCTTGGCAGTGGCCCTGGATATAACTAGCGACACCGACAAGCGCGTCGCCGCCATGAAAGAGGCCGCCGCAATCGGAGTGGACAGCACTACCTTCATACGTGCCCTAGCCGGCGACGCTGACGCCTTAGCCTTCGCCTCAGCTGCTGCTGACGAAAAACTGAAAGAAGTCCGAGATTCTCAAGGTGCAAACAACTCCACCCTCGCCACGGCCATCGCAAAGACTGAGGACTATGCCGGCACCGCCCGCAAACTTGCAGACCTTGCCAAACAGCACGGCCTGAACAAGGACGGCGCAGAGGCCTACATCGACTTCGTCGACGACAGCAATCAGAGAGAACGCGCGCAAATAGGCCGCACCCTGGACGCAGAGGCGGCACGCTTTGACGGTCTCGCCGCCAAGTATGACGAAGCCGCCGCCCGCCCCTCAGTCGAGGTGCGCTTCGAGCCAACCCTCCCCAGTGACGAGATCATCCGCCAACGCCTGCAGGCAGCCGCCCGCCGCCAGTCCATCCAGATACCACTGTCAGCAGTCACCCGCAACGGCACGGTTGTCTTCTAATGGCCGCCACCATCACAGGGCACGGCAACACGATCGAGCCGCTGCTCGTGCTCGGCTGGGAGTCGTCCACTGAGTCGCGCAACATCTACCACCAGATCATCGGCCGAGTCAGCCTCGACGTGACACTGCGAGAAGACAGCCTGCAAGCCGGCACCCTGCCGCTCCTCTTCGGCAGCAGAGCCTCAGCAGTAGCCGCCCGCGACTTTCTGCGAGTGAACGCCGTCTACACCCTCACCGACACAGACCGACCAGAGCTCGACCTCACCTTCACCAGGCAGGGCAGCATGGACCTCTCACAGAACGAGGATCGCGTCTACTGGCAACTCATGGTCTCCTTCCAGCAGGTGAACTCGTGAGCCGCTTCGACACGCTCACCGTCGAGGCCACCGTGCGCCCCACCGGCGTGCTGCTACAGGTGGAGTCGTGCGAGCTCACCATCGACGAAGCCTGGTCACCGTACGGCCAGGCACGCCTGGTCTGCCGCACCCCCACCGACCGCGACTCTGTAGACCTTCGAGCCGGATACATCGAGGTCGACCTCCAACTCCTGCGAGCCTTCGGCCGCTCGTGGAACCTCGGCAACCTCACCGACGACAACGGCGGCACCGTCGCCGGACTCACCACCCTCCTGTCAGGGCAACCGCTCGGCGCACTCACCAATACCTACTTTGAGCCCTTCGGCGGCTCCCAAGTGCGCAGCGCCCAAATGGTCACCGCCCGCCTCCCCATCATCGACCGCAGCATCGACGACGAGACCGGACAGTTAACCCTTACAGCCGCCACCGCTGAGGCACTCCTGCAAGCCGACGCCCTGGTCTCACCTGTGCCCTCGGACCCTGGCACAACCTCGCTCCGCACCATAATCAGTAGCGTGCTCACCAGGTACGGGGCAGTGCTCGCAGCCTCGCCCGCCGAGGCTACCGTCGCTGAAGTACAGGCGACAATCTGGAAGCCAGGAGTGACCGCGTGGGCGTACCTGCAGCCCATGCTGGAGGCTGCTTCCCTCCGGCTGTGGTGCGACCTCGACGGCACCTGGTATCTCACCCCCCGCCAAACTGACACCGAGGGCAGCGTCTCCCTCGCGGTCGCGCAAAACGTCACCCAGTACGTCGACCGCATGAGCCTCGACCCTGAAGTGTGGGCTGACGCTGTGGTGATCGAGTACAAGTGGACCGACGCTTTAGACCTGCAGCGCACCGAGTACGACGTGGCCGGCGCCAACCCCTCTAGGGCGTGCCTACGCATCGAACGGCAGGCAGTCTTCCCAGGGCCAGGAGCCGCCGCCGGCATCCTCAACCGTGCACAAGGCCGAGGCCGCACCCTAGAAGTCAGCTCGACCCTGAACCTCACAGCGCGCCCCGGCATGGGCGCACAGATCACCCCCATAGCTGGGCAAGTGCAAACCGGCGTCGTGTCAGCCATCACGTGGCGAGCACCTGAATCACAAATGACAGTAAGCACGCGCGGCCTGGTGGACACCCCCGCCACCGCGTACATCTTCGGACCTCCTGGAACGTCATACCTCGACGTACCAGTGGGCATGAGCTACACCGAGTTTGAATGGAGCCTCATCTAATGGCCGACGGAGACATCGCAGCAGCAGCCGGCATCGATATTCTGGCCGGCACTGAAGACTTGAGACAGTCCTACCTGCAGCACAACAAAACCCGCGACCTACTGGCCACCCATCAAACAGTGGGCACACATCCGGCCTCAGCCATCAACTCTGGCACCCTGGCTGACGCGCGCATCCCTGCACTGAACGCCTCCAAGATCACCAGCGGCACTCTGGATGACGCGCGCATCCCTGCACTGAACGCTTCTAAGATCACCGCCGGCACTCTGGCTGACGCGCGCATCCCTGCACTGACCGCCGCAAAAATACCCAACCTAGACGCATCGAAGATCACCACCGGCACGCTAGGGGTGGCCGTATCAACCGACGGGGGCGGCAGGTTCGGCAATGCTTGGAACTACAACATTGTTAGCACCCGGCGCGCGGTGTGGATGGACGCCATCGGAAACTTAGGGCACACCGCCTCCAGTGAGCGATACAAAACAGCTATCCGCCGCGCCGAGCTCGACCCGCTCACTGTCCTCGAAATTGTGGAGGTGGTCTACTACGCCCCCCGCATGACGGCGGAGGAGATCAAGGCCAACGGGGGCAAAGAGTCCACCGAGGTGGGAGTCATCGCCGAGCAACTCCTGCAGGCGGGCCTCTGGGAGTTCGTGTTCTTCGACGACGAAGGCAAAGCGCAAGGCGTGCACTACGACCTGCTGTCATTGGCCGCCATCGTCGCCATCCAGCACGTGTGGAGCGAACACAAGGACCTCGCCCAAAGAGTCGCCAACCTAGAAAAGAGTGTTAGCTGATGGGACTAGGCGCAGGCTTCCAAGACGCCCAAGGGCAGTGGATCTTTGGTGAGCTCGACGACGCCGGCGGGCTTGCCTCAGACCTGCTGAACCTCGCTCAGACCAGGCTGTCGACCGGACTGGCCGCAGACCGCGCCCGCCTCGCAATCCTGGAAAACGACACCGGCTGGATAAGCCCCACCTTGAACGCGGGCTGGACGAGCGCGAATGAGACGGTTAGATATCGTCGAAAGGCCGGCGTGATCTTCTTCTCAGGGAGAGCAAACTCTACCGGGGCCAACTCGACCATCTTCAACCTCCCCCTAGGCTTCCGGCCCGACTACCTCATGGTCCTACTAGCCGAACGTGGAGGGGCAGCCCTACGCTTTCAAATCACGCCGGCCGGCGACGTCACAGTGCTCGCCGGTGGGGCAATAAACAGCATAAGCATTGCATCGTTACCGTCGTTTATAGCAGCGAACTGATGCCACACCATCCGGCACCTGCACGCCCGCTCACCTCCCCCTTTGGGTGGCGACAGTCACCAGTGGGCGGTGGCCGACGCCACCACAACGGGGTCGACTTCGGCGGCACCTTCCCGGTGCGCTACTACGACGACGGCGTCGTCGTCTCCGCCACCTACAACCCGGACAAGCGCACAGGCTTCGGCCACCAGGTCACCGTGGAGCACGCGAACGGTGTGCGCACCCTCTACGCTCACGGCCGCACCAGTGCCGGCGTCGTCAAAGGCAGCCGAGTGTACGCCGGCCAAACAGTGTTCACCAGTGGCACCACAGGAGCCTCCACAGGGGTGCACCTGCACTTCGAGCTACACCGACTCCAGCGCGGCCTGTACTGGTCACCAGTGGACCCTCTGCCCATCCTGCAAGCCCTCACCAACCTACCGCCCACCCCCCAGCAGGAAGACCACGAGCCCATGAAAATTATTGCACCCTTCGGCAGCGACGCTAAGGCAGTAATCGGCCCTGGCATCGGCCACACCTTCACCGACTGGAGCACCTACGTGCACTTCTGCAACGTGTGGGGGTTCACCCCAACGGCCCCGCAGATCGTGGGAGATGCTGGCATGGGCGCGGCAGCAGCTCGCGCCCTCTTCGACCGCATCGTCGCCCTACACCGACCAGCCGCCGGCACACACGCAGCTATACCAGTTGCGGCCCTCGCTGACGGCATCGCCGACGAGCTTGCACAAAGGCTCAAAGAATGACCGACGCCGCACAGCTAGCACTCCTCACAACTCTCAGCGCGTTTGTGCTGGCCGTGCTCAGCTACGTCATCGCCACCATCGTGCGCCTTAACAAGCGCCTGCACCGCTTAGAGCATCGAGACCGCCTCTCGTGGCTGTATATCCGCATCCTGATCAATCACGCCTACGTACACAACGCCACCCCCCTGCCAGACCCGCCAGCGGGCTGGCTCGACGACCCAGGAGACTAGACCCTTATGACACAGCACAAAGCACTCGCCGGCCTTCTGATCGCCTCCGCAGGTGCCGGGCTCACTGCCGCGCTCGCGTTCACTCCAGCAGGCACACAGTGGCACCTGTTCCTCACGGTGGCCATCGCCGTGCTGACTCCTGCAGCGACCTACCTCGGCGTCTATCTGACACCGAACCGCGTGGAGCCTTCCTAGTCTGCTAGGGCCATGATGGTGCGCCGCAGGCTGTCAGGCTGGGTCTGCACGTAGCGCCTCGTGGTGGCAGGGCTGGAATGGCCCAGGAGCTCCTGCACGGCGAACACGTCACGGTCGACCTGGTAGGCGAGGGTGGCGAACCGGTGGCGCAGAGTGTGCAGGGTGTACTCGCCAGGCATGACGCGCGTGGCAATCTTTCCCACGTAGCGCGCGGAGAGGTGACCGTCGAGGCCAGGGAACACCCACCCGGCAGGCAGTGCTGTGAGCACTCGCGCGAGCCCATCAGGTAATGGCACGAGCCGCTCACGGTTGCCCTTACCGTGCACCACCAAAGACAAGCCGGTCAGGTCTTCGACGAGATCGCGGGAATGGATGCTGGCTATCTCGGCACGACGCAGCCCCAGTTCGGCAGCTAAGCGCAGAATGAGCCGGCCCCGCACGTCGGCCGCAGCGAGGGCCTCACGGTACACCCGCTCGGGCGCCGGGCGTGCGCGCCCGATATGGGCTCGCACCTTCGGCAGCACAAGCGCAGGGTTATCGCCCGTAAGCCCCGCCGCCACAGCCCACCGCCAAAACGACAAGAAGGTGGTGCGCCGACTGCGCCTAGTCTCGACCGCCCAAGCCTGCTGGCTGGCATAGGTGACGAGCTCGGCGGCCGTGAGCTCGAAGGGGCCGGCAGTAACGCGCCGGCCTAAGTGTTCTAGGTGCTGCTTACGTGTCGCCCTTGTGGTCGAGGGCCCACCGCTGGCCGTCTGGGCTTCGAGATACTGCGCTACAGCTTTCTGCCATTGGTGAAACTCAATCATCCCTCATGTATAGCCTAATTACTTGACAAGCATCCAGAAGGCTAGGTCGATGTCGAGGGTGCAGTATTGACGGCCTGCGGAGCCTGACCAGAAGGTTGGGGGTTCGAGTCCCTCCGGGCGCGCTTCATCTTCTGCGCCCCATTGCGCAGCGCTCGGCCAGGCACTTTTACCCCCCTCCCAAGAGGCCAGGCCCGACGAGAGCCAGCCAAGGTCGACGGCGCAGGCCATGTGATAGGCCAGCAGGACAACAGGAGGCACGGTTGAGCCGGGGGTCTCATACCGCAGGATGGTTCGGCTACTGCAGCCGACAAGCTCAGACATGCGCCGCTGACTCAAGCCAGCAACAGACCGCGCCTTGATCAGACGGTCTTGAAGGGTCCATGCAGGAGCCTGTAAACGGGTTCGGGTTTCCAGAATATCGCTCATCAATACAGCTTAGCGCCTCTGCGTCAGTTGACGCAAGGGCGTGGAGTGTCAGGCTTGCGTCAGTTGTCGTATAACTGACATACTGCCCACATGCAGACATTGATGACAGCGCGAGAGGTTGGCCACGTCGCCGGCCGATCGCGCAGCCAAGTGGTACGAGATGCCAACCTTGGAAAGATCGAGATAGCGCAGCGCCTACCCGGCAAGCAGGGCGCGATGCTCTTCACAGAACACGCCGCCAACAGCTACGCCGAGGCCCGCGCATGAAGCGCCGAAGCTCCTACCTACGCCCGACCGAGGCGTGGTGGATGCACCCAGGCATACTCTTCACGGTGCTGCTCTGCTTCGGCACCATCGCCACCATTCTGGGCCTGCGCATCGCCGGGATTCTGCCATGAGTTGGCAGGCGATGGATGCCGCCGACCACGTACCCCACAGCGCCGTCAAAGACCTCGAATACCGAGTGCTGCTGAAGCTTGCCAACGTCGCCGCACAAGACGGCACCAGGGCCTGGCGCAACATGCACGAGGTTGCCGTCGAGCTAGGGGTCAGCCTACGCAGCATCCGACGCGCCCTCTCAGGGCTGGAAGCAGAGCGCCTCATCGTCAAGGGAGACCAGTCCCACGTATCGCATATGCGCAGCGACAGACGCCCCTCGGTCTACGACCTCAACATGGAAAAAATGCTGAACTGGGACACCTACCACGGCATCAAATCCACCCCCCTCGACGGGGTGACAGACGGGGTGACAACGTTATCCACAACCCCTGTGGAATTCGGCCACGGGGTGACAAACGGGGTGACAACTGTTGGCCACCATAAGGAACTAATAGAACAACCTACTAAGACTAATAAAGCTACTTACGGTTCCGCGCGCGAGCGACGCTGTGCAGGTGGTCACGTCGAGATCGCTGACACCCGCTATTGCATCTACGGCGACCCCGTACGCGAGATGGCCACCTCGTGAGCGAACAGCGCAAAGCCGCCCGCATGGTCGAGATGAAGATCAGCGTGCCTCTGCTGACCTACCGACTACTTCAGCATCGAGCTGAAGCCCAGCGAGTGCAGCCGACGACGATGGCTCAGCACCAGCTCATCAAAGTCAACGATCCCGGCCTCAGACAAGAGCGCAGCCTCGACCTACGACAGGAAATCTTCAACCTGTGGAGGCGAGGCAAGAGCGGCCCCCAAATCTCCATCGAGCTTGGCTGCTCGGTGGGCACTGTCAACAAGCACAAGCGCGAGATACGCGCCGACTGGTCCACCTACGCAGGAGAGGCCCACACAGCATGAACGCCGCACGCCCCGAGCACTCCACCATCGCCGCATGGGAACAACTCGACAAGCTTGCCCTCGACTACCGCCTGCTCACCACGAAGCTCGACAAGGAAGGCGCACACGCCGCCGACGTCGTCTGGCTCAAGCGCACCGCCATGCAATGCGCAGCCACCCGCGACCACGTCGCCAAGGGCACCATCGACCTCGACACTGCCATCGCAATCATCGACGCCGCCGACAACCTCTTCACACCCGCCCGCGACCTCGTGCGGCACCGACTGAACAAGGCCAGCTGATGCGCCCCGACATCGACCCCGGCACCGGTGAGCTCGGCCTGCTCGCCCTCCTGGTCATCGCCGCCTGGTCACTCTGGGCATGGCAAGCCACCAAGAGGCAGCCATGAGCCAACACCACCGCGCACAGAAGTGGACCAGCCACGCCCCACGCCTACGAGTGCAACACACCGCCACCCTGCCCAGACCCTGCATCGACTGCGGCCGCCTAGTCACCAGCGCCGACGCCTGGCAGGTAGGGCACGTACGCGCAGCCATGCACGGCGGCAAGCCCACCTTCCAAAACACTGGACCCAGTCACACCGCCTGCAACCGTAAGACCGGCGGCAAGATGGGCGCGCGGGTCACAAACTCACGACGACGACGAGCTCAAGACCTCCGCGAGTGGTGACTGTGACTCTTATCCGCGATTCTTTTGAGAAGTTACCAGTAC
>Ga0222708_1000388_pt1 | contig 11647 bp, 13 predicted proteins | sample AntAcemetage1576_FD_179806 | JGI IMG/M metagenome (GOLD analysis project Ga0222708, IMG submission 179806) | Saline water microbial communities from Ace Lake, Antarctica - #1576 | ecosystem: Environmental > Aquatic > Non-marine Saline and Alkaline > Saline | place: Antarctica: Ace Lake... | reverse complement strand
GGGCGGGGGCGGGGCGGGGCGCGGCGCGGCGCGGGGCTGCACGTGTGCCGGGTGCTGCGGAGCGTGGGGGCAGATGCTCGCCTGCGCTTTGGCTTCCGTTCACCTAAATCGACAGACCGCGACACTTTCGCCTCGTAACGTCCGATTTAGTCGCGGTTCCCCGTTCTCGGATACACAGCCCGAGCCGCCGCGGCACGTACTCCGGAGGATTCGTGAACACCACACGCACTCTGGCCGCAGTCGCCCTGGCGACAACGGCCGCACTCACCCTGGGCGCTTGCGCGACTACCGAGGCACCCGCCTCAGGTGTCGACGCTGCCGCCGCCACGAGCATTGCTGACTTTGGCACCTTTGCCGACCTTGAGGCTGCAGCTAAAGCCGAGGGTGCGCTCAACGTGATCGCGCTGCCGCGCGATTGGGCCAACTACGGCGAGATTCTCGACCTGTTTATCGAGCGTTACCCCGAAATCACTGTCACCGAAGCCTCTCCTGATGCCTCAAGCGCCGAAGAGATTCAGGCCGCCGAGAACCTCTCCGGCCAGGACACTGCCCCCGACGTGTTCGACCTCGGTCTGGCCGTTGCCCTATCGAGCACCGACTACTTCGCGCCGTACTTCGTCGAGCGGTGGGACGACATTCCCGCCGAGCTGAAGAACGAGGATGGGCTGTTCTGGGGAGACTACGGCGGGTATATGGCTATCGGCTTTGACCCTGACGCGGTTTCGGCCCCGACGAGCCTGCAGGACCTACTCGGCGACGAGTACCGCGGCAAGGTCGCTATCAACGGCGATCCGACTCAGGCGGGCGCTGCGTTTGCAGCGCTGGGCATGGCAACCGTGCAAAACGGCGGAACCCTCGACGACTTCCAGGCCGGCATCGACTTCTTCGAAGAGCTGAACGCTGTGGGCAACTTCGTGAAGATCGACCCGACTTCAGCCACGGTCGCCTCGGGTGAGACTCCCGTCGTTTTCGACTGGGATTACCTTAACAAGGGCTACGCTGCCGATCTTGATGGTCAGCGCAATTGGGAGGTCGTGGTTCTGCCCAGCACCGGTTACGCCGGGTACTACAACCAGGCCATTAATAAGGATGCTCCAAATCCGGCGGCGGCCCGTCTGTGGATGGAGTTTTTGTACAGCCCCGAGGTGCAAAACCTCTGGTTGAAGGGTGGCGCCCGCCCCGTGCTGGAAGCCTCGATGGTCGCTAACGGCGAAATCGACGAGGCACTGTATGCAGCGCTTCCTGAGGCGCCGGCTGACACCGTCGTGCCGAGCGCCGCGCAGAGCACGGCCGCGGCCGCACTGCTCGGCTCCGCCTGGGCGACCGCTGTCCAGTAGCACGCCCGTCGTGACAACGGTCGACCCCCGGGGCTCAGTTCCTCGGGGGTCGACCCGCACGGTAGGCCTCTTTTCTTCTCCCATCTGGGCGGTCGCCCCCTTTGCCCTGTACTTGATGCTCTTTCTTGCGCTCCCCACCGGGATCGCCGTCGGCACCGGTTTTGTCGACGGCGACGGCGCCTTCACTCTCGACAATGTTGCCGCGCTTGCCGACCCCTTCGTTATCAGCGGTTTCACGACGTCGTTTGTGCTTTCGGCGGTCACCGCGGTCATCGGGGCTGTGCTCGGCGCACTCGTCTGCTACGCCCTCATTGGCATGCGCCCTGAGGGAGCCCTGCGCTCGGGCATTGATGCCGTGAGCGGGGTTCTCGCTCAATTCGGCGGCGTCATGCTCGCCTTTGCGTTCGTGGCGACCATCGGCATCCAGGGATTCATTACGGTGCTGCTGCGGGACCAGTTCGGCATCGACATCTTCGCCGATGGCGTGTGGCTGTACGAATCGCCCGGTCTTGTGCTGCCGTACATCTACTTTCAGGTACCGCTCATGGTGCTCATCTTCATGCCCGCGCTTGAGGCTCTGAAGCCGCAGTGGGCCGAGGCAAGCGCGACTCTCGGGGGCACGAGTGCGACGTTTTGGTGGCGTATTGGCTTTCCGGTTTTAGCGCCGTCATTTTTTGGCTCCCTGTTGCTGCTGTTTGCCAACGCCTTTTCGTCGTACGCCACAGCGGCCGCTCTGACAAGCCAGGGCCAGTCGATTGTTCCCCTGCAGATTCGAGCGGCGCTCACCAGCGAAACCCTGCTCGGCCGCGAAAATCTTGCCGGGGCGCTTGCTCTCGGCATGATCATCATTATGGCCATCGTGATGACCTTTTACGCCCTGTTGCAGCGCCGCGCCTCCCGGTGGCAGCGATGACGAGGATGCCCGGTGCGGCTACCAGGCTTGTCGCAGGAACGGGAATTCCGACCCCCGGACGCCTCGCGCGCTGGAGCATTCTCGGCGTCATTGGGATCATCTTCGCGGTGCCGGTTGTGGCAATGGTGGAGTTCACTCTGCGCCGCGGGCTCGAGGGCGGTTACGACTTTTCGCGCTGGGTCACCGTGTTGACTTTCAACCTGGGGCCCGAGTATCGAGTGCTCGGAACGTCAATCGGCAACTCTTTGGTGCTTGCAGCGGTGACCGTGGTTCTGATGCTGGTCTTGCTGGTGCCAACGATGATCGTGGTGCAGCTCAAGCTTCCGAAGCTGCGCCGTGTGCTCGAGTTCGTGTGCCTGCTGCCGATTAGTATCCCGGCCATTGTGCTTGTCGTTGGTCTTGCGCCCGTGTACGGCGTCATTTCGCGCGCTGCAGGCAGTGGGGTGTGGACTCTCGCTCTGGCGTACGGCATCATCGTGCTGCCATTTGCCTACCGAGCGGTGCAGTCAAACCTGGACGCGATTGATGTGACGACTCTCACCGAGGCCGCCCGTTCGCTTGGGGCAAGTTGGCCCGTCGTGATCGCCCGAGTGTTACTACCGAATCTCAGATCTGGTCTACTCGCTGGTGCATTCATCTCGGTGGCGGTTGTGCTGGGCGAGTTCACGATCGCGTCACTACTGAACCGCCAGAACTTACAAACCGCACTCGTCATCGTGCAAAAAGATGACCCATTCATCGCCGTGATCGTCACCCTGCTCTCACTGCTCGTCGCCGTTGCCCTGCTGCTCGTCATTGGGGCGTTTGGCCGTGGCACCACTCGGAGGACCTCATGACCTTTAGCCCTCACACCGCCCGCCGCGTCGCGGCTCCTGTCGCGTTTGTTGACGTCGTCAAGCGTTTTGCAGGCGCACCCGCACTCGACGGCATTTCGTTGGCTCTCGAGCCAGGCGAACTAGTTGCCCTGCTCGGCCCCTCGGGGTGCGGAAAGACCACGGCGCTTCGCGTGCTCGCGGGCCTTGAGCGTGCTGATGAAGGCCACATCCTCATTGACGGCGTCGACGTCGCCAGCACGCCCACCAATAAGCGCGACATTGGCATGGTTTTTCAGTCGTACTCACTTTTTCCGCACCTCACAGCTCTGCAGAATGTGGAATTCGGTCTGCGGATGCGCGGCGCTGCGGCGGCCGATCGCCGAGCGCGTGCAGCCGAGGCGCTTGAGCTTGTCGGACTCGACCACCACGGGGGCCGTTACGCTCACCAGCTCAGCGGCGGGCAGCAGCAACGCGTCGCCCTTGCCCGCGCGCTGGTCACCCGCCCTCGGGTCTTGCTGCTCGATGAACCGCTCAGTGCCCTTGACGCCAAGGTTCGCATGCAGTTGCGCGAGCAGATTCGAGAGATTCAGACTGAACTTGGCATTACGACGGTGTTCGTGACCCACGACCAAGAGGAGGCGCTCGCCGTGGCTGACCGGGTTGCTGTCATGCGTTCTGGACGCATTGAGCAAATTGGCACCCCTGAAAAGTTGTACGCGCGACCCGACAACGCCTTCGTTGCCGACTTTGTCGGGCTCAGCAACCGATTACCGGGTCGCGTCATAGACGGTGTTGTCGTCGTTGGAGCACAGCAACTGCCGCTCATTGACCCGTCGGCGCCGATCGGTGAGGTAGCCGCGCTCGTGCGACCGGAAGATGTCGTCTTTGCCACAGTAGGCGAAGTGGATGCCCGGCCCGCCGTCGTACTCGCCACCTCATTTCTTGGCTCGCTGCGCCGCACCCGTGTGCGCCTCCATGACGGGGTTGAGCTGGCGGTGCAGCACGGTGTGGGGCAGCACCCTTTGCCGGGGGAGGCTGTGCACGTTCGACTCACGGGGCGGCCCGTGGCGGTCTCCCGGGCGTAGCCGGGCGACCGACTCGTAGACTGTGCCAATGTTTCGGCGACCGAAGTTTGACGCCCCCAGGCGGGCGGGCGACGACGCGGTGGCACCAGGCATGCGGACGGCGGCGGCGTGGTCGTGGCGGCTGCTCGTGGTGGGTGCCGCGTTCGGGGTCGTCGTGTGGCTGATCATCCAACTTCGCCTGCTCATCATTCCGCTGCTGATCGGCGTTCTTCTCGCCGCTCTGCTTGTGCCGTATTCGCAGTGGCTGCAACGGCGCTTGCGTTTTCCGCGCTGGCTGTCGGTCACTACCGCTCTGCTCACCATCATCGCCGTGGTGACGGCACTGGTGTGGCTTGTCGTGGCGCAGGTGCGTGCGGGCTGGCCGAGCCTGCGCGATAGTTCTGTTGTCGCGTTCGACGATTTTCTGATCTGGCTAAGCACCACCTTTGGGCTGAGTAGCGGTGATATCAGCGACTGGATTGACGCGATCGTCACCGAACTCGATTTCTCTACCGGGGGTCCTCTCGTCAGCGGTGCGCTCTCGGTGGGTTCTACGGCGGCCGAAATTTTGGCTGGCACGGTGCTCGTGCTGTTTGCCCTGCTGTTCTTTTTGGTTGACGGTCGAGGCATTTGGGGTTTCGTGGTGCGCCTGTTTCCGCGCACTGCGCGGGCGGGTGTCGATGGCGCAGCTCAGGCTGGCTGGCTGACGCTCACTAACTTTGCCAAAGTGCAGATCTTTGTGGCGTTCGTGGATGCGGTCGGCATCGGCCTGATCGCCTGGCTACTGGGTGTGCCCCTGGCGCTTCCGATCGCCGTGGCAGTGTTTCTGGCCAGTTTTGTGCCCTTCGTTGGCGCCATTGTCACCGGAGCCCTCGCGGTCGTCATTGCCCTCGTCTTCAACGGCCCCGTCATCGCCCTGCTGATGCTCGCCGGTGTGGTGCTGGTGCAGCAGATCGAAGGCAATGTGTTGCAGCCACTGGTCATGGGGCCTGCGGTGCGGGTGCATCCGGTCGCCGTGGTTCTTGCCGTCGCCGCCGGAGGCCTGCTCGCGGGTATTCCGGGCACGCTGTTTGCAGTACCCGTTGTCGCCTTTGTCAACGTGTTTGTGCGCTACGTGGCCAGCGGTCAGTGGCGCGTGCAGGCGAACCCCGCATTGACCGATATTATTCGGATGCCCCCCAGCCCACGCCCGCAGGAGCGCCCATGACCACGATCTCGAGCTCGACCTCTCCCGTAATCTCGGCGTCAACCTCGAAACCGTCTGCCATCATGCCGCCGACCGAGTTCTCCTTGCCCGGCCCCACCCTGCTCGACGTCGAAGCGGCTCGTGTCACTGTGCGTGGTGTTGCTGATGTCACGCCGATTGAAACCTCGCGCTTTTTGAGCGAAATTTTGGGTGTACCCGTATTTCTGAAGTGCGAAAACTTGCAACGCACTGGCTCATACAAGATTCGCGGCGCGTACAACCGGATGTCGAAATTGACGGACGATGAGAAGGCGCGCGGAGTGGTCGCTGCCAGTGCTGGCAATCACGCTCAGGGCGTGGCATTCGCCGCACGCCAGCTCGGTATCGCGGCCACGATCTTCATGCCCATCGGGGTCTCTCTGCCGAAGTTGCAAGCCACCCGGGCGTACGGGGCCGAGGTGGTGCTCGGGGGGCAGACCGTGGCTGAGCCGTTGCGGGCGGGGCAGGAGTTTGCCAAGCGCACCGGGGCTGTCTACATTCCTCCCTTCGACCACGCTGATGTTATCGCCGGTCAAGGAACCGTCGGCCTCGAACTGCTCGATCAGGTACCAGAGCTTGAAACTGTCGTGGTGCCGATCGGCGGAGGTGGGCTTATCGCGGGTGTTGCGAGCGTGCTGAAGCAGCGGGCAGCTCAGGAGGGGCGCCGCATTCGCGTGATCGGCGTGCAGGCCAGCAACGCTGCCGCCTACCCGGTGTCACTCGCCGCGGGGGTTGCGACCGAGATCAGCATTTCTCCGACGATCGCCGACGGTATTGCCGTGGCAAAACCCGGCAAACTCAACTTCGACATCATTCGCGAGGCCGTCGACGAGGTGGTCACGGTTGACGACGACGAGATCGCCAAGGCCATGCTGGTGCTCCTTGAGCGCGCCAAAATGGTCGTTGAGCCGGCCGGAGCCGCCGGTGTGGCCGCCGTCATGAGCGGAAAAATCGTTGCGAGCGGCCCCACTGTCGTCGTGCTGTCGGGCGGCAACACTGACCCCCTGGTCATGCAACGGGTTATCGCGTACGGGCTCGCCGCTTCAGAGCGATACCTGAAACTGCGCATCCCGCTGCCTGACCGCCCCGGCCAGCTCGCCCGCACCAGTGAGATCGTTGCCGAGCAAAACGCGAACGTGGTGGAGGTGTTGCACACGCGCCACGGTTCGGGCTTGGCAATCAGCCAGGTCGAACTGGAGTTGCACATCGAAACCCGAGGGCCTGAACACGCCGAGCAGGTCATGTCTGCGCTGCGGGATGCGGGCTACGACCCGCGCGTTGACTTTTAGCCCGGCGACACTGGGCCTGCCGCAGGGTTAGCCCGTATACGTGCTGACGTCGTTGATGGTGACGTCGATTTTTGCTCCGTTGGGGGCTTCGAAGCTCACGGTGTCGCCGATCGAGCGCCCGAGAATCGCCTGCCCGAGAGGGCTTTGTTCGCTGTAGACGTCGATGTCGCTGCCAGCGCTAACGATTTCGCGGCTGCCAAGCAGAAAACGCTCTGTGTCGCCGAGCATGGTGGCGGTCACGACAGTGCCCGGCTCAACCACGCCCTGCGCGATGGGGGCCTGACTCACCGTTGCGGTGCGGAGCAGTTCAGCAAGCGTGCGGATGCGCGCCTCCATTTTTCCCTGCTCTTCTTTTGCCGCGTGATAGCCGCCGTTTTCTTTCAGGTCGCCCTCGTCACGGGCAGACTCGATGCGCTTAGCGATCTCGCTGCGGCCCGTCGTCGAGAGGGCATCGTGCTCTGCTGTGAGGCGATCGTGGGCTTCTTGGGTGAGCCACTGAGTAGCCGGTGCTTTGCTGTCGTTCATGACGCATGCCTCCTGATACAGCAGAACCGGCCCGTAGGCCGGCACTGTTTTTCGGTTTCAACGACCCTACGGGAGCCAACACTCGTAGGGCAAACTCGTCACCGCAAGTTCTGCCGTGCGCAGGGTTTCCGTGAACACGCGGGTGCGGTCTGTTGAGACGGGTAGCTCGATAATGCGCCAGCCGACGATGCCAAAACTTTCGTTAAGAGCTTGGATGGCGCACGTTACTTCGGTGCCGGGGGTTACCGACACCTCCCACCGCGCATCAATGGTTGTGCTGGTGATGTTGGCGTACCCCAGGTTGCGCGTCTCGATTTCGGCGTTTGTGCCCGAAAGACCACCCCAGATCACCCACGCCGTGAAGACGACCGCAAAGAATGCCGCCACAACGACCATGATGCGCCGAGTGCGGCGTTCAACTCGAGGGCTGCGACCGTAGCGATTATCAAGGCGTTGCTGCGTGGTGGTCACGGATGCGCGCCTTTCTTTGTCGGGCGTGCCCTGGCAGGGCCGCTCAGGCGCTTTCGCTACCCTGAGGCTTCAGCGTAGAGCGCCGAGGTGAGGGTTTTCTCAACCGGCTCGTTTCGCCCAATTGCTTCTGGAGCATCCCGTGATCTGGTACCCCTTCGCAACTCGTCTGTTTCCGGCGGGCATTGGCCCGAATCCGATCGACGGCCCGGGCACCCCGCCGGGCTTTGACCCCACCACGGTCACTCCGGGTGTAGAGGGGTTTTTTGCCATCGCTATCATCGCTGTGGCAGTGATTTATCTGGTGGTCGACATGACACGCCGCATTCGCCGGGTGCGGTATCGCGGCGAGGTGCGCGAACTGTTGGAGGCCGAGCAGGCAATGGTTTCGGAGGGCGGCCCCGCAGTGCCTGAGCCGAAGCAATCCGAACCTCAGTCACCTGCGGACCCTGAGCGTCCCGCCCAGACCTGAAGCCCCACACCACCCCGATTACCCGCTAACCGCCGTACGGCGGATCGAGAGCGACGAGCAGCACGCCCGTCCAGTGGCAGAGAAATGCCACAACGGTGAGGGTGTGAAAGATTTCGTGAAAGCCGAAGACCCCGGGAACAGGGTTCGGTTTTTTGAGGCCGTAGATGACGGCGCCCGCCGTGTAGGCCAACCCGCCGACGATGACCAGCACCACCATGACGGCATTCGCGTCGAAGAGGTCGCCCAGGTACAGCACCGCAGCCCAGCCGAGCACGATGTATAGCGGAACGTACGCCCAGCGGGGCGCTCCGATCCAGAACACCCGAAACCCGATGCCGATGGCGGCGCCCGCCCACACCAAGCTGAGCAGCAGGTAACCCTTATCGGGCGGCAGCGCCATGACAGCGAGCGGCGTGTAGGTGCCGGCGATGAGCACAAAAATGTTGGAGTGGTCGAGCCGCTTCAGCAGAATGCGTGTGCGGTCGCTCCAGGTGAAGCGGTGGTAGGTGGCTGAAATTCCGAAGAGCAGCAGTGAGGACAGCACGAACACGGCGCTCGAAATGCGTGCAGCTGCGCCGTCGGCGACGATGATGAGCACAGTGCCGAGCACGATTGCGAGCGGAAAAGTGACCAGGTGAATCCAGCCCCGCCAGGTGGGTTTGAGGTCGAGGGCGGCGTAGGCGAGCGATTCATCAAGCAGGGGGATGTTGGGCAACTCTGCTGCCGGTTCGCGGTCAACGTCGGCCGGCGTGGGCTCGGCAGAGGAGGGGGTGATCATTCCGCGATGATACGGGAGCGACAGGGTCACAGCATGTCGCTTAGATGACCGCCACAAGCTCGGTGCCGTGCACTACCGTGGCTCTGTGAGACGGTCAAGAACGCCCCGCGGTTCGGGCCTGCTCTATCGGCTGTACATGCGTCGATTGCGGCGGCAGTTGGTCGGCGCCACCCACCCTCGGCACGTGGCGATGATTCTTGACGGTAATCGCCGCTGGGCACGACTGCGGGTCGGCGGCACGAGTGCGCTTGGGCACCGTGCGGGGGCTGAGAAGATCGTCGAGTTTGTGCGCTGGTGCGACGAAGTGGGTGTGGGTGTCGTCACGCTGTATCTGCTGTCGACCGATAATTTGACCGGTCGTGACAGCGATGAGCTCAGCGAGTTGATTGACATCATCGGTGCGTTGGCCGCTGAACTGTCGTCGACGCGTGAGTGGCGCGTGCAACGGGTGGGGAGTCGTGATGGGTTGCCTGACGCGCTCATTGGGGCTCTCGATCAGGCTGAGGCCCAAAGCGATGGCAAGCAGGGCCTGCACATCAATTTGGCAGTGGGGTACGGCGGTCGGCGTGAAATTTCGGATGCTGTGCGCGCGATCGTGCACCAGCACTCTGACGGCGGCGGCACGCTCGACGAGCTCGCCGAGTTGGTGACGCCCGACAAGATTGCCGAACATCTGTACACCGGGGGGCAACCGGACCCTGATCTGGTGATTCGCACGTCGGGCGAGCAGCGGTTAAGTGACTTCATGCTGTGGCAGAGCGCGCACAGCGAGTTCTATTTTGTCGAGGCGCTTGGCCCCGACCTGCGGGAGGTTGATTTTGTGCGTGCGCTCCGCGATTTTTCGCGTCGGCAACGCCGGTACGGTCAGTAACACTTTCGTCGCGAGGGCGTACGCGTGTCGTGACAGCAGCATCCGCGGCTCAGGCGTATCTTTGCGCTCATCAGGCATCGCGCCTGGTCAGACGGCCGGAATGCTCGTCTGCGTGCTTACCGGCCGATCTGCACACAACTGGCCCGGGATCGCCCGCGTTCCCGGAGATGGAGTATCCGGTGACTGCTGCGAACACCTCTCGTCTGAACCCGTTGAACGCCCGTAGCGAGAGTGGGGTGAAGCAGCGCACCTACGTTCTCGACACTTCGGTGCTGCTGAGTGACCCGAAAGCGCTGTTTCGTTTCGCCGAACACGCGGTCGTCTTACCCGTCGTGGTAATCGCCGAGTTAGAGGCAAAACGCAACGACCCTGAGATTGGTTACTTTGCGCGCCAGGCGCTGCGCAATCTTGACGAGTTGCGGGTGCAGCATGAGCGTCTCGACTTTCCGATTGCCGTGGGCACCTCAGGCGGTTCGCTGCGGGTTGAGCTGAACCATTCGAGCCAGTCTGTTTTACCCAGCGGCTTACAAATGGGCGACAACGATTCACGCATTTTGGCGGTGGCGATGAACCTGGCCACCGAGGGTCTTCACGTTACCGTGGTGTCGAAAGATTTGCCGTTGCGCGTGAAAGCGGCGTCGATCGGCCTTGCCGCCGAGGAGTACCGTGCCGAGCTTGCTGTCGACAGTGGCTGGACGGGGATGGCTACCGTGACGCTGCCGAGCGATCAGATGGCGCAACTGTATGACCGTGAAGTGCTGCGGACGCCGCTCGTGAGTGAGCTGGCCATCAATACCTCTCTCGTGCTGCAGAGCGACCGTGGGTCGGCGCTCGGGCGAGTGGTGACGAAGGGCGAGATTGCCCTCGTGCGCGGCGACCGCGACGTGTTCGGCTTGCACGGACGCTCGGCTGAGCAGCGTTTGGCGATCGACCTGCTGACAGATCCGCAGGTGGGCATCGTGTCGCTGGGCGGCCGGGCCGGCACCGGTAAGTCAGCTCTCGCTCTGTGCGCGGGGTTAGAAGCCGTTCTCGAGAAGCGGCAGCAGCGCAAGATCATGGTGTTTCGGCCGCTGTACGCGGTGGGCGGGCAAGAGTTGGGGTACCTGCCGGGTGACGCGGGCGAGAAGATGAACCCGTGGGCGCAGGCAACTTTCGACACTCTCGGTTCAGTGGTGTCGCAGAATGTGCTCGATGAGGTTCTCGACCGCGGCCTGCTTGAGGTGCTGCCGCTGACGCATATCCGCGGGCGGTCGCTGCACGATGCTTTTGTCATCGTCGATGAGGCTCAATCGTTGGAGCGCAACGTGCTGTTGACCGTGCTGTCGCGCATCGGTCAGAACTCGAAGGTAGTACTCACCCACGATGTGGCGCAGCGCGACAATCTGCGAGTGGGTCGACATGACGGAGTTGCCAGCGTCATTGAAACCCTGAAGGGCCACGGATTATTTGGGCACATCACCCTCACTCGGTCGGAGCGGAGCGCGATTGCCGCGTTGGTCACCGAACTGCTGGAGAGCAACGAGATCGCCTAGGGCGGGTTTGTGTGAGCTGGGACTGACTTCAGGTGCGGTCAGGCCCAGCCATCGCTCGTAGTAGATCACCGATCGTGTACTGACCTTCGACGGGGTGCCGCAGTGGTTCAGTGTCGATGACCCGGTAACTGTTGCGGCGGCCCATGCGGGTCTTTTCGAGGTAACCCTCGGTTGTCAGCTCGCCGACAATGCGCTGAGTTGCCCGCTCGGTGATTCCGACGCGTTCAGCAAGATCGCGAATGCGCAGGTCGGGGTCGGCCGAGAGGCAGACGAGAACGTGCGTGTGATTAGTCATGAAAGTCCACTCGGCCACCTGCTTATTCTATGGGGGCAGATCGCGGCGCACCAGACATTCAAT
>Ga0222708_1000387_pt1 | contig 11680 bp, 8 predicted proteins | sample AntAcemetage1576_FD_179806 | JGI IMG/M metagenome (GOLD analysis project Ga0222708, IMG submission 179806) | Saline water microbial communities from Ace Lake, Antarctica - #1576 | ecosystem: Environmental > Aquatic > Non-marine Saline and Alkaline > Saline | place: Antarctica: Ace Lake... | reverse complement strand
GAGCTGGCGCAGTGGATCGTGGACAATTTGAACTTCCGCCAAGTAATTCTTGAGTTTTATACCCCCGGCGTCCCTGATTCAGGTTGGGTGCATGTCAGCTACAACCCCGGCGACAACAAGAAGCAAGTCATGACCGCGGCAAAGGAAAATGGTAAAACAGTGTACTTGCCCGGCCTGCACGCGTAAAATACCTCCATGACTACGCTATCCATCAAAACATTCGGCGGAATAGCGCCAAAAACTCCAGCTCGCTACCTGCAAGAGAACCAAGCGCAAACGGCGCTAAACGCTCCTAGGTTTAATGGGTCTTTGCAGGCCATGTATGGGCTTAGCGCGTCGCTTACGACGCTGACAAAAGTAGGTACCCCGCTCACTATTTATCGGTTTGGGCAGGAAGCGCCATCAGACACAAACTACTGGTTTCACTGGACTACAGATGTCGATGTTTGCCGCAGCCAAATCGCAGGCGATACTAGCGAGTGGACTTTTTTTACTGGTGATGGAGTTCCTAAAGCCACTTACTCTACGATCGCACTGAGCGGGTCGGGGTATCCAACTGTGGCTAGACCATTAGGTGTTGCTGCTCCAGACTCAGCTGCCACAGCAGCTGAAGGGTCTACGACGGGGGTCGACACCGATGCCTTGCGAGAAACTCGCGTATACGCCTACACAAGCGTATCTAAGGAATCTGGTTTTGAGCGAGAGTCTGCGCCGTCCCCTGCCTCGAACTCGGTTGACGTATACCCCGGACAACCGGTGTCTGTTTCAAGCTTTAGTTCACTGCCGTCCGGGTACAACATAACACACCGCAGAATTTACCGCTCTACATCAGGCACTTTTTTGTTTGTGGCTGAGATAACCGCCGCGGCAGCGTCGTACTCAGACACATTATTGGCAGAAGACTTGGGCGAGGAAATACTCAGTTTGACGTGGGCGGAGCCGCCCGAGACTTTGGCCGGGCTTACAAACTTACCAAACGGCATTGTGGCGGGCTTTACAGGCCGAGACATATACTTTTGCGACCCGTACAGACCTTTTGCGTGGCCTGTGGAGTACAGCCAGACACTTGACTACCCTGTGGTTGGCCTTGGTAGGATGGACACCACACTGGCGGTGCTCACAACAGGGACGCCGTACTTCATACAAGGCTCGCATCCCGACTCCATGGTCGCCGTTCAGGCCGACCTACAGCAAGCCTGTGAGTCCAAGCGCAGCATAGTTAGCATGGGGGGCTCCGTTTTTTACGCTAGCCCTGATGGTTTGGTTATGCTTTCTAGTAACGGCTCCAAGGTTGTCACAGATGCTATGTTTACGCGCAAGCAGTGGCGCGAGCAGTTTTTGCCGTCGTCAATACACGCCTACCAACACGACATGAAGTATGTGGCGTTTTACGACAACGGGTCTACGCAAGGTGGTTTTGTATTTGACTTACTTACGGGGCAGTTCGCGATGCACAGCGTTTACGCTACTGCTGGCTACTCCGACTTGGTAGTAGATAAGTTGTTTTTAGCGTTTGCAGACCGGTCTATAAAGGCTTGGGGGTACGGCGCTGAGCTAGACTATGTGTGGAAGTCCAAGAAGATTTCGCTTCCAGCCCCCTCTACTATGGCGTGCGCGCAGGTAGAGGCAGAGTCGTACAGTGTTGTGGCTAAGTTTTATGCGGACGGCGTGCTTATTCACACACAGACGGTCGCCAGTCGTGTACCATTTAGACTGCCTGCCATTACCGCAAGAGACTGGGAAATTCAGCTAGAGGGCAACAAGGAGATTTTTTCCGTGGCAATTGCGCAATCTATGGTCGAACTAGCGAATGTCTAACGCAAAACTACCGCACGTAAAATCCCAGATACCCCAAGACCTTCGGTTTTTTATAGACCGTTTGCGGGACGTACTGGGCGGCACGGGCTTCACTAAGCTTCTGACTGTAGGCGACCTAGTATCTTCGGGTTTAGCGTCAACAAACAGTGCAGGTTTTTTGTCTCCGGTAGCGAAGTATTTATCGACGCCGCCTGCACCAACTAACGTGGAAGCTTCCGCAGCTATACGGAACGTAATTGTAACTTGGGGTGCACCTGCTTACGCAGGGCACGCATACGCCGAAGTTTGGGGGGCTAGCACTAATACTTTTTCTAGCGCGGTTTTGTTGGGGCTATCCCCCGGTGCTATATACGTTGACGCGCTAGGCCCGTCAGCCACTCGGTACTACTGGGTCCGATTTGTAAACACCCAAGACACACCCGGGTCGTATAACGCTACGGAGGGTACTTCCGCTACAACTGGCGGCGATATCGCGTATATACTCGGCGTATTGTCGGGCGCTATTACTGACAGCCAGTTGTCTACAGCCCTTAACAGCCGCATAGACTTAATTGACGGAGACTCCGCCACAGTTGGGACAATTCCCTACTACTTAGCGCAGGTTCAGGGGCAGATAGACGCGATTAACTCGTACCCCGACTACGACGCCGCGGCAGCGTACGCAATAAACGACATTGTTAAGTATGACAGCGGACTGTATAAAGCCACCGCAGCTACGACGGGCAACTTGCCGACTAACACCAGCTACTGGGTAAAGATAGGCGATTACACATCAATTGCGGACGCGGTTGTAAGTATAGCTAGCGATGTTTCTCAACTGCTAACGGACTTGGGCGCTGAGGTTACTAGCCGGGAGACACTGGCGGCTCAGATGCGGGGTACCTACACCGGTACAGACATCACCAGTATTACGGCTGGCCTTTTGTTCTCTGAGCGAACAGCTCGGGCGACCGCAGATAGCTCTTTAGCTAGCCAGATCAGCACGGTTTCGGCTACGGCTAGCGGTAAGAACACAATATACAGGCAGACTACAGCGCCCACGTCCCCAGCGGTTAATGACATATGGGTAGACACGCGTGTTAGTTACGCAGAGACTTACTTTGACACAGACTTTTCAGTTCCTAAGTACAAGCAATACCAGTGGGATGGTAGCGCATGGCTAGATATTACCGACACAGATGTCTCAGACAACTTTGCCATTGTTAGCCGCGAGCAGTTGGCCCGAGCCGACGCTAACTCCGCGCTTGCGCAGGACATCCTCACCCTAGGCGTCAGAGTAAATGGCGACATAGCTACCCTAAATGCGACTTTAGTAGAAGACTACTACACCGCAGCGGATACAAATAGCGCAATCTCTACGTCCAGCACGTTTTTGCGCGCTTATGCCGACGTAGCCTCCAAAGTGTTTCGTCAAGCTAGCGCGCCTACAAACCGGGGTACAGACCCCGAGACTTCAGCAACCTTGCCGCTACGGCAAGGCGACGCGTGGGTAGACACTGATGATAGTAATAAGCTGTACTTGTGGAGCGGCACGGCTTGGGTGTATTCACCCGATGGCGTTATTCAAGGTGCTATAACCGCGGTAGACGCTAGAGTTACAAACGTAGAAACTGCTCAGATCGGATATTGCACGCTAGGCGGGGTAGCTACTGACTCTAGAAATAAGACAGCCTGTGAGGCCTCTGGTGGTACGTGGAACGTAGGCATTCCCTTTGCTTCTGCAGTTAAGCAAGTATCCATCTCAGACGGCGACGAGTCTATCGCCCTAGAGCAGCGCTTCACAGCGCAGCGCGGCATGAACGAAGAGCTAGCGGCCTCTTACACAGTCAAGATTGACGACAACGGCTCTGTTTCCGGTATCGGCCTGTTTAGTGAGGCTGGCCAGTCTAAATTCATTGCCTCAGTAGATCAGTTCGGGGTTGAGGCTCCGCTGACATCAGTGCCTGTTCGCGCCAACTCTACTGCGTACACTGTTCATCAACTCGTCCGGTTATCTACCAACAACAGCAAAGTCCTTGTGTGTAAATCGTCTGGTACGACCGGCACGACTGCGCCATCACTAGGCGCGATTGGGACTATGCTAGCGGACGGGTCTGCGCAGTGGCAGATTGCTAGCCGAGTACCTTTTGCTGTTCAGGCAACCCCCGCCAATATCAATAACGTGGTCGTACCTGCAGGGGTCTATGTAGACGCCGCGTATATAGTCAACGCCACCATTAACGGCGCTCAGATTGGCAACGCTGCAATAGACAACACCAAGATAGCAGATGTCAACGTCGGCAAACTAACCGCTGGGTCGCTGTCGACAGATACGTATATACGCTCATCTAACTATGTAGCGGGCACGCAGGGCTTTAATATTAACGCTGACGGCACGGCGGAATTTAGCAACGCGGTTGTTCGCGGCTCTGTGTACGCCACGACGGGGGTTTTTTCCGGAGATATTTCTGGTGCTAACGGTACTTTTTCAGGCGCGCTAGATGTAAAAAGCTCAGAGTCCGGGGAGCGCATGGAGATAACAAGCGCAAGCATAAAGGTTTTCGATAGCAGCGGCGTCCTTCGCGTAAAAATAGGAGACCTTTCATCGTGAGTTACGGCTTTGATCTAGGCAGAATCCATAGCGATAGCGTAGGCGTATCGTACATAGATGAGTTTACGCATACTGGGGAAACAACTACCAAGTTGTACTCATCACCCGTATTTGAATTTGTCACGCAAGTGCAGACTTTTATCGCTCCAGTGGAGGATATTAACGCAGATTTTATTGTAGAGTTTCCCGCTATAACTACGGCGTTTTCTAATGAAGCTAAGTCTATAAGCGTCGAAGTTTCAGGTGGCAATGTTGCGGCGTCAATTTTAGTTTTTGTGCGGTAGCCATGGCTACTTTTGGTGCTATTTTTAGGGCTAGCGATGGCTCACTGCTTGTAACTTCTGAGACGCCATGCTACGAACTCGTAGCTACAAAAAATCCAAACTCTAGGGTAGGCAACGTAAGTACATATACATCCGACGTTGGTAGGTTTCCTTTAGTGTTTGTGAATTGCGGAGTCGGTAATTCTGCAGGTGTTCTGTCTGTAGTAGGAGAGCCGGGGGATTGGACGATTACCGTGCTGGCTACAAACAACTGCCCAATAAATATTTTTATCCCATTAACTGCGGCTTCTACTAGCGGTTATGGGGTTTCGGTGTTCGACTCTGCCGGTAATCCGGTCTTTGACTCCGCTAAAGATGTGCTTAACGCCCGCGTAATAGGACTATTGTCAGAAAGCGCCGCTAGTTTTTATTCTGCGTCTGGTACAGATATGGTTGCGTACACTAGCGGCCCAGTGTTCCCACAAAAAACGGACTCGGTTGCAACCGTATTGGCAGATGTTTTGCCTGTTGAAGGTGCTGAGTTCGTATGCTCGAACAACCTTGAATATGTTTGCGAATATCAGTGGTTCTTCCGGTATGAGACGCGGTGCGGATACGAGGATGTTTGCACCTTTGTGGGCTTTCAAACTGTTTGTTCTACGCAGTATGTGTGTAGACAGGTTCCAGTGTATGGCATGGAGCAAGTTTGTACCTATCGGTTTGTACAGCGATGCGACTTTGTCACCTATTTCGGCAATATTTATATCTACGCAACCATAAAAACAACTAGCTGGGAGGTTAGCAGAGGGGTAGCGCGAATAAACGCCGACGCATCCGTGTTTTTTGATTGGCTTTTACACGAGTCGGGCGTCTATAGAGATGTTTTGTCGTACGAGTCCATTACCATAATTAACGCACTTAGCTCCACCGCAGCGGGCTTGCCCTTCGGCTTTACCCCGCCCGGGTCTTTTTTTATTGAGTTTGCTGGCTATGAAGGGCGGTTTACTTCGGAAAACACCTTCCCATACACAACTGACCGCGCTAATATCGGGGTATTACCTTGTATAACAGCAGTAAGGAGCGACTATGAGTAAACCATTTAGATTTCACCCGGTTGATGCTGGCCTTAGCACCCAGCGAATTTCGCTCACATTTGAGGGGGAAGCAGCTACCGAGTTTCCAGCTGCGGACTTATCACTGCCGGAAGACCAAACTGCTCGTTTTTGGGCAGTCTACAACTTTTTGGTGTCTGCGCAGGCTATACCAAACGATACACCGGTCTATACTGGTGGTTAGCTGTAAGCGGCGAAGCTCATGACAGACCTAGTGTTCGATCAAAAAGAGCGCGTAGGCGCTTGGGTGGCAGCTAAGGTCGGGCAGAAGGCTGACTGGGGTAGCTTCTACGCTATGGGCGTGGAGTCAGGCGGCAATATCATCGCGGGGGTTGTGTTTAACAACTTTAACGGGTCTAATGCTACCTGCCACATAGCCATATCTAAATATACGAAGGCTATTATCCCGCTGTTTGAGGCTGTCTGTGACTACGCGTTTAACCGATGCAAACTAAATCGCCTGACCGGCATGGTTCCATCTAATGAACCCGCTGTACTGGCGTTTGACAAGCACCTTGGCTTTGAAGAAGAGTTTATAATGAAGCACGGCGCACCAGACGCCGATATGCACGTTCTTGTGATGTGGCCAGACAAATGTCGCTGGCTACGTAAGGAGTAAATTATGGGTGGTAAATCTAGTCCTCCGCCTCCAGATTATAGCGGTATGGAGAGGGTTGCTAACAGGCAACTAGACTTCTCCGAACGCCAGTATGAAGAGATGAAGCCAACACTTACGGGGCTGGCGAACACTATGCGTGACGCGCAAGAGCAGCAGATGACTCAGGCGCAGGATTACTTTCAGTATCAGCAGGATACATTCCGGCCACTGGAGCGAGGGCTCGTAGCGGACGCGGAGAATTTTAGTACTGCGGGGTACCGAGAGGGCTTGGCACGCGACGCATCTGCCGCCGCCGGACGCGCATTTAGTAACACCGAGGCGTCCAACTCTAGGTCTTTAGCCTCCATGGGTATTAACCCCAACTCCGGACGTGCTCTGGCTATGAGAAACGCCAGTAATTTGGGTTTGTCGGCACAACGCGCAGGCGCTATGACGAGCGCCCGAACACAAGCCGAAGGCATGGGTTTTGCCCGCCGCGTGGACGCTGCCGGGCTTGGTCGAAACTTAGCCACAAACTCTACTGCTGCGTATCAGGGCGCAACGCAGGCCGGTACTTCCGCTGGAAACATGTACCAAGCGCCGGGCAATCAATACCAAGCAGGGCTTTCTAACGCAGGAAGCACATACGGAAATATGGCTAATACGCAGGCTGGCGTATACAACGCCGGTATAAACTCTAGTGGTGAATTCTACGGGGCATTACTTGGCGCTGGCGCAACTGCGTACGCGTCTGACGCCCGCCTCAAGAAGAACATAACTCAGGTTGGCCTGTACGAGTCTCTTGGTTTACCTATGTATGAATTCGAGTACATAGGCGGTGACGGCAGGGTGTTCCGAGGTGTTATGGCTCAGGACGTAGAGATTAAATACCCAGATGCGGTAATTACTAAAGATGACGGATATAAGGCTGTCAACTACTCAATGCTAGGCATAGAAATGATGGAGGTCTAATATGGGATGGGCATCAGGTTTTAGCGCAGGCTCTGACATTGCGCAGCGCATAATAGATGGCCGAGAGAAGCGCCAACTAAAAGAGGGCTTGTCCCGCGCTGCAGATCAGTATCGAGTGACTGAGGGTGAGTACGGCCCCCAGCTAAGTGATAACGTAACACAAGTTCAAGGGCTAAAGCAGCAAGCTATTCAGGGTGGTATGACCCCCGAGATGGCTGCGCAGCAGTACGACCCATCTATAGCGGAACTTCAACGCCGCCAAGGGTTGACAGCCCCAGACTTTTCTGTTGGTAGCAGAGGCATAAACTACGGCACTCGCCAAGAAGCCAGCGCGGTGGCGCAGCCGCAGGTTATGCAGGCGCAAGCCCAAGCCTACGAATCCATGGGGCAGCCAGAAAAGGCTGGAAGTTTGCGTGCTGATGCGCAAAGAATGGAGGCCACCGGCCTAGAAATCAAAGGGCTGCAGCGCGGGCAGAAGCTCGCCGATAGTATCGAAGTCGCAAATAAAACTACCGCCGATTTTGCCAAGGGGCTTTCTACTGACGCAGAGGGTAACCCCCGCAACCTTAGCACTGAAGACTTATTAGCCATCATGCAAAACCGAATTGGTGCGTTCCAAAGTGCTAGTTTGTTTGATGAGGCGAACAAAGTAACTGATTCGTACTTTAAGATGCAGGACAACGTTTTTAAAGCTAACGAGCGAACCTTGGGGGCTGATTTGCGAAAAACCATAGCTAGCGGCAGCTTAGACGCTTTCGGCCGGTTCTATGATAAGTATGTTCTAGACGGCGCTAAAGTAACGTCCGTCACGCAGGGTAAAGACGGCGCTATTACCGTCAGTCGCCAGACCGACGACGGTAGGGCGCTACCCCCAATTAAAGTTGGCAGCCTTGATGAGATGCGCGCCACCTTGGAGACGTTCCAAGACTCAGCGGCGCTACGCAACTTTAGCCAGCAGTCTTTTAGCAACAACATGGAGACTGCACGTCTAACGGAAACCAAACGAAGTAACCTAGTTACTGAAGGCCAAGGTCAGCAGCGTAATGACTTGGCCGAAGACACAGCCGCATTAAATAAGTGGCGGACGATGCAAACTGCGCCGCTACAGGAAGCTATTCTGAAAGAGGAGCTGAAAATTAAGCAGCTACAGGCGTCCGGTAAAATAACGGAAGCTGACTATCTAAATGCCGCCTCTCGCATCATGGCTGTAGACCCCTCAGCAGACCCAGCGGAAGTTGGAGCAGCAGTTCGGGCCATGGCGGCGGCAGTAACTGGTCGCGCCGCGCCGGAAGACAACATTAGTAGGCTGATAAAATTGATGCAGCAAAACCAATAGCGCAATGGCTGCAGGTCTGACACAATAGGGCCTGTTATAAAAAGGCTCCCCGATGGCAAATATTGATCGCTTACGACAGGCTTTTCCCAACTTAAAAAACGCTGACGACGCCACGGTGATAGGAGAAGCTGCTAGGCTCAGTGGGGCTTCCTACTCTCAGGTTGCGGAAATGCTAGGCGTGGCCCCTGAAGGAGGCTTGGCCGGTTTTGGTAGGCAGTTTATGGGCGGTCTTACTGTAGATGCCCCCGAGCAAGTAGGCAAAGCCTTCCTAGACTTGCAGTCCCGCGCAAAGGGAGTTGCGGACACTATTGGAATTGACCGGTTTTTCCCGTCTGCCTATAGTGATGCGGAGTCAGCCGCTACAACGGCTAGAGGGCTAGTAGACTCCGCCCAAAAGCGCCAGTCTAGATTTGAGCCAGATACTAGAGATCAAGGTGTCGTGTCGGAAGTACTCGGTATGGGTGCTAGAGGCTTGGGCGCGGCGCTGCCATCCCTAGTTACTACTATTGCTAACCCCTACCTTGGGGGGGCCCTAGCGTTTGGGCAGTATGGCGGGTCTTCTTCCTTTGACACACGTAAAAAAGTACTGGAGGCTGGCGGTACGCAAGAAGAAGCAGACCTTGCGGCCACTAAAGTTTTTGGTATTCAGGGCGGTCTTGAGGCCGCTACTAACGTAGTTACTGCTGGTTTAGCTAGACCAGTCAAAGACCTCAGCGTAGGTCTTGCAAAGTCTCTCGGGGTAACTGGGCAAGCCGTGACAACTAAGGGCGTAGCAAAAGCGCTAGCCAACCCAACCGCGTGGAAAGACGCCGGTAAGGCGTACGTTAAGTCTGTTGCGCTAAACACAATTACTGAGCCAACTCAGGATTTACTCACTCGCGCCGTTGAAGTAGACGCTGGCGTAACCCCGGATTCTTCGGCGTTAGAAACCGCCATTGAGTCCGCCAAAGGTGGCTTTGGCATGGGTGTTTTGTTAGGCCCGCTGTTCGTTGGCCAAGCCAAGTCCCGTACAAACCGCGCTAAAACTTTTAAAAATGCACTGGAAAATCCGGATGCTCCGCCAGAAGCTAAGGCCTTGGCTCAGGATATGGTTATGTCCGCCGCTCGGGAGCAGGGTGTAGCGGATGCTGACGTAGGTTCTTGGTTTAACGAACAGTTAACTGCCGAAGATGCGCGCAATGATGCGCTGTCTGAGTTGGAAAAGTACGCTAATTTGAGTAAAACTTATGGCAGCGAAAGCGCCATGGGTAGGGCTGAGGGTGTGTCTCTAGAACAGCAAATCAACCAGCTAGTTGCGGCTGCTAGACTTGAGGAAATGGGTGTCCCGGCAGGAGAAACCGAAGTAGGTCTGTCAGAAGCAAGCAAAAAAACTAAGGCAAAATCATACGCGGCTCAGTTTGAGGAAGCTTTTGCTGAACCCAGCGGGCAGTTTGCCAATGACCCCGCGACCGGTGTCGAGCGCGAACTCAGCGTTGGTGAAGCCATGCTTATGCAAGCTGGCGTACCTTTCTCGCCCCCTAGCACAGAGACAGAAGCTAAGCCTAACGCCGCCAAGCAAATTCTTACGCCAGCGCAGCAGCGCCTGATTGACGCCGGAGTAAACCCATACCAGCGTGGTGCATCCAAGAAAGCTACCGACGTACTAGACAAGATTTCAGCTAGTGGCTTGCCGGAGGATGTTACTGCGCCAGTTCTTACGCTGCTGCAGGATTCTAAGTTCAAAGCCGCCGACACCATGCTTACAAAGCTGTATGCGGAGGCGGAATTAGCAAAGGTACGGAATGTCAGCCAAACAACTACCCCTGTCTCTGGAGCTGCAGGATTGCTACCTACTGGGGGCGTTGACGTTCTCGGAGGCGTGGGAGCTGCAGGACTTGCTCCTGCTGGAGTCGGACAATCTGGAGCTGACCTCGGAACAGTACCCACAGCTGGAGAAGCTAATGTTGTATCAACTGTGCCCCGTAAACGAGCTCCCACTGTAGCGCCTACCGTTTCTTCTACTACCCCTACTGTTGCTGTAGCACCTACTAACACTGCGGCTCCATTTGAAGCCGACACAGTAGACGAGAACACCCTAGAAATTGCCCGTATGACAGGCCAAGAGGGGTTAGCCAACGTCGTTGCTCAAGAGCAGGAGGGTAGCCGTGCAGATGAAGTGGAGCTGGACGAAGCCGCAGTACAAGCTGTAATTGAGGCTAGGCTTGCGTCTTCGCAGAATAAAGACCGTGATCGCGTCATTATTAACGAGTATCTTGCGGTGCTTCGCGCTCCTAATTCTGTGGGTAAGGCGGCGCTAAAAGAGGCAATAGCCAGTAAATATGGAATAAAAGACAAGGATTTGGCCAAGATAGGCAATCCCACTGAATTGGTAAAAGCTGCTGGCGCTATGGGTTTTAGTGCGGAGCAAGCGCGCTTAGCATTTAACGTGCGAGACACTACCAAGGCTGCAGCCGGAGCTGACGCTACGACGACCAGCCAACTAAAAGAGCGCCTGAAGAAAGTAAACGCAAAGATTACTAATGCTACTGCAGTAGGGGCTACAACTACTCCTGAAGTTAGATTAGAGCTACAAAACCAAAGAATCTCCCTAGAAAGCGAAATCGCTGACGCTACTAAGGCGCAGGGTGCGAATATGAGTGCTGAGCTAGCTACGGCTGGTTTTACTGCCGACGAGAAGGGCAACGGTGGTTTTGGTATGGACGACAGTCGCTACTGGGCTGAACTAGAAGATGACGCTACGCCAGCCACTCAGATTATTGCGCTTGCTGATAAGTTGGATGCCTTAGAAAATGCCTTGGCAGAGTTTGAGGCCCTAGGTAATGCAGAAGCTGTAGCCCAAATACGCGGTGAGCTAGATAAAGCACAAACTGCCCTAGACGCTAAGATGGCGCAAGTCAACGCGCAGGCGCTCGCTGCCAAAAAAGGAAAACCGACGGATGCTAAAGCAGCGACACCAAAGGTAGTAACTAGGAAACAAGTTACGGCCCCCAA
>Ga0222708_1000386_pt1 | contig 11684 bp, 13 predicted proteins | sample AntAcemetage1576_FD_179806 | JGI IMG/M metagenome (GOLD analysis project Ga0222708, IMG submission 179806) | Saline water microbial communities from Ace Lake, Antarctica - #1576 | ecosystem: Environmental > Aquatic > Non-marine Saline and Alkaline > Saline | place: Antarctica: Ace Lake... | reverse complement strand
TTGCGGGTGTCTTCCTTGGCTTCCGCGGCTTCCTTCGGAGCCTTGGGGGTCTTCGCAGCAGCCGGTGCCTTGGTGGCCTTGGCGGGAGCGGCGGTCTTCTTCGTCAACTTGGTAGCCATTTCTTGTAACTCCTGTTCAGTGAGCGGGACTATCCCATTAAAGAGCTGAACCGCTTCAGGGGAAGCCCCTTGGTTCAACATGTCGACCTTTAGCTCCAATAGAGCCGACTGTAAAGCACTTTCTTCTAGGTTGAGGCGGGTATAATGGCGCAGGTCGCCGTCCATAATAATGCGGTCGCGAACACCGATCTCAGACTCGATGTTGACCCAGCGGTACACCACCCGCACCCCGCAAAAGGTTTTCGCCGCTACGAGCATTCTGCCGAACTTGCCGCCCGTTACGGCGGCGGGGTTGTTTATCCAGTACGGCTCAAAGTCCGGTGCGGGCTTAACCACGGTGGCGTCCTTTCAGGGCGTCCAGCAGCGCGTTCTGCGTGCGGGTCTTGCTGCGTTGCACGTGGAACACGGTCACGTCAATGCTGTCGCGCGCAATAATGTGGTGGACAAATACCCGCTTGGCCTTGTTACCTTGGCGGCGGATGCGCTTGATGAACTGGTCGTACAGCTCCAAGTCCCAGAACATACTGAACCAGACAACGTGCTGTGCGCTCCCCTTCTGGAAGTTCAGCCCGTGGCCCATGCTGGCGGGGTGGCCGCAGAGCATGGAGATTTCGTTGCTGTTCCACGCGTCCTCAATAGCCTTGGCCTTTTCCTTGGTAGTGGCGTCGGACATGAACACGGCGTTGGGAAACTTCTTGCGCAGCCGCGCCTCGTCGTGGTTGAACTCGTAGGCCACCAGAATGGGCGTGCCGCCCAGTTCGTCGACTAGGTCTGCCAGCGCGTCCAGCTTAAGGTCGTGCAGGGGCATCACCTGCCGCTTCTTGCCCTGCACCCTACTGGCCAAGTCGTCATCCACATATACCGCGCCGTTAGCGATCTGACGGCACTTGGTACTAGCGGCGGCGGCGTTACCGGCCACAAGCTCCTGACCCTCTAGGTTGGCCAGCAGCTCGTCCTCCAAAGTGTCGTAGAGCTTACGCACCTTATCGGGCAGGTCAATGAGTATCTTGAGCGGCATGATCTCAGGCAGCTCAAGGTGGTCTTCCGCGCTGGCCCGCATGGCAAGGGGCCGGATGGCTTCGTAGATGCGCTCGGCGGCTCCGGGCTGAATGGCCCAATTCCAGCCGTTGCGGTCAAGGGCGGTGAAATACTTCGTGCGGTAGTGCGTGATATACTGACCCAGCGCGTTGCCAAGGTCAAGCACGTACATCTGCCCGAACAAGTCCATCAGCCCGTTGGGCGCGGGCGTGCCGGTAAGCCCCCAGCGGCGGATGAACGTGGGCAGTATCTGCTTCAGCATCTTAAAGCGCACACCCTTGGTTGACTTGAACTTGGTGAGCTCGTCAATCACGAGCGTGTCAAAGCCCAGCGTCTTCCAGCGGCGCAGGTCTATGCCCCGCGTGCCAGCCTTGCCGCCATACAGCAGCCACTCCAGCCCTTCGGGGTTGATCACCAGCAGGTCGTAGTCGGCAATGTTGTCCAGGACTTCTTGCTTCTTGGGGCCGTGAAGCAGGCCCACGCGGATATGGGCAAGGTCGCTCCACTCCTTCGGCTCTTCGGGCCACACAAGCTGGCACACCCGCAGCGGCGCGATGATAAGCGTCTTGCGGTTGGTCTCGGCTTTGTTCAGGGCGTCAAGCGCCTTGAGGACAATGGCGGTCTTGCCCATTCCAGGATCGAGCAGTAGCGCCGCCGCCCCATGGGTAAGAAGGAACTTAATCCCTTTCTTTTGATACCCGTGCGCGACTTTGCTGAACACGGGCTTGGATGGCTTCGATTGCGGCTTCCTCGTTGTCAGTCCACGCGACATCGTATCCCAGTCCCTCTAACATGTCATGGATATACACCTGTTTCGGATCAGGCGCGTATCCAACTTCCTTAAACTCTAGCAAGAACGGCTTGCCGCCCGGAATAAAGAACAGGCGGTCTGGCCATCCTGTTACACTACCAGTTGGGGGTTCCAACTTAATAGATGGAACCCCCAGCTTGTTCAGCGCCTTTGTGTACACGCGACGCTCTAGCGCGCTTTCCCTACGCAACGAGGCCGCACTGCCCAAGGTGGGAGGTCAGGTTGTCCAGATCAGTGATGGTGCGGTGAAGGGCCGACACAGCTTCTTCAAGTTCGCTGACCGTGCCGTTGCCGCTGCTCTTCGGAACTGCTATGCTGGCAGACAATTCCGACGGAGGGCCGCTTGAGCCGGTCAGCTCTGCGTTCACGCGCTCCACGCGACCGTTAATGCTGCGAAGCCGCTGAGTCGCCTCCATTACGGACTCCACCAAGACGTTCATGCGGGTGTGTGGCTTGACCGCTTCCGCTCTTGTGTTCTGCGTACTCGCGTTGGCGGCTTGCTCGCCGTACTGGTTTTCGTAGGTCGGGTATTCACACATTGAAATTCTCCTTAATGCGACGGATATTATCCATCAAGTGAATGGCCTGTGACTTCGCGTCATCAAGCGCGTTGTGGTGGGTGCCTTGCCGCTCCACCTTGTGGAACTTGAACATGTCCCCGAAGAGCTCGTCCAAGTTTTTCAGTGTGCGGTAGCAGCGGCCACCATACCCCGCATAGAAGGGAGGGACAAGTGCCGCGTCGTACATGCACCGCAGGATGGGGTTATCAAAATCGGCCCCGTTGCCGTAGAGCAGGATATTGCTCTTGGTGTTGATGCTCTTGAACCAGTGGTTCATGTCGTGCATGGCATCAGGCAGGTCAGCGCCTTGGCAGGCGCGGGCGGCGGTGAGGGTTACGTTGGCCTCTGCGCTTTGCTTCGACCACCACTCAACGGTGTCGGGGTCTTCGCGCAGAAAGCGCTCAAGGCTGGAGTCCACGTTGATAACCGTATAGAACTCGCCGCCCAGTCGGCCGGTTTCGGGGAAGAACTCCACGAGGCCGACGCTGAACCCCACGCATCCGGGAACCGTTCCCAGAGTTTCGAGGTCGCACATGATATGACTCTTCGCCATCAGTAAACTCCCACTTCAATTGCCCGCGCCTGCTCTGGCGTTATGGGCAGTTCAATCACAATGCGCTGTGACCCGCTAGACTTGCCGAGAACCAACACTGGCTCCCGCTTGCCGGACGATTTGTATTCAAGTTCTGCCTTCATTGCTTGCTCCTTAATACTTGCACGGCCCGCCCGCTTCCTTGCGGAAGGCGCACCAGTGACACTTGTTATTCGGGGTGGGCGCGAACCGCTTGTCCTTGAACATGGCCACGACCTTGCTCTCCCACTGCTTCTGGATTTCACCGAAGGTCAGCAACTGCTGGCCATCGGTGCCGAGAATGGTCTTTTCACGGGAGTATTCTCGGATGACTTCGTTGTCCTCTGGCTGGTCGAGATACCAGAGACGCGTAGTCACGTGCTTCACGTTGGGGAACTTCATGAACACCCCGCTGCTGAAGAGCTCCACCTGCTCTTCGTTGGTGTCGTACTTGCGGCCCGTCTTGAAGTCAATGACTTCCGCCGTGTCGTCATCGTAAAGCACGGCAACGTCGCAGATGATGCGCAGCCACGTATCGCCGCCGAACCAGCTAGTCGGCGACCAGTCGCGCTTGAAGCCCCACTGCTGTTCCACCAGCGGCTCCATCCCTTTGAGCTGCTCCATTTCTGCGGCGAAGTGCTTATAGCTGGCGGGCACCTTGCTCTTGCGCTTGGACTTGAGCCAGTTCTCGCCTTCCTTGTGAATGTCGCCGCCGCGCTGCATGGCTGGGCTTCCCGGCTCGGGCAGCTTGTCGATGTACTTGAGTTTGAACCGCAGCGGACACTGCCGGTAATCGGCGTATCGACTGTAGCTCCAAGCGGTGATGCCGTTGCTCAATTGTCCTTCCTTTCCTGCATCTGCGCCGTGATTTCTTCATCGTAAGCGCCACTCTGGTGCGCCGCGTAGAACTGGCGCATCATTTCGCCGCTGTCCTTGGCGTCAAGGTTGCCGCTGCTGCACATTTCGCCGGTGTCAAGGTCAACAATCAGCAGCATGATCGCAGGCTGCGGAATGCCGCTCTCCTGAAGCAGGCGAACAAGGTTATCCCCGATGGCGTCAAGCGGAAAGTCCCTCATCTTGGGCGGTGGGTTGATGTCACTCATACTTGCTTTTCCCTTCTGTGAATTTCTTCTGGTGGCCCCAGCTCTTGCCCGACTTGCCTTCGCTGAGCATGGCAAGATCAAAGTCGTCGCTGACGGCTTCCATGGAGTCGCGCAGCACTTGCATTTCTTGCTTGACGTCAGGGCCGGATGATACATTCATCTCATCGTAGACCTGCACAAGAAACCGCCCCTGCCGCTTGGGGTGTTCGTGGTAGTTAATCATCGCCTGCTTCGTAACGTCGGCGGCGCTACCTTGGCAGGCGTAGTTGAGCAGCTTGTATTCGTAGGTCATGTGGCGACCGTACTTCTTGTTATAGCCGCTTGGCTCCACATAGTACGCCCGCCCGCCCCACGTATAAAGGCAGTCACCGCTGCGCCCGATGTCCTTGGTGGTGTCGCTAAGGCCACCCCGCCCCGTTATGCTGGGCAGGGCGCGCTTGTGCGCGTTGAGCAGGCTCTTAGCCTCGTCGATGGAGCAGCCAATGCCGCCCGCCGTGGCCGGTGCGCCCCCGCCGTAGATGATACGGAAGTTGGCGATCTTCACGTTCTTGCGCTCAAAGAACAGGCCGGTAGTCTCGTTAATCAGGTCGCCCACGTAGCCGTGAACGTCTAGCCACGGGTCGGCCTGATAAGCGGCAAGAAGAGGCCCGTCTTCGAAATGCGCGGCGATACGTAGCTCTTGCCCATTGTAATCACGATGAAGCCATGACTCGCCCTTATCCGGTAGAAGATAGACGCGAACGAGGGGCAGCTCAGGCACATCGAGGGAAGTGGGATGCGCATATCCGTCATTGTTGTTGTCCCACGACTTGCTGATGTTGAGGAAGTTGGGGTTGGTCGTGCTGGGTCGGCCCGTGCGGGTGCCGCCCGCCTCGCCGCGTATCTGGTTCCAGTTGGTGGATATGTGCCCGTCGCCGCGCCGGTCGGCCTGCTCCAGCCACGGGCGCATGAACATCTTGATGCAGGTGGTCAGGCGGTTGCGGTAGCCAAAGGCGTCGGCCACCTGCTTGTCACGGTAGAGGTCGGGCGTAAGGTTCTTCTTGCTGATGCTGAACTTGCCCGTGGCGGTTAGCGTCAGGTCTTCCTCAAACACAACCTTGGCGCTCAGCAGCGCCTCAAGCATGTTGGCGTCGTTGTCCATGCTTAGGTCGGGTCGCTTAAGGCGCTTGCGCAGCCACGCGTCCACCTTTTCCAGCGCGGCCTCGTACATGGCAAGGTCACGGCGTAGGGCGCGAACGTCCACCCGTATGCCGACCCGCTCGTTGTCAAGGAATATCGGCATCACCTTCTGCTCGCGCTGGTAGGCGGCAAGCATATCATGCTCGTTGATGACGTAGTCCCAGCTATCCTTGAACAGCTCCCACGTGCGGTCTGTATCGCCACAGGCGTATGTGCCAACAAGCGTTCCCGGAGCGTGCGCAATATGCTTGCCCCACTGGCTCGGAGTGAACTTGCCGTGGGCCTCTATCAGGGCCAGCTTGTTCTTGCGCTCAAGCACCCATTCCTTCACAGCGTCCTGCTCGTCGGGCGGCGTGCCAAGGAACCGCTCGGCCAGCGGCTTAAGCCCTAGCTCGCGGCTATGCGGATCACGCAGAAACATCATGAACATGGCGTCGTGCATTTCAAGGCTCGGCAGGCGCGGCATCCCAAGGTGGGTCTCGCCTACGTCGATGTCGAACTTGCCGTTGAAGCAGAGCAGCCCCTTGCCGGGACGCCATACAGTCTTCAGCGCGTTGATAGCGTCGGCCTTGGTGCAGTTGTTCCCCGTGGGGTGGCCCCATGCAAAATAGCGGGACTTCTTTCCTGGGAGCTTGATGCTAACGCCTACGGGCTTGGGCGGATACTCCGGCCTATTCTCGATGCCGAAGGTCTCAAAGTCAATGGTGGGTAGGGACGGACAGCGCATCAGAAGCCCCACAGCAGAGCAAGCAGGCTGAGAACCAGCCATATCATCGCGGCGGCCAAAAACGCGACGGACCAGCCATACCCACGGCGCTCCATGGCGTGGTCTTCGATGAAGGTCGAGTAAATGCCCCACGACACGCAGCCGACCGCGCAAGCGAGGCACAAAAGCGCGATAGTGATGAGAGAAAGTGTTATCATGCTCAAACTCCTGAAAGGGTGAGGCCGCGGATGGAACGCCATCCCGCCTCTCTAAGCCTGCCCTTGGTAGGGGAAGGGCCGTGGCTCAGCTAGACTGCTGCGGGATCGTCAGCAGCCTATCGCTTGCGTGCCGGTGCCTTGCCCCGTGTCAGCTTCTTGCTGGCCGCAGCCTTGGTCTTAGGCGCAGCCTCTTCCTCTTCGAACACGACGTAGGGGAAGTCGATCGCCTCGTCCAGCTTCTTGTAGCGTTCGAGCAACGTGGGGATAAGCTCGTCAGATACAGGCTCGATCAGCTCGAAGTTCACACGGAACTGCGACTTGGGGTCAGGCGACAGGAAGATGCGGGCGTACACCGCGAACAGCGGCTTGCTGAACTGGTCAGCAACATCGCGCACAAAAGCGTCAAAGCCCTTGCCGCTCATAACCGGCACCTTGAGATAGGCCTCGTCGCAGGTGCGGAAGTGATCCGCATCCTCGATGAGCTCCAGCTCAAACCCGCCGCCCTTACCCACGGGCGTATAGGTGCCTCCCGGAAGGCAGGCGAGCCTCCGCCGGTTGCTGCACGCCTTGCCCCGCCCCTTGGCGGCGCTACCCCACTGGTTCTGCGGGCAGCTCTCGCAATCGTCGCTCTGCTTGTCGAAGTCGTCGTTGCCTTCAAGGATTTCGGGCGGACCCATTTCGTCCTTGGCTTCGGGGTCTTTGCAGAACGCGAAGCAGGCGGGCGGCGTGCGGTTGTCAGCGTCGTAATCGCTGTCGTAGTACACGTTTTCAAGGCACCACGCGCCGATGATCACGCACATCTGGTTTCCCGGAAGCGGCACATCGTCAAAAGCGAGCTGCCCGGACTTGGTGCTGAAAAAGCGCCCGCCGCCCCCGCTGCTGGTCAGCGTGGCGGACTTGCCCGCCAGCTTGGCCAGCTCTTCGTCGTAGTTGGTGACTGCCTTGCTAGGGGCTGGTTTCTTAGCGGCCATGTTATTCGTCTCCCTTGAGGAATGCGGTGAGGGTGGTGGCAATTTCCACCGCGCTAGCGGCGCTGACGGGGTTGAAGCTCATTGCGAGCTCCAAAGCTGCTGCGCGCAGCGCCATGTCTGTTCTTTTGGACTTCTTGCTTGTGGTCATTACGGTCTCCGTGGGTAGTGTTGCACGCTTGGGCCACTATGGCCATCAGCGAGAACAAGGCAATGCAGCCGCCCACCATAAGGCAAGCGGCTGCGATAATTACAGCGATCATACTTTCGTGACGCTGAGCTTCTTGGCTTCAAACGAGCCGACGCCCGCCACGGCCACGCCATGCTCCTGCCGCTCCTTGAAGGCGGCGCGGTTGAGCGCTTTGTTCAGCAGGTCAAAGCCGTTGGTCTTCTTGACGAAGCCGTAGAACTTATCCCAGTCTTCCACGACGGGGATGCTCTCGCGCCGCACGAGCGCCTTGTAACGCTTGCCCACCACGCCGCCGCTGACGTCAGCGTCCACAGTGTCAATGATATGGCTGGTGATGGCGTCTTCGTGCGCCTTCACGGCATCGGCGATCTTGCCAAGGGCCAGCCGAACTTCACGAACATCGTGGAGCTCATCGGCCAGCGCGCCCAGCTTTGTCTTGGGGAAGGTGGTGCGCGGCTTGGGCAGGCCCGTAACCTTTACGCCAAGCTGCTCGGCTGCTTTGAGCAGCGACTTCAAGTCTTTGGTAGCCATGTCTATGTTCCTCAGTGAGTTTAGTGTCCAAGAAGGCGCTGGCCAGAAAATGGAGGGAAACTGGCCAGCGCCCGCACTGTGTATAGCACGCCGCACGGCGATGCGCTATAGGTCGCCGCGCAGTCCCAAATAAACGGGGTGGCGCGGTTTGTTTTTCACGCCGATGGGCAGGAACTTGTACTTGATCACGCGGCCTAGCCACGCGTCGCGGTTGTCCCATATTTCCTGCCGCTCCGCGTCGGTGAAGCCGGTGCCAACGTCAAACTCAACGCCGCCAAACTGGTCGCTCATGCCGCGCACCTTTAACGCGCCCAGCGTGCCGGTGGGCTTCATGCCCGCTTTGTGACTGCTCCGCTGCGTGCCGCCGAGCTCGTTGGTGGTGGCCTCGTTGGCGTTGTGCATCTGCTCGTCAAAAGCGTACACCATAGCCTCGGCGTCTTCAAACCGCTTCAGCTTCCACAGTCCCATTTCGCGCTTGCTGCTGCGTCCGTTCTTGTAGAAGCCGTTGACGTCGCGGCCCATGAGGCCCTCGTATCCTTGTGATAGAAAGCGCGCCTCGCACGTATCCACGTCTTTTGCGCCTGCGGCGGGGTAGTGCGGAACAAGAACTAGGCTCGGGCTGCCGATGGCTTTGACGGTGCGCTCAACCATCTTCAAGCGGGCAGAGAACGGCGCGTCGCTGTACAGGTCAAACACATGAAAGGCCCAGTCAGGCTCGCCGTCGTGGGACATAACGCCGCTGACCGTGTTGCGGTAGACGTCTTTGTCGTGCGCGCAGCCGACAATCAGCTCGCCGTCCAGCCCGTGCGGCAGCTTCATGGCCTTTAGCGCGCTGCGAATGGCAAGGTTAGGAATGGCCTTGAGGCTGCGCGTAAACGGCACCCCGCCAAGTATCAGGCAGCGGATACCATCCAGCTTGGGGCTGACCAGCGCCGGATAGCGGGCTGTCTCTGCGTCTTCTAGCTTAAATGCAAGCATGGGTTTCATCGTCCGTCTCCTAAATCGTGTTCGTAATCTTGTTCACCAGTTCCTCGGCAGGCTATGCACTGCATCCGCAGCGCACGAAAGCCCTTGTGCGACTTCATAACGCCCGAACCCTCGCACTTGACGCAGGCGTTGTCAGCCACGCGCCGATATGGGCGGGCTTGCAGCCACGCGGCCACAACGCGCTCTGCGTTCTTGACAGCGTGGAATTCTTGGGCGTCGCCGCCCCTATCGGGGTGGGCCGACATGGCCTTAGCCCTGAACGCGTCGCTTAGCACCTTCTCGTTGACGGTGGCCTTATCAAGCTCAAGAAGCTGAAAGGCTGCGGCCAGTTCTTTTTCGCCGGTCACTTCTTGCTCCTCACAGGCTGCATCTTCAGGTTGTCTTCCATCTTCTTCTTATTGGTACACTTGCGCCAGTACTCCATATTCCGCACGGCGAAGAACCGCTCCATCCTGCCGCTTGGCCCTTGCAGCGGTTGGCCCTTGTACACCTGAGCAAACCCAGCGGCGCTGAGCTGTCGGCCTAAGCCCACGGCGGTCACGCGGCTATTGGGGTGATCACGCTCGTACATACTGAGTAGTTCGCGGCTGGAGTACAGGTCGCGCATGTGGCGCATGTCGCCAAGACAGAGTATCTGGTCGGGGTAGGTCTTCAGCTCGTGTACCCAGCTTCCGGCGTCGCCCTTGGTGGCGGCAATCATACGATCCTTGGCGTGTGTCTTGGGAGCGTGGGCGCTTGGGTTGAAGTCCTTGTTGATCTTGCGGTCTTTCAGCCACTGCATCAGGTGGCCCGCCCCGTCGCCCTTGTACCACTTGTCGTACTCGTTGTAGAACTTCTCTGGCAGCGGGTCGCCGGTAACTTCCACAATCAGGAACCGTCTGTCCTTATCTTCCAGGAAGAAGCTGTCCCCGTGCTGCGACGTGAAGCAGAAGTTCATGCAGTTGGGCAGACTGTACTGCGGCACGAACTTGATGTTGATGTCTATCTCGGCCTTGGTGATCAGCCGCTTGAGCACGTTCATATAGGCGCGGTTGTCCTTGCCTGTGATTTCATCGCCCAAGATGAACTGTTTGTTCTCGGCCCAGTAGGACTCCTCAAGGTCGGCGTCGGCAATTTCCTTGAAGTTCTCGCCGTATATGCGGCCCAGCGTGTAGCCCACCAGCGTCTTGCCGGTGCCTTGCGCCAGCCCGTGTATGACGCAGGCCACAAACATCTTGGCTCCGGGATTTTGAATGGGGTAGGCGCACCAGTCGTAGAAGTATTCAAGCACGCCCTCCTCGGCGTCGTCGAATATGAACTCGCACAGCTTGAGCCATGGCTTCACGTCGCCCTTGACCGGCTCCACACCCCAGCCCCGCCACTGGTTGAATTCGTTGTTGTTCGTGATGTCCGGCTGTCCTGGAGCGTAAGTCAGGCGCTTAACGCTGCGCCGTAGTGGCCAGCGCAGCCAAACCGGCGCGGCCGGAACTTTCTCACGCAGAACATCACCCTTGGCGCTGATCTTGGTTTCGGTGGTGCTCATGGTAGCCCAGCGGCTATGTCCGCGAAAGGTTTCGGCGTTGATCTTCTGGCCGGTGGCGGACACCACTAGAAGTCCGGGGTCTTCCACATACACGACGTCCTCGTTTATGCGCCACAGTGCGCGGCTGATGCCCAGCGGTTGCGCCGCCTCCAGCAAATCCTTCAGGTCGTCCTCGCTATGCTCCAGCAGGTAGTCGTCCAGCCCTACCTTGGCCTCGTCGTCGCCATCGGGCAGCGCCAGCATCTTCACGATGGCCCCATGCTCTTCAAGCTCGGCGCAAAGGGCGTTGATGGCGAGGCATACGTTGGGCTTGCTCAGGTAGTCGCTGTCAAAGCATATATAGGTGACGCGCTTGGCCCACTTAAACGCCTTGAGTTCTGGCAGCAGCCAGACACCCTCTTTGCTGGAGCGGAAGTTCCATACGCCGCCAAGGCCAATCGTGGGAAAGCCTGCCTCGCAGGCGGCGGCGGCTTTGAGCTCGCCTTCGGTTATGATGATCTCGTATTCAGGGTCAGCCGATATGGTGGCCCAGTCGGCGCTTGTGGGCAGATACGCGCAGACGCCCGAGTTCGGTGGTTGAGCATAGCGTTGGTCTTTAGCGCCTGCCGCCTCTTTGAAGCCGAACGCGGCCTTGTCAAGGTAGCGCACGCGGTAGAAGTTCGGCCACTTGGGGTGACTGGCCAGCGGCTTCTTGTCAATGCCCATGTACGGGATGACTAGGGCAGGCCGCGCCTCTAGCGATTTGTCTAGGGTCATGGCGCTGGCCACTTCGTACATTCCGAGCGCCGCCCCTTGCGCGCTGGTCAGGCCGCTGCTGAGCAGCTTGTCTTTGCCCAGTTTAGTCCACTCGCCCTTGCGTGCCATAAACCCTCTCTAAAACTTTGCCCAGAAAAAGCGCCCACGCCGGTTAGGGCGCAGGCGCAGCAGGGTCGGAGGCTTGGTATAGCCTAGCCGCCCACGGAACGCAAGTGGGCCGACATAGACGGCTCATAGGGCACTCCCAGCAGGTCGGGGGCTATGTGGGTGACCGGCGCGGCTTCGTGACACCGCTGATGGATCGTAAGCCCCTCCTGCACCGCCTCGAACTGTTGGCAGTCATCACACCATTCCACGCGGCCCATGCGCCACACCTTATGGTCGGTGTCGAACAGCGCGCCGATGAACACCTTGCCCAAGGGGAT
>Ga0222708_1000383_pt1 | contig 11717 bp, 9 predicted proteins | sample AntAcemetage1576_FD_179806 | JGI IMG/M metagenome (GOLD analysis project Ga0222708, IMG submission 179806) | Saline water microbial communities from Ace Lake, Antarctica - #1576 | ecosystem: Environmental > Aquatic > Non-marine Saline and Alkaline > Saline | place: Antarctica: Ace Lake... | reverse complement strand
TGGGTAACAGATATATTTGAACCCAGGTTAAAGATTATGAACGATTTTACAAAAGACTACGATTTAGAGAGAAGAAAAGCAAGTAGATATCTTAAAAAACCATTCATCTACTTATTAAAAGAAAAGTTAAAAAGAAAATTTAATTTTTCAGTAAATGTAACAACCAATTCAGATAAATTATGGACAAAAGTAGCAGAAATACAAAACGATGTAAGTTATGGACGTGAGGAGTAAGTTATTTAATATTGTAAAATCTCGGTTTATTGATGGAGAAAAGTTACCACAATGGTATGAAGATAGGTTAGAAATATGTGCAGGCTGCGAACTTAATAGTAAAAATGTTGAAAGTAAAGGGTCGCTATCAAAAGGTTATGAAAGTATTGTAGGGGCTTTTTGCACTTCTTGCAAATGCCCCGTAGATAAAAAAGCTAAAATAGAAGAGGAGTACTGTCCTGTAAATAAGTGGGCTGCGATAAAAGATAAAGAAAATACTATTGTATCAACCTTACATACTATACAAAACTTATCTCCAGATAAAGTAAAATTAGAAAAGCAGGGAACTTTTTATTTACTTGATTTTGGAACAATGAAATTTGGTAGTGATAGTAGGATTACTTTAAATGTGTTTTCGGAGGGAATGTCAAAAATAACTTCAAAAGGAAGTTGTGGATGCCTTACAACAGAAATTATAGCAAAGGAGAGAGATTATGATTTTTCTGTAACATACAACACAAATCTCGAAGGGGAAATAGAAGGTAAAACAGTAGAATTTTTATACACAAAAAGTAATATAAGAACAGCAATAAAATTTTTAATTAAAGGAAGAGTAATAAGATGAGTATGTACAAAATTTATATAGACAAAGAGAAAGATAAGTTTTTTGAGGCACAGCCAGAAATGACTTATGGGCAACTATGGCACACAACAATAACTTCGAGAGATACAAAAGAAACCCCCTTGGAATGGTTATTTAACGTATCAGATGAAGATTTATTTACAGCGATGTCAAATGCATTAGAGAAAGAGTCAGATGAGTAATAAACTAAAAGAGGTAACGGAGAATTATTACTACGAACTCAAAGAATACGTTGAAGCTTTGGAGTTAAAAAGAACAACTACAAAAAATAATACCTTTAAAGATAAAGAGGCACTAGCAAGTTTGTCAGAAGATGAAATTTTAGAAGCAGCATTTAATGTATTTTCAGATCAAAGTTTACATCAAATGGATATCCTCACAATGGAGATGTCATTTAAGGTAAGTTATGAAAATACAATAAGTAATGACTTTGAAATTAAATTTGATGAAGAAGTTAAAGGCACATACAATTCAATTAAAAACAAACAAACAAAACCGTTTTACCTTTTAGATAAAGAAAAACAATTTAAAGCTCTTGATGAAAATAAAGTAAATAATTATAAAAAAAACTTTATGGATTCTGTAAAACAGACAAACAGCCTTGATTTTTTAACAGAACAATTAGAGTTAGAACTTAACCGAAAAAAATAAATGTCTGAGTATGTAAAAGATTTTTCTATACAGAATAGTCCGCAAATTAATAAGTTTAAAAAATATGTGGAAGATAATGATTGGACAAATAAAACAGATACCTTTGATAAGGATGAGGAGTATAAAATACAGCAAAGTATTTCGGTTACAGTATTTGCCAGATTAAAACATTTTGTATCAAAGGCAGAGTCAGATTTACATCTAAAAGAGTCAAGGAAAATACTAGATTTAATGAAGAGTGTTATAACTATCCATACTGAACGTGTGGATTTTTATTTAAACAAATTTGACATAACAGATTTATCTAGTAGTAAAAATAAAACAGATGAAATAGCTTTACAAAATAAACTATTTAAAGAGGGGGAAAAGTTAAAAGATGATTTAAGGGCATTAAATATAGAGGAGGACACTAAGGATTTATCGGGCATAGTTTTTTATGATAATGTAAAAGCTCCTCTATCAATGCACGAAATACTTGTAGATATTTATCCTGATATAAGGAAGAAAATAGAAGCTATGGAGATAGACTTCCAATCTGCGCCAGATAATGAATTTCTTATATTAAAAAAAAATATTCCAGAATGGAACAGTGAAAAACATTACTTTGAACAGGATAAAGAAACACTTCAATTTTGGGTAGATGAGTATAAGAAGATAAAAAGAGGCATATCTATAAGCGGAATTTATATACACCCGTGGATGTATTTTCACCTAAATGTATTTAAAACAGATATACCCCTGCCAGTAATAAATGAATTTACAGGGGAGATAGAGGCAAAGGATTCATTTATGCACCCCCCACTTAGAGATAATGAGTGGTACATAATACAGGACTCATATAGAGAGGCTGAAACAAAACAGTTAATGTTATTTATAGCAGCCACAAGGAGACTTTTTAAGTCAACTGGGCTTGCATCTCACTTTCAATGGAAAGCAACCATAGGTGCAAAAGAAATGATTATTGGTGGAGCAAGTTCAAAAGATTTAGGACAAGTAGAAAAAAACTTTAAAAAGTCAGTACAAAGTGTAGATGGCGCTTTTGTTTTACCAAATTTAACAAACAATTGGACAAAGAAAGTAGAGTTAGGATTAAGAAAAAAAAGTGGTAAAAAAATACCACAATGTGTTTTTCACGTAATAAATTTAAACGCAGGAGGGGAAAAATCATCAGAGGTACTCGCAGGATACACCCCAGATGCTTTTGCTATTGATGAAATAATGAAAGCACCATTTATAGAACAGTTAGATGCGGCTAAACCGTCCTTTGATACTCCTTATGGAAAAAGATGTATTCCAATATTATCAGGAACTGGAGGCTCGGTAGAACTTAGTGCTGATGCTCTCACAGTTTTAGCAGACCCATTAAATAACGGGGTATTACCTATGAACTATGATAATCTTGAAAGGAGTGTCCCAAAAGAAGATATTACTTGGAGAAGACAAACCTTTGGAACTTTTGCCCCTGCTCAAATGTCCGCTAAAGAGGGTATGATTAAAAAACAAATAGCTTTGTGGGAATATTTAGGTATAGAAAAAACAAAGGAACTTGACCAAATAAAAATAAATGTTACTGATTGGAAAAAATGCAATGAAATAATAGAAGCAGATAGGTTGAAACTTATTAAAAATAGAAAATCCTACACAAAAGAAATAGTTTACTATCCAACAGACCCAGAGGAGATATTTCAATCAGGAAATACAAACCCATTTCCAGTAGAGGAAGCTAAAAGGCATAGAAATAAAATAATAGAACAAGGTAGAGTAGGAAAACACGTAGATTTATTTGACAATAATGGGGTAATAGACTATGAGCTATCCTCAAAACCACTTCCTAACTTTCCTCATAATGGAGGCAATATAGAGTGCCCCGTTTTAATGTTTGAAGAGTTACCTGTTGAAAAACCACCTTACGGATTATATGTAGCAGGGCTTGATGACTATAAACAAGAAACGTCTGATGGAGATTCATTAGGATCAATATACATTTTTAAAAGGCAACTTATAAATGATATTTACGGATATAAAATAGCGGCATCACTTACAACAAGACCATACCCACATCATAAGTTTCACAGGCAAATAAAAATGCTCTTAGATGGTTACAATGCCACCTGCCTTATGGAAAATGAGGATATGGGATTTAAGGAATACTTAGATAAACAAAATGTTGTAATGGAGCAGTATCTTCAGAAGACATTTAATATGTCAGGGGATATAACAATACAAGCGAATAACAACAGACAGTTTGGTTTAGCACCCAGCGCAAATAAGAAAACTGTAATAGGGGCAGTAGTTAAATACTGTAATCAAGTCCATAAAATATATGATGTTGATGGCAATGTGCAAGAAATACTCGGAGTGGAGCTTATAGAAGATATTGGATTACTTGAAGAACTTATAAAGTATAATGATAAAGGAAACTTTGATAGGGTTGTAGCTTTTGGACACTCACTTGTACAAGACCACTACTTTACGGCAAACTTTATAACTTTTATGGAGGAACCTAAATCAGAGCAATACATAAAAGATAGACAAAAGAGTAAAACTACGCACCACAAAACTTTTGCAAAAGGCAGAGGTAGATACTTCTAAAAAAGTAATAAAATTTAAGAAATTTTTAACACTTATTTAAAAATTGTATATTTGTGCAATATAACTAAACTATAAATGTTTAATAATTTAAATCACCATTTTCATAAAGGAGTAGGGAGTGCAGGAGAATATGGTAATCTTCCTAACCAGATGATACCTCAATCTAAGAAGACCCCTGACTTTGAGAGAAATACCCTTGATGCTTTAGAAAGTATTGCACTTTTACAAGTACAACAAAATGCAGATTTTACTGACTACTATGACATGGTAGAAGGAAGACTTGTAGCTAAAGATTTTATGGAGGATAGTGATTACAGCTCTTTGCAAGGAATTGGAAAGATAATGAAAGATGTAGAGTTACCGACCTACATACAACACTACGATATATTAGGAATGATTGTAAATCAGCTTGTAGGAGAGTTACCAAATATGACAGATGTTGTTAGGGTAATATCTGATGATGATTATGCTAAAAATGATTTTATAAGGGAGAAAGAACAAAGAATACAAGAATATGTTAAGTCCTCTTTTAGTAACAATTTAAATAGACTTCTAGCCTTAAAAGGAATTAATCCAATAAAGGATGATTTTGAAACCCAGGAGGAGCAACAAGAGTACTTACAATTTTTAGAACAAGAGAAAGCTAAAATTATATCTCCACAAGAGATAGAGAAGCAGATGTCTAAATCTTGGAAAGTAAGAGCAGTTGAGTGGGCAGAGAAGAAGTATGAACAGGATGCCATAGACTTCAATATGGAGGATATGGAAAAGGAGGAAATGAAAGATTATCTTTTAACAGGAAGATATTTTACTCATTACAGGATTGGGTATGACTCTTATAAACCTGAAAGGTGGGATCCAAGATTAGTTTTCTTTTCTCAAAACATAGAAATAAAAAATCCGCAAGATGGAGAATTTGTAGGCAGAATATTTCCTATGACAGCATCACAGATAGTTGAAAACTATGGACACAAAATGTCTGTAAAAACAATAGATGAGATATCCAAGGTTTATGACAACTATAGAGAGGGGAGAGGAACATCAGTAGGCAATAGTCCATTTCAAAAACCAGTTCAAATTACAACAGTTCCAGATGAAGATTACTTTAATAGAGAAATATATTTACAATATCAATCTGCTTATGGAATACCATTAGGGGAGGAAGTATCCTATAATGAAGATGGCACACAAACTATAACCCCGACTTGGATTTCAGATTACAACAATTCAAATAGTTTTACAGCAATAAATCTAGGAAGAGAATTAAGAAAAGATATAAGGGTAAATACAAATACGTTTAGAGTTACAGAATCATATTTTAGAGGTTATAAGCTTTATTATGCAATAAGATACGAAGCAGAGGAAGGTTATATAATAGAGGATTTAGTAGAAGAAGACTTATTAAAAGGGTTTATAAAAGAAAACAATATTAAGATTAAAAGGAGTATGACTCTACAGGAGTTTGAAACTTCCGATGAGGTTAATATTATATGCCCAACCTATTTTCCAAGAGTTTACTCAGGCATTAAAATTGCAGGTTCATCAAGAACAGAGGATATATATCTACCAATAGAAGAACTACCATTTCAAATAAAAGGAAATAGTGAAGTATACGATGTAAAATTACCAGTAGCAGGTATCATAGAAAGCTCTCTCGCACAGAAAATAAGACCTTTTCAAAAAGGGCATAACATAGCGCTGAATCAAATAACACATCTAATTGAAAAAGAATTAGGTTCATTTTTCTTAGTAGATATAGGACTCCTACCTTCAGATATGAAAGAGGGGAATACAAATGAGCAACTTGCCGAACTTAGAGATACCATACGAGACATAGGTATATTCCCTATTGATATGCGCAAGCAAAATACACAACAGGCGGGTAACACATCAAACACATTTGTACAACAAAGATTAACTTTTACAGAAGAAATATCAAGCAGAATACAATTAGCCAACTTTTATAAGCAACAGGCTTATGAGCAGATAGGAATTACAGAACAAAGAAAAGGCACTCCAAATGAATACCAAACTAATGAAGGTATTAAAGTAGGTCAAGAGGCATCATTTGCACAGACCGCAAGCATTTTTACAAAATTTAATAATTCACGAAAAAGAAAAATAGAGTTACATCTTGCAGTTGCACAATATTGTGTACAGAATGATAAAGATATAACTACATTCTACACAAACACAGATAACGATAAGATATTTCAAAACTTCTCTGATGATAAGTTCCATTTAAGAAGACTTGGCGTAAGACCTACTTCAAACACAAAAAACAAAAAAGAGTTAGAAACATTAAAAAATATAATGTTAAATAATAACACTTCTGGATTTGATGTACTTGCACTTGGAGAAATAGCTAAATCAGATTCATTTACATCACTTATAGAATTTGGTAAAAATGAAAGAGTTAGACTTGAAAGACTTGAATCTGAAAAAAGACAATTTGAGTCAGAGCAACTAAATAAACAAATTGAATCAGAAAGGCAAGCTGTGTTAGAAACAAGAGTTTTTGAAAAACTTATTGAGGATAACAAGAATAAAACACGTATTCAAGAGGAGAACATTTCGGCTTTAGGTAGAGCAGCGGATAAGCAAAGCGATCAAAGTGGCTTTAATGAAATTAAAATGGCAACTGAATCAGCTTTAAAAGAACAAGATATACAATCCAGAAATCAAGTTGAAAATAGAAAATTAGATATTAAGGAAAAAGAGGGAAGTGAAGATATGGCTTATAAGATGGCGCAACTAAATAAAGAGTTAAAAGCGTTAAACTTTAAGAATAAAGAATTAGAGGCAAAAAAATATATTGCTACTATAAATAAAAACTAAAATAATAATTAATAAAGTAAAATAAAAACATAATTATAAATTATGTAAAACAAGTAAATTTTAGAAAATTTTAAAAACCACATAAAAATCGCAAATTTGTCATGGCAGAACCCACATTAACATTCGATGATATTCTTAGGGATATCAATCCAGAAGCTTTAGAAAAAGATAAAACGGAAGAAGTAACTATAGATAATATGGTTATTGAAGGTGAAGAACCTAAAGAAATTGAAGTAGAAAAACCAAAAGCCCCTACCGAAGAAGTAGCAGTTGAAGAAAAAGTAGAAAAGCCTAAATCTGATACAAGTTATTCTAGGGTAGCAAAAACATTTTTAGAAAAGGGTAAATGGCAAGATGTCTTAATTGAAGATGCAGATGGTAATCAAGTAGAGCTATCAAAAATTGAAGATTTAGACGAAGAAACGTTCTTACAAATACAAGAAGACCAAGAGTCAGAAACTCGAAAAAAATACGAAGAAAAGTATTTATCTGTTGAGAATGTAGATGACAGAAGAAAGCAAGTAGCTGATATTGTACTTAAAGGAGGAGACTTAGAAGAAATTTTCGGCTCTAAAAAGAATGTAGAAAGTTATTTAGACCCTTATAAAGGAATTGATTTAGATGACGAGCAAGTACAATCAAACATCTACTACAATCACCTTATTAACAAAGGATACTCTGATAAGGCGGCTAGATTTGAATTACAGGAAAAGAAAAAAGAGTTAATTCTTGACACAGAGGTTAATAAAATAGTAGAAGAGACTAATAAAAAAGCTAAAGAATATGTAACTCTAAAGCAAAAAGAGTTAGAAGATCAGAAAACATCTAGTCTTGAACAAGAAAAAGAATATAAAAAAAACCTTTCAAAATCTTTAAAAGAAAGGTACAAGCAAGAGTCAACTGTAAAAAAATATGTTGATTTAGCTACAAAAAGAACAGAAGATGGAGAATTTGCAATAGACTCATTATATAATGAAATAATGCAAAACCCAGAAGAGGCTATTGACTTGATAGCTTTTATCTCAGATAAAGAAAACTTTTTAAAAGAATATAAATCAAAGGCAAAAACGGAAGTTACTAAGGATGCACTAAGAAGTGTTAGAATATTAAAACCTAAAGATAAAATTCCGCAAAAGCAAGATAAAGAAGAAGGCTTCGATATACCGATGGCTGAATAATTAACAAACAAAAACAATCAACTAAATTATTATGAGCAAAGTAATCCAAAAAGGACAGGGGTACAATTTTAACTCCGATCAGATTATCATGTTCACGGATGAGAAAAATGCTAAGGCATTTACTGGCTCTTTCGATATGCCATCAATGTATGGAATGTATCAAGAAGATCCCGATAAAATGCATTTAGGTATGCAAAGTTTCTTCCTGAACCAAAAAATGATTCCAGATAGCATCTTTCCAGAGCTATATCAGAAAAAACAAGTATTAGAAGTAGACGGATTCCAAGGGGAGTTTTCCTATAGTATTCCTATTGTTAGAGATAACGAAAGGTGTATGACTAACAGAGATTACTCTTGGCAAATTAAACCAGGTATTGATGAAGGCAAGTTCAAAATTGGACTTAACAGAAAATACAATACAGGGGATATTTTAAGTAATGACCCTTACAGAGGACAGCAAATTTATATCACAGAGGAAGATGTAGATATGGATGGAGACACTTTCATACATACCGCAACTTTATCTAGTAATGATAAAAGAATGTTCTTCAATCCTAAAAATCTTATTTCTGGAATTAGGTATGAAAGAATAGAGCAAAGAACAGGTGGTGAATTTGGAACAAACTATGGTGCTATTGACATCGATGGAAAACCTTCTGAAATGAAACTTCGTTTTAGATTAGGTGGAACTAGAGGTATTGAAGCTATGTACACTGGTTATGCTGATAAAAGAGCATTTGCAGGAGCAACACAAGGATCTGCTGATTTTATGAATAGTCTTGTGCAAGAAGCAGAAGATATGGGTGAAATTGGTCTTATCTTTGATAAAGGTACTAATGGAGGTAAGATGAAACTTGCAGGAGTTGCATCAACAGCAGAATTTTTAGTATTAAGAGAACTTGAAAAAGTTACAGCAACATCTTTAATGTTTGCACAAGCAGCCGAAATTAAAACAAATAATGGGCACGTTATTATAAACGAAGGTTTGTGGAATCAGTTACGAAGAGGTTACATTATTAAATATTCTCGACCAGGAGCTATTACAGTATCTCACATAAAAGAAGCGGTAGAATACGTATTTAGAAGCAACCCAATGAAAGTTGAGGATAGAGAAGTTACCTTTAAATGTGGTAAGCAAGCTTATGATAACGTACTTGAAATCTTCTCTGAAGAGGTTAGTAGACAAATTGCAAACATCGCACCATTTATTAACTCAGCAGGTGGAAGCTTATTGCCTAAGCCAGTTATTACAAGTAAAGATGGAACTAACCAAGAGTTAGTACTAGATTACATCCGATTTACAGGAGTATTCTTAGCAGGTATAGGTAGAGTTTATATTGAGCATGATATCAACCTAGATTTAGGTTATAAAATGACAGACAGATTCTCCAAAGGATTCCATAAAGATGGACATGCAGAAACTACTTATTCTATGGTTATCTGGGATGCAATGGATCAACAGTACAGTAACAACGCTACAGTTCCACAAGGGACTAAGTTAATAGAAGGAGGAAACTCTAACGCAAACCTTTACCTTATACGACCTAAAGGTGGTATGACATATTTTGGTAGAGAAAATGGTAGATACGATGCTAGAAAATCATCTGACATCATCTCTAGCCACAAGCAAATGGCACAAAGTTTCTGGGCATACAATTCAGTAGCAGTTCATTTAATGGACGTATCAAGATTTGTAATGATAGAGCTTGCCGATGCAGGTAGAAAAGGTTTCTTTTAGTAGAAATTAAAATAAGATAAAGCGAGGATTAACGTCTTCGCTTTTTTTCTTAATTATTATTTAAGTTTTTAACATAATTTATATTTGTGTATAATAACTTTATTTTAGGTTTTTGGAAATAGTGTCTAGTCTTTGTAGATTTACACATTAAATAAAAACCAAAAAGTTCATACATGTCACAAACAATAGAAACAGGAGCAATAAGAGTACCAGGTACTGAGTTTGATATCCAATTAAATAGTGTATATCAAATAGTAGAAAAATCAGATCTAAGAGGAGCGCCAGAGGGATATAATAAATTAGGTTTCACAAAAGTACCTAGTTATGAAATAACCACAACGGTTCACGCAAAGTTTGATAACAAGAGAGGTATATGGGACACTGGATTAGATGAAACTTCATCTGTATACAATGGAATGGATAGCAAAGAAAAAAATGCTATTCTAAAAGAATTGACTTCTGTAATAATTAATCCACTTTTAAAGTATAAACCTAAAGATTTCTTAAACCCCCACCCAAAACCTAAAGGCGAGGTTATAAGAGATAAAGACTACAATGGTTTAGAAAATCATGCAATCGTACTAGGAATAGATAGGTTCTTTGATACTTCAAACCCAGTAGATTTATTTAACTTATTTACAGTTATTTATAAAAAAGATTTATGCCCTAAAGATCAGGAAATGAATCCCGAATATATCCAAGCTGATTTTTGTGTTGTTAATGATGCTCAAAAAATAAATACAACTGAGGAAAAACAATATAAAAAAGATAAAGCAGTTTCAAAACTAATTTCCAAATGGGAGAAAGATAAGAAGAAAGCTTTGGAAATTCTTAAATATTGTGGTGTAGCCGCTAGTTTAGATTCATCAGAACAAACAGTAGTAGCATTCTTTAGAAAATGGTTAGATGATAAATCTGATAGAGGGGGAAATAACTCAGAGTACTTTTTAGATAGAGTTGAAAATTTTGAAGATGAAAGAGGTTCAAATGAACTTTACATCTACACACAACTTCAAAAAATGTTTGACAAAAAAGAAGTTACTGTAAGAAATGGAGAATACTTCTTAAATTCAAAATCATTAGGTAACAGCTTAAAAATTTATGCAGAAACCGCATCTAAAGATGATGAATTAATGGCAGAGATTATAGGCGAAAAATAAAAATAAATGCTTCCTGAAATAGCCTATCAAAAGTTTATTATTAAGATAAATAAAAACGCACAGACTAATAACATAGCATGTGATAAAGGAAGATTTGTATTAATATATAATGAAAGCCAAAATAAAGAAATAGAGTATATATTAGAGAAAAGAGCAAACGACTCTATAAGATATATACAAAAATTATTAGTACCTTCAAAACTTTTAAAAAGTAAAAAGAAAGATAAATCTTTTGATTTATTTACTTTACCAGAAGACTTCTTTGATTTCTCTACCTTATTTGGAATGGCAACAAAAGAATGTTGCAAAGAGGTTTCACTTGATATGTATGAAATAAAAAGTGAAAATGAAAATCTAGTAACATTTGATGAGTTTCAAAAACCCTCTTTTGAGTTTAGAGAAGCTCCTTACTACATCTCACAGGATAGTATAAAAGCTTTTAAAGATGATTTTGAATACAACGGACTACATCTTACCTATTATAGATACCCTAAACAGATCTCCCTTAAAAATCCTGAAAACCCAGAATCAAATTTCTCAAAACAAGAGATAGAATTAGATGATAAAATAGTAGATAGAATTATATCTAGGGCATCAGCGGAGTTTGAAATGAATAACTCAAATCCAAAATATCAAGTAGACTTACAAAGAACAATACAAAAATAAACAATCAATTTTAATTTAAAACAATCAAACTATGTTTC
>Ga0222708_1000381_pt1 | contig 11769 bp, 12 predicted proteins | sample AntAcemetage1576_FD_179806 | JGI IMG/M metagenome (GOLD analysis project Ga0222708, IMG submission 179806) | Saline water microbial communities from Ace Lake, Antarctica - #1576 | ecosystem: Environmental > Aquatic > Non-marine Saline and Alkaline > Saline | place: Antarctica: Ace Lake... | reverse complement strand
CGCTCCGATCAGGGCGGCAAGAACCATGGTCAGCTGAAAGTTCAGGGCAGTGACCGTGTGGCCACGAACAAAGGGCCCACGGTCGCCGAACACAAGAAACCCGACGAGTGCGGGAATAAAACTGAAGAAGAGGCCTCCGACGTGCACGAGAGTGGCCCACAGTTTCTCGTCGGCAGGGCTGATGGGTCGCGGTGTGCTGGTGTACGGGTTGACTGGTTGATCGGTCATCCCCCTATTCAACACCGGTCGGGCCTGGGCGTGAAGGTCAGACCCAGGGAGTCACAGGGGATTGCCTACCTAATCAGGCGCAATGCGAAGGGATAGCGGTAGGCGGTACCGTCTTTGGCCTTGCTGAACCCAATGATGGAGAAAATGATGGCGACGGCACTGAGTGCGAGCCAGATCAGGGTTGGCAGGAAGAACAGCAGGCCGAAGGACACGGTGAGCAGAATCGCTCCTAAAATTTGCCCGGCAACCTGCGCGATGACCAGAGTGATCTGAAAGTTGAGTGCCTCTTTCGCCTCAGCATTGGTGAAGGCTCCGCGATCTCTGAAAACCAGCCAGATGATCAGGGCGGGCAAGAAGCTCAAGATTCCACCCAGGTGGGCGAACGATGCCCACTGGCGGTCTTCTGCCTCGCTCAACGGAGCGGCAGGTGATGGAGCGGCGGGGGGCGGAGTCTGGTACGTCATAAGAGCTGCCTTTCGATGATCCTGCAGTGACAAAGGTTCCCGAGGTGGAGCTGACGCCAATTTAGCGCGGTGCTACCGCTTGGGCAACGGGTCTGTTCACAGAAGGCGGGGTAGAATTGGCAGTCATCGGTTGAGAGTGCCAGTTCGAGTTGACCGCCGGTCCGAAACTGCTGACCAACGGCATTCGCACAACATTCGACGAGCACGAGACGAACGGGAGAGGAGCGCCATGGTTTCTGACCGCGCACTCAACGTTTTAAAAGCGATCGTGCAGGATTACATCGACTCACGCGAGCCGGTCGGCTCCAAAGCGATCGTCGACCGACACCAGTTCGGTGTCTCCGCCGCCACCATTCGCAATGACATGGCTCTTCTGGAAGAAGAAGACCTCATTGCCGCCCCGCACACGTCGTCGGGCAGAGTGCCAACCGATAAGGGTTACCGAGTATTCGTTGACCAGTTCGCCGAGCTACGGCCGCTCACCAGTGCGCAACGCCAGGCCATCTCAGCCTTTCTCGACCAGTCGGTTGATCTCGACGACGTCTTCGCCCGCACCGTGCGATTGCTCTCACACCTGACAAATCAGGTGGCGCTCGTGCAGTATCCGACCCTGGGTAATGCGCGCGTGCAACACATTGAACTCGTGCCCATGAGTGCGACCCGCCTGATGACCGTGTTCATCACCGATGGTGGTCGAGTCGACCAGCGCATCATCGAATTACCGGCCGAGGCCGACGAAGTATTTGTCGGCGAAATGCGCGCCAAGCTCAACGCGGCACTCGCAGGTCAGGCGCTCAGTGATGTGCCGACCGTGGCGGCCTCGTTTGCCGCAGGTTTTGCCCCCAACCGCCGAGCCGCAGTGACTGTCATTGCCGACGCACTTGTAGGACACGTCGATTCTCACCGTACCGACCGCCTCGTCATGGCGGGCGCGGCCAACCTCGTGCGCACCGAGGGCGACTTTGTCGGTAGCGTTTATCCCGTTCTCGAGGCTCTCGAAGAGCAGGTCACCCTGCTCAAGCTGTTCAGCGAGATGCAGGTGGATGAGAGCGGCGTGACGACGCGCATCGGCCGTGAAAACGCCGAAGCTCTCAAAGAGACGGCCGTGGTGACCAGCGCGTATCGCATTGGGCTCGATAATTCGGCAAAGCTTGGCGTGCTGGGCCCCACCCGCATGAATTATTCAAACAATATGGCAGCAGTGCGCGCCGTAGCTCGCTACGTTTCGCGTTTGCTCGGTGAGGAATAAGTGGCAGACCACTACAACGTGCTGGGGGTTGACCGCCAAGCCAGCATCGATGAGATCAAAAAAGCGTACCGACGGTTGGCGCGTGAACTACACCCCGACGTGAATCCCAGTGCCGACGCTGCTGAGCGGTTCAAGCTTGTCACCCACGCCTACGACGTGCTGAGTGACCCGCAGCAGCGGCAACAGTATGACCTTGGCGGTTCGGGCGGCCAGGGCGGGGCATCCGGTTTCGGCGGCTTCGGCGACATTTTCGAAACCTTCTTCGGCGGCGGTCAACAGCAGCGCGGCCCCCGCAGCCGCCGCGAGCGTGGGCAAGACGCACTGTTGCGCGTCGATGTCGAGCTTGGAGAAATCGTCTTCGGCACCACCCGGCAGCTCGAAGTGGACACCGCAATTTTGTGTGGAACGTGCGAGGGTTCGTGCGCGTCACCGGGTACCAGCCCGCAAACCTGCGACATTTGCCGGGGCTCCGGACAAATTCAGCGCGCCGTGCGCAGCCTGCTGGGTAACGTCATGACGTCGAGCCCGTGCGGCAGTTGTCGGGGCTACGGCACCGTAATTCCGAGCCCCTGCCCGACCTGTGCTGGGCAAGGGCGAGTGCGCGCGCGGCGCACGATTCCCGTCGACATTCCCGCCGGCGTCGACACAGGTGTGCGCATCCAGTTGCCCGGCCAAGGTGAAGTTGGCCCCGCCGGCGGCCCGCGCGGCGATCTGTACCTCGAAATCAAGGTCGCCACACACGACACTTTCAGTCGCACCAACGACGACCTGCTGGCCACTGTCGAGGTGCAGATGAGCGATGCGATTCTCGGCACGCACGTGACCTTGGCGTCGCTCGACGGTGACGTACTGGTCGAAATCAAACCGGGCACGCAGAGCGCCGAGATCATCACGGTCAGAGATCGCGGCATCACCCGCCTGCGCGGCTCTGGCCGCGGCGACCTCAAAATCGGCATTCAAGTGGTCACCCCCACAAAGTTGAGTGCCAAAGAGACCGAATTGATGCGGCAGTTCGCGTCAACTCGTCGAGCAGTCACCCCGCACTTTGCGACCTTCCATCAGGGCATCTTCGCCAAGCTGCGCGACCGCTTTCTCAACACGTAGCCGCCCCGCACAGCTCGCACACGATTCTGCTCACGACATCGCGTACGACCCTGCACCCGACCCCTCGCCCGACATCGCGCACTGAGAGCACCGTGGCCCACTTTTACCTCGACGATTCCTTGGCGGCACAGCTTGCCGGGGTCACCGGCGCGGGCTCGGTCGTTTATCTGCGGGGCGCGGATGCCCGGCATGCCGTGACCGTTGCCCGGGTTCGCGTGGGCGAAGCGTTGCAGCTGGGCGATGGCGCTGGGCTTGTGGTGCAGGGCATCGTGGCCAGTGCAACGCCCGCCGAGGTGGCCCTCACCGTGCAGGGTGTCCGGCGTCATGAGAGGCCGGTGCCGAGCATCCATTTGGTGCAGGCTCTCGCGAAAGGCGATCGAGCTGAACTTGCCGTCCAGGCGGCGACCGAGCTCGGTGTTGACGGTGTGATTCCGTGGCAAGCCGCTCGCAGCGTGTCGCGGTGGGATGCTGCGAAAGCGGTCAAAGGCCGTGAGCGCTGGCAGACGATCACGCGCGAAGCAACCAAACAGTCGATGCGTCCCTTCATGCCACTGGTCGACCCGATGGTAAGCACAGCGATGCTTGCCGCCCGCGCGGCTGAGTCCACGGTGCTGGTACTTGACCCGACGGGTGAACAGGCGCTCACGGCAGTGACCCCGGTCGAACTGGGCGACAGCGATGTGCTTCTCGTGGTCGGACCAGAGGGGGGAATCAGCCCTGATGAGCGTGAAGTCTTGATCGCCGCGGGCGCACGCTGTGTGCGCCTGGGTGAGAGCGTGTTGCGCACCTCAACCGCGGGTCCTGCCGCGATTGCTGTGCTGTCGGCCACCCTGGGGCGCTGGTAATGATGCTGAGGCGAGTACACAAATGCCCCGCTGGCTTGTCAGGCCTGCGCTCTACACTGGCCCCATGAACAGCGACCAGCCAACAATTTTCTCGCGCATCATTGCGCGCGAAATCCCCGCTGACATCGTGCACGAAACCGACACTTTCATCGCCTTTCGAGACATTGCTCCACAGGCCGCTCTGCATCTGCTTATCGTGCCCAAGACGGAGGCGTACCGCACGGTGGTTGAACTCGCCGCCGGCGACCCCGCGCTTCTTGCTGAACTGGTGGCGCTGGCCCAGCAGCTGGCCGACACGCACGCTGACGGCGATTTTCGATTGTTATTCAATACCGGAGCCGGTGCCAATCAAACTGTCTTCCACGTGCACGCTCATGTGCTCGCGGGCGACCTAACCGAAGGATCCCTTGCCCACTGATGACTTGGCGCGCAAACCCCGCGCCCGCGAGCAACTCGAGATCGACGGCATCGCCATGGTGCGGTTGCTCGGTCCAGAAGACCGGCTGCTCTCGACCGTAGAAAAGCAGTATCCGCTGGTCAACATTCACGTTCGCGGCAACCAGATCACGCTTGAGGGCGAAGTAGCGCAGGTCGCGGCCGCGCGGCGACTCGTGGAGGAGTTACTGGTCATGGTGCGCAGCGGCCACGACCTTGGCGAAACAGAAGTGGTGAGCTCAGCCCGCATCCTCGAGCAGGGTGCCGGCAGCCCAGCTGAGGTGTTAAGTCAGGCGATTCTCACCACTCGTGGCAAGAGCATCCGGCCCAAAACGCTCGGGCAAAAAGCGTACGTCGACGCCATTGATGAGCACACGATCGTGTTCGGTATCGGCCCAGCCGGAACGGGAAAAACGTATCTCGCCATGGCGAAAGCCGTGCAAGCGTTGCAGCGCAAAGAAGTCGAGCGCATCATCCTCACGCGGCCAGCAGTGGAGGCGGGTGAACGTCTCGGATTTCTGCCCGGCACCCTCACCGACAAAATCGACCCCTACCTACGGCCGCTCTACGACGCCCTCAACGACATGTTGGACCCAGAACTTCTGCCCAAACTGCTGGCAAGCGGGGTGGTGGAGGTTGCACCATTGGCATACATGCGGGGTCGAACGCTAAACAACGCCTTCATCGTCCTCGATGAGGCCCAAAACACCAGCCCCGAGCAGATGAAGATGTTCCTGACCCGCCTCGGCTTCGGCTCGACCATCGTGGTCACCGGTGACGTCACCCAGATCGACCTGCCGACGGGTGCCAGCGGTCTGCAACTGGTCACGCGAGTGCTTGACGACATTGATGATATTCACTTCGCCTACCTCACCTCGGCCGATGTGGTGCGGCACTCCCTCGTCGGAGTCATCGTTGATGCGTACACCAAGTACGACGCTGAGAAGCAGGCACAGCGCTACGCCCGAGAAAACGCTCTGAGCGAGCCAGACGGCAACCGTGCCGAGCGGAACGGTGCCGTGGGCAACCGTGCCGAGCGGCGCACAGGGTTGCCCCGCGAGCAGGCCGCGCGTCGACCGCGACCTGAAACCGAAGGTCGCTGAGCTATGGCGATCGACATCAACAATGAATCAGGCATCAGCGCCGACGAGGTATCACTGCAGCGGCTTGCCTTGCACGCCCTCGACTACCTCAACGTGCACCGTGACGCCGAGCTCGCCATCGTTCTCGTCGACGAAGCGGCCATGGAGCAATTACACGTGCAGTGGATGGACGAGCCTGGGCCCACCGACGTACTCAGTTTTCCGATGGACGAACTGCGCCCCGGCAGCGACGACGAACCCACCCCGCCCGGACTCTTGGGCGACATCGTGCTCTGCCCCCAGGTTGCAATCGGCCAGGCGGAAACCGCGGGTCACTCGACCCAGGATGAGCTCCTACTGCTCACCACTCACGGCATTTTGCACCTGCTCGGCTTCGACCACGCCGAGCCTGATGACGAGAAAGAAATGTTCGGTCTGCAGCGCGACATACTCGTCAGCTTCACGCTGGCAGAGCGGGAGCAGACGCGGTGAGCCCCGCCCCCGAAATGCCTGATCCCGACTTTCGCGCCGGATTCGTCACTTTCGTCGGCCGCCCAAATGTCGGCAAGTCGACCCTCACTAATGCCCTCGTCGGTGAAAAAGTGGCCATCACCAGCTCGAAGCCGCAAACCACGCGTCGCGCGATTCGCGGTATCGTCCACCGGGCATCCGGTCAGCTGATCGTCGTCGATACGCCCGGCATGCACCGCCCGCGCACGCTGCTCGGCGAGCGTCTCAACGCTGTCGTGCAAGACACCCTCGGCGATGTCGATGTCATCGGTTTCTGTGTGCCCGCCAACGAGCCCATCGGCCCGGGCGACAGGTTCATCAACGAACAGCTCGAGAACTTCGGGCGCACACGCAAAATCGCGATTGTGACAAAGACCGATGCCGCCGGTCCGACGCGCGTGGCCGAACAGTTGCTCGCGGTTTCGGCGCTGCGAGAGTGGGATCTCGTGATTCCACTGTCAGCGCTCACCGGCGACCAGGTTGACTTGCTCGCCGAGCACGTCATCGCGCTCATGCCCCAATCGCCCCCGCTGTATGACAACGACGCCGTCACAGACGAGTCAACCGAAGCTCGCGTGGCTGAACTCATTCGCGAGGCCGCGCTCGAAGGGGTCAGCGACGAGTTGCCGCACTCCCTCGCGGTCACGATTGACGAAATGAATGAGCGTTCGCCCGGCGGAGTGTTCGACATTTTCGCTAACGTCTGGGTCGAACGCGACAGCCAAAAAGGCATCATCATCGGGCACCGCGGCTCACGGCTCACCGATGTGGGCACCCGTGCGCGTGTCGAAATCGAGCAACTGCTGGGCCAGCGCGTGTATCTCAAGTTGCACGTGAAAGTCGCCAAAGAGTGGCAGCGCGACCCCAAGCAGTTGGGCAAGCTCGGCTTTTAGGGCTGTGCGGTGCGGTGCCGTATGCTCCGCGCCGTGGCCTCGCGGCGCGCCCTGCCCGTGCCCTTCTCCGCGCCGTGCTCTGTGCCCTGCTCCGCGCCCTGCTCTGTGCCTGGGTGCCCTGTGTGCCCTGTGTCCTGTGTGCCCAGTGTGCCCTGTGTTCCGAGCCCCGTGCTCTGTGCCCGGTGCCCTGTGTGCCCTGTGTCCTGTGTGCCCTGTGCCCTGTGTTCCGCGCCGGCGCCGCGCTGTCGCGTTCAACGCGCACCGGTCACGCGAGCGGACGAGCGTTCTCATCCGAAAAGTCAGCGCGAGCATCCCAAGCGGCCCTTTGCACACGGACCCACCCCGCTGTCGTCACAAAACGTCGACAGATGGCGCGTTGTCGACGTTCTGTGACGACAGCGCGCGCCCTGCTGCGGGTCGTAGTCGTAGTCGTAGGTGCTGGTGATGCTGCTGCGGATGCGCAGTGCGCAGGCGCACAACTCCGCCATCATGCGCGCTGTCGTCACAAAACGTCGACTGCCAGCGCGTGGCCGACGGTTTGTGACGACAGCGCGCGCGCGACGCGCGAGATGGCGAACTCGGGCATGCGAGCATGCCGCCGCCCGATGAGCCCAGCCCGCGCCGCGGGTGTAACCTGAAACCATGTTCGGCCAGCTCCTTCTTCGCTGCCGCGACGAGGCTTAGACCTTTAGCCTCCCTCGTCGCGGAGTTCGTCGTCGGCTAGCGCCTGCCAGATCAGGCCCCGCGAACCCCCAGCACAGGAGCACCTCATGCAAAACACTCAGCAGCCGTCGGGCATGCCGATTCACAAGTATCAGCCGTACCACGAGCAGTTGACGGTCGAACTGCCCGACCGCACCTGGCCTACGAAACGCATCACGCAGGCGCCTCGCTGGTGTGCCGTAGACCTGCGGGACGGCAACCAGGCCCTCATCGACCCGATGAGTCCTGAGCGCAAGCGCGTCATGTTTGACCTGCTGGTGCGCATGGGCTTTAAAGAGATCGAGGTCGGCTTTCCGTCAGCCAGCCAGGCTGACTTCGACTTTGTGCGTAGCCTGATTGAGCAAAATCTGATTCCGGATGACGTGACCATTCAGGTGTTGACGCAGTCACGTGAGCACCTGATTCAGCGCACCTACGAGTCGATCAAGGGTGCCAAGCGCGCGATCGTGCACTTTTACAACTCCACGAGCGTCTTACAGCGTGAGGTCGTGTTTCGCAGCGACCGCGACGGCATCAAAGAGATTGCGCTCGAGGGCGCGCGCCTGTGCCGTTCGTTTGAGTCGATGGTGCCCGAGACTCAGGTCTTCTACGAGTACAGCCCTGAAAGCTATACCGGTACCGAGCTTGAGTATGCGGTCGAAGTCTGCAACGCCGTGCTCGAGGTGCTCGAGCCGACGCCGGAGCGCAAGGTCATCATCAACCTGCCCGCCACGGTCGAAATGGCGATGCCAAATGTTTATGCCGACTCCATCGAGTGGATGAACCGGCATCTCGCCCACCGCGAGAATGTGATTCTGAGCCTGCACCCGCACAACGACCGTGGTACCGCCGTGGCCGCCGCAGAGCTGGGCTACCTGGCCGGAGCCGACCGCATCGAGGGCTGCCTCTTCGGCAACGGAGAGCGCACTGGCAACGTCGACCTTGTCGCGCTCGGCATCAACCTGTTCACGCAGGGCATCGACCCACACCTCGACTTCAGTGACCTCGACGAGATTCGCCGCACGGCCGAGTACTGCACGCAGCTCAAAGTGCACGAGCGCAGCCCGTGGGCTGGCGACCTCGTGTACACCGCCTTCAGTGGTTCGCACCAAGACGCCATCAAGAAGGGCTTTGAGGCGATGGATGCTCAGGCCAAAGCCGAGGGGAAGCACGTCAATGAACTGCTCTGGGCCGTGCCGTATTTGCCCATCGATCCCAAAGACTTGGGGCGGTCGTACGAGGCGGTCATCCGCGTCAATTCTCAATCGGGCAAGGGCGGCGTTGCGTACCTGCTGAAGGCCGACCACGCACTCGATTTGCCGCGCAAGTTGCAGATCGAGTTCAGTGGTGTCGTTCAAGCCAAGACCGACGCCGAGGGTGGCGAGGTGACGAGCGAGCAAATCTGGGCGGCGTTCCAAGATGAGTACCTGCCGGCCGCTGCGGCCGACGATAAGTGGGGCCGCTTCGAGTTGCTGTCGACGCGGACGGCGTCAGATATGACGGGCACCGTGTCGCTGAACGCCAGCCTTCGGGATGAAGAAGAGGTGGCGGCAGTTGAGGCGATCGGCAACGGCCCCATCGCAGCGTTTTTGACGATGATGCAGGGACGCGGCATCGCGATTCGACTGTTCGACTACGTTGAGCACGCCCTGAGCGCCGGTGGGGATGCTCACGCAGCGGCCTATGTCGAGTTGGAGGTGGACGGGCGCACCCTGTGGGGTGTCGGCATCGACCCCGACATCTCGACAGCCTCGTTGAAGGCAGTGGTGTCGGCGGTCAATCGCGCGGTCCGGCTCGAGACGGCCGATCTCGTTGAAGCGAGTGCAGCTTCGAGTTAGTCGCGTCGAGTTAGTAGCGTCGCGCTAGCAGCGTCGAGTTAGCGCTGCCGTGTGACGGGTGCGCGCAGCATCAGGCTAGGGGCGCGTGCGGCTCGCACCGGGGATCGGTGATCGGCGGCGACTGGCTGCGCTGGGCGTGCTGGGTGCGACGGCCGCGCTGATCGACCCTTGCACGACGGGGATCGAGGCCGTTGTCGGCAGCAAGTGAATGACCCCCGTGTTCGTGGTGACGGTACGTGGGCGGTCAGTTTTCTGTCGTCCGCTGAGCGGGAGTCGGGGGAGCTTCGGCAGTCGCGGCAGGCGATCGATGCTGCGTTGTTCGGGCAGCCCCCAGCCAAAAAGCACAGAGGCGATGCGGATGGCGAAAGTGATGCCCACTCCGATGCTGGCCGCGACGGGTACGGCGACGTCAAGCGCGAGTAGGCCTGCGATAGAACTGGAGCCAACGGCGGCTGCGACGGCGTAAAGCGACCCGACGTGCATGAGAGCGATAGGCAGGTTGAGCAGCAGGTCGCGCAGAATTGACCCTCCGACGGCCGCAAACACGCCGACAAAGACGGCTGCCACTTCGGGCAAACCCAGCGAGAGGGCTTTTGTGGTGCCGATGGCGCCAAAGAGTCCGATGGTGAGGGCATCAAGCACGGTGATGAGCTGGTTGAGTCGAGCAAAGAGGCGTTTGAGCAGCATGCCGAGCAGGGCGGCTCCGGTGCCGACGACCACATACAGGTTGGTTTGCAGGTTGGCCAGGGGTGCATTGAGCAGCAGGTCACGCACCAGACCGCCGCCGAATCCGACGGCAATGCCGATGATCGCAACCCCGAGCCAGTCGAGGCGTCGGTCGCGAAATTGGGCGGCAAAAAGGGCTCCCTGCAGTGCGCCGATGCCCACGGCGAGCAGGTCGGCCCACAGTGGAATCACAAAGACGTCAAGCACGTCTCCATTCTGGTGGGTGGATGCTGCGCCTCAGCACACCGAACCCCACGTTCGTGTCACTCACACCTGAAGTGTTACACTCGGTTCAGGTCACCGTGACTGTAACGCGGTAATGTCACCCACTATCGGAGCCGAGGGGAGCATCCATGAGCACCAGCACCAGCACCAGCACCAGCACCAGCGCGGGCACCAGCACCAGCACCAGCGCGGGCTTGGGTCTCGCCGTGTCGACGGTCATTTTTGCCCTCCGACCCGACCGCTCCGGAGTACCGATCGTGTGGCTGCCTCTGGTGCGCCGAACGCGCGAGCCATTTTTTGAGCAGTGGGCACTGCCCGGCGGCATTGTGGGTGCAGACGAAAGTCTTGAGGGCGCCGCGCGCCGCAACCTTGGCGACACTACGCGGCTCGAGCCTGCCTACCTCGAACAGCTGTATGCGTTCGGTAACGTCGATCGCTCGCCCGGTCAGCGACTGGTGTCGATTGTGTACTGGGCGCTGGTGCGACCTGACGAGGCTGAGCGCGTCACTCTCGGCGACAACGTGCGGTGGTTTGAGGCCGACACACTGCCCGACCTCGCCTTCGACCACAACCTCATCGTCGACTACGCCCTGTGGCGCTTGCGCACGAAGATGGAATACTCCCGCATCGCTCACGCCTTTCTCGGCCCTCGGTTCACGATTGCCGAGCTGCGCGAAGTGCACGAAGCCGTGTTGCAGAAACCTCTTGACCCGGCTAATTTTCGACGCCAAATGGAAACCTCGGGCGTCATCGAACCCACCGGCGAGGTCGTGACAGGGGGGCGTCACCGCCCACCACGCCTGTACCGCTACGTCGGCGACGTCGAACTGGTCGACGCTGGCCCCCTGACCCGGACCGGTGCACTCGCTGCACACACACCACACCACACGCAGACCACCTCACCCGCAAGGATTCCCGCATGAGCACTCTTGACGCTTCTGTCGACACCACCATTCGCGCGATCACGAACGGTGAAGCGCCGGGCGTGACCTGTACCCCCGAGTTGGCACAGGGTCCGTGGCAGTTCGACTCGACTCCCGGATATGGTCCGGGCTCGTCGATGTTTGACGTGATTCCGACGGGTAGCCCACGCCAGGGAGCCCTGCCACGCGAGTATCAAGACGCGTCGAACGACGACCTGCACGCGCGCATCCGGGCGGCAAAGGAGGCCCTTGGTGAGCGCCTTGTCATTCTCGGCCACTTTTACCAGCGTGATGAGGTTGTGCAGCACGCCGACTTTTTGGGCGACTCGTTTCAACTGGCCAACGCGGCGCTGTCGAAGCCTGAGGCCGAGTTCATCGTTTTCTGCGGCGTGCATTTCATGGCCGAGACCGCCGACATTTTGGCCCGAGATGAGCAGCGCGTGATCTTGCCCAACCTGGCAGCCGGATGCTCCATGGCCGACATGGCTGACAGCGACTCAGTGCAAGCCGCGTGGGAGGAGCTGACCAGCGTGTACGGCAGTGAG
>Ga0222708_1000379_pt1 | contig 11790 bp, 13 predicted proteins | sample AntAcemetage1576_FD_179806 | JGI IMG/M metagenome (GOLD analysis project Ga0222708, IMG submission 179806) | Saline water microbial communities from Ace Lake, Antarctica - #1576 | ecosystem: Environmental > Aquatic > Non-marine Saline and Alkaline > Saline | place: Antarctica: Ace Lake... | reverse complement strand
AAATACGCTTCGGCCTTTTACGGACCGTTTCGGGACGCCGTCGAGTCAGCGCTGGAGGGTGATCGTCGCACCTACCAAATCAATCCGGCCAACGCACGCGAGGGCCTACGCGAATCGGCGCTCGACATCGAAGAGGGCGCTGACATCGTCATGGTCAAACCAGCACTGGCCTACCTCGACGTGCTGCGCCGGGTCGCCGACGCCTCACCGGTGCCGGTCTGGGCGTACATGGTCTCGGGCGAATACGCCATGATCGCTGCCGCCGCCCAGAACGGCTGGATCGACGGCGACCGGGCTCAAGTCGAATCACTCGTCTCCATCCGCCGTGCGGGAGCCGATGCAGTGCTCAGTTACGCCGCACTCGACTTAGTCGAGAGAAAGCTCGTGTCATGACCCGCTTTATTTCTGGCCGCACACCCACAACCAACGCCGAAGCTTTCGAGCGCGCACTGGTGGTGACACCCGGCGGTGTGAATTCGCCGGTTCGCGCGTTCCGATCTGTCGGCGGAACCCCCGTCTTCATGGCGAGCGGCCGCGGCCCGTACGTGACCGACGTCGAAGGAACCGAATACGTCGACCTCATCGGGCAGTGGGGTCCGGCGTTGCTGGGGCACGCGCATCCTGACGTGATCGCCGCCGCGCACGCCGCCGTCGACCGCGGGCTTGGATTCGGCGCCGCGTCAACTGGCGAGGTCGAGCTTGCCGAGCTGATCATCGATCGGCTGACGTTGTCTCAGCCTGCGGGCCCTGAACGCCGCGCGATCGAGAAACTGCGGCTTGTCTCGACGGGCACCGAGGCCACAATGACCGCGATTCGACTGGCGCGTGGCGCAACCGGGCGGCCGCTGCTGGTCAAGTTCGCCGGGCACTACCACGGGCACTCCGACGCCCTGTTGTCAGAGGCGGGGTCAGGCCTTGCCACGCTGGGTATTCCGGGTTCAGCGGGCATCACGCCTGAAACCGCAGCGCAAACCATCGTGATTCCCTACAACGACGAAGAGGCAGTCGCCGCCGTCTTTGCTACACACGGCGATCGCATCGCCGCCATTATCACTGAGGCCGCCGCCGCAAACATGGGTGTCGTGCCCCCGAAGCCTGGTTTCAATAAGTTGCTCGCCGATACCGCTCATGCCCACGGCGCGTTGTTTATCAGCGACGAAGTGATGACAGGCTTTCGTTCGACACCAGCGGGCTGGTGGGGGCTCGAAGAGCGCGAGGGCGTGCCCTACGACGCTGACCTCACCACCTACGGAAAAGTCATTGGCGGGGGTCTGCCTCTCGCCGGGCTTGGAGGGCGGGCTGAGGTGCTCGACCTGCTTGCCCCACTTGGTCCGGTGTATCAAGCGGGCACGCTCAGCGGCAACCCCGTTGCCGTTGCAACTGGTGCGGCCATGCTGCGCGGCGCCGGGCCCGAAACCTACGAACACCTGCCCCGGGTAGCCCGCGCCATCGGTGACGGACTCTCAGCAGCGCTCAGCGCCGAAGGTGTCGAACACGTCGTCGCGTGGGCGGGCTCGCAGTTCTCGATCTTCTTTCGCGCGGATGCACCGCAGAACTACGCCGAGGCGCAAGCCCAAGCCACCTGGCGTTTCGGCCCGTTCTTTCACGCGATGCTCAAGAACGGCGTCTCGTTGCCCCCCAGTGTCTACGAGGGGTGGTTCGTCTCGGCCGCTCACGACGATGTGGCAATCGACCGAGTGCTGGCGGCGGCGCGTCCCGCCGCCCGCGCCGCCGCTGCGGCCCGCCCAGCGTTGTAGCGCGGGAAGGTACACCCCGTGGACCACCCGAGGGAACCCCCTCCGCATTGATGGACCTCGGCAGGGGGGTTCGCGCTACTGTGGTGAGGCCATTGCGAGTGAGCCGATCCTCTCGAGTGGCGTGAAGGAGTTCGCGATGCGAGGCAAGATTTTGTTCAGCGCCGGCTTGGCCGTGGGCTACGTGTTCGGAACCCGCGCCGGCAGAGAGCGCTACGAACAGCTCAAGCGCACTGCAGAAAGCTTTTGGAATAGTCCGCGTGTGAAGCAGCGGGTTGACCAGGTCGAAGACTTCGTGAAAGAGAAAGCTCCCGAGGTGGTGGAATTCGTCTCAGACGGCGCCAAGCAGCTGGTGAACCAGGTGGTCAGCCTGGGAGTGGGGCGCAAGAAAGACACTGCGAGCACGAAGACAGCGTCTGGCCCGAAGAAGGCGAGCGGCGCCAAGGCGGCCAGTGCAAAGCCGGCCGCTGCCAAGGCGAGCAGGGCCCGTGCGAAACCCTCGAGTGCGGCGAGCTCTGGCACGTCGTGAGTGCGGTGTTCGTGGGCAGTGAGTGCTCCAGGTGACCGCGCCCGAGAGCAGCCAGCCGGAGCGAGCGGATCGCGAACGGCGTGGCCTTTTTTCTCTTATCGCCGAGGTTCCGAAGTTGCTTAGAGAGCTTCTTGAGGCGGAGATCGCCTCCCTCAAGGCGGAGATCAGCGGCAAAATAAAGGCGGCAGGAATTGGCGCGGGGCTGCTCGTCGGCGCCGGCTTCTTCGCCTTCATAGCCCTGCTTGTTTTGGTCGCTGCGGCCATCCTCGCACTGGCACTGGTGGTTCCGGCCTGGGCTGCAGCGCTGATTGTCGCGGGCATTTTGTTGGCAATCACCGGGATCATCGCCGGTATCGGTGTGAATCATCTCAAGCGAGCAGTGCCCCCCACCCCGACTGAGACCATAGACAGTGTCAAAAAAGATGTTCGCGCAGTGCGCGGCATCAGAAAGCGAGACGCGACATGAGCGCCACTGATTCGAGCATTGATCCGGGCAGCGCTTCTGAGTCCGTCGCCGACACCGTTGCGGCTACCCGTGCTCGCCTTGAGCACACACTCGATGCCATCGACGACAAGCTCGATGTGAAAAAGCGGGCCACCGAACTGGGTGGGCGCGTGGCCGCGTCGTACGAGTCAAACCCCGTGCCCTGGATCATCGGGGCGACGTCGGCCGCAGTCGTCATCATCGGCCTCGTAGCCTGGGCAATCTTTAGCGACGACTAGCCCCGCGCGCCCCGATTTTGACTCTCGCACCTGCGGGGTCATCATGGAAGCAATGACTTCTCTGCATAGCGCCGCTGTCGAGCGCACACCCACCGGGGTGCTGCCGGTGATCAAGCCGCTCCTCGGTTGGCGCGTACTCGTACCACGGGGGGGTAAGTGGGGCGACGGGATCGCCGCGTCGCTTCGCACGCTGGGAGCAATACCCGTCATTGCACCCCTCATCAACTTTGCGCCGACCGAGCATCCTGAACAGCTTGCCGCGGAGTTCGAGGCGCTGCAGTCGGGTACCTACGATTGGCTCGTTGTCACGAGTGCGACCACTGTTGACGTGCTCGCCTGCCAGACCGTGCGCGTGCCCCCGACCACACGCATCGCTGCCGTCGGTGAAACCACAGCACACGCCCTGCATTTGGCTGGCTACTCCGTTGACTTTGTGCCCAGTGACCATTCGGCGCGAGGGCTTGTGCGCGAATGGCCCGAAAGCCCCTCGCAGGGCCCCGTGCTGGTGCCGCAGAGCGAGATCGCAGAGCCAACTCTCGTCAGCGGCCTGCGTGACCTTGGCGTCGACGCGCGGTTCGTGAGCGCCTATCGCACGGTTGGCGTGGCCGCTTCGGCTGAGACTGCAGCCAACATTGCCGATGGCAGCATCGGCGCCCTCATCGTCAGTTCGGGTAGCGTGGCGCGCCAAATTGCCGAGCAGTTCGCACCCCTGCCCGCCAGCACCGTTGTGGTCTGCATCGGACCACGGACGGCCTTCGACGCGCGAGCAGCCGGCCTCACCGTGCACCGAATCGCCGAAGAGCGATCAACGCAAGCCCTCGTGCGTGCTCTCGCCGAGTATGCGATCGACAACGATGATGGCACCCTCGCCGCCAGAATCACGCTCGAAAAGAACGCCTAACCGCCGCCGTCGACGCACACACTCAGCCGCCCGGCCACTCGGCCAGCGAGCACCTCGACTGCGCGGTCGCGGGCCTCGGCCAGTGTGACCGGATGCGCAATCGTATCGACGGTGGCGGGAGAGAGATCGCTGGAAAGCCGTGACCAGGCGTGCTCTCGTCGCGCAAGCGCCGTGAAGGATGAGTTGACGCCCAACACCGCAACTCCGCGCAAGATGAACGGCATGACGCTCGTGTTCAGTTCGGGCGACGCCGCATTTCCACACGCCACCACGGCGCCGTTTTGCCGTACCTGAGCCAGTGCGGTGGCCAACATCTGCCCGCCGACAGAGTCGATGACGCCCGCCCATTTCTGTGACTCGAGCGCACGCGAGGGGCGGTCAAGCTCGGTGCGATCGATGATGTTCACAGCGCCCAGAGCCCGCAGCTGATCCGCGTTGGCGGGTCGCCCCGTCACGGCCGTCACGGCGAAACCCGCGCGCGTGAGCAGGGCAATGGCGAACGAACCGAGTCCGCCGCTGGCACCGGTGACGAGTACCTCAGCGCCAGATTCTGGCGTCACACCGTGCCGCTCGAGTGCGAGGACGGCGAGCATGGCGGTGAAGCCCGCGGTTCCGATGCCAGCGGCCTGGGCATCCGTAAACACGGTCGGCGTGGCGATGAGAGTGCCGCCATCGAGCACCGCCTGTTCGGCGAGCCCACCGTGACGTGTTTCGCCCGCGCCGGCTCCATTGAGCAGCACGCGGTCGCCGATCGACCAACGTGAATTCGTTGACGCGGTCACAGTGCCCACCACGTCGATACCCGGCACCAGCGGCGAGCGGCGCACTACGCCGGCGTTGCCAGCAAAGGCCAGTGCGTCTTTGTAGTTGAGACCCGACCAGCTCACGGCCACTTCGACGTCGGCGGCCGCATCAAGCGTGTCGGCCGCCGGGTAGAGAGCGTCGATATCAAGATCAACGAGCTCAGCGCGAGGTCCGTCGTCGGAGAGGGTGATCTGCCAGGCGCGTGTCATGTCGGCCAGCCTAGGGCGGCGGGTTGACACCCTGCTCTCAACCGAAGAGGAGAGCCGCTTCGTCGTAGCGCGCCTGGGGCACTGTTTTGAGTTTTCCGAGGGCGGCTTCGAATGGCACGCGAACAATGTCGGTACCGCGCAGTGCAACCATTTCACCCCAGCGTTTGTCCTCGACGGCAGAAATAGCCGCCATGCCGAGGCGGGTGGCCAGTACGCGGTCAAAAGCACTCGGGGTTCCACCGCGTTGAATGTGACCGAGCGTTGTCGCCCGCGTCTCAATGCCAGTGTGCTCCTCAATCATCGGCGCCAACGTTTCGCCGATGCCACCCAAACGAGGTCGACCGAAAGCATCGAGACCTCTCTCAGAGTGCGGCTCATCCGAGCCAGCAAGCGTGAAGCCCTCGGCGACCACCACCAGGGGTGCGCGGCCACGATCGTAAGCGCTTTGCACCCAGGCATACAGCTGTTCTGTGCTGGTTTTCTGCTCCGGAATGAGGATGGCGTGTGCCCCCGACGCCATGCCAGAGTGCAGTGCGATCCAGCCCACGTGTCGGCCCATGACCTCGGCCACCATGCACCGATTGTGAGAGTCGCCAGTGGTGCGCAGTCGGTCCATCGCTTCTGTCGCGATGCCTACCGCCGTATCAAAACCGAACGTGTAATCGGTCGCGTCCAGGTCGTTGTCGACCGTTTTGGGCACTCCGATGATGGGAATACCCGCATCCGTCAACCGCTTTGCCGCAGCCAGAGTGCCCTCGCCGCCAATCGCAATGAGCGCGTCGAGGCCGTTCTCAGCGAACACCTCGGTGACGCGTTCAATGCCGCCGCGACCGTCAAACGGATTTGTACGACTCGTGCCGAGAATGGTGCCGCCCTGCTTCGAAATGCCCTTCACCTCGTGGCGACCCAGGGGAGTCGTGGTGTTGTCGATGAGCCCCTTCCAGCCGTCAGTGAAGCCCACAAACTCGTGGTGATGCACGGTGGTGCCCGTGAGCACGGCTCCGCGAATGACGGCGTTGAGGCCGGGGGCGTCGCCGCCAGAGGTCAGCATTCCAATGCGCATGTGTTCCATCATGGCGCGTCGCGACGGATGCCGCGAAAGCCCGTCATATCGGCGGGCCCCGAGTGCGGGGCGTAGCCTTGAGGCGTGGGCGATGCGACACCAGATGCTGAGCGCGAATGTGCACTGGCAGGCCCCCTTGATTTGGGTGCGACCCTCGGCCCTTTGCGGCGAGGTAGCGGTGATCCAACCCTGTTCGTCGGTACCGCGTTCAGCGGCCCGTGGCGTGAAGTGTGGCGAACGCAGCGCACCCCCGAGGGCGTGGTGACTCTGCGCCTGAGGGCCATCGGGGGTCTCCCCGCAGCGCCAGAGCACGTGCACGCGGCCGCCTGGGGGCCGGGTGCCGAGTGGAGTGTTGCGCACGCGCCGCAGCTTCTGGGTGAGGGCGACGACTGGAGCGAGCTCGACGCCACACTGGCCGCTCGCGCGAGCACTGACCCGGCCGCGGCTGCTCTGCAACGCATCCGGCGGCGTCGTCAGGGCCTGCGACTGACGCGCTCGAACATGGTGCTTGAGCAAGCGGTACCCGCCGTGCTGGAACAAAAAGTAACCGGGGTGGAGGCGCGACGTGCGTGGCGGCAACTCGTGCGGCAACACGGTCAGGCGGCGCCCGGCCCCGCACCCGAGGGGCTCACAGTGCTGCCTGACGGGGTGGGGTGGCGCAGCATCCCCGATCATGACTGGCACCGGGCCGGCGTCGGCCCGCAGCGGATGGCAACCATTCGCCGGGTTGCCGCAGTGGCGCCGGCCCTGGAACGTACGCTGCGGCTGGGTCGTGGCGGACCCCAAGCGGTGGCGGCACTGTGCTCCATTCCTGGGCTCGGCGAGTGGACGGCGGCCGAAATACTGCAGCGCTCGCACGGTGACCCCGATGCCGTCAGCGTGGGTGACGCGCACCTATCGCACGTGATCGGCACCTGGTTCACCGCAGACCGCGTCGATGATGCGGGCATGCTCGCCCTGCTCGCCCCCTACGCGGGGAACCGGCAGCAGGTTGTACGACTCATCACCTCGACCGGGGTCAGCGCGGCTCGCTACGGTGCGAGAGCCACCATCGAAGACCACCGCCGGCGCTGACGGGCATAGCGTGGCAGGGTGAATAAATTGTTGCGTTTGCTGTCGGTGATGTGGCGTGCGCGCCGCGCCGCGCCCCTCGATCCGATGGAAGTGGGCCGCGTACGTTTTCGCGTGCTGCCCACCGACCTTGACGTGCAAGGCCACATGAACAACGGCGTATACCTGTCGATGATGGATCTCGGGCGCATGGACCTTATGGTGCGCTCCGGCGTCTGGCGTGAACTCAGCGCGCGCGGCTATTACCCCGTCGTGGCGAGTTCGACCATCACCTACCGACGCTCACTGGATCCGTGGCAGTCATACGAACTTGAGACTCGCATAGTCGGCCTTGACGACATTGCCGGGTACGTTGAACAGCGTTTCGTTCGGGATGGCGAAATTTGCGCGCGCGGCATTATCAAAGCGCGCTTTCTCAAAAAGAGCGGCGGCATTGTGCCCATTCCCGAACTGGCCGAGCTGTTCGGTCTCAACCCGGCCGACCATCCCCTGCCGGCATGGCTAACCGAGTGGAGCGGCCATGCGGCGCTGCCGTCGCGTCGAGACCCCGCGCCAAGCATCTGGCAGTAGCTGGATCGGCTAGGTGAAGCGCGGCCGTCAATGTCGCGGTGGTCAAGGGGTGCGGCTCGTGTGGGCTCGCCGGTACGGTGTTGGTGTGCCCGACGATCAACGCCGCGCCCGCTCCGTCTACTCCGTCGGTGACGAACCCGAAGTGCAGGCTTCGCTCGCGAATGAGCGCACGGCCCTGTCGTGGATCCGCACTGGCATGACTTTGATTGCCGGCGGTGTGGCCCTGGCAACCCTTTCAACCTTCGGCGAAGTGCCGCTGGTGATCCTGGCGATCGCCGGACTCGCCAGCCTGGGCGGTGTCGCAGTCGGCATGTGGGCGTTAATCTCGTGGCGTCGCACTGAGCGTGCCCTGCGTCGGGGCCAGCCACTGCCGCCGCCCTCTGTGCTGCCGTGGCTCGTAGCCGGTGTGGTCGTCGTCGGCCTGCTGCTTGCCGGGGTCACCGCGTTTCAGGCGATCGAACTCACGCGATGAGCGCCGCAAACCCAGACACTCACCGAGCGCCCGCCGACCGCACCACCCTCTCGTGGCAGCGCACCGTAATGCACTCCGTCATCTTCACCCTCGCGGGTGCGTTTGCTGCAATCTACTTGGGCGAACCCGCCGTGGGCGTTCTCGCCGCCCTCCTCGCGGCCTTCGCGATCACTGTCGGAGCAACGACCCCCCGAGTCAAGCGCTCGGATCTCGACCAGCGCGACCCGTGGGCTCTCATGCTGCGCACCGCCCTAGTACTTGCAGCCTCGGGAGTCGTGGCCGTGATGCTGGTGGTCGCCGTGGCTCTCGAGCTCTGAGCGCGCCTGCTCAGCGCGTCTGATCATCGGGTCTCCAGCACCGCCATGGCGGCGTTGTGGCCGGCGATGCCGCTGACCGCACCGCCACGTCGTGCGCCTGCGCCGCAGAGCAGCACGCCGTCAATGCCCGTGTCGACACCCCAGCGCTGAGCGGAAGTATCGAGCGGCTCGTCATCTTCGGCCCACGGCCAGGCCAGATCACCGTGAAAGATGCTGCCGCCGGGCAGCCGCAGCACGTGTTCAAGATCGAGCGTGGTCTTAGTTTCTACGCACGGGTTGCCGTGCGCATCCGTCATCAACAGGCTCTCAATGGGCTCAGCGAGCACAGAATTCAGCGAGTCCAGCACGGCGCGTTGCAGCGTTTCGCGCATCGAATCGTTGGTGGCCTCAGTCAGCAGTCGGTCGGGCACGTGCAGGGCGAAGACGGTGAGCGTGTGCACTCCGGCCTCGCGCAATTCAGGGCTGAGAATGCTCGGGTCAGTGAGGGAATGGCAGTAAATCTCCGCCGGGATCACAGACGGCACCACGCCCGCCTCTGCCTCGTCGTACGCGGTCTGCAGTTGGCTGAAGGTCTCGTTGATGTGAAAGGTTCCACCAAATGCTGCGGCGGCGTCAACGTGTTCGTCACGCAAGCGCGGCAGGCGGCTCAGCAGCATGTTGACCTTGACCTGGGCGCCCTCGGCGGGTGGGGCGGCCGTGCCGCCGCGTGTGTCGGGGCTGGCATCGGGCGCGCTGTCAGATTGGGCATCGGAAGCGGTTCCCGCAGCCAACAGTCGAGCGAGCTCATGCGGTGAGCAATTGACCAGCACGTGCTCGGCGGCAGTCTCGTGCTCGACGCCGGCGTCATCAACCCAGCGCACACGCTTGTCTTTCGTCAGTGCAGTCGCCTCGGCGCCGGTGGTGAGTGTTGCCCCGGCAAGGCGCGCGGCCCGCTCAAGCTCGCCGCTGACGGAGCCCATGCCGCCGACCGGAACATTCCAGTCACCCGTGCCACCACCAATCACGTGGTACAAAAAGCAGCGGTTGGCGAGCAGGGTTTCATCGTCGTTTGAGGCGAAAGTGCCGATGAGCGCGTCGGTGTAGACAACGCCGCGCACGAGGTCGTTCGTGAAGGTGTCGGCAATGGTGCGGCCCACGGGGTGCTCAATTAGTTGGTTCCACAGCAGGTCGTCACCGACGGCGGCGCGCGCTTCAGACCGCGTCAGCAGCGGCTCGGTCACGGTCGGAAACAGTGCGCGCGCCAGGCGCTGCGTGCCCGCATAGAACTGCGCCCACGCCACAGCGTCATCCTCAGCGCCAAGCGCCGCAAAACTTTCGGCCGTTGCCATCGGGTCGTGGTTGTCGACGAGTAGTCCGGTGTCGGTGCCGGGCAGGGGCGTGTACGAGCTGTAGCGGCGCGGCGCCAGCTCGATGGTCAACCCGAGGTCGTCGATCACTCGCTGCGGTAGCAGGCTGACGAGGTAGCTGTAGCGGCTGAGCCGAGCATCCACCCCATCAAAAGCCTGTGCGGAAATCGCCGCACCCCCCAGTACGTCAAGGCGCTCGAGCACCTGCACGTCAAGCCCCGCCTTGGCCAGGTAGGCGGCGGCAGTGAGGCCGTTGTGGCCACCCCCGATGATGACAACGTCGCGGCGCTCGGTCATGGGCGTTCCTTTCACGTGGATGCTGGTCACAGCCTAAATGGGTGCCGCCCGCCGGTGTTGCTGCCGCAAATGAAGGACTTCGCCGTACGAAAGACGGCCCCAGCGCAAGTTATGGCTAAAAATCCTTCATTTGTGGCGGGGCGGGAGTGACCGTGCGCGCGAGCACTGCCCGCACCGCGATGATGGCCGGGCGGCTGGCGGCCGATCGGCGCGCCGCCGTGAAGACGGTGCGTTCCGGCACGCCGGGCAGATCGAGCAGTGTGACGGTGGGTGAGCTGCCCATCCACAGCAGGTCGGGCAGTAGGGCGACCGCGTGCCCGGCCTCGATGAGGCGTACGTGCGCCTGCAGGTCGGCTGTCTCGAAACGCACGTCGGGCTCGAATCCTGCCAGCCGGCACTGCTGTTCCGCCCAGTGCCGCGAGGCGGTGCCGCGGGGCTCCATGACCCAGGCTGCCGTTGCCGCCTCATTCAGTGACCCCACCGACGAGCCGGTCCTTACGCCGAGCCTCAGCGCATCGCGGTGCAGGGGCACGCGGTCAAGCTCCGCACGCACCGGAGCGGCGTGATCGGGATACTGTTCGGCGATGACGAGGTCAAACTCGCGCGCCCACACCTCGTCGAGCGCGCTTTCGGGTTCGCGCTGGGTGATCTCGACCCTCAGCTTCGGATGCTCGTGTGCCAGCAAGGTCAACGCCCGTGGCACGATGCCCAGTGCCGCCGACTGAAACACGGCAAGCCGCACGGTGCCCGTCAGCCTCGGCGGGCTGTCTGCCGCCGTTGCACCGGCGCGTGTTCCCTGTGCCTCGTGTGTTCTTTGCGCGGTCGCCACTGCAGCAGCGAGTTCCGATTCCAGCTGCTCCATCTCGTCGAGCAGGCGACCAGCACCCTCCACGAGCAATAGGCCTTCAGGAGTCAACTGCACACGTCGGCCACTGCGTTCGAGCAGGGGCACACCGGCCTCACGCTCGAGTAGGGAGAGCTGCTGCGAGATGGTTGAGGGGCTGAACGACAGTGCACGTGCGACGGCGTGTAGCGTGCCGCGTCGATGAACTTCGCGCAGCAGGGTCAGTCGGCGCAGGTCGAGCACGAATGCCTCCTCTGGCACGCTGAAATTGTTCGGCTGTATCGAACAATACCGTGCGTAAATCATCGCTATACGCGACTGCTTCACTCACCGCACACTGAGACATATCGCCGAGAGGGGTGTGCGCAGTGCGCATCCGTAGGCGCTGAGCGGCGGAGGCTGACAGGCTGATGACTATGAGCGCATCGATTGACGGCCCGCGCCAGAGTGCACAAAGCGACTCTCGCGGCGATTCAGGCTCCAGCCCCCTCGGCGGCGACGTCAGCGGCAACGACGCCAACGGCGACGACGCCAACGGCGACGGCGACGGCCACGGCCCGGGCCGTCGCGCCGCCGATGACGCCGTTTCCCTCGTGCGTGAATGGCTGGCACAGACTGAAGGCGTTCGGCCCGACGGCAGCGCTGCCCGCCTAGCCGGGCTGCTGCAAGACCCGGTGGGGCTCGACTTCGCGATTGGGTTCGTCGACCGGGTAGCGCGGCCCGACGACCTGCGGGTGGCGGGGCGCAACCTCGAAGATCTGGCGCGGCGCATCCCGAGCTTCCTGCCCTGGCCCCTGCGAGTGCTCATCGCCATTGGTGGCCCCATGGCGCGGCTGCTGCCGTGGCCGATCGTACCGATCGCGCGATGGGTGTTGCGTGGCTTAGTTGGC
>Ga0222708_1000378_pt1 | contig 11810 bp, 18 predicted proteins | sample AntAcemetage1576_FD_179806 | JGI IMG/M metagenome (GOLD analysis project Ga0222708, IMG submission 179806) | Saline water microbial communities from Ace Lake, Antarctica - #1576 | ecosystem: Environmental > Aquatic > Non-marine Saline and Alkaline > Saline | place: Antarctica: Ace Lake... | reverse complement strand
AAAATTGTGCTTTAGTGGGTGTATAACACCGCACTGGTAAGTATAGGTCTTTGTACATCATACGAATCATTCTATTTTTGTACACACTCATATTATTATAACAACATATTCTTCTAATCCGTCTCTCTCACACTCCAGTTGCCATTAATTAAAGCTGTACGAGCTTCCCAATCTGTAACTCTAACAGTTTGAGTAGGGGGTGTAATAAGAACACCTTCATCTACAACTCGACAGTTATAGTGTCCAACATCACATGCATGATTGATTTCAAAACGGGATGCGAATTGAACGTATGGAGATCTGCCCATCTCAGCCTCTAGAAGGGTCTTGTATCTAAAAGCATCCTCGAAATTTATAAAGGCTAGGATGTGATTGACTGGTAGACCATCCTCATTTAATTCACGGATAGAATAGATACCCTCATCAGCATTCGGTTGATGAAAAGTTAAAATATGTAAAATGTCTGTACCATCAACTTCAGATATATCTTTAGTATTCAAGTTGTTAATAGTGTAATAACTTTTACATACTTTAGAAATAGTATGCTTCTTGTTTACACGGGGTACGCGGGGCACTTGGGGAGACTGACAACGAACAGCAAACATTGATTTTTATATTAAAATGGTTCTACTTAGGCATGCCTCTCTGTAATCATGTATTCCGGGTACATATCACGCATTAACCGCTTTTGTGGGAGATAAATATTTCTTTTCTCATTGGGACACATAGCCTCAGTGACAAAATTAACAGTCTTCTCCTCATGTCTAACATCCATTTGGATAGTGTATCCAGAAACCAAAATTTCGTGTACATCTAGATAAGCTTTCATACTTGGAAAGAGAATATCCTCCCTGAGAGCCATTGTTTGAATATGACGTCCAATGACAGTCAAACGATTTCTAGCGATGGTTATTGCGGACATGGTCGTCGATTTTCCCTGTGATCCAAATGAGACTCAAGATAACTCTTGCGTTTGTGAAAGTCTCGTTAAGAGTGTTCATTAATTGAAATTTTATACATGTTTGGGTTTACTTAGGTTAAGCAAACGACTTAGATGTTCCCTCCTCCTTTCGCTTCTCACGACACGCGTCGTTCTTCTCCTTCTTCTCAGCAGCCTTACCGGGGTTAGCCTTCGCCTTGTTCTCCTGCTTGATTTTCTTCTTTTCAGAATCAGTCAGCTTATCTTTCTTTGTCTTGTCAATCGCCATTATATATGTATATCATTTTAAATCTATAAGTTCCTAATGATTGAGAAACATTATGAATTAACAATCTTATAATATTTTGAGGATATATTTCTCCATAAAACGTCTCTAACCCAATTCAAATATCCATTGACATTTCTACATGTATAGTGACTAAGGCGGTCATCACATGGTTTATTGATAAAGTCCATGATGAGGAGTAATCGTTCACCCGTCTTAAACTCAACTTTATGTAAACAATTATTAGCTTCTAAAAATACACCCATATTCTCCTTGAAAGGAAACGCATCATATCCCTTTATAGAAAACACTGTATCACTCGTATCATGAATTGGAATCACTAATCTATATTGTTTAACATCTGGTCCATATCTCTTTATATCATGGTGATAATTTTCATAATATTGAGCTTTCATACCCTCGAAATAATAACGAAGCCAGCACCTCTGTAAATCTAAAGAATTTACTGGATACAAATCTTCACCAACAATTAGAGATAATTGTTTCAAAAACTTTTCATTTGAATAAAAGTTTAATTTTACATCTTCATTCAAGTTTTTATTCTTTTTAGTCCTATCTAGAAATGTATCAACGAGTTTTCGCCTACACGTTTCAGATAAAATATCTTCAACGATGACAAAACCCTCCCCTCTGACTATATTCCCTTCTTGTGCATTGACATCACAATTTAACCGTATATCATCAACTTTCCTGGTATACACCAAAAATGGAATTACAAATATGAGTATCAATAGTATTATGACAATGTATTTCATCTACTATATACAATCATTTTTATAAGTGGGGTACAATTCTAAAATTGATCCAAACGGGGCTCACCATTAAGCTACAACTTCGACCTTTTCGTTTTAGTGATGGTAGAAGCTTTTGAAATCTTATTTTGAATGTTATTTGTGAGATTGTACCCAGTTAGATTCTTAAATACTTCTTTATTACCATTTACAGCAGCTGTACGAGCTTTCGTTGCAGAAGGTGCATCATTTGGTCGCTTCAATGCAAGTCTATTGAATTTTAAAAAACTGAAAGCATTTTTACGGTTTTCACCTACAACCATAACTGATCGTTCATTGAAATTATCCGCAATCTTGGCGAGAGAACGTTCTCTAGACGACGATAAAACTGTTAATTCTGGAAACCATCTCTTCAAAATTCGTATTTTATCAGGTACTGATAAGGGATTCGTTTTATTACCATAAGAATGTGACACGATCACCACTGGAGTCTTTTTCATTTTACTAGCTTTGTTGATAATTTCTTCAATCATCATTTTATGTCCTAAATGTGGTGGATTGAAGCGACCGTATGTGAATACAACATCCATTTATATGAACTGACATTTTAATTTGTTCTCTGTCGCTTGACTCCTCGTTGATTTCCATTGTTAGCATTTGACATATTGGTATTACCAGAACCTGCTGCTCTCTGTTGGGCTCTCAGAGCTCTATTATTACTAGACCTAGCTTCTGTATTTATCGCATTCAAACGGGTATTGTTAGTGGCATTGTTTATATCCCTATTATATTTCGCCTTTTGAGTATTGTTTAGACCCGACATTTTTTTGATTTTAATTTTATATGAATCTTTTTTAATCCTGGCTTTAAGAGAATTCTTGTTATTCGATTTATTGTAAAGATTCAAATAGGTCCTCTTCTGTTCGGGGGTGAAAACTCTGAAAGTGTTCATGAAGTTCATGAATGTTTGTTGATTGTTCGTGAGCTTAACTGGGGACATAGATGTACCAGCTCTGGTCGTACTAGGAGTGTTGGGTAAAAATCCTCGGATTCTTCCATTCAACACGTTTAATTTACGGCCTATTTCACTGTTTGATTTTATGTTTTTTCTCGTTCGAATATTTTGTACGATGTTGAAAATTTTCTTCAAATCATTTTTACTCCAATAACCATCGAACGTGTAGTAGGTTTGGATGATTTTGGCGACACCTGCCGCATTCATAATAGGAGCACTGTTGCGCCATAATTCCATGAGACGTTTCATACCCGAAGGTAATTTAGAAGAAGGTTTTCTTTCTTCTATGGCAGCTATTTCAGCAGCAATTCTAGGAGTTGAATTTAATGTTTCAGTTATTACGGTTCCTGAACTAGTGGTTTTTGCATTTCTACTACACGCACTAGTACCGTTATTACTCTTTTTACATGAAGAACCACTTGAAAGTTTCACGTCTTTTCTACCTGTATACAAAATAAAACCGGTAATACCATCTTCTATCATGGTCTTGACTGGAATGCCGATTTTCGCACACACGTATAATCCAACAGCTATACCCATTCTATCACCACTCGCTACAGATGTACCATATTTAGCTGCATATAGGTATTGAGAAAGATCACCGATAGTTTTAAATATCGCTGGAATTTCTTCCATATTACCAATATTTTTCTTTTGTATTAGGGTCTCGTATGTTTCATAAGACTTACCCGTAGTTCCGGCACCCGCAAAACCAGTCACTTTATGCACTCCTGTTAACTTTCTAAATTCGGATATAAGATCACCCTTAAAATCAGTATATGTAAGTTCCTTAAATTTTGGAGAAACTTTTGCTGATCCTAAATCATGCATCAAATCAAAGTAAAACATACGAGTTATATCATCAGTTAATGTAATAGGTGGTAGTTGTGTGGTTACATTTAAAGTGTCGGGTGCTCCACCAAATTTAATACCGTCATATTTCACTAAAAATTCCATAAAACCATTTAACTGACTATTTTCAATTGTTATCGCATTTCGGTTAATATTCGTTGCACTTTTTCCTGTCATACCTTTTTTAGAGTAATTCAAAACTAATTGTTTAAAAAAATCTTTACTAGCGGGTCGGTTGTTCCTCTGTTTGTTCACGTCTTCCATATTATCATAAATTGCAGTATTAGCCTTATAACCATATTCGCTGCCACTTTGTATTTCCATCCATTGTAAAAAGTATAACGTTTTATCTGTGGTCTTTTTACCAGAAGTTTGATTTGTTTCAACGGGTAATTTCATCGTAAACACAAAAGGTCTGAAATCAAAGACGACAGAGCTGTAACACTTAGAAGAATTTCTATTTGATGCGTTCTTACCATTATTATTTTCAAGAAGCCTTTTATATAAATATAATCTTGTTTGTATATAGTTTTTTAGACTCCAATTTCTAGATTTAGTTATACCGGGGTCACAAAAACGCGGAGTGTTGTATAAAATGGGAATTTCAGATTTATCTAAAGTTTGTTGAAGAGAAAGATCATTGTCCTGATCGACGGACGTGAGCCATCTTTTACCAGCTTCTGGACCTTTAACTTCTGGGTAAAGACCCTTACAATGTTGATGAACAGTAAAACATTGTCCCTTAATGGCTTCAACAGTATCGATTAAAAATTTAGCTTCGAATGCACCTTTCACCACCTTCCCTTCTGTGACATCTCTTATATCGTAATACATTTTACTACCATCAACAGTACATGGTCGGGTTGTATTACTCATATCTACTATCACTTGAGATTTTTTTCTCAGGTCATTGTAAATGTCTAGGGTCGAATCCGCAGGTTCTGTCAGTACCCAATCCAGAATGAATAACTTAGAAAACAACGCTCAATCATCTATTCGCAGGTCAGGGAAAAAGGCTGGTCTCACTGGTAAGAGGCTTGCCGTCTTTGTCGCAGCCATCACCTCCACTATTCTTGCGATGAACGCCCCCACCCTCGCTACCGGTATCAAAACGCAACGTGCGAAGTTTGCCCGTAACGCCAAGCTTGCGAATAGCCTCATCCAAATTGAGAGTATGAAAATGAATATCCAGCAACGTGCGGCTATGACTAACCTCCGTGAATTGGCTTTAAATGTCAATAAGCGTGCGAATGCACAAACCCATAAGGAATTAATCCAGGCAAGTGTATCGAACCAAGTCTCCAAGAGCATAGCGTCCAAGGCCTCCGCAGCCAATGCAGCGCGTCAACTCTTCAACTTCCCCGTGAAGTTTCTTTCCACTTTCCTTGGTGTGGGTGAGAACGTCCTGAACGTCGTGTCTAAGACCTCTAGCAACACAAAGAGGACCGCTGGTGCTGTGACAGAAACCGTTGCCACGGGTTTCGAGAATGTGGGTAAATCCACTCGTATCGTCACCGGTAGCATGAAGGATACCGCGGAGTTCCTGGGTCCTTTCAGTTTCGTTGCGATTATGACTACTATCATGGCGAATCAGGCCGTCTCGGCGGCTGTTATCAGTACGATTATTGCCATGCTTACAGGTATGATGCGTAAGGGTATTCCCATGACCAAGGGTGTTCTGGTTAAGATATTCAATATGTTGTACTCCGAAACTGTACGTGCAAACACACCCGTACCTCCCTCAAAACGAGTCGTGAATGTTACTAACAATGATGGTAACCGCCGCTCTCCAAGAAGGGCAAATACTAATTAACTCATATACACATCTTCTTAGAATAACCAATGACCGCACATGTGATTCGTTTTCCTGCATGTCCAGTTTTTAGACTATCTGAGTGACCACCGAGACCCAAATCATCCGGATCTTCGTGAATCACGAGGGATCTTCCAATGACATTCGCCTTTGTTCCTCTCAATTTGACGAGTGAGTCTTCCATTCTGATTTTAGCGACACCTTTCGAATCGAAACGAATGTTACCGAGATCACCAACATGTCTCTCTTTAGAACCTGGTCCACCATGCTTCTTACCATATGGATTGAAGTGACCACAAGCTCCCATACAGTTATCACTCAGGTCTCCGGCTTCGTGGATATGAATACCATGTGTACTATTTTTGTATTTGTTTGACTTTAGGGTTCCTTTGATTACAACTTTGGTACCCTTCTCTTCTAGTTCAATAACACCTTTGATATGTGGGTGATTGAAAAAAGTTGTTGCTACAATCATTTACTATCCACAGGGATTTTATATCGAGCAAATCCCATCTTCTCCACCATATAATACATTTGATAAGCACCCACCACACTTGGACACCTATACTCTTCAGGCATACACTCGGGGATCCCTTCCCTAGAGTAGTATGCTGTCTCACTTTTGCGCTCCTCAAAATGAGATGGATGATGATTCATCAACCATGTTAGATGTTCCGCACAAGTGTGTATCTATACGTGTACTCAAGGGTCAAAGCCATACCAATCTCACATGCGTAGATATAGTTTTCCAGACTCGAACCAATCCACATAGTCATTGGGTGTGCGGCACGGTATCCCCGCCTCTTTCCATCCTTTGTATATGGTGCATTCTCTTGGATGTAATTTTCCTCACTGGAAAAGTACCATGCAGTGTAAAGCATTTGGCAAATTTCCAATTGGATCTTGACGACATGCTGGTCACATGACATCTCTGCAATTTCAGCAGGAATCAATGAAAGAAAGAAAATGTTCATTCTTGTAGTCGTCGGTGTTGTAAACACGAACTTCGATATCACCGAAGAAGATAGAATTGTTGGGGAGCTTCCAGATTTTCTCCTTGGTTTGTTCGTTAGCGTGACGCGTCGCTTCCTTCAGGGTAAAGAAGAAGTCACGGTCGAGGATTTGGTTTGCGAGGACAACGTTGGTAACGAACATGTTAGTTAGTTTATTAAACAATTAATTCTACTTAGGCATGCTACTCATCTCCATCTGATACATATTCTTCTTCTACAATTTCATCTTCTTCAGGTTCCACATCCAACTCACCCTCATCTGGGGGAATCTGTTCCTCTTCCTCCTCCTCCACCACATCAGGTTCTTCTATCACCACCTTCACCTTCTTGGGTTTCTTTACTGGTTCCTTATCGAATATCTTTTGTAAAATACTAGGAACCTTCTTTGCATATACCAATTTCTTATTGTGATTTCTTTTTATTTTTTCTAGGAACTCTTTACTAAATCCATGCGCCTTGTATGCCTGAAGTATAGTTTTAATAGGAGCCTCTTTACCATGATGATAATATTTTTCATACATGGTTGCGATAGCTCCATTAACCTTTACCCGAATCGTACCATTCTTAAGAATATTGAGGATTACTTGGATCGTATCACCAAACTTAATCTCCGGTTCATTTGAAGGTTTGTAAATAAGAGGGGGTGGTACCTTAGGAAGTATAGGTTCCTCATAGGGTATACCCAGGTTTTGATGATTATTCTTCAATGCTTTGAGATAATCTTCCTCCTTGTATATGGCTCGTTTGTGAAACGTGAATTTATCAGTTGGTTTGGAAAGTATAATATCATATAAAAATGCACCTTCTTTAGGTTTATCCCCCCGAATAGGTGGAGGGCATCTAACACGTTGCGACGGTCGCTTGAACATGCTCATCTTGTTTTTTGGTGTGAGTATCCTCTAACTTAGGCTTCATAAAATAATCGAGTTCACACATAATCAAATGTGCAGATTGCTGATTCTGATGCGTATAGTACGGACCCCAAATTTCAATAACCTTTCGTTCACGATCGTACCAGAGATAATCAAGGCCTAACTTCTTTGTGAGCCAATAGAATTTCTTACCAGTCTTACCAATGAACGCAAATAATTGGTCTTCAGTATAGTTTGATACGTCCATTTGAGAGTAGTGGGCGTTCGGGGGGGTGTAAGGGGCCATTGTTCTTCTTTGCTAAAGATGCCTCCTTTTGTTTAAGCAAGTTTCTTACGTGTTTTGTGGAATATACCTCTCTGCTGTTTTTCTTATCGTTTTTAGTCACACGTTTTTTTGGTTCTTTATACTCCATTTGAGTTTTACAAATATTATTTTTTAACTTAGGCTTCTTCTTCGTCAACAAGTGAAATATCGTCTTCACTCTCTTCATCATCTGTTTCGGTACATGTATAGTCTTCATCTTCACTGTCATCGATAAGTTCATACCCACGTGGAACCTTTACAAAGAGACCAGTTTCTTCTAAATTTTCTACATCATAGAATCCAGAGATGGACTCTTTTGAAATTTCTTCATGCGCATCTATAAAATCGTAAAAGTTTTGTATATTCTTTTCAAGAAAATTTACAATATAGGAATCTTGATTCTCTAAAACTGTTCGCGCAATCTGTGTCGTGCCATTTTCACATTCAACGTCAATGATCATAACTATATGGTTTTGAATTTAAATCTTTAATCATATTACATGGATAACCTGAAGACCTGGGGTATACATTATATATCAAATAGAGAGGTGCATCCCAATGATGCTGTCATGTTTGATATAGATGATACACTTATATTTACAAATGGTCATCCAAATAAACCCATTATCGAACTTCTCAATGTAGCTATGCAAATGGGGTACCGTATCGTACTCATCACAGCGAGACCTGGATTAGAATATAGTATACAATGGACGATTGGGCAACTAAAAGAGTATAAAATTAGGTACAATTATTTGGGATTTACGAGTGCTGAAACAAAACATATTATGAAAAAGAGACTACGCTATCATTTCATTCTATCTGTGGGTGACCTACCAACGGACCTCACAGCTTCTGAGCACGCTCTCAACATTTCCAATTTCGTTCACAGTTGAGACAACTCACAAATACGGTCATTGGTTCATCAGCGGACCTCGTCTGCATTTGATAGTATGTCGTCTTATTAGACTTACAGCGACCACATACGAAAAAGCCTGCTTGATTCTTAATCTCTCTCTTCAAGTACTCCTTTCTCATATCTTTGTGAATTTTCAACTCCATCTCTTCAGCATATAATCCATCTGGATGTAACTGTTCAGGACGCATATTAATGATATCATTCGTTTTCAACTTCTTTTGAACAATTTTATCTATCAACTCTGGATTATCTCTCAGACTTTTCTGAAGAGATAAGAACTTATGTTTGTAGATATTACTATATTTATGATTATCCCAAGCCGCTGCCTCGTCCATTTGTCTCGCCCGATCGGTTGCGTGGTTTAATATACATTTCTCGAGATTGATACATATTGTGTCATCTTCAGGAATCTTGAGAAGTGTGGCTAAACGCTCGATGACGAATTGTCGAGTCTTGTTTTCCATTCTTAACTTATACTGTCACCATTTCTTTATTTACTTAGGGTAGAGGAAGTCCTTCATAAGGATTATCAATATTGGGACTGTCAAAAGCATCCGCTACACGGCGAGCTGGATTAGTATCCACGAACCCATAACGATAGTCAGCACGACCAGATTGATACTGTTCTCTTGATTTATACACCATCCAGACGACGACGATCAGTATAGCCAAAGCTAGCAAATATCTATTGTTCATTTATATTTTGTGTATATTTTTTTATGGGGAGACTTTAATATGAACAAAGCAATTCTCATTCGTGAGAAATTGAGGGATATTGTAGAGATAGATATCGATATAACCCCTCACAAGAACGAAATATTTCAAATTATAGAGGGGTGTCAAACTTTCATTGGACAATGGCCTGATATAGATGTTGTCATCATGAAACCCGAAGATGGTAAAATGAAGAATGAAAACATTTTACCACACCCGTTTGATATGGAAGAAGTGTATGGGAAAATTTTACTTGTACGAATGGACGAAAACTCTGAACCTAGAGACTTCACCTTACGCGAGTACAGGAGGTACAAACGCCACCCCGCTTAGTACAGCGTTGGCATACTTCATACACAACTGGAAATGTATATACGCAAAGTCGATGGGATTTTCAATAGTGGGTTTTCCTGGTAATGGGTTAGTGTTTACTGTACTCAAAATATCGATACTCTCACCACCGATAGACCTTGCCATAATACCACCAACCCTTTTCAACCACATAGCATGTTCCTCGTTTTTACAATCGAAGCTCAGAACAAAGTGAGCCATTATATATTACTTGGGATTCTTTTCTATAAGTAACCTTGCACTTGGATCAGTCACAGTAGTCCATTTAGGTCTCCAGATTTCTGAGATGAGATGGTCATTGGCATGCCCGTACATCTTCCAAAAGATGTTTCTGTACATAGCCTCCTCTTTCGTCAAAGGTGTATTGTGACCGCGAGATTTCGCCCTCGTCTCTCTAAAAAGTATGTCATCCACGTCATATTCCGCATACTTTTTAATCTCATCGACCCAATTTGTTCCCACGGCGTCACTCATACCATCCTTTTGCCTCCATAAGATTTCGTCTGGGAGGTACCCCTGGAATGCCTCCCTCAGAATATGCTTTTCAATCTTTCCAATCTTCTCAGTTTGGTTGATAGTCATACAGAAATCGATAAAATTCTTATCGAGGAATGGAACAATGAGGTCTAGACCATGCGCACCTGCACATCTATCCGCCCTCAACCCATCAAATTGGTGAATAAGTCTCAGACGTCGCATGTTTTCACATGCAAATTCATCAACATTTGGTGCGTTATGGAAATAGAGGTATCCACCCAAAATCTCATCAGCACCTTCACCCGAAAAAATGTACCGGCATGGAGTGTGCTGCTTGATGTATTTACAAAGAAGCCACATTGGGGTACTCGCCCTAACTGTCGTCGTATCATAAGACTCTAGAGAGTGAATGACATCATTGATATGGGCAATACCCTCACCTGTTGTAAACTTTACCTCCGTGTGGTCAGTCTTTAGGTAGTCTGCTACTACCCGAGCAGCCTTGAGGTCAGGACTCCCCTCGAGACCAATTGAGAATGTCCTAATCTTTCCCAACTTTCGTGTAGCGATGGAGGCAATAAGACTACTATCAAGACCACCAGAGAGGAGAAATCCAATGTCTCGCTCAGTGTTCTCGATACGGTCATGTACAGCGTGTTCGAGGGTTTCACGGAGCTGTCGGTGAAATCCAGATTTGATATACTTATTCACTCTCCAGTACCCATTATGGTAGCATATAAAGTCACCGATGTATGAATCGTATATGTGACCCGGTGGGAATATATGAATCTCCGAGTTTAGAAAGAGTAATGCCTTGACTTCACTCGCAAATGCAATTGAGTCTATACCATACCGTGTATAGAAGAGAGGGCGTACACCAACTGGGTCACGAGCTGCGATGACACGTTTACCATCTGTGTATACAAATGCAAAGTCTCCATTGATAGTGTCAATTGCTTTCATGACACCATAATCACGGATAAGTGGCATAATAATCTCACAATCACTGTTACTTTTCTCCGTTCCATTACGGAATTCTCTATGATTGTAAATTTCACCGTTACACACTAACATTTCGTTACCATCCCTAAAGGGTTGCATACCAGCCTCAGTAAGATCATTAATGGCGAGACGATAAAAGTCCATACGACATTTACCCACTGTTTTGGTTCGATACCCATCCGGGCCTCGGTGAGAAAGGAGGTATGAAGAAACTTCTACTTCATCACCGAAGAGGGCTAGGATGCCACACATTATTAATACAAGTTAATTTACTTTTAAGCTAAATTCGAGAATGTCTCTATAGGCATTTTCATCAACTACCGCATCCATCTCTTGTCCAGACATATCTATTGACTCTATATTACCAGTATAGACAGTGTTAAATCGTAACACGTTATAAAAAGATACATTCGATCGAGATGCGATTAGATCAATCGTATTGAAATCGTATGTATCTATTTCTAAATATTGCTTCACCTGTTCCAGTGTTCGTTCTTTGATATTCACACTTTCAAGTTTTC
>Ga0222708_1000377_pt1 | contig 11824 bp, 11 predicted proteins | sample AntAcemetage1576_FD_179806 | JGI IMG/M metagenome (GOLD analysis project Ga0222708, IMG submission 179806) | Saline water microbial communities from Ace Lake, Antarctica - #1576 | ecosystem: Environmental > Aquatic > Non-marine Saline and Alkaline > Saline | place: Antarctica: Ace Lake... | reverse complement strand
CAGCACATCAAATCCGGCAGGGTCACGAATGGCATCGAGTACGGGCACCCCAATGTTGCCGCAGGGTGCAACCCGTCGCCCATCGTGCAGCAGCATGGTCGCGGTCAGCTGCGTCGTCGTTGTTTTGCCGTTGGTTCCGGTGATGAGCACCCATTCGGCAGGCGGGCTGACTTTGTCGCGCAGTCGCCACGCCAGTTCGATGTCGCCCCACACCGCAATGCCCCGGTCCTGGGACCAGAGCACGTCGGGGTGGACGGGAGTAAAACCCGGCGAGACGATGACAAGCTCCGGCTCAAACTCGGCAAAAGCGGCGTGGCGCGCAGACTCGTCGTCGAGACTGAGAAATTCGGCGCCGATCACCGAAAGGATGCGCGCGCGATCATCGTCGGCGCGTTCAGCCCCCACCAACACGGTGCACCCAAGCTCTGTGAGGGTATCGGCGGCGGCGAAACCGGTGACACCGATCCCGAGCACAAGAACGCGCACTCCTGACCAGTCGTGGTGCCAGCTGGCGAGCAGATCAACGCGCCCCACGGCGTCTGGCCCACTCGTGACTTCTGGTTCACCCATGACTATTGACTGACCCATTCAAGGTAAAACAGACCCACTCCACCCGCCACGAAGAGGCCTGCGATAAGCCAAAACCGCACGACGACGGTGACCTCGGCCCACCCCTTGAGCTCGAAATGGTGGTGCAGGGGGCTCATCAAGAAGATGCGTTTTCCGCCCGTAATTTTGAAATACGCACGTTGCACGATGACTGAGCCGGTCACGATGAGAAAAAGCCCACCAATGAGAATGAGGAGAAGCTCGGTGCGGGTGAGAATGGCGAGAGCGGCCAAAGCGCCGCCAATGGCGAGTGACCCGGTGTCGCCCATGAAGATCTGAGCGGGCGAGGTGTTCCACCAGAGAAAGCCGATGAGGCTCGCAGCGATCGCTGCCGCGACGATGGCAAGGTCAAGAGAGTCGCGAACCTCGTAGCAGCGGTACAGATTGTCTGGGTCGATGAGGTCGTTGTAGCAACTCTGATTGAACTGCCAGAACGCGATGAAGATGTAGGCGGCAATCGATAAAATTGATGCTCCGGTCGCGAGCCCATCGAGGCCGTCAGCCACGTTGACGGCATTCGAGGTGCTGATGACGATCACGTTGACCCAGATTGCAAAGAGGATCATGGCACCGATTGATCCGGCGGCGGCGAAATCGAGCCACTGAATGTCGCGTACACCCGAGATCATCATGGAGGCGGGCGTTTCACCGTCAGCATTAGGAAAAGAGATGGCCAGCACGGCGAAACCGGTGGCGACCAACGCCTGGCCCGCAATTTTTGCCCACCCACCGATACCGAGGCTGCGCTGCTGACGCGTCTTGGTGAAGTCGTCGATAAAACCGACTACGCCAAGCCCGACCATCAGCACGAGCACGAGCACGGCACTGAGCGTCATCCGCTCGCCGCTGGCGAGGTGGCCAAACAGGTAGCCAAACACTGCACCAAGAATGATGACAATGCCGCCCATAGTGGGGGTGCCCCGCTTGATGTGGTGCGACTGGGGGCCGTCTTCGCGAATGAATTGACCCCAGCCGAGCCGGTTGAACAACTGAATGAACAGCGGGGTGAACAGCAGTGTGAAGGCGAGCGAAAACGCGCCTGCCAGCAGCAGTGCAATCATCGTTCAGCATCCATCAGACGACGGACCAGCAGATCCAGCGGCGCATGAGATGCGGCACTCACGAGAATGACATCGCCCTCGCCGATCTGACCACGCAGCACATCGTATGCCTCCTCGACAGTGCCGACCAGCAGCGACTCTCCGTCCCACGAACCCTCAAGCCCCGCCGCGTTGTGAAGGTGGCGGGCACCATCTCCGACGACGATCAACTGGCTCACATCAAGTCGCACGACGATGCGGCCGAGGGCGTCGTGGTCATCAAACCAGTCGGCTGGTGCGCACTCGAGTTCTCCGAGAACGGCGAAAGAACGAGTCGAGCCTCGAGAAAGATCGGCGAGCACGCGCAGCGACGCTCGAACGTCGAGAGCTGTGCGTGCCGCAGTGTCATCGAGCAGCCATGCGCCCTGGGTCAGCCGAGCACGCGCGGTGTGACCGGGCATGTCGGTGAGAGCGTTCGAAACAGCACCGACGGCATCGCTCAGTGTCTCGCCCAGCTCTAGCCGCTGCGCAATGCGGGCAACGGCGACGTCAACGACGACCTGCCCGACCGCGTCGAGCAGCAGTTCAGCGCACTGCTCACCGACACGCAGTGACACCTGGGATCCGGTCATGCTGTGGCGAACATCGTCGACGATGAGTTCGGTTCTCACTGTGGGCTCACCAACCCTTTTCGCGCAGTGCTGCCCGCGCCTCTGCTCGGGCCGAATATTCAGTGCGCACACCCCGGATGTCTCGGTAATCCTGATGGCCTGGGCCTGCCCACAGAATCGAGTCGCCCTCGCGCGCCAGGCCCACTGCAACCCGGATAGCGTTTTCAGGCGGGCTGACCTCGTGAACGTCGGGAGCGTTCGTTGCCAAAGCGGCGCCCTCCAACAGCGTGGCTCTGATCGACGCCGGATCTTCGAACCGGGGGTGATGGTCGGTAATCACCAGCACGTCGCAACCCTCGGCCGCAACCCTCGCCATCTCGAGTCGCTTCGATGGGTCACGGTCGCCGTCAGCGCCGAACACCATGATCGTGCGGCCGGTGGTCAACCGGCGAACCGCGGCGAGGGTGTTCTCAAAAGCATCGGCGCTGTGGCCAAAGTCGACGTACACGCTCGGACCGCGATCACCCGACACCCGCTCAGTTCTACCCGGCAGGTACGCCAGGATTCCCGCGACACCGAGTGCAGACTCCAGGGCACTGAGCTCGATACCGGCTTCCAGCAGCATGACGATAGCGAGCCCCGCATTGGCCGCCATGTGCGTGCCAATCAGCGGAACACGAGTCTGAAAGACAACGCCGTGCGGGCCCCGCAGGCGAAACTCGGTGTAGGCAGTCTGTTCGTCAACGATCTCGACCCGCCAATCGGCGTCGATTTCAGATCGCGAGGTAATGGTCACGACCGGGATGCGCGCCTCGTCAACCACCTGAGTTCCGTAGGGCGAATCGAGTGAAACAACCCCGCGCGCACCACGGTCGGGAAAGAACAGTGGGAGCTTGGCGCCGAAGTACTCAGCCATGTCGGCGTAGTCGTCGAGGTGGTCGTGGGTGAGATTGGTGAATCCGACCACGTCGAAGTAGACGCCGTCGACCCGGTGCCGGCTCAGCGCCTGCGCACTGACCTCGATTGCAACGGAGTCGACACCGGCTTCAGACATGCGCGCGAGAAGTGCGTGCATTTCGCTGGCTTCGGGTGTTGTCAGCCGGCTGACGACCGTGAGATCGCCGATGTGCCGCTCAGCCGTCGAACTCAAGCCGGTCACGCGGCCGAGCTGTCGCAAAATGGCTTCAAGAAGGTAGGCAGTCGAGGTTTTCCCGTTAGTGCCGGTCACTCCGAGCAAGAGCGGAGGGTTGTCATTCGTACGGTAGACCCACGCCGCGATTTCGCCCAAGACAGCGCGAGGATCCTCGACCACTGCCACCGGCAAGCCTGACTCTTTGGCAAACTGCCATCCCGCGCTATCGGTGATAACCGCGACCGCGCCAGCCTCGCCCGCGGTGCGCGCGAACTCGGCACCGTGCCGGTGTTCACCGGGCACGCCGACAAAAAGGTCTCCGGGCTGCACGTCGCTCGTGGAGAGCGTTACCCCGGTCACCATGACGCTCTCGACGACACCGTGGTGTTCGAGCTCGAAGGTTTCGATCAGGGCCATCAACGAGCGAGGGTCGGGGTGTTCGGGCCTCAAAACCGGTGGAATGCGGGACACAGCGACCTCGTTTGCTCGGTCTTCACCCATCACCACGTCAACGGGATGCTCGGCGCCGGTGTCGTCGACGGTGGAACTCGAAAAGTCGTCAACACCTGGGTCATGATTGCCCGAAAGGTGGGCGCGGCGGCAGCCGACAGATTCATCGTAACCGGCTTACCGAAGGTCACCACAACCACGAACTGCGGGTCATCAGCGGGGGCGAGCCCCGCAACCGTGATGATACGACCGTCGCCGTACGACCCGTTCTCTGCCACCTCGGCGGTACCCGTTTTTGCCGCGAGGCGATACCCAGGAATCGTCAGCGCCCTCTGTAGGTACCCCTGTGACGCAACGTTTTCCAGCGAATTGATGACATCGCGGGCTGCTGACGCGCTCACTACCTGTTGCCCCTGCGTGGGGGGCAGGTGCGTTACCGTGCCGTCAGAGTGCGTGCAGCCCGTCGCAAGCGTGAGGGCTGATCGAACGCCACCATTGGCGATGGCTTGGTACATGCTGGCAACCTGCGCACTGGTTGCTGTCATGCCCTGGCCAAACATCTGCGTCACTGCGGTGTGCCCATCGATCGCCTCGACGGGTGAAACATAGCCGGGCTCTTCACCGAGAAAATCAACCGCCGTCGGGGACCCGAAGCCAAAACCCGTCAAATAGTCATGACGCTGCTGCTCTGAAAGCCGTTCACCCAACACGGCGGTACCCGTGTTGGAGGAGTTCACGAACACGCCAGCGGCCGTGTACTGAAGATCAGCGTGATCGACGGCATCACGAATCTGAAGACCCCCGATGGTGTCGTACCGACGCGGAGCAATGATCTGATCGGTCACGGTTGTTGAGCCAGTGTCAAGCAGCGCGGCAAAAATGGCCGATTTTATGGTTGAACCTGGCTCGTACGGCCACGTGAAGACCCGCGACCCGAGGTTCTCGCCCGCCGTGCCGTTGACATCGTTGGGGTCGACCGTGGGCCAGTCTGCCGCGGCCACAATGTGGCCGTTTGATACCCGCACCACGACAGCGGTAGCCCACTCGGCACCGAGCTCAGTGGCGCGTGCGGCAATCGCCTGCTGAGCGAACCACTGCACATCGGCGTCGATTGTGAGGTTCAGGGTGCCGCCATCGATCGCATCCTGCGACACCACGGTCGTACCTGGAAGCCGCACTCCATCAGCACCTCGCTCGTAGGTGGCTGAACCCTCGGTGGCCTGGAGGCAGTCGTTGTCGCGCAGCTCGAGGCCAGTTTGCGGGCCATCGGTTCCGAGAAAGCCCACCAAATTGCCGGCGATCTGGCCGTTGGGGTAGGTGCGAGATGGGATTCGCTCCCAGTAGACCCACGGAATACCAAGCTCACGCACCGCCTCAAAGGCCTCGGGGGTCACGTTGCGTACTAGGTACGCGTGATCGTCTTGCGGGTTCTCGGCCAACTGCGCCTGAATCTCCGCCAGCATCAACACCGGGTCAGCGGCAACCACGCCCCCAATGGCCGCCAGCGAATCGGCAACGGTGCGTGTCACCCGCTCGTCAGTCTCGTCATCACGCCGCGTGAAGTCTTTAACAAGGCGTGGCGAAACAGTGATGTCGTATCGAAAAACAGAGTCGGCAAGCACGACCCCATTGGCGTCGACAATGTCGCCTCGCGCACCGTGAATAGTGATCGGAATCGACCGACGTGCCTCTGATTCTTGTGCGAGTTGCGCAGCACGAACCACCTGGATATCGACGAGCCGTACAACAAACGACGACAACACGATCACCAAGATCAGCATCCACGCAGCAAGACGGCGACGGGTGCGGCGCTCGACGGTCACCATGCAGAATCCTGTTCTCGAGCGTTTAGCGCGTGACGGGCGACGGCAACATCACTGGCGCAGACACAACGCCTACCGCCGACGGTATCGACCCGGCAGTGGAGAGCGGCGAAGGCACGCCCGACACCACTGACACCGGCGCATCGACGGTTACCGCGGCCAGCGTCGGCACGCCGGCCAACAGCACGTTGCCGACGAGATCGCTGCGCCCCTGCACCACGCCTGTTCCAGCGACTGCCGCCGTGGCAGACCCCTGCACCGTCGAGTCAGCAAGTAACAAAAAGGCCGGGCTGACCGAGCTCACCACCATTCCCAGGCTTTCTGCATTGGTTGCCACGTTCTGTGCCGAGTCAAAAACGTTGAGACGCTCGGTCAGTATCTGAGTGCTCCGGTCAAGTTCTGCGCGCTCAACTTCAAGCGCCCCCAGACGGTACGCCCCGTCAGACAACACGATGCTCAGCGTGAGCTGAACCAACAAAATCGCGAACACTCCGCCGATGGTGGCAATCGCGTAACCGGCTCGCGGCCGCGCGCGACGCTGTGCACGCGGGCTCACGGCGCGAAGGGGCGGGCGGGCGGGGGCCGGACGTGCCGGGCGCGGCGGCCTGGCTAGAGGGATGGCACTCATGCTGCGCCTCGCAGTCGTTCGGCAGCGCGAAGTCGCACTGAGATTGCCCGGGGGTTGCCTGCCCGCTCGGCCTCATCGGCCTGCTCAGCGCCGCGCACCAGTAGTGAAAACTCGGGGCGGTGTTCAGGCAGCTCGATCGGAAGCCCGGCCGGCGCCGTCGACTGGGTTCGCCCGGCCAGTTCGCGCTTGACGATGCGATCTTCGAGTGACTGATACGCGAGCACGACGAGACGACCGTTGACGGCCAGTGCGTCGAGGGCCTCCGGCAATGCGGTTTCGAGTGCGGCGAGTTCTGCGTTGACTTCAATGCGCAGGGCTTGAAACACCCGCTTGGCCGGATGCCCGGCACGCTGCACAGCGCGGGGCGTCGCGTTGATGATGAGTTGAACCAGCTGGGATGAGCGCTCAAGTGGTTGCTCAGTGCGCGACTGCACGATGCTGCGGGCGTATCTCGGCGACAACTTCTCTTCGCCGTACGCGTAGAAGATGCGCCGTAAGTCAGCTTCTGAGTACTCGGCAAGAATGGTGGCAGCGGTGATACCCGTGGTGCGGTCCATGCGCATGTCCAGCGGTGCGTCCTGCGAGTAAGCGAACCCGCGCTCGGCTTCATCCAACTGCATCGACGACACACCCAAATCGAAGAGAACGGCACTCACCCGAGTGATTCCCAGCGTGTTGAGTGCGGACCGAATGTCGCTGTAAACCGTGTGCACCAGGTGAACACGGCCACCGAACGGGCGCAGTCGATCCCCCGCGCGGGCTAGGGCGTCGGTGTCGCGATCGAGGCCGATCACGGTGAGAGCGGGATGCCGTTGAAGCGCGGCCTCCGTGTGACCACCGAGACCGAGGGTGGCGTCGACGAGGGTTGCTCCGGCGACAGATAGTGCTGGAGCGAGTAGCTCGAGGGTGCGTTCAAGCATGACGGGTGTGTGCGCAGAAGGATTCATCATCGTCGTATGAGGCGAGGCCGCGGGGCTCCGATCCCCATCCGTGCGACCTGGCACCGGGGAAGGTATGCCAGGGCGACTCACGGCTGGGAGTCGGGGTCACGCGATCAGAAGAGGCCGGGAATCACCTCCTCCTCGGTGTTAGCGAAAGCGTCTTCTTTCTCCGAGTAGTAGGCGTTCCACGCCGCGGTCGACCAGATTTCTGCGCGGTCACCGGCGCCAATCACGGTGAGCTCACGATCGAGCCCCGCGTAGTCGCGCAGAACGACTGGAATACTGACGCGGTGCTGAGAGTCAGGCTCTTGCTCACTCGCGCCGGAGAGAAAAAACCGCTGAAAATCGCGGCCCTGTTTACTGGTGAGAGGGGCGGTACGCAGCTTGTCGAGCTGCTGCTGGAACGTCGCCGTGCTGAAAACGTAGATGCAGTGTTCTTGACCCCGAGTGAGTACCACTCCCCCGGCGAAAACGCTCCGGAATTTCGCCGGCAAGATGATGCGACCTTTGTCGTCGAGCTTGGGGGTGTGCGTGCCCAGGAGCATCATCCTGGCCCCCTTTCAACTCCGGCCTGAGATCAGGTGATGTCCTCCACTTTACTCCACTTTTCTCCACTAAGTAAAGATTTTCAGCACGTTTAATGGGCGTGTCGTGCTGCGAAGCCGCGATAACCCGCCATTCCAGGGCCCACAAGGCGCACTCATCGATGGGGCGACCAGTGGAGGGAAATCATCGCGATGGGTCTCGCACGACACAGGACTGGTCCGCACGCCAAAAACGGGGCCGACCCGAAGGCCGACCCCGCTGAAACGAGAACTCTGTGTTGTGGAAAGCGGTTACTGGCCGCGCTCGTCTTGACGCCGTTCCCAGCGCTCTGTCATTGAAGACATCCACGATGCTCGCGGAGCCCCGGTGGAGCGCCCCGACGATGCGCCTGAACTCGACGGCATGTCGCCCCCTCGGCCGGGCGAGAGCACTAGAAGCACGCCCCCCAGCATCAGCGCAAAACCGACTACTCCGACCACAGGCAACTGAACGATAACGCCGGTGATCAGCGCCGCTACCCCGGCAACCGCCAGTAAGGCGCCCATCACAACCAGGCGGTAGTTGGGTTTTCCGCGACGCCCTGAGACAGTCGCCACGAAATCGGCGTCATTCTGGTAGAGATTGCGCTCCATTTCTTCCAGAAGGCGCTGCTCGTGTTCCGACAGCGGCATGGTGACCCTTTCGACTTCGGGCGGGATAAACCCCGCACCTTCATCTTAGGCTCGCTCTCCTCGATAGGCTAGGCACGTGCCTGAGAGAACCCGGTTAGTCGACCTTGTCAATGCCCGGCTTGAGGGCTTTCTCGCCGACCGGGCATCACATTTAGGCACTATTGGGCCCGAACTCTCAGTCTTTACCGAGGCCAGCAGCGACCTCCTCGGAGGCGGCAAACGCTTTCGAGCACTGTTCTGCTACTGGGGCTGGCGAGCTGTGGCGGGAACACAGCAGACCGACGACGTGCGCGCCACGATCGACGAACACGACGATCTCGCCAGCGTGATCGAAGCCGCGGCCGCTCTTGAGCTGTTTCACGCGGCAGCTTTGGTGCACGACGACCTCATGGACAAATCTGACACTCGACGGGGCATGCCCGCCGCGCACCGCAGGTTCGAAGCTGACCACGCCCGCCACGAGTGGGTGGGCAGTGCAGAAACCTACGGCACATCGTCGGCGCTCCTGCTCGGCGATTTGCTACTGGGGTGGAGCGACGAATTACTCGGCGTAGGCCTCAGTCGACTCGCCGACCGCACCGCAGCTCGCGCCGCGCGAGCAGAGTTTCACACCATGCGAACCGAAGTCACGGTCGGTCAATACCTTGACATTTTAGAAGAGGTCGCGTGGCGCGACGCTCTCGAGATCGACCTGCTTCCGCGCGCACACCGGGTCGTCACGTACAAATCGGCGAAATACTCCATCGAAGCGCCCCTCGCACTCGGAGCCCTCATGGCGGGCGCCAACTCTGCGCAGATTGCAGCGCTGCGCGCCTTCGGCCTTCCGCTCGGGGTTGCCTTTCAACTGCGGGATGACCTGCTCGGGGTGTTCGGCGACCCAGCCGTCACGGGGAAGCCTGCGGGTGATGACCTGCGCGAGGGTAAGAGAACCGTCATCATTGCCCTGGCCCGCATCGCCCTACCCGCTGGCGCGGTACGCCTGATCGACGAGCTTTTAGGGGATCCCACTCTCACCGAGCGTCAGATCGCCACACTGCAGGCCACGATCCGCGATAGCGGCGCCGTTGAGGCGACGGAGCGCATCATCTCGCAGTCGGTGACCAGTGCACTCGCGGCCCTCGATGACGCTCCGCTCAGCCGAGCAGCGCGAGCAGAACTCGTCGGCCTGAGCGACCTGGTTACTCGCCGCGCGCATTAGACAACGAACGGGCTGATTCGCCCTTCAGCGAGTGCGCCCGCTAGAAAGCGAGCGCTTGAGCTGCCCGCCGGACGGCGGCTTTACGGCCCGCGAGCAGGGACTCGATGGGTGAACATCCGAGCTCATCATTGCTGCTCAGCATCCACCGCATCGCTTCATCATCACTGAATCGGTTATCAGCCAGCAAAACGAGGGTTCCGCGCAGCTCCGGTAAGAGCTCGCCACCGCGCAAAAACTGCGCGGGCACCATGAGTACTCCGTCTCGCCGCACGGCGAGCAACTGTCGGTCTTCCAGAAGCCGGTGTACTTTGCCCGGGCTGAGGTTCAGCACCGCGACAAGATCAGGAATGGTCAACCAGTGGTCAGATTCAGCAGTCACTGCTTAATCGTGCCACGTTTTTCACCCTTCACCTGGCCCGCCTACGTGTTACGAACATATTAACTCTCGCAACACTGACCCCACCGGTTCACATGCGTTATGTTTCTTTTGTTGAAAAGTGTGCCCGGCGACCGGGTATCAGGCAGATTGCCGCCGGGTGGAGGGCGAAAAAGATGAGCGACGCAGAGCGAACGAGTACTGGGCGCATCGGTACTGGGCGCATGAGTGCTGGGCTGACAGACACTGAGCTGGCTAACCACGTGCCGGACCGGTCACGGGAGGTCTTCGTCGGACTCACACCCCGAACGGGCGCCGCCACCGCAGAAAAGCCGCGCAAGCCTCGTGACAGCAACGCCCACACTGCTACTGCCCGCCGAGCCCGGTCGACCGCCCTCACGGCGGTACCCGTAGTTCTCACCGGTGCGATTGTTCTCGGTCTGGGGCTCGCCGGCCCCTCCGATGCGGCACACGCTCGTAAGCCCGCTCCCCCGAAACCCGAGCAGTCGCCTCAGCCTCTGGGTCTCCGTGCCGCGCTGAGTCAACTGGGCGCGGCTTTTGTTCCCGGGGGCATGGCGGCGCAGTCGGCCCGCGCGGCCGCGCGACCTGCCTCCCACACCGTGGTGCCCGGCGACACTGTCAGCAGCGTTGCCCAGCAATTTTCGCTGTCCACGGCCTCGGTACTCGCCCTCAACGGCCTGTCATGGCGGTCGACGATTTTTCCTGGCCAGGTTCTGGCTCTCAGTAACACGACGGCCAAAAGCGCTGGCGCACCCGCACCCACCACGCGGTCAGGCCGATATCTGATCGTCAAAGGCGACACCATTTCCTCGCTCGCCGCACGCTTCGGTGTGTCGACCCAGACTCTTCTTGACGCCAACGGTTTGACCTGGAACAGCATCGTGTATCCCGGTCAAACCGTCGCCATTCCCGGGCGCGTGCCCGCGCCCCTGGCCTCACCCGCCCCGATCGTCGGCGTCGCACACGACGCACCGCAGCCCAGCACCCCAAGCCCGACTGGCGCAGCACTTGCCGAGACTGTTCTCGCCGTAAACGACAGCGCCGCGAATGGCACAGGGCTCGGGGCAGACCCCGCCGCCGAGATTGCCTCCATCGCCGCATCTGTCGCAGCCATGGAGATCGTCGCCACCCCCGTGCTCGCTGGGCCACCGCCGCGACCCAACCCTGGCCCAACCGCGGGCCCAGCCCCGTCACGGCCGAGCGCACCGCCCAGCGCTGCAGCTCCCTCCGCTCCGCCGGTGGCACAGCCGGTCGCGCGGCCGGTCGCGCCGCCGGCCACACCCCCCGTTGCACCGCCCACGAGCGGCCCCGTGACGCCACTCTCCGCAGAAATGCGAGGACACGCGGCCACGATTATTCAGGTGGGGCGAGAACTCGGAGTACCGGAATACGGCATCATCATCGCGCTGGCAACCGCCATGCAAGAGTCATCCCTCCGCAACCTGTCGTGGGGTGACCGTGACTCGGTTGGCCTCTTTCAGCAGCGCCCCGCATCCGGGTGGGGCACATCGGCCGACCTGCAGATTCCCGCGCATTCTGCACGCCTCTTTTACGTTGGCCGCCCCGGCTTCACTCGCGGCCTGCTGGGTATCTCCGGATGGCAGAACATGACCGTCACGCGCGCTGCGCAGGCAGTGCAAATCTCAGCCTTTCCTGAGCACTACGCGAAATGGGAAGCAAGCGCTCGCGCCTGGTATTTCCAACTCACCTAAACGGGCGGGCGCGGCTCTGCGTGGCACCCCTCTGCGGGCAAATCCGCGACCTAGACTAAAGAGGTG
>Ga0222708_1000375_pt1 | contig 11830 bp, 16 predicted proteins | sample AntAcemetage1576_FD_179806 | JGI IMG/M metagenome (GOLD analysis project Ga0222708, IMG submission 179806) | Saline water microbial communities from Ace Lake, Antarctica - #1576 | ecosystem: Environmental > Aquatic > Non-marine Saline and Alkaline > Saline | place: Antarctica: Ace Lake... | reverse complement strand
ATCTCAGAATACTGTACAAGAAATTAGTAGAGTAGATGATGTATCTTTAGCTGAATATCTTAGGATGTTACATTCTGACCCAGTAGTTAAAGCTTGTGTAGATATAAAATGTCTTAGAGCTTCTAATACTTTTGGAATCTATCAGCATACTAAACCTGAGATAACTGAGTTTATGCAATCTATGTTTGCTAATATGAAAGATACTCTTAAAAAAAATGTAGGAGAGTTAGCTGTTTGCTCTGCATTAGGTTTCTCAGTAGCTGAAATTAACTTTAAGATAGACAAGATGTTTTTAGTTTTAGATTCTATCTATGTCTTAGATTTAGAAAAAGTTAAATTTAAAGGTTGTAAGGGGAATATTGAACACGTTCTTTACCATGATGGAAATAACTCTAATATTCATGTTCCCTATAAAAAAGTTATTCACGTAACTAATTCTTCCTCCACTACTTTTAACGATCCTTTTGGTTCGGCAGAATGTAAAAGAGCTTATAAATATTCTAGAGCTAAGCTTGCAATTTTATCTGATATGATACTTTCGGGGAGAAATTTAGCTACTGGAATTTTAATAGGTAAAGTAGATAGCAATGTGACTACTAATACTACTGTTACTGATGCTTATGGGAATCATCTTATGGGAAGTGACGGAAAACCTATTAGAAAGAATGCTGCTCAAGCCCTATTTGAGAAGTTAGTTGCTTTGGAAAATCATTCAGTCTTAGTAACAGATAAAGCTAATGATATTTACCCTATTAGTGTTCCTGATGGTTCTCAGTTCTGGAATAACGCACTTCAACAGTTAGATAAATATATTATGAGAAGTTTCGGTATTCCTACTCTAGTATTTGAGGAAGGTTCAGGAGCATTAGGAGTAGCTACTTTATCAGCAAAACAGTCCACTTTGCTAGATGCCACAGTTGAGGTAATTGTAACTCAAATCCAAGACCAGATTATAGAAAAAGTATGTAGACCAATTATCCTATTTAATTTTGGTAAGCAGAAAGATTATGGTAGATTTACTATTGATTCTAGTTCCGATCCTGGAATTGAAATGCAACAGTTACAATCTATATTTACTGCTATATCAATGGGAATTTTTACTCCTGATGACCCAATTATTAACAATAGAATTAGAGGATTTTTAGGACTTCCACTACAAACTGAGAAAGAGATTGAAGAAGCTAAAGCACTTAAGCAATTAGATCAACAATCTCAAATGATGCAACAGGAGCCTCAGATGTAGTCTACTTTCTACTTTACATTAATCTCCTAGTGATAGTAGCCAAGCTTTTACGTTATTATTCGGAATAAAACTACTCTCTTCAAAATTAATCTCTTCTAAAGCTTCAATAAGACTTTTCTCATAGTCGATATGTTGACGCTCTACTTCATCTAACTTTTGACTAATCTCATCTTCATCAGTTAGATCAGTAACTCCAATTTTAATTAAATATTCTTTCCAAGCTTGAGTTTTAGATTCATCTAACTCTTCCATTACATTTTCTTCCTTGTAAATACATTCTTCTAATCTACTCAGTAATTCATCTACTAGATTAGGGTAATCTTTGGCCGTAACTTGATAGCGATCGTCGCTACTATTTTGTACTTGAGAGTTTAGTTTATTTGCCAATTCACGATATAGTTCTAGCTCTTCTTTAGTTATCATTTAGACTCGTATTTTTTTTCTTATAATGTTTGATTATACTTTAGACGGAAATTATAGGAAATTTGTATTTGTTGTTTAGCAGCTATAAGGTTAAACTATAGAGGTACTGAAGAGAAAAGCTAATTATGCTCACTAAGACTTCTGCTCAAATTGGTGGTTTTAAGGCAACTGTATTTTTGGACATTGACACTAACGAGTATTTTTACTCACTGACTTCTATTGGGGAATTAATTCATAAACCTCATTCTAGCCCCGCGGAATTTTTAAAGTCGAGAGCCTTCAAAGCTATACAGGGAGAAGCTTTTACCCCCACGGAATTTTCTGATTCTACAGGTGCTAGGTATAAATTGTTACCCTGTGACGTTGCCCTAGAGTATTTAATGTATTGGTGTCAGAAAGGTGATAAAAAAGCATCTGCTATTATTTTTGCATTGGCTCAAGAATCTTTAGAACTCAGAGCTAGAAAAGCATTTGGAACTCTCACTTTAGAAACCCTCTCAGATGTCCATAAGTTGACTGATGACGCTCTTATTACCGCTCTTAGGATAAATGCTAAGGATGCTCACAATACCTTTCAAAGGGCGTGCTACGGCTCGAAAATGAATCCAAGTGCAGTTCACGATAGGGTGACAAAATTAGTATTCGGGTATACTGCTAAGGAAGCTAGAGAACTCCCTATGACAGATTTAGAGGACGATGTTTGGTTAAATCAAGCTATTGGTATTAATCATGAGCACACTAAGGACAGAGCGTTAATGCAGACTTATCGAGACGTTAAGAATAAAATTTTCTCTTATAGGAAAGGAACTTGGGAAGAGAAAATAGATAGAGCTTATCGAGAAGCTACAGAAAATATTTAGTAAATAATTAGAGGTAGAGTCTTAATTGATTTCTACCTCTTTCTTTTCAACTTAAAAACTCTTCTTCTAAGATATCCGCTATCTGGCTAAAGTTTAACTTCCAAGTATCATTTAACTCAGTTAAACTATAATAGCCCCACGTATTAATTCTATCTTCTTTTTTATAATTCTCTTTTAGTATTTCTATTAGTTTTGGATTTTCTAAGCTGATTTTAAAATTTGGTTCTCTTTCTTCTAAGTTCAATAAGTTTAGAATACTCTTAGGTAGTACACTCTCTTCATTTAAAATAGTGCAGTAATCATCTTCTTCAAGTAGCACTTTCCATTCTTTCTTGTTAGTAAGGTCACAGAGAACTCCTAAACAACAAAACTTATTATCTCTATTCCTTAAATAGGATTGTCCCTGTTTATACTCTCCACTTCTCAGAGCTTTTACCCATTCTTTGATAAAAATTAAGTTAGACATATTTTTTTTAGTTTAAAATACTAACATTAACAACATGAGAAGAAAGATAATCATCATAAGTTCCATCATGTTAAGTCCACCCTAAAGCTTCAGAAATTACTGGAAATTGTTCTTTAAATATAGCTTGAATCTGTAATGCTATTTCTCTATGTTCTTTTTGTACTCCTTCTCCTAATGCACGTACTTGAATATAGTGAATCCAGTTTCTAAGGTTATTCTTCATATAAAGTTTAGTAGTCATTGTAGTAGGTAGAAGAAAGCGAATAGTTTCTTTAGCTATTCCTTTTTCTAATAAGCGTTTATATAGTTTAAGACTGTTACTTAGATGCTCTTGAACCTCATCAAATATTTTTTCTATTCTATCTGTATCATCATAATTGTCGCTATTAACAAGATTTAGGAAATTCTCAGTATATAGTACAACACTTTTCTCACTCACACAAGCTATTCTATCTAAACTATTTTGTCTATTCTTGTCATCTTGAAGTCTAAATTCTATTGGCTCTAAAGATTCTACCTCTGCATATCTTGCTGAAAACTGTTGGAATTTAGCTTGATGTCTCAATAGTTGAGCAGAAATTGCCTGACTGGTAACTATCTCAACTGTCATGTCCACTTGTTCAAAAATAGACCAATGAGACTTTCTCACACAGTAGTTAAGAAGCTTATTTGCAGTATCTAGATTATTTTGATTTTTAGGATTTGACACACGAGCTATAAATACAATATATTGCTCAGGAGTAGGAATTTTACCTTCAATCGTTATTACTGGCTGCGTTAAGCTAACTAATTTAACTGTCATATAACATTTCCCCTACTATTTAATAAGCTGAATCAAGGTAATAGTCTTCTGTATCATCTAACCCTTTTCTATATTGCTCAATATTTTCTATTTTTTTTTCTTTTAACTCTTAATTGAATCTCTTCTAAACTTAGCTCCTCTTCTTGATTATATAAGGCTTCTAAATACTCCCACATATACAAAATAATAAAATTATCCTCTATCGTATCTCTTAAGAGTTCAGAGAATAAAGGAAACTCTTTCTCATACATTTTAAATAACTTAGGATTATCGTCTAAGCTACACTCTGTATTAACTATCCTATTTACTAATTTAACCATCAGAGCTTTTTTGTTAGTCTTAAGTTTCTCAGCAGTTTTCTTTAGACTTTCTACTCTATTTTTAGCTGGAGTATTAGTGACTGCATAAACTATATCTGCTACTTCTTTACCAAATTGAATCTTTAATGTCTCATGACTAACCCAACAATCCTCTACTGAGTCATGTAACCAAGCAGAAGCTAATACAACTTCATCTTCTACTTTAAATAAACCTCTAAGAGTATAATAGACATCTCTTAGGTGAGAAACATAAGGTAGTTCTCCATACTTTTGATTTCTGTGAACTATACTGGCAAATTCCTTAGCTCTAGCAATTAAGTCTGACATTATTTTTTGATTATCCCTAAATCTTTAAGTTCATCTATGTTACATCTCATGGCTAATCTAGTAAATAGGTCATTACCCGGATGTACTCTTCCGTACTTACTCATCACTTTAATCCATTTATAATAATTGTTACCTAAATAGAAAAGAGTAGTAGCAAATGGTGAAGAATCACTAAACTTTTTTAACTCATACTCTTTAAGAAAAAATTGAGCTAATCTATATAGTTTATAAGTAGTTAATAAGTGAAAAGTAGCAATAAATAGCTCTACATTAGTTAAGTCTCCAGGGATAAATTTAACTCTCTTATTTAACTCGCAGAAAGGATAAGGGTAAAGCGATTGGTAAGTTTTAGTCTCAACAGTAGATTTTAAAAGAATAACAGCTTCTCTAACTCTTCCTTCTTTATATTCATTAATTAGTTTAGGGACTGCTTTATCTATTAAAGAGAACGGAGGATTTAACCAAACTTTACCAAACCAAGCTAAAGATAAACCATCATTTTCTTTAGTAAAATATTTCTCAGCTTTTACTATTTTGTTAGCTAAATGATTAGACATAGGGTCTAAATTAATATGTCTTAAAACTTCTCTAGCTGCTTCTATTAGATATTCAGGAGTATTATGTTCATCACTATTACTGGAGGTTAATACTTTTAATTTAGAGCTTTTCATTAGCACAGACTACCTTTAAACCTAAATTATATTTCTTAGCATTGTTTATCATATTTTGACTACCTTTACTACCCCCTTTCAGCATAAATACTATGCAGTGAGTAGCATATTTAGCCATTTCTTGATTTCTTATCATACCTGCTTTTTTACCAAGACCATTCCAGTCAGGGGTAAAGTATTTAACAGGGTATTCGTGGTTATGAGCATAAGTTGAACCCATACTATCCGCTCCTCTAGCACCTCCAGAAATTACTTCAATATCTTTATCATCTAGTAAAGAAATGTATTCGTCTACTTCTTTATTAAGTAGCTCCCAAGCTTCCTCACTATGAAATTCTCTGGAACCTGCAATTATTAATTTAATCATAGAAAAACTCGGTAAGTGGGAAAATACTAAGAGTTTGAAATACTCTTCTAATATGTAAGGGTTAGTTACCTCCCCTATTTATTTTCAATTCAGTCCAGAACTTCCAAAGCCTTTTCCTCCTCTATCTTTCTTTGGTATAGAATCAATTACAGTAAAGTCGATATTTGCCCTTGATACACATTGAATTTGTGCTACTCTATCTCCAATCTCATAAGCTTTTAACTCTCTAATTACATGGTAGAAAATAAGTGAATATTCCCCTGTATATCCCTCATCACCAGTACCAATTCCATTAGAAAGTATTAGTCCAGTCTTATAAATAGAACTTCTAGCCCTTATCTGTAATTCAGTTTCTTGTGGAAGGTCTAAAGCAAATCCTAAACCATATTGATATCCATAAGGACTATCGCCATAATACCTATCTCGTGCGCCTAAATAAATAGCTTTTTTACTAACTGCAAAAACATCGTAACAAGAGTCAGTATAATTAGCTTTTTCTGGTAATCTAGCTTCTGGATGAAGTAATTGAATTCCTACTTGATAAGTTAGACACTTCTTAGTAATATCTAAAATTACTTCCTCAGTATTTCCGTTAAAACTATCTCCAATATGAACATTATACTTATTCATTATTTTAGTTCCCCATCAAGTTGTACTTCTAGATCCTCAATAGTCTCGATCATTTCTTCTATTAGAAATATTAGAGATTCTATTATGTCTTCGGGTTTAGTATCATAACTCTTTAGTATTGAGTTGTAATCTTGCTGATACTCTTCTGCTTTATTACTCATAGAGAAAGAAGACCCATCTTGTAATAAGGTAATAAGGTTTGAATATTGCTGAGGGAAGGTAATGGCGTTCTGACAGGAGCTTCGGCTTAAAACTTAGGTGGATTATAATCTGTAACTTTAGCTTCCCAATATAACTCGTCAATACCTAATTTCTTAGTAGTATATCTAGTAACCCAGAATAAATAAGTAGAACTTCTATTTAATAGAGCAGAGGTCTCTTTTTTACTATTAGTGATAGGTGCTAATCCATAAAGAGTTGCATACCACTCAGAATAAGAACTTTCTAACTTTCTAAAACTAATACGAGCAAAGTCTAGCCATAAGAGTCTAGTATCTCTAAAGGATAAGAAGTCTCTGCAATCATCTAAATCTAACTGAAGATAATTGATTCTCTTATCTAAGGTTTCTACTACTATCTTAGGAAAGATATGATTAATAGAATCGTCACTTCCCCAAGTAAAACAATAAGTACCTAACGAATGGAGATTTTCTATAAACCATTGAATCTGATATTCGTCAAACTCTTCTAAAAAAGGGTCTTGCAAATGACAGACTAACACCATTGATAAAGCCCATTTAGTCTTCTCAATTTCTCCGTAAACTCTATGAGCAGGAGAATGTTTCGGTAATCTGAGTCCTTTAATAAACTCAGAAGATAAATCATCTCCTTTACCGTAATGCTTAGTACCTAGTTTAATTCTTGGTACTTTCTTACTAGGATTAGTAGTAATATCCTCAGTTCTATTGCTAAATAGGAGACTGAAATCGTATAATACTTTACTAATATTCACTTAATACCTCATCTCCCAAATTCTATAATAAAGAACGCAAACATATACAGAGCAATTCCCCAAAACAAGATATCTATTATGAGTTCCATATTTCTAACTTTGTTCTGCTACCCATAAAAAGATAAAAATTGCAATGAAATTACATTCCACTGCAAAGAAAAAGTTTACCATGATTAATTTTATAGTTTTATATCGTAATTTCCAAAATCATCTTTTGGAGTTAAAAGAATATCTAATACGTTTTTTTGAATATCAAAGTCAGGACAACTAGACCACTGGCTCATTCTCATATCTTTAGTCATAATCAACGCTAAGTCCTCATAATAAGCTACTAAGGATAAACTATTTAAGTGACAAAACGCTCTTACTATGTTAAATATTGAAGCGGTAGAAGTAGATATCTTATAAGACTCTTTCTCTGTATCATCTAAAAACTTATTAAGATGTTGAATTATCTTATACTCAGATTGAGGTAAACTATCTCTCTTATAGTAGAAGTAAATTGTCTTAGTCATTATTTTTTCACTCCTTGGATAAATCTTTTACTAATATTATTTACTTTCCCAAATACTGAATCGTATATCTTATTTACTCCTCTAGTAAAATGAACTACCTCAGTTAAAGCATTAAATACTCGATAAGCTGAATACTTACCTTTTGATAACTCTGCTCCTTTCTGCTCTTCTAAGAGTCTCATAGTTTCCTTAAATAAGTAGTTACTATCGTAGTGTTCAACATTCTCTAACTCTAATGAATATCTCACTAGCTCAGTAATCTCCTTAGAATTTAAATCTAAAGAGTTCCAATACTGGTATAGCTTAATAGTCTCTTGGAATGAGAAATCTTCTATATCAAAAGAGTTAAGCAGACTCTTATAGGTTTGGCTAGCATTTCCTCTATGACTTATAGTATATCTCTGATTGAAGTTACTAAGAGACATTCTAAGAGTGTTATCGCATACTACTCTGGTAATAGTAGAGTAGATTGCATTAGCTCCCTTATGATTACTCAGAAACATAAGAGTTAGTAGTAAGTCATCTCCTTCTACTACTGATAAAGTCTTTTGCTCTAATTGAACCCAGAACATTTTACCTTGAAATAAGACTCCTGAACTGTAATACTGTAGTTTATCGGGGAACTCACTTCTTAGTTTCTCTGCTTTATCTAATACTTCTTTATGTTGGATAATTTCGTAAATACTCGAAACTGAAGGATTTAAAATAGTATTAGTATTAGGTCTACTTAGATAATAGACATCTTCACTAGGACTGAACCTATAATATTCATGAGTAAAATATGGTTTCTTTTCTACTATGATATTTGAGACATTAGTATGATATTCAATATCTTCCTTAGTTATCTCTCTGTCATTAATAACTGTGGGAACCATTTTGAAACTCTCACCAGTATAGATGTTTCGATTAGTAGTTCCTGACCACCAAGGGAGTTCCTTGCCAATAAAGGGGATTAAAAACTCGGAGTTATTATTGATAGCTTCAACTTCGATACCGTGTGTCATAGGTTTTATCCTTTAGTTAGGAGAATTAGTAGTTAGTTACTCCCTACTTTTTATACTTTTACTTTTGTTTCTACTTAGTTCCAACGTCTCTTGAAAGATTTTGTTCTAATGTCTTAGTATAGTCCAAATACTTTTTCATCTATTCTACTATTCGGATACTGACCTATTTTGTTCTCTATCATAGAAATGTTAGGAACTACTAGCACTAAATTATTTTGATTCTCAAGAGCATAGCTCGAAAGCCCGCATCCACATAAGCGTTTATTTACAATACCGTAAGGAATTTCAGAGTATTTATCAGAGTAGTACATTTTGAGTAGGCGTTTTTCTAAGCGTTCTTATTCTATTTTCATATATCTTTCCCCGCTATTTATCTACTTTAGATAATTAGACTATCTTATATCCTACAACAGTTTTATTATTAACACACTTTCTAGTAGCTTGAATATTAAAAATTCTTTCAATATCACTAGCTTTAGCTTTTTTCTCTAATCCAATATCCTCATAAAGTCTAGTTAAAATCACTTTTATATCCTTAGATAAGTAAAAACCAAGAGTGAAAAGATTCTTAACCTCTTTGTCAATAAACTCTTGCGATCTTAAGTTATTAAATTCTTTTCTAATCTTATCCGGTTGAAATCCTAGTCTTTTATAATCTCTTTTAGATAAGACTCCTATAGTTTCTTTTATTAATGGGCAGGCATTAATAGCAGCTTCTAAACTAATTTCGTCGTTACAATAAGCTTTAATAATATTTCTTTGGTTTATTTTTTTAGCTCCAGCCTCTGCTTCTTCCAGACAATACTTAGTAGGCAAGTTACCAACAATTAAAGATAGTGTATCAGGATAAACCTTATCAATATTATACTTAGGTTTTAGAACGCTAATTAAGTATGTTTCAAGTAGCTCACAGTCTACTAAAGAGTCACAAAAGTAGTATTCTATTTTACTAATTTCTGTTTTCCAAGATTCTGTAATATTCTTTTTAAGTTCAAAATTTAAATGTTGTTGCAACCTACTAATTAGATTAGAACTTTTTCCTATATAGGCTAGTTGAGTTCCAATATAGAATAAATAAACTCCTTTTTTGTTCTTAACTGGTCTAAGGTTAAAGTATTTCATAAGTGAAAACAACGACTTAAGTGATTAATATTATTATACACTATTTTTAATCCTAAGTACCCTGTTTTATTAAATAACTCACTTTATATATAAAAAAGTAAAAACCCCCTCGATTGTGTTAAATTTTAATTCTGGAGTCTTAAAATAAAAATAAATTACAAATTATGACGATTATGTGTTATTTATTTTATTAGTTTCTTACTTACTATTACAGAATTATTTTCTACTTTAGATTACTTATTATTAAATTACCAGGGAGTTTTTAGGCTCCCTTTCTCATTTACTCTTTCAACTCATAATCCTTACAATTTTCAGCTTGGTATATTTTAGAAGGGTTTACAGCACAAGGAAGCTGCTCATTCCCATTATAATATATACATTCTGAGCAAGTAGGAGGTAGAGGAGGTAGCTCTTCTACCATCTTATCTAACCAGTTAGGATCGAAATCTTCTGGTAGAGTAGTGAGATATTCTAGCTCTTCAAATCCGTCTTTTTCAATAGTCATAGCTAACTCCTAGTAATAATCAAGTAGACCAGTATTTCAGATAGTAGTAAGCAGGTAATTAGTTGAAGTATTCCTACTATTATAAAAGCTACCATTACTCTCCTAAGTTAGTTATTTTCTTCTTCAGTTAAAGAGTAGTCATCTAATGGAATAAATTCTGAGTCATCTTGTTTAGCTACCTCTACTGCTATTTCAAAAGCGTCAGGTAACTCTAGCTCAGTAGCAATCTGGTAAACTTCTAGATCAAACTCAGTTAAATTGAGGTTATTTGGAGGCATAGTTTTTATGAGTTAGTAAGGTCTAAGATATTTCACCTAGACCTATAAAGGTTAACTATTTACTTTTTTCTGGCATTAAACATTTATCTGAATCACATCCTGTACTACCTGACTCTGCTACAAAGTCAAATCCTTTAGAATATTGATTAACTAAAGTTACAAAGTCAGTAGAGATTTGTCTATTTTTTACTGCCTGCATTTCTTTTAAGTATTTCTCATGAGTAATAGGTTCAAAAGGTAGTCTAGGAAACGTTTCTAGTGAGTCAAATTTCGCGAGTAAAGCAGCAGAAATGTAACCTTCATCATTTTGTATTAGGTTGTAGATAGCGGTTCCTAGTGGCTCGATTTCAGCTTCTGTGAGTTCGATAGTAGCTGAAACAGTATGAGTAGCATAGTATTTCTGAACTTGCATAAAAAAGTCAAGTTGAGCTAGCACAGTGTTTTCACTAGGGTTGTAATCTGCCCTATCCGCTATAGATGCCCAAGATACTTCTACTGGAATTTCTATTAACACTTCATTAACTCTTGGATCATTTATATCATTTAATAGATTTCCATTTTCATCTTTGCATGATTGAGAAGGAACAATATTATAGCCATAATCTTTACTAGCACTAACAATAGGACTATTACTACTAAAAGTAATCCTACGAATATATCTAGTAGCTTTAGGAGCGTGCCAACCAGCCGAAGCATTAGTAAGTAAAGAAACAGAGCCTGAAGGTTGTACTACGCTATAACGATTAGGTTGTTTAATATTATGTCTTTTGCAATACTCTTCAACTGTTTCTTTTACACTATTTTTCCATAACTCTAAATAGTAACGTTCAGTATCTAGGAAATATTGAGCTTTTGAGGAGTCTTTACTTCTTCCAGTTTTCCACCATAACAACCAATCAGCGCCAAACTTATTGACAAAGAAATCGAATAATCCAGTAAAAGAGATTCCGATAATAGGATCAATTTCACGAGAATATTTAAAATCTTCAATATCAAATTCATGACTAAGTAAAGGTAAAGCTGCTAAGGTAGATGCTTTAAATGCTTCTACTTGTTGCAGTTCGTTATTTGGGTCTAAATTATTTAAATGTACCTGACTGAGGTTACAGAGGAACTTTTCACCCAAAACCTCAAAACAGGGGTTGGAAGAATAGCGTTGCATTCGATGTTTTAGTTCTTTACTATCCATTTCTTTTAAAGATAGGAGATAGTTACTAGCATCTCTTCTTGATTGACAATAGAGTGCAATAAACTCTAGCTTCTTTTCGCTTGTATTCAGTAAATCAACATTACCTCTAGCAATAGCTTCTGGAACATATTGAATTGCCCCTTCTCCTGAGTAGTA
>Ga0222708_1000374_pt1 | contig 11861 bp, 12 predicted proteins | sample AntAcemetage1576_FD_179806 | JGI IMG/M metagenome (GOLD analysis project Ga0222708, IMG submission 179806) | Saline water microbial communities from Ace Lake, Antarctica - #1576 | ecosystem: Environmental > Aquatic > Non-marine Saline and Alkaline > Saline | place: Antarctica: Ace Lake... | reverse complement strand
GTCACTGCTGAATATGGCATGATACCAAGATCCACTCATTCACGCATGAGAAGAGAATCTAGTTCCGGCAAACAATCTGGTCGCACACAAGAAATTCAGAGGCTTATAGGTCGCTCCTTAAGATCAGTAGTAGATTTAAAAAAATTAGGGGAAAGACAAATCACAATAGATTGCGATGTCATACAAGCAGATGGAGGCACAAGAACCGCTGCTATCACCGGAGGTTTTGTAGCTTTAAAACTTGCAATCAATAAATTAATAAAACACAAAGCTTTAATGCAAGACCCCATCACAGACCAAATAGCTGCGATTTCCTGCGGAATAATAGATGGTGAGGCAATGCTTGACCTAGATTACAAAGAAGATTCTTCTGCACAAGTTGATGCTAATTTCATCATGACATCAAAAGGAAAAATTGTTGAGATTCAATCAACAGCAGAAGAAAGTCCATTTTCAGTTGATCAACTTCATGAAATGCTAGATTTAGCATCAAGTGCCGTCAAAAAATTAGCCGAGATACAACTGAAGTCATTATCCTAAATGGACCCTCTTCATGTTTACATACACTGGCCCTTTTGCAAATCTAAGTGCCCTTATTGCGATTTCAATAGCCATGTAAGAAATAGAATCAATGAAAAGGAATGGCTTAATGCTTATATAAAAGAGATAGATTATTTTTCAGATATTCTAAAACATCGATCTATAAAAACTATATTCTTTGGTGGAGGAACTCCTTCTCTTATGTCTGCTAGCACTATTGAAGCTATAATTAATAAATTAAATAGAATCTCAACATTCCAAGACATTGAAATTACGATAGAGGCGAACCCAACATCATCTGAAGCTCAGAAATTTAAGGAGTTTAAAAATTCAGGAGTTAATAGAATATCTATTGGAGTGCAATCTTTAATTGAAAAAGACCTTAAATTCTTAGGAAGAGAGCATTCAGGACTTGAGGCTATAAAAGCTATAGAAGAAGCAAGTGCAGTTTTTGATAATTACTCGTTTGATTTGATATATGCTAGACCAGGACAAACAACAAAAGAGTGGGAAGATGAATTACACAATGCGTTAAAATATGCAAAAGATCATATATCCCTATATCAGCTAGCTATAGAGAAAGGAACCCAATTTTACTCAGATGTAAAAAAGAAAAAGTTTACCATACCAGAGCAAGAACAAGCATTAGAGCTGTATAATTTAACTAATGAGATTCTAAAAAACAATGATTTGCTAAGATATGAAATCTCCAATTATGCACTAAAAGGGAAAGAATCTATGCATAATTTAGGTTATTGGAAATATAGAGAATATCTAGGCATTGGCGCTGGTGCACATAGCAAGGTTAAAATAAATGGCGCACTCCACCATATCATGATGATTCATAACCCTGAGAAATGGCTTGATTCTGTAACTAGTAACTCACATGGAATACAGAAAAAAGAAAAAATGCTAACCTCGGAGATAGCATTAGAATATTTACTGATGGGCTTAAGATTGGAAGAAGGTATAAATGTAAATGATTTTAAAAACTGCTTTTCAGAGGACTTATTTAAATATATCTCATTAGAGAAAGTTATTTTTTTTGAAAAAAATAACTTTCTGACCTACAATAATAACGTACTAAATCTTACAGATTCTGGAAAGTTAGTCTTAAATAATATAGTTTCGGCAATATCACTATGAGTATTTTTTTAGATTTATCTATACAAATTAAAACTAAAATCGAAAAAAATGGGCCAATCTCTATCTTTGACTTCATGAAACATGCTCTACAAACTGCAGAGGCCGGTTATTATACAGGAAACAAACCAATCTTTGGAAGAAATGGGGACTTTATAACAGCTCCTGAAATAAGCCAATTATTTGGAGAAATTATTGGCATATGGTGCTTGAATATGTGGAAGCTTAATGGATGTCCAGATAAGTTTAACCTAGTGGAACTTGGCCCTGGAAAAGGAACATTAATGAAGGATTTACTAAGAGCGACAAAAATCACTCCTGCATTCCACAAAGCAATGAATATCTGCCTTGTGGAATTAAATTCTTCACTCAGGCTTACCCAGGAAAAAAATATCAAACACCATAGCGTAAACTGGTACTCACAATATCAAGATGTACCAGAGAGTTTTTCCATAATAATTGCCAACGAATTTTTTGATGCTCTTCCAATAAATCAATACACAAAAAAGAAGGATGATTGGTTTATCAATATGGTGGATTTAAATGAAGATAAACAATGCCTATATGTAAATCAGTTTGATGCCTCTCCTGCTATAAAAGAATTTCTTCATACGAAATACCCAACCTTGCAAAATAATTCTATAGTTGAAACACAAGATGAAACAAACATTATAATGGGGCAAATATCAAAAAACATACATTCATATGGTGGAGCTGCCCTAATTATAGATTATGGATATACAGAATCTATTTATAGGAATTACATATCTACCTTACAAGCTGTAAAAGATCATGAATACAGCCCAATATTTGAAGAAGTAGGTAATGCTGATATTAGCTCACACGTCAATTTCACTACCTTATATGATATAGCAAACTTATACCAAACTAATACTTACGGACCAATCACTCAGCGAGAGTTCCTATCTAATATGTATATAGATTTAAGAAAAAATATACTTTTTCTTAAAGCCAATAAAAAGCAAAAACAAGAAATATTAAGTGGATATGATAGATTAATAAATCCAAATCAAATGGGAAAATTATTCAAAGCAATTGCACTCACAGATAAAAAATTTAATCCAAGTAATATAGGATTCTAAACAAAAGAGCTATCTACTACTTCCTTAAGAAATAGATCTTAATAATCACAATCTATATTTACTACATACCACAATCTACAGGCACTTCATTCCCACTATCTGTTTCATACGTATCTCTATCATCGCAACCTTCTTCATCATTATAATTATGATCATGATTATGACTATGATATTCCCCTCCGTCATTAACTTGGGAAAGAGCTAAAATTCCAACAATGCCTACAAGTGCCATTTCAAATGCATCTGCCATAAGATATCCTATAATTAGGTTTATAAAACACTAGGATATAATAACTTTTGATTTCATCAACAAAAATTTAAAAACCATTATCACTTATCATGCCTTTATAAATACATGCCCAAGCAACTCTTTGTTTTTCTTGACTTTTATGCCAAAAAATGATCTAATGGCCCATCTTTTATTGGTATTATTTTGTGTCACATAAAACAGATGTAGTTGTAATCGGAGCTGGTCCAGTAGGGCTATTTGCCGTTTTTGAATTAGGCATGTTGAAGATGAAATGCCATGTAATAGATACGTTGGATTTTGTTGGAGGTCAGTGCTCTGCATTATACCCAGAAAAACCGATATACGATATTCCAGCGCATCCATCTATATCAGCACAAGAATTAATAGAAAAATTAGAAGAACAAATCAAACCATTTAATACAACTTATCATCTTGGACAACAGGTTGTAAGCGTTCATAAGAATGATGATCAAAGCTTTGATGTAGTTACATCTAAGAACACAAAAATTAACGCAAAAGCTATTATAATAGCTGCTGGTTGCGGTGCTTTTGGACCAAACCGCCCTCCTCTAGAAAACATAGAACAGTTTGAAGGCGCATCAGTAATTTACAGCATTAGAGATAAATCAAAACTAGACGGAAAAGATATTATTATTGCTGGTGGTGGAGATTCAGCGGTCGATTGGGCTATAACACTAGCAGAAACTGCAAGATCTATAACTATAGTTCATAGAAGACCAAAATTTAGATGTGCACCTGAAAGCTCAAGTAGATTACATCAATTAGCAGAAGAGAAAAAAATTACCATAGCTACGCCTTACCAACTAGGAAAACTACATGGAAACAATGGAATTCTTAACAGCATAGATGTTGTAGATTTCGAAGGAGGTATAAAAAATATAAAATGTGATGTATTGCTGCCATTCTTTGGTCTTTCAATGGATTTAGGTCCTATATTAGATTGGAATCTAAATATTGAGAAAAAGCATATATCAGTCGCAAGTGATTCTATGAAAACCAGCGCAGATGGAATATATGCAATTGGCGACGTTGCAACATATCAAGGAAAATTGAAACTTATTCTAACTGGTTTCTCAGAATCCGCATTAGCTTCTCATTCTATATACTCTCTTGTTTACCCAAACCAACCACTGCATTTTGAATATTCTACAACAAAGGGAATAAAATCAGATGAAAAAGTCTAATATTATTGATGGCAAGAAAGTAGCTAAGTCCGTTATTAAGGGAGTAAAAGAGGATATAAAAATCTTAGAATCCAAAGGAGTAATACCTGGTCTTGCAGTGATTATTGTTGGAGATGATCCTGGAAGCAAAATATATGTTGCTAGAAAGAGAGAAATGGCAAGAAAAGTAGGTATAAAATCATTTGTATTTGAAATGCCAAGTCAGACTGATACAAAGGAAATAATAGATAAAATTAAAGTATTAAATTTAGATAATTCTATACATGGAATTTTGGTGCAACTCCCTCTACCTAAACATATAGATACAGTTTCTATTATAAATACAATTGATCCAAGTAAAGACGTTGATGGATTCACAGTAGAAAATGTCGGAAAACTTGTAACAAAGCAAGATGGATTAGCTCCTTGCACACCACAAGGATGTTTACATCTTATAAAAACAATAGAGCCAAATTTAAAAGGATTACACGCCGTAGTAGTTGGTAGATCCAATATTGTAGGTAAACCAGTTGCAGATATGTTACTACACGAAGATTGCACGGTAACTACTATCCATTCAAAAACAAAAAATCCAGAAAAGATAGCTAAAACCGCAGATATAATAATAGCGGCAGCAGGATCTCCAGGTTTACTAGACAAGAACTGGGTTAAAGAAGGAACTATAGTAATTGATGTTGGAATATCAAGGGTTTCAAAAGACAACAAATTTGTACTTTCAGGAGATGTAAATTTCCAAGAAGTGCAAAAAATTGCAAAAGCTATCACTCCAGTCCCGGGAGGAGTGGGACCTATGACCATATCTTATTTATTGAAAAATACAGTAAAAGCAGCGTACAATAGCATTACAAACTAAATACAATTTCGTATGTATAAAGCTGTTATTTTTGGGGTTAAAGGACATAAGTTAACCACAGAAGAACAGAAGTTTTTTCAAAAAGAAAAACCGATTGGTTTTATACTTTTTTCTAGAAATATCAAAGACAAAAAACAATTAAGAGATTTAGTCCTAGGTTTAAAAGATGCTATAGGAAATAAAGACGCCCCTATATTAATTGATCAAGAAGGTGGAAGAGTTTCAAGATTGAAAGAACCGCACTGGTACCACCCTCCTGCTGCTGCTGTATTTGGAGATATAGCCAAAAAGAACCTTAGCGACGCTAAGAAAGCCTGTAGAATAAATGCACAAATCTTAGGGTATGACTTGAATGAGATGGGTATAAATGTAGATTGTGCGCCTCTTATTGATATACCTGTAGAAGGCTCTAACAACGTTATAGGAGATCGCGCTTTCAGTAACGATGTAGGCACAACAATAGAACTGGCAAAATCTATGATTGAAGGTCTGACAACAGCTGGAATAACACATATAATTAAACATATACCAGGACATGGTAGATCTATGCTTGATAGTCATTTTGAACTACCTCACGTTGATACAGGACTATCCACATTAGAGAAAACTGACTTTATACCATTTATGTCATTGAATAAATCTAAGTGGGCTATGACAGCTCATATAGTTTACGAGAGCATTGACCCTTCAAATCCTGCTACTCACTCAAAAAAAGTAATAGAATTGATTAGAGAAAAAATTGGATTCAAAGGAATAATAATAACAGACTGCATCACAATGAAAGCACTCAAAGGGTCTCCTGAGCATAATGCAAAGAAATCTTTTGAAGCAGGATGTGATCTAGTAATGTTTTCTAAACCAGAGATATCTGACATGCAAAGTATACTGAAAATTTCTCCTGAGATAAAAAAAGAAGACTTGAACCTAGAAAGCACTTCCACTCTTAAAGAAGATTCTATAAAAGATCTTTATGCTGAACTAAAAGCATTAATGACTAAATATGACATTAAAAATACATTGATAAATATCGACCCTACTGAACAACATTTTTAATTATATAATAAAATGCACAAAAAATGGCACTAGAGAGAACTAATGTATTCAAAGGAATCTCTGGAGCATTCGTTATGTTCCGTACAATAATTAAAATTATGGAGTTCACATATAATTGGAGCATGTGGGATAGCCTAGATAATAAATATTGTAATACAGTCAAAACAGAAACAAGCTGGGCAGGATATACTTACTCCGGTGTTACACATTTGAATGTAGTAAGAGGTTTAAGTATTGCAAAAAACGTCGTTGATATAACTACTAAACCATTACTATCAAGTTGTACAATAGCAGTTCATTCTATAGGACTAGGACTTGATCAATTCGCACCAGAAAAATCATTAGGAGCGTTTTGGGGATCTATTCTCCATTATGGGCCGGAATTACTTATGTTGCCTATTGGAGGCAATATATACTCGTTTATGACTTTAGCCGCAAAAAAACAAGATTTACTGCACGCTCTTAATGCCATAAAGTCTACAGCTCTTCCTATAGCTTTATTTATCTCAGTTTCTGGAATGCAAACCGCAAAGGAAGCATATAAAAAAGAATGTAAAATGCAGCGAGAAGAAGATGCTACTAAACAACATTCACAGCAAATAGAGTTTATTCTCATTGATGATAGTAAAACAGTGGGAGATACACCGCAAAATCATAGCGCCGATGAACTATAGATAGTTAGCAACTACAATATTAACTGTTTTTTAACGATTGCAGGCGATTATTATATTTTCTTTCGAATAAAAACTAGGTAATAACATTAGCAAATTTATAAATAAGATAAAACCCACCACAAGGAGAGCTGTGTTTTATTTAGGAACATACGGAGTAAAATTTGCTCTAGCTGATGTCAACCAATCATTAGATACAATTGAAGAACTTCATTACTATTCAAAATCAAATATTCCATATAAAAACAGCATTGTATACTCCAATAATTGTAGATTTACTAGTGCCATCATGACTCAAGGTTTAGAGTCTATTCTTGCACATAAAAAAAACACCGAATTGAATTTTCTTACAGAAAAGAAAACTCATTACTATGGAGTTGCTAATGAGATTTTTCTTAAGGCTGAGAATGGTTCTGAGTTTCTAAAGCACATACGAGATATTACTGGAATTAAAATAGATATTATTGATAAGAAACAAGAGCTAAAAATTAGATATGATTCTGTAGTAGCTGCTTTAGGTAATGATGACCAAAGAAAACTTCTTGTATGGGAAAGTGGAAAAGAAAATATGTATTTTATATCTAAGGAAAAGGATACATACAAAATGGAGTCAATTTCCCATTCCTATGAGAAATTTTATGACACCCTAAAAAAACATTTCAAAAGAGAATTCATACTAAACCCAATGACCAAAGCTGAAATCAAGAAATCAATAGAAATAGCGCAAGACCATATAAAAATACCAAGCAGAATAATAAAAACAATAAAAAAATACGATCTATTAGCTGGTATAGGCCCTATCCATAATTATGTCATACAACATTATGTAAATTTTCATAATATAAGCAAATTAATAGATATTAAATCTAACCTAGATTTATGGGAATACACTCAGGAAGATTTGATAGGAGCATTAGAGTTTTTATCAAGAAAGACAAACAAAGAACTTGCGGATTTAATGTATAATAAAAGAAGTTATTACAACGTAGATAAAGAAGTATCAAATGTAATACTAGTTTACGCAATTATGCAAAAATTAGACATCAAATGCGTTCAAACTCTAAATCCTAAAATAACCTTTGGTTTACTGCTGCAGAAATAAAAGATGCGCCCTATGTTTCGGGGGGCCGAAATATAAGGCGCATCGGAGAGGGTTATGTTGCATTTAATATGCAACCACACTTATAACCGAATAGTTAACATTAGTCAACCAGATTTTGATTTTCCTATTTTGATAGATACTATTTTTTTATAGATGAAGGTTCTGTTTTTCCAAAAGATGGCCTATCTAGAGTGGTGCAATATTTCATCTTACCAACTTCCATACAAATAAATTGCTTACCATCTTCATCAACCAAAACATCCTCTTTAATAGAAGAACTTTTGGAAAATACTCTAATAGCGTTTTTCACACTCCCCTTATGTTTAGTTTATAGCCCACAGATATAAACATTTCAGATATACTTGTAAACAGTTTTGCGCTTATTAATTCTTTCTAAGCATCTTCTTAATAAAATTTTTTAATAATCAATTTAGGCTTTTTAATAACCTTCATAAGAATAGGCATATATTATAGCTATGAGACTCAATTACGAGAAAGACTTGAAGTAAATTACAAGCATCAAATAAAGAAATAAGATTATTTCTCAGAAATTCCTTCAATTTTTATCGGACCTTCTATTCTGCCATTAATGAATTGGTCAAAAATTTTATTATTAGACTTATACATCTCTTTAGTTCCACCAGTCCAGACTATTTTACCTTTGTGAATCATTGCAACTTTAGATGCTATTTTACTAACAGTATCCATATCATGCGTGATGGTAATAGTTGTTGCTCCAAATTCTTTCCTAAATTTACAAATCAAGTCAGCGATAACATGCTTCATAATAGGATCCAATCCCGTTGTGGGCTCATCAAAGAAAATCACTTCAGGGTCATTCGCTATAGCTCTAGCAAGCGCTACCCTCTTCTGCATACCTCCAGAAAGTTCTGAAGGAAAAAGATCTAACACCTCTTTCCCCAATCCAACGATAGCAAGTTTTTCCTCTGCTATTTTTTTTGCTTCTGAGTCTGAGATATATTTATTATGTATTAAATAAAAAGCTATATTATTCCAGACAGGTAAACTATCAAAAAGAGCCCCTCCTTGGAACAAAAACCCGAATCTACTCATAAGATTTGCCTTAGCCTTACTAGATAAGTTGGTTACATTATCTCCATCAAGCAAAACACTACCAGAATCCGCCGCAATAAGACTTACAATAGTCTTGATCAAAACAGATTTACCACTACCAGATCCACCTAAGATAACTAATGACTCATTATCTCTTACTTTTAAATTCAAACCATCTAGCACAACTTTTGAGCCAAAAGACTTTCTTAAGTTTACCGTTTCTAATTTTATTTTTCTTTTTGACGTTGTCATGTTGTAAAAAATATCTGTGTGGTTATGTAGTTAGAAAATAATATTAGAACTGAAGACATTACAACAGCATTAATTGTTGCAGTACCAACACTCTCTGCCCCTTTGTTAGCATTAAACCCACTATAACACCCAGAAACAGCGATAATAAAACCAAATATTCCTGCCTTAATGAGACCAGAAATCACATCTTCTGCCTCTAGATAGGTTATGGTATTGCTTAAGTACAGAGCTTTATTGAAATCAAGCTTCTCTGTAGCAACTAAATACCCGCCTAATATTCCAATAATATCTGCAATCATTACTAAAATCGGCATAACTAATGTACAAGCCAAAATCCTTGGAGCCACTAAATATCTAATTGGATTCACAGAAAGGGTCTTTAGAGCGTCTATTTGCTCACTAACCTTCATAGTAGCTATTTCTGCTGCAATAGATGAACCGACACGCCCTGCAACCATAAGACCAGCAAGGACTGGTCCAAGCTCTCGTGTAATAGATAAAACAACCACTGTAGGAATTGTACTCTCACCAGCGAACCTAGAAAATCCTGTATATGTCTGCAAAACCAATACTGCTCCTGTGAATATAGCTGTCATACCAACAACAGGAACTGAGAAAAACCCTATCCTTATTAAATTATCTAAAACCTGACGAAAGTAGAAAGGTCTTGTAAATATAGAATGAACTCCACCTAAACAGAAAATTATAACCTTACCCACATTCGATAGAAATACTATCGAATATTCTCCTGTCTTCTCTATAAACTCCATGCAACACCTCTAAACATATTCTCTCTTATAACGATGCCCTAATAACGTTAAAATATTATAATCTATAGTCCCTGCCAAGCTGGCCAAATCTGCAACACTCATATTATCTCCTATTATCTCAACTTTTTGCCCTATTTTCTGCTCACTTTCAGAAACACTTGATATATCTAAGGACATACAATCCATACTTATCCTACCAACAATCGGTACTTTTGAGTTATTAATAAAACAATATCCTACATTGCTTAAACTTAAAGGATACCCATCACCATAACCAAAAGGCACAGCAGCAATAATTGTACCAATTTTTGCTGTATAGGTACAACCATAACCTATGGTAACAACCTTATTATTATAAAAAATATTTATAAGCTCTGACGTTAATGTGATAACAGGGTGCATTCTCTCAAAATTTTTAGATCCAGTGCCATATAAAGCAATTCCTGGGCGCACTTGGTCAAAATGGTATTCATCTCCAAGAAAAATCCCACCAGAGTTAGATAAGCTATATTGAAACTGTGGAAATCTATTCCTAATCTCTGTAAATTCCTTAAGTTGCTCTTTATTAAAATTGTTTGATTTATCTTCACTAGCAGAAAGATGTCCCAAGACATAATGTATCTCTAATTTATTAGAGATATTCTTCACACATTTATCAAAATTGTCTTTAGCAATAGCAAGCCTAGTCATACCAATATCTACATGTAAGCATGCGTCCAGTTTTTCTCCCACACCTTCAGAACATTTTAGCCATAAATCTATTTGATATTCATTATTCAAAACTGGGGTCAAGTGATACTTTAAAAAATAGTACTCTTGCCCTTTATTTACACCGAATAAAACATATATACGCACACTATCTAAAATCTCCCTTAGTGCAATTCCTTCATCTATAGTAGCAACATAAAATTCACTACAACCAGACTCCTTTAGAGAAATTGCAACCTCCCTAACTCCAACTCCATATGCATCAGATTTCAAAACTGGCACCACAGAAACTTTTTTGCCTACTTTTTCCTTCAGATATTGGTAATTTTTTTTGATATTGCTAAGATTAATGCACAAAACTGATAAAGAGTTACTTATCATCACTGATATTGATTTTGTGTATAATTAACAAATTTGGTCAAACTAGGCTCGAAGTAAAGCTTCACTTCACCTACCGGACCATTACGATGTTTTGAAATGATAAGTTCAGTAATATTGCTCACATTACTCATATCCTGCTGCCACTTAGAATAAGCATCCGTTCCTTCCTTAGGTTTTTTACGCATTAAATAATATTCTTCTCTATAAATAAATGCAACGATATCAGCATCTTGCTCTATAGACCCAGACTCACGTAAATCTGATAATAGAGGACGCTTGTCTTCCCTCTGCTCTACAGCACGAGAAAGCTGTGATAACGCAATCACCGGAATATTAAGCTCCTTCGCTAACGCTTTTAAGCTTTGTGTGATCTCTGAAATTTCTTGTACCCTATTATACTCACGAGAACCACCCACATTTGCTCTAATAAGCTGCAAGTAATCAATAAATAGCAGTCTTAGATTATGCTTTCTCTTAAGACGTCTTGCTCTTGTACGAAGAGCTGATATAGAAAGAGATGGAGTGTCGTCTATAAACAAAGGCATATCTTGAAGTTTCTTAGAAGCGTCAAGCACTGAAAAGAACTCCTCTTCATCTATATGACCAGTTCTAACTTTTGTAGTACTTACGCCAGAAATAGTAGAAATCATCCTACTTGCTAATTGATCTGCGGACATCTCTAAAGAAAAGAGTCCTACTGCAAATTTCTTTTTGCTTTCTTCTATATTTTGTTTAGCCATCTCTTCTGCAATCTTA
>Ga0222708_1000369_pt1 | contig 11874 bp, 15 predicted proteins | sample AntAcemetage1576_FD_179806 | JGI IMG/M metagenome (GOLD analysis project Ga0222708, IMG submission 179806) | Saline water microbial communities from Ace Lake, Antarctica - #1576 | ecosystem: Environmental > Aquatic > Non-marine Saline and Alkaline > Saline | place: Antarctica: Ace Lake... | reverse complement strand
TAATTGCGGATCTTTTGGTAATGGGTGAGGATATTTCTTCGGTAGTTGATGAGATTCTTAAGCTTAAGGTTAAATCTCATAATTTCTTCTTAAATGAAAACAGCTTTTATGTTTGTAAGATTGGCAGCGGTAATCAGTTTGCGGGGGAGGCACCCGGAGCAATTCAGGTTATTCCCGGTGAAAAGCCTCACGCCAGTCTGGAACACATTTGGGGAGGCGGATTTCAGGAAGTCAGGAGCTTTATTGATGGAATGGGCGAGGCCAAGAAGTGGGCTCCGTTATTCCTTTCAACCAGTCCATCCAAGAGTACCGATAAGAATAATGTTCTGTTGGTTGGTCCGCAGGGCTGTGGCAAGAGCGAGTTGTTAAGAGCCCTTTCTTCACAGAATGAAAGTATTTCAATCTTCGCTGTAGGAAGCGACTTTCTGACTTGTTGGCTGGGCGAAGCTCAAAAGAACCCGAAAAGGTTGTTTGACGAGGCTGTAAAGCTTCATAAGTCATCTGGTAAGCCAGTTCACATCTTAATTGACGAAATTGATATGGTTCTTAACGATGACAGAACTTCGGGCTCCAGAGTCAACTTGTCTCTAGAATTTCAAAACCTAATGGATGGCGTCGTTTCCTATCCTGGAATTTCAATCTGGGGAGCAACGAACCATCCTCAAAGAATTCCGACCCCGATGCTGCGAAGGTTTGCAAAGGTTATGGTTGTCGGCGAGCTATCTGAAGATGATCGTGTTTCAATTATAAAGCATTATATCGAGGAGTATCTTCCGGTTTCCGAAAAGATTTCGGATGAGCAATATAATCTTTGGGCGTTAAAGTTCGATGGTGCAACTGGAGATGTTATTAGAAAGGCGGTCGATGAGCTATGGCTTAGGCTAATGAGAAGTTACATTCATGATTATGAAGATGACGCTAAAAATGTATTGAAGTTTATCCATGAAAACTATGGTGATAACTTTGAGGTCTCACAGCTGTCAGCAGAGGACAGGCTAACTATTAAGTCAATGGTTTCCGACAAGACTTCGGTTAACCCGGCTTTAGTCGATGAGTGTATCGCTCACTCACTAGATAACTTCGCAGTTCAGCAACAAATAAAAGTTGCAAGGGATACTTACCGCAATTCAGCCCTGCTATTAGAGCGCCAAAAGTCAGACAAGGGGCTCGGATTTTAAAATCATTCTTTTATTGGGTACCGGAAAGGCTCAATAAAATTGTGAAACTGCATGAAGAAATAAAAAAGATTAAAGAAGGGGTATCTAATAATGAGCTCGAACAATAGCACACCCAAAGTTGATTCCACTGCTTCAAGTAATGATAATCCAAATGTAGAAATTCTCAGCATTATAGACAATAAGCCAGTAACAGACCCCTTTCTAAATCTCTCTGAAAGTGAGGCGAACTACATATCTCTTTCGCCAGATAATTTGAGCAATTTCGTTTTAAATAAGATAGAAAATTTTTCATTAATACCTTACTATATAGAAAAAACGGCGAACCTATTTGGATTCACTGTATTAAATCCGTCCCGAAAAAAATATTTAGGCCCGGCCTCATTCTATACGAGTGGATACCTGGAGCTCCATAAAGAACATGATTTAGAGGATGATTTCTATACACTTAAGTCATTATTAGTCTTTTTTTCCCCTGGCTTTACACGCTTCCGACCTAATAAGGACGAATATATATTGCCTAATAAAATAGTCGGCAATTATGCATATATGACTCCGTGCTTTGAAAATTTCGCAAAGTGGATGAAGACATTCTTTCCGTATATAAGAATTAATTCTCTGGACTTTCAATACAGAGATCAGGAGGTTTGCGCATATTATAATGTTAGAATAGCCGACGTACCATCTTTTAGAAATTTTTCAATTAACGGAATGACCATAGTAGATTATGAATACAAATTATTAAAAATAAAAAACGACTTACTCAAAATCCAAGACTGTAATTTCTACGATGAATCTAGAAACCTCAATGATAGGTTTGAAAATGATATCATTATGCCAAATCTAATTTCAGATATCGACTATATGACCAGGCAGAGCGAATCAGATTTTTTAAAATTAAAAATAGATTCACTTAATAGGGTTATTGCTAAATTCGCCAGAGACCAACGTAATATTATTGAACTCCTGGATAATAAGAGGCTCGCTCTAGAGAAAGGGCGAGATGGCTTTATTACGGCTAATTGCTCACCTGAGTTTAGGAGAGCAATTCCACTCAGAGATAATCTAGAATCTACTATGGAGGAATTTATGAAGCAGATTAATGCGGCACTTGATATTTAAAATATCAAATCACCTTTAAACTTTTTAATGGGTATAAAAAGTTGGCAGCTACCCTGGGTCTAAAAAAAAGACGCTTTGCTAAAAAAAATTATCGTGATATATATAGGTGTAGGGAGCAGCGGAAGCCAATCGAAAAGATCGAATTCTGCGAACCCCGAAAGTTTTAAGGATGCTAACAGCAAAAATAAAAAACTTTTTAATGTTAAAAAAATGCATCCTGTCCCCTTTAACGCTTGAGGTAATTCTCTAAATCTACTAACCAAGATACGCAAAAAGCATAACCATCCGAAAATAAAAGCACATGTATAACCAGGATGATTCATTTAAAGAGTAGAACATTTAGTTAAAAAAGATAGATTTTACAGAGTTCCTTTTGGAGAGGTAGTTTAAGCAAAACAGCCATATGTTCGTTGGCCAATGTTGGTATCAAATCCGGCCCTCTCCCTCAATTTTGGAATACATACAGCAAAACAAAAACGATCTTCATACATAGGTTCGGTAGTGTATTCCGGACCAAATTAAAATATCTGAACCTATGTGCGAGCACTCTTGTGACCTGAAGGTATAACAAGGGTGAAATAAGGTTAACCTTCATTACCCAGGATTAATAAGATGGCAAATTCGACTAGCCTAGATGATGTAGAGTTGGACTTCAAATTGCTACAAAAGCTGCTTAATCATGTTCGTGAATTCTCCAATGTGCTTAGTCTTGAATCTTCAAAAGAGGTTCTTGGCTCTTTAGAATATGATATTGAGAACCACATCTCTCACTTAAAAACCTCTGATTTGAGCGATATTGCATGAAATCAGATAGAATCAGCTTTATTGGAGATCTGCCTAAGGAATGCTATATCGCTGTCAGTGGTGGAGCTGATAGCATGGCAATTCTCGATTTTATGAGAAAGTCGGATAGAGACATTAAAGTAATCCACTTTAATCATGGAACTAAGCACGGAGCGGAGGCGGAAGCCTTTGTTTCCGATTATTGCCGTTCCAATAACCTGACTCTAGAGATAGGAAGAATTCCGGAAGAGGAAATTTCTAATCATAATGGCTCATCAATGGAGGCATTTTGGCGGGAAGAAAGGTACGAATTCTTTTCCAAATTTGTCGGCTCCAAGATTATTACTGCTCACAATCTTGATGATCAGGTGGAGAATCATATCTTTACATCAATTAGGAATGGCAACTCGATTCTAATTCCTTATAGTAGGTTTCTTATTAATCCTGATGATCCATTGTCCAAAGATGGCGGGCTATGGTGTGAGGTTATTCGGCCGTTTATTGTAACTAAGAAATGTGTACTGGAATCTTGGTGCAAGAGAAAGAATGTCCCTTTTATTGTAGATCCGGGAAATTCGGATTACAAATATACAAGAAGTTTCATTCGACATGAAATGGTTGATATGGCATTAAGAGTTAACCCAGGATTGCATAAACTTGTTAAAAAGTTCGTGCTTAATGAGTACAGGTTAAAAATGGCCATCTAAAATATTGTATTTTTTTTAATATCATCAACTGGAGATTAAGTGAGCACCTTTACTTTAAATAGCGCATTAGAAGTTTCGGAGACAGGCTCTAAGAATTTAGACTTCTTCTCCAAAGCTGGAGCTTTGAGGTCTATGCCGGAGGCCGAAATTATTAGCCTATGGTTTAGCGCCTTTGATGAAGATCCTATTTTGGCTACAAAGTCACTATTCTATAGCCGAGATATTCGAGGTGGCCAAGGTCAGCGTCAGCCCTTTAGGGTTATCTTAAAGAGCCTTGCGAAAAGGGAGCCGGCTCTTTGTAATCGCTTAATTCCTATCGTTTCGGAATACGGAAGGTTTGATGATCTATTTTGTCTTGCCAACACACAATGCTGCGATGATATGATTGAGTACATGTCTACAACGCTTCAGAAGGATTACTCTCTTATTTCAGATCCGAAAGCTAAAATATCATTGGCTGCAAAGTGGGCTCCTTCAGAAAAGTCAACGGAGAACGGTCGTGTTTTTCGACGACTAGTCCGCAAGATGGAGCTTTCCAAGAAAGAATATAGGCATATGATTTCAGCACTAAGAAGGCATCTAAATGTTGTCGAAGTAAAAATGTGCGCTAATGAATGGGATAGCATTTCTTTCGATAAAGTTACGTCTCATGCGATTAAAATTTATAGAAATTCATTTAGTAACCATACTCCTGAGTTGTGGTCCGCCTTTATAAAGCTGCTTGAGTCTGGAGAGTCAAAGGTTAACGCCTCTGCTCTATATCCTCATGATATAATTTCTTCTTACGGCAATACTAATACCCTAGACCGATTGCTAGAGGCCCAATGGAAGTCTCTGCCTAATTTTATGGAAGGAAGTAATGAAGTTGTTATGCCAATCTGTGACGTATCGGGTAGTATGAACGGCACACCCATAAATGTATGTATTGCTTTGGGTATTTATATTTCAGAAAGAAATGTAGGACCATTTAAAGATGCCTTCATTACGTTCAGCGATAACCCAACTATGCAGCATCTTACTGGAGAAACTCTTCTCTCAAAGAGGCTCCAGCTAAGTACGGCTGATTGGGGGATGGCTACGAATATCGAAAGGACATTTAAAGTCATGCTCGATGGAATTAAGAAATATGAACTTCCTAAAGAGCAGATTCCAACATGTGTCATCGTTCTTTCCGATATGCAGTTTAATCAGGCTACAAGGGCTGACCAGACTACATTTGAGAATATCAAAGATATGTACGATGAAGCTGAGGTTGCCGTCCCGAAGATTGTCTTTTGGAACCTAGCGGCTTCATCATCTGGAAGTCCAGTATCTATGCATGAAAGCGGCACGGTACTTGTCTCCGGATTTAGCCCCAGCATCATGAAGAGCCTTCTTAACGGATCTTCCAACTTTACTCCGTATACTATGATGCTTGAAGCCATCAACGTTGATAGATATAATGTGATTGAAGGGATTGTTAATACACCTTCCGGGGATGAATAGTGAGCAATCAGATCTTTAAAAAATGAAGCCTAATGTATTTTAGCTTGCCGATGGCTGATCGGTAAGCCCAGATGCATCAGAAACTTCTTGTTTGGCTTTATAGTTAATTATATTATGAAGCCAGGCCCTTACAGCTTCAAACATCCTATTTGCATTCTTAACTAGCAGTTCTATATTTGGTATCGCGCTTTGAACTACTGATAGGTTCTTTGGGTCAGCCATCTTGGTAAAGACAGCCCTGACTGCACCTTGCTTGCTGAGAAGCGTCTGTGCTATTTTTTTCAAAACTTCGGGTGCCAGCTTAGATCCATACTTTAAAACCTTGGAAACATCGCCAAGCGTAGGAACCATGGATGTTATTGATAGTCCCGCCAGAAGAAGGTTATTTTGGTTAAGACCCTGGCTTAGATAAAGAACTGCATTAGTGAAGTCCGCAACTTCTCCGTAAACCGGAACCAGCCCTAATATGTCTAGGGCTGTTTGAACCGCTGACAGAGCTTGAGCTCCAGTGGCTCTATTTTTACTAGGTTGCTTGTACTCAATTTGAGAATAATTCAAAGCTAAAGATATTATTCCATCTACAGAATTTGCTGCGGTAATATATCCTAGCTGGTCAAGTTCGTCCGATAGCTTAATTAGATCAGGTATCAATAGTCACCTCTATACCGTTAGAATAAAAATAATATAAACCTTTTTACGATTATTGATTCTCATCGTAAAATAGGGTGGAATGAAATGGTTGCTGCAAATATATTTACTTATTTGCATGGCGGGCGGGTCATTTCGTGCAGAATCTTTTAAGAAACTTACGGTAAAAAGATATAATAAGGAAAAGAAGTGAAAAATTTTTTACTAATCGGATTATCATATCCTGACGGTATAAAGCAGGATGAAACATGGATCGGCTTTTATGACACATTCGAAGAAGCGGAGTCTAAAGTTTCTGGTATCATTATGTCGCCACAAGTTCTCTACAATCGTGGTCCCAGAATAGGTAAAGTCAAGACCAGATCAGATATTATTTCCGCAACTATCTATGGAGAAAAATATGATTCATATAACATAGTTGATTTAGAAAAAATGTCCACTCACCTAGACGAGAGGGTAAAAAGATACGAAGAAGATAGCGAACATCTTTAAAATATTTTAATTTTTATATGTGTTCATTTTGGAGTCAAAATGATTTGTGACATACTCGGAGAGGAAATTTTCGTTGGATCACTAATAGCCTTTACTAGAGGTAATGAGATGAATCTAGCCGTAGGTATTGTTTCCGAAATTCATAAAGACAGAATTAATTATCCAATTAAGACTGTCTTACCGGAAAAATTTTACGCCCTCTCTTCAAAGAAGCGTATATCTTTTAAGATTAGAAAGGGGTATATTAAATTGGAGCAAGGGCTAACAAATCAAAACAGAATAGTTGTAATTAAGAATCCTTTATTTCTTATAACTAATGATAATATATCTCAGCAGTTGGAGATAGCCGATATGGCTATTGAGGCGGGAGTACTTCCGAAAGGGTATCAGCTGGGGACGCCTTTTTAAAAAATATTAGTTTTTAATTGCTAAATAAAAATATCGAGATATATACTTATGACGAGCCGAAAGCAAAAAGACCCTTGCAACAAACTTTGTGATTACGATAAAGACAAAGATATTTGCTATGGGTGCAAAAGAAAAATGCTTGAAATTTTAAGCTGGAATAAAATATCTGATTCAGAGAGAAGTAAAATTATAGAATTAATAAAACAAAGAATTTTGTATTATTAGAGGATAACTGAACTGAACTGAAATGTATCTGCCATTACCGGAAGCATAGCTGAATGTATTTTTGATGCGCCTGAAGAGATTGAGATTGGGGTATTTCAAAGGCTTGATAAAAATTTGGCAGCATACCTAACGGAATTCTACAAGGCCGTATCGTTTCGATAGATGTCCTCCTCCATGGATAGTCTTTCTAAAAACTCTTTTCTAATTTCTGCCGATGACGCTTCTCCGTTTAAAGCGTCATTGCTGATAATCTTATCCAGTTCTTTTGTAAACTCGGCCTGCAACTTCGACGATGTATCCATATATTTCCTCTTCATGTGATGAAAGGTTTCGTCGTCGAGCCCCTTCATTATTTTGAGATACATGATATATTTGTAAGCAGGTTGAAGTTCTTTTGGAGTGTAAACATCGGACTTTTCATAGCGGGCCGCCAACTTGCAAACAAAATGAGATGCTTTCGCATCAAACGATGCCAAATGTTTTGATAAATTGTCCAAAATGTCTTTCATAATAAATAATTCAATATAAGTAGTTATTGGTACGAATATTATCATTTGATGCTATAACACATCAGGCCTCGAACAGTGTTCGTAAAAATTGCTAATTAAAACAAGATAAGAGAGGGGTTTTAATAATGACTTATCAGGCCGTGAAAAGCGAAGACCATGGGGTTAAAGAAGTTCTGAATGAAATTGAATTATCTTTTCCCAGGATTTATGAGGAGCTTTCTTCCGGCATGGCTGATGGCGATACGCCGGGAAAGAGAGTCGATCTCAAGCTACTTATCGACATTTCAAGAGCCATATCTGATTGGAGATCTAGAATACCAAAACTAAAGGACCCATATTCGGTACATTTTTATGACGGCCGCGAATGGTCTACGATTACGAATCAGATGACTAAAGAGGATGCTTATAGAACATGGTACACCCTGACTAAAGATGCCTCAGCTAACTACTCCTCTGATTTTGAACAGTACTATCACATAGGACCCACGTTTGAGAAGCTTTGCGGAAGACATCCTCCGAGCATATAGGAGAAAAAATGCCTCTTTCATACTCACCATTAGAAGAACTAGATTCTTTTCAATCATTAGAGAAAATCTACCATAAAGGCCAGGATCTTTCATGGGTGGGTAAAGATATTAATGAAAGAAATGCGGACGTATACGGAATGACGCAGTTAACCCAAGAGCAGCTGGAGGCGATAGGCGAAATATTTACAGTCATACTGTGGGGCGAGTTAGCGGCATGGGACACCTCAAACTCACTATCTTTAAAAATTAGTTCCATAGGGGCTAAGATGGCGGCTACTTCACAGGCCCATGATGAGGCCCGGCACTTTTTTGCGTTTCGAGATTACCTGAGGAAGAATGACATTGCTATAGGTAGACCTAACGCTCCCACGGAATCACTTCTAAATAATGTTATTGATGCGGAATGTGTAGGGAAAAAACTCCTAGGCATGCAGCTAATGATCGAGCCGGTTGCAATAACTATTTTCAGGTTTGTTAGAAGCTCAAATGTAGACCCAATTTTGTCTGAGCTTTTAAAGCTAGTAGAGAGGGACGAAGCTAGGCATATAGCTTTGGGTGTCAAATATCTTCCTTCGGTTATCTCCAGTATGAGTTTTCCTCAGAAGGTTTCGCTGATGCTGTTTCAGATAAAGATACTCTCGCTGGAGGTTGATGGACTCAGATGCCTAGAGGAATCCTTTAATAAGCTCGGAATTGATTCAAATCAAGTTTATTCTTATGCAGAGTCAAAGCAAATTGCAGCTCTCGAAGAGTTAGCTTCAGAGCTAGGAATTAAAGACAAAATCTGGAAGCCTATGGTTAAGGCGATGCAAATTCAAAAGAATCTAGCTTTCTCCAAGAAAAAACACGAAAAGCTGGCTTACTCTATAACTATGATATTCAGAAGGATATTATTGGGAGCTTAAATTACTAATATGCTTACTTCCCGTGGAACTTTGGAATATGATCCAAATACATATAAAAACTCCGATGGCAAGTGGTGGCTAATTCTTAAGTGCGATGAAGAGTTGACCGCATATTATAGAAGTATGATCTTAAAAAATTATTACTACCCTACAGGCTCAGATTCTGTATTTCCTAGTGCATCTGGAAAATGGACTCTCAAGTGTCGTGGTAGTATTCTTAATAGATCCCTCTGGGGTTCTCACGTATCCGTTGTTAGAGGTGAGAAACCCAAGATATTAAACAATTGGAAGAAGCATTATAAAGAAGAGGTAGGTTTTTCTTTTGATCCTGAAAATATTTTTTGTAATGGTAAGCATTGGTGGATTAATATAGAATCACAGTATCTTATTGATATCCGTAGAAATCTAGGACTTAGTGACCTACCAAAAACTTTTGACAAAGAGACCGGAAGCATGGTTAATGTGCCACTTCACTTAACCATAGGAACTATCGCTTAAAGATTCTATAGATAAAAAAAAATATAGTGTTATATATATATACGAGCACGGCGTCAGCTTTTACCTGACGCTATACCTATTTATACTTGGCCTATCGAAACTAGAGGAAGCATATGTCATCAATTAAAGTACATAAAGATAATTTTTTTGTCACAAGTGATATTCACTTTTTCCATAATAACATTATCAAGTATTGCAACCGACCCTGGGCTGATATTGATAAGATGACTGAAGGAATAATTAAGAACTGGAATGAGGTTGTTACCCGTGAAAGTGATAGCGTATTTATTATCGGAGATCTCGCCATGGGCGGTAAGAACCGGGGACCAGAATTATCTAGTGTCTTGCGTCACCTAAATGGTCAAAAGTATCTAATCCCCGGAAACCACGATACCTATGTTCTTAAAGATTTAGACTGCCTTCAGCAGATTAATATTTTGGATAGGCTTCAGGAAGTGACGGTTATAGGGGATGGCGGTGAAAAGCAAAAATTCGTTATGTGTCATTATGCCATGAAGATTTGGAATCTTAGTCACCAAGGATCGATACATCTATACGGGCACTCACACGGGATGATGCCAAAAGATTATTCGACTAAGTCGATGGATGTTGGCCTTGATACTAAGGATGCAAATTATAGACCATATTCTTATGAGCAAATTATGAATCTCATGTCGATACATAGACAAGAGCCCGTTGATCATCACGACAGCAGTACAAGGTAAATTATGAGCACGAACTCTGGTATGTTTAGAGCTTTCGCCAACAGACTAATGAAAACAGAATGGAGAGGCCTGATCTCCGAAGTAGGGTGCGGCGTTCCGTTTCAGCATGACTTTATGCTGTGCTATGGTGCTTCCAAAAATATTTTGTATGGCGAGTCTCCGTATTCTAAAGATTTTCAGCACCTTGGAGATATCCGCTCCGTAAGCCTTGAGGCTACAAAATCACACATTAATCGTATGATTTCAATTAGAAATAATGATTATGCTAATACGTTTTATGTCTCATCTGTATCTAAATCTTCGCGAGTAGGTGGTCACGGATGGGTTACATTGGGCTGGTTTGATTCAGATTTAAATTTCAAAACTACGTCCGTTCACTGGAGAACTTATGATAACCGTCTTTGTGCATCCAACTGTTGCTCTGATTTAATCAGGCTTCTGATTGAATTTCGGCTTATGGGTGGATGGAAAACTTGGAAAGATTTTATCGACCAGGTAAATAAAGTCATAAAAGGATCAATATCAATTGATATTATACATAGCGATGATGTTACTATAGAGGATCATCTGTATTTGCTGGAGTCTGAAAATAATTCGTACTGCGGGCTTGGAAACTTCTTGTTATATCATAATGGTGAGTTTCGTTGCCCAGAAGAATATGCCTTGAAGTCACCCACTATTTACAGAGGGTCTTTCGATCCAGTCACAATGGCCCATCAGGCTATAGGTCAAGACTCTATATTCGAAATTTGCCTTGCTAATGCACACGGGAAATCTTACAAAACTCTTGAGGATATTAAGCATAGAATAAAAATGCTCGATATCCTAGGTATCTCTGTTCTTATAAGTAATAAAGGATGTGGTTTATTTTCTGATTTTGTATATGGATATGAAAGAATGTTACGTCCATATAATCACGCGGGAGTCAGCAGGACTATGAAATTTGTAGTTGGCCCTGATACATTTAATGCAATATGTGATTATAAATTTTATAAAATGCCGCCAGAATTTGCATTAACTGGATTTGAAGTTTTTAAAAATTCCGAATTTATCGTCAGGACTGGTGATTTAGCCGCTATAAATAAAAATGAGTTAGGGCGGGCTCTAAAAACAACTCAAGAGGTAATAAACATCCCGAACGTTAGATCTGTGAAGGTAAGAGATGGAGACTTAACGATGGTTGATTCCGCCGTTAAAGATTATATAGTTTCAAATAATCTATATTCATAAGCATCAGTAGCAACTATTTAATTTTAGATTAACAAGTAGCTATAAAAATTAAATAAAGATCCTCATCAATAATGATAGAATTAAAATTTGAAAATATATGCTATGTAACTATATAGGGAGTCGTGTCTTAATAATCTTCCTCATAGAGATGATGGACCTTCCGTTGAAGTTATTGGCGGTAAAAACATGTACTAGTATAAGGGAGAACTTCTACCAGGAAAGAGATCTCTGGTCAAAAAATCAAGAAATCGAAGTGAAGTATGCAGTTGAGGTGAAAATTGTTAGACATTAAGTGCCAAAAAGATATCCGAATATTTATATCTAAATATGGTGGTACACAATGGTATAAAAATGGATTATGTCACCGAGAATATGGTCCTGCAATTTCGTTCTATGACCGTGTTAAATATTGGTATCAAAATGACAACCTTCATC
>Ga0222708_1000368_pt1 | contig 11887 bp, 16 predicted proteins | sample AntAcemetage1576_FD_179806 | JGI IMG/M metagenome (GOLD analysis project Ga0222708, IMG submission 179806) | Saline water microbial communities from Ace Lake, Antarctica - #1576 | ecosystem: Environmental > Aquatic > Non-marine Saline and Alkaline > Saline | place: Antarctica: Ace Lake... | reverse complement strand
TAGTTTGACCAAATCAGTAGGGAAGGTCTTTAAGTATGTGTGTAGTCTTGATAAATCCATGATGTTTTTAAATTTTAATTTGTTATTTATTAATTATTATATGCAAATATACGAAGACTATTTGCAAATGTTACGTTTTCGTAACATTTTATTTAATTAATTTTAAAATAACACAAAAAACCTACTCAAATGAATGAATAGGGCTTTCCTTGCATCCATACAGCTCAGCCATTTGCGAACAGTTAATCTCGCTACATAGCAGAGCAACTTCCAGTTAAAGCAGGATTGCGACAAAAGGTAAATTTACCTCTGTTATTTTGTTTATTATAGAAATGCAACTTCCAGTTAAAGCAGGATGAAAAACCCTCATTAGATAGTGAAAGACTATTTAATGAGGGTTTTTGTGTTTAAAGGTAAATTTATTTTTACCCCATATTAGATAAGCCAGTGATGAGGTCATCATATCTGTATCCGTTAAATTTCATTTTAGCTTCATTCCCTAGCCTTTGAGATTCTGCCATCATCTCAAAAATTTTATCAAGTACTCTATCCTTCTCTTCGGTGGTGATAGTGCCAGCTTCTTTTCTTTTGTCTAGCTCCTTGCTCATCACTTTTGAGGTTTCAAACATTTCGTGTGCCTTCTCGGCGATTCTTTTTCTTGCTTCTCTTGTCAGCATGTTAGTATAATTTAAAGGGGCTTTCGCCCCTTTGTTGGTTTATAAATAATTTTTTAGCAGTTGTTTTGCCTTGCTTCCCTCTTGCACTGTGTGCATGCTCTCTGGCAGGTTTTTAAATAATTTCGCAAATCCTTGTACTTGCTCTTGGTCTAGGTTAATCATCAGGAGTTTGCCGTTTCTGTAAATTTTGAAAGTCCCTTTTGTCGCTTTGTTTGATTCTAATGTGTTCATTGTCAGTAAGTTAAGTTGTTTAATGTACTGATACTAACGACACTTTTTATACTAGGTTACGATATAAGTGTCTGATTATCAAGTATTTATTTTAAAAAATAGTGGCAGAAAGATGCCAAATAGCTATCCGAAGATAAAACAGTGTCGTTAGTACTAGTAAATACAAGCACTTGAATACCAAGCACTTATGAATACTAACGAGATATTAAACTTAACCTCCACCAAGACTGAAAAAATCAAAAGATTGCTCGAGTTGGGTCTCACTCGCAAAGAGGTAGCAGAGCTGATGGGCATAGGCTACGGATTTGTTCAGAATGTATATGCAAAGCATTTCGGAACAGGAAACCGAAGAGCAAGGAGGCAAGCAGAACGGTTTGCAAGAAAATTTGGGATAGAAATAGAGGCTTACTTGCCTAGCAATTCAAACTTTAGCAGAGCAGGTCTAGCTCAAAAACTAAGAGAGGCTGGCTTAAACGTGCAATCTGAAAGCTACAACCATACTACTAGAAATTATTGGAAAATAGTCACAGACTCAAGCATCAACAGTGGAGGACTAGGCTTTGAACTGATAAGCCCTCCAATGACTGGGGAAAACGGACTTGAGCAACTTGAGAAAGCTTGCAGAGTACTTAACCAAGTGGGAGCAAAAGTCAATAAAAGTTGTGGAATCCACATACATTTTGATGCTCAGAACTTTAACCTAGAGCAATGGAAAAACTTATTTTTTAACTACGCAAAATACGAGACTGCAATCGACAGCTTTATGCCAGTGAGCAGGAGAAGAAATAATAATACTTATTGCGAAAGCGTAAAAAAACAAACATTGCTAAATGAGATAGAAAACTCAAGCACAGTAAACCAACTGACTGAATGTATGCACAGCAGATATCATAAAATAAACACTAAATCTTACTCAAGGTATAAAACCATAGAGTTTAGACAGCACTCTGGAACAGTAGAATTTACCAAACTCAAAAATTGGGTTTATTTTTTACACCACTTGGTAGAATTTTCAAAAACGAGCAGAACGGCTAATCAAAATTTAGAAGCAATGAATGAATTTTTACCGACAGAAGTGCACCAATTTTACAAGCAAAGAAAAGAAACCTTAAACCCTTAATATTATGAATAAATATAAATTTACACCAGATGGCTTCACCTTTGAAGCCTCTTCTCCTCTTCAAATCGTGGAGGTACTCCGTGACAGTGGGATGTTTACAGCTGACCAAGACTTAGAAACTTATATGACTGAGTTTTCAGAAAGGCTTAAAATCATGTATGGTTTTGAGATTGCCTCTACCTCAGCAGATAACCTTGTGGCTGGGATGTTGGAGCATAAGCTGATTGAGAGGATTGAATAAGAAAAAAGCCCAATTAAGGGCTTTTTTAAATTTATTGGTCTAATATCTTCACTTGATTGGTTTCATTAGCAATATTCAAAAAATGAGCAACTCCCCTTAAGCACGAAAACCAGCTTGTGAGCTGGTCTTGTTTGCGTTTCGGTATATTTCTAAAATTTCGTCTTTGAGATCACTGAGATTTTTTTCAATCCCATCAACATAAGACTTTGTTACCTTCTCATCAAAAAACATATCTCCCCAGTCATTGAGCAGCCAGTCGGAGCTGACGCCAAATACTTTGCTCATTTTTGCTACGTACTTCGCATTTGGGACAGTGAGATTATCCTCCCATCTTGATACGATAGGGTGTGACACGCCTAGTTTCTTTGCAAAATCTCTCAATGAAAGATTTTTGTCTTCTCTGATTTTTTTGATTTTTTCTCCAATAGTCATAACGATATTTTTAATTTACCAATTTGGTATATTTTATTGCCATTTTTGTATCTTTGTAATTCTAAACATACAAAAATTTTAATTAATTACCAACTTGGTAATAAATTAACTACGAAAATTTTAATATTATGATACATGATTCAGCTAAAAAAAAGAGGAGAGGGAGAAAGCCTAACCCTGAAAAGAAAGATTTTTTTCAAGAAGTTAAAAACATAAGTATCTATATGCCAAGAGGTTACGCTATAAAAATTAGTGATGAGCTAGACATATCAATACACATTGTATATAATGTCAGAAAAGGAAAAACAATGAATAAAAAGGTGCTAAATGAGATGAAAAAAATAAAGGAAGAGATAACAGCGTAAATTTTTTTATTATATTTGGTAAATATATTTACCATTATATTTGTTATAGTTACCAAATTGGTATATATTTGCTCTGTGTGTTAATATTTGATGTCAAGCAGGTGAAGCGAATTCTACTTTACCTGCTTTTTTATCAAAGCCAACACACGATAATTTAAAATTAACACATTGTTATCTATGAAGCTGAGAGAATACCAAAATCAAGCTATCCAAGAGTTATCAGATTGTTTTAAAAATGGTAAGAGGAGAGTTGTATTTTGCCTGCCCACCGGAGGAGGTAAGACCATTTGCTTTTCTGAGATTGCCCGTAGAGTGGTCTCAAAAAACATAAACAACAAAGTACTGATTCTTACTGATAGAATAGAGCTACTCTCGCAAGCTGGTGGCTCACTGATGAGGGCTGGGCTAGACATTGGGTTGATTATGGCTGGTGGCACTTCTATGATTCCTCGCAATCAAGTGATTGTGGGTATGGTAGAGACCTACGCTCGCAGAGTTACCAAAGGATGGAAAATAAACGGTCTTGCTTTGATTGTGATTGATGAGGCACACAAAGGAAACTTCAAAAAAATCATCAACCATCACAAAGATGATGATGTATTTATTATCGGAGCAACCGCTACACCTATTTCTTCTAGCAAAAAGGACTCACTTAAAAACTACTATGAGGATATCATTGTGGGGACTGACATCCCTGAGTTGATAGGGCTTGAGTTTCTTGCAAACCCTAAATACTATGCTGTCAAAGCTGAGATTACTGCCAAAGCTGGCAGTAATGGAGATTATAAGGAGCGAGACCTTTTTAATGATTTTAACAAAAAGGTGTTGTATGATGGGTGTGTTGAAAACTACCGAATACACGCTATGGGCAAAAAGACTTTGATTTTTTGCGTAAACATTGAACACGCTAAGAATACGGCTCAGTCATTTATAGATGCTGGCTTTCTCAGTACTCGCTACATCGTCAGTGAGGGGATAACCCCCTTAGAGCGAAAAAAAATGTTAAAATGGTATTCTGAAACCCCGAATGCCATCCTTGTAAATTGTGGAATACTCACAACTGGTTTTGATGAGCCAAGTATTGAATGTGTGATGCTCAACCGTGCTACTAAATCTCTTCCTCTCTACCTCCAAATGGTGGGCAGAGGTGCCAGGGTAACAGAGGATAAGAGTAGATTCATAGTCATAGATATGGGCAATAATATAGGCACTCATGGCTTTTGGGATGATTATAGGGATTGGCGACAGATTTTCTTTGATACTACTCCACCAAAGGATAAGACAACAGAAGCCAAAACAAAGGAATGCCCTGAGTGCAAAAGCATCTTGCACCTCTCTAAACCTTTATGCCCTGAGTGTGGCTACGAGTTCCCTAAGGAGGAGAAAGAAGGTGTATTTGCCCTTACAGAAGAAATCAATCCTCAAGAGTACAGGCATCTTTATAAGAAAAAACCAACTGAGATGACTGTGGAAGAACTCATCATCAGGACGCAACTCGGCAATGAGCGTACAGGCTCCCCTTATAAAAAAGGATGGACTTTGTATCAATTAAAAGAAAGAGAGAATCCAGAAGAAGCATTATTGGAGTATGCTCAGCTGATGGGCTATAAGCCAGGGTGGGTGAAGTATCAAATGAAACAATTAGAAAGTGTATGAGCAATTTTAGATTAATTGTAGATAATTTTTTGAGCAGTGGCATTAATGTTTTACCAATCAATCCTGGTAAAATACCCTATAGTTTTAAGGAAAATAAGTTCTTAGAATGGACAAAATATCAGTTTGAAATGGTCTGTAATAACGGACTGTTTGAAAAGATTTGTGGTCTTGCGATTGTCTGTGGGGATATTTCTGGGAACTTGATAGGCATAGACATTGATACCAAGAATGACCCAGATGGTGATTTGTGGGATCTATTCATAGATAAGTTTGAAGAGTTTTTCCCCAACTACAAAGATGAGGTAGTAATAGAGCAATCTCCCTCTGGGGGATATCATATTTATCTCAGAAGCGAGGTAAAAGCCTTAAAAACCGAGATGGCCGCCAAGAATGAGTTCGGAAAAGCAATCGTTGAAATAAAAGCCAATGGAGGCTTATTGACTTGCTTTCCTACCCCTAACTACAAAATGATTCAGGGCAAGTTTTCAAGCTTGCCTGTGTTCTCATCAGGACAAACAGAAATTTTACTATCTCTATGCAGGTCTTTTAATCAGTATATTGAGTTAAAAGACACAAAAGATTATCCTAGAAGAGATTACTCAAATACGGATAAGGAAAAATCACCATTTCATCAATTCAATGAAAATGGGAATATTCTCCCAATTCTTGAAAATCACGGATGGAAGGTCTTAAAAACTAGATTTGGGGTAAGCTACCTCAGATTTCCAAACTCTCACTCAGAGATACACCATGCTACTTTCAACAAAATACCCAAGTATCTGTATTGCTTCTCTCCAAACTCCGATTTTGAGGATTATAAGGCTTACTCACAATCTGCCATCTACTGTAAGCTAGAGTGTAATGATGATTGGAAGCTATGTGCAGAAAAGCTTCTCGAGCAGGGATTTGGTGAGAGATATGAAAAAAAGCTTTTATCACCAGTTCATATCCCAAGGGTCAGTAATGATGATGAGCCACCAAAGATTTCTAAATTTCCGATAGAAGTCTTCCCAAACCTCTTACAAGAAATTGTCTATGAGACTTGTAGCGTATTGGATTTTTCGCCTGATTTTTTATCGATGGCTATTTTGAATGCTGTATCAGGGGCATTGGGTCTGACGCATAAAATCCGAATGAAAAACGGATGGGAACAGTATGGATCTTTGTTTACCGCCTTGGTAGGTTCGTCTGCTATCGGTAAATCTCCCACGATGAAGTGGGCATTTGCACCACTTATCAAGCAAGAGACTTTTTATCAGAAAGATTATCAGACGCTCAAAGATGAGTATGATTATCAAAAAGGCTTTAACAAGAAAGAAAAATCTGTTTTGGGGATTCAAGAACTCAAAGAGCCAAAAGCAAAAGAACTGATCATCAATGATAGCACTATTGAATCTCTCATTGAAAGTCACTCTAATAACCCGAAAGGGTTGGTCCTCTATGTGGATGAGCTCACAGCTTGGGTGCGAAAATTCAACTCCTACAGAAAGGGAGGGGATGAGAAGAACTGGCTAAGTATATTTGACAACGGCTATGTGAAGACCAATCGCATATCCAGAGGTGTGAGTTTTATGCCTAAGACCTATGTAACGGTCTGTGGAGGAATCCAGCCAAAAATATTGAAAGACCTAGCTACTGGAAGCCTAGAACATGACGGGTTTCTCTATAGATTTAATTTTGTATATACACAAGAGAAAGAAGCAATGAAATGGGAAGAACTAAGTAAAAGAGAACTCTCCAAAGGTATTATTGCTGACTATTACAAAATCATTAATCATTTTATAAGTTTTCATTATACTGATGATAGTGAAAAAATTCTCCCAATGACTGATGATGCCGACAAGCTTTGGGGGGAATGGTATAATAAAAACGAGGCCCTTAAAAAGAAATACAAGGAAGATGAGGATGAGGCAATGCTCTCCATCTCAGGCAAGCTATCTATATACTGCACTCGCTTTGCTCTCCTGTGCCAAATGATGAATTATGTCTGTGGTGAGGATGACTGTGAGTATATCCAAAAAACAGCCGTGGAATCAGCTATCAAACTGACTGAGTATTTCAGGATTGCAAATCAGACAGCCTTGACAAGCATCAAGCAAATGAAGATAGAAGAAGCTGACGAAAAACGGAATGTATCAGGGAATGTAAACTGGAATGATATATTCGGAGAGGAAAGGGTCTTGCAAAGGAAGATTCTTGTGGAAAGAATCAATGCGATGACAGGAAAATCAATCCGCACAGCTGATACATTATTGAAAAAAGAACTTACAGAGGTAAAAACAGGCTATTACAGGATATGATATGAATCTACTAAAAGTACAATTACAACTTTGCAAACAAGGTTTGCAACTTTGCAACTTTGCAACATTGCAACTTTGCAACGTTGCAAGATTTAAAAGGATATACTATAGTATTTTTTTATATATATATATAATAATAATAATATATTATTGTACTATATCTATAATCGTAGTCTTACTTACCCTCTGTTTTGCAATTTCTTTTTTTATGCTTTGCAAAGTTGCAAAGTTGCAAAGATTAATCACATTTTTCAAAAAGTGCAATTTTAGTACATTTTCCTTATTTGCATCTAAAACTGCTTCATTAAGTCATTATAAGTCATAAACCAAACACTTATTATCTATGAAAGAAGAAACAATCGTACTCAAAAACTTGCCCAAGCTGAGCCTCAATGAATTCTATGCTGGCAAGCACTGGACTAAAAGAAAGAAGATTAAGGATGCTTATTCTCTAATTTTAGCAAAGTATAAGCATATATTTAATGACGATTCTACTTATGAAGTAGAATATAAATTTGAGTTTAAAAGCAACCCATTAGATGCTACTAATACTACAGGGATGATAAAAATAATTGAAGACATACTGTTTAAAGACGATAGCTATAAGGTTATTATATCTGTCAAAGCATCTTCCAAAAAAAGTGAGGTCAAAGAGGATAAATTAACCATCATCGTGAAAATCAATAATTAATCACCCATCAATAATAATTATCATTATGTACAAAACAGAAGGAAGAGTAACAGAAATTTTTGATACGCAGAGCGGTGTCGGTAAAAATGGAAAAGAATGGTTTAAGAGGCAGGTCGTGATAGAGACTGAGACTAGGTACCCAACACTGATTGCATTCACAGCTTGGGGCGATCTGTGCGATCAGGCATACTTCAAAATAGGGGCCAAAATAGAAGTAAGCTTTGATGTGTCATCAAGGGAATATCAGGGGAAGTATTACAGTGATATTAAAGCGATAGGCTTTAAGCCATTAGAGTCAGGTCGCAATCCTGCTGATACAAGCTCAGAGGCAGATAGCTTAGAACCGCAAGTAGCTGATAGTCAAATTGATGACTTACCGTTTTAAAAAATTTTAACATAATGGTAAATATATTTACCATTATATTTGCATTACTTACCAAATTGGTATATATTTGTAAAGTCAATTAAACATTTAAACATTTAAAACTATGACTTCACAACCCATCACAAAGCCATTTCCACTCAGCATTGAGGAAAATAATGGCATACAATGTCTGCTTGAGCTTGAAGATGCTATAATTAGGCTTAAAAAGCCTAATCCTAATTATGCTATCCAATCACTGCATATACCTATAGCAGTAAAAAAAGATGTATTAAAATCGTATGTCAATCTGCTAAAATTAGAGATGGACAGCAATGGAATATACACAAGGGAACTTAAAGATAATATCACTCTATGTTTCATAGAAAGCACTCGATTTAAGGAGTGGCATTCATTTCAGTATGAGCATGAGTTTTTCGGAAAACTTGACATCTCCTACACAACACAAGAAATAGACGATAATCATGGCGACCAGTTTAGAGGCGTGTATTTAGCTGTTGATGCCATAGTATCGGCAATTATAGAGAAAAAGTATGACTCTCATGAAGTAATTCATCTACTCAATGAAGATGACATTGCAAGAATCAAATTTGAAATAAGCGTAGAACTTTAAGAAATATGAAAATACATCACAACAGAGAAATCCAAGTAATATCTTTCTTAGATGAGAGGTATTACACCACAGACCAAGAAACTTACTACCCTGCAACTTCTACAATATTAGAAGTCTATCCAAAAGGATATGCCTTTCAAAACTTCCTCAAGCAAGTAGGAATGAATGTAGATGAGATAGTGAGAAAAGCAAGTGAGCAAGGGTCTAAGATGCATGACACCTTTCACCAAATAACCAAAGGTTATGCAGTTACTTGGGTAAATGAACTAACTGGCAAGACTGACTACACCGCAGAAGAATGGCAAATGGTGGCAAAGTTTTATGAGTTTATCAGAGACTATCAACCCATCATCATAGAGCAGAAATACAAAGCAATCTCAGAGAAACTAGGCATAGGAGATACACTTGATTTAGTCTGTGAAATCTCTGGCGAGTTATGGCTAATTGATTACAAGGCTGGCTCATACCTCTATGAGACTGACTTTATGAGGCTGGCGATGTGTGTAGAGCTTTGGAATGAAATCCATAAGCAAAAAATACAGAGGGCTGGCATCCTCCATGTAAAGGCACAGACTCGAGGAGTAGATAAGAGAGGGAAAGTGATACAAGGTGAAGGCTGGCAAATTAAAGAGCCTACCGAAAGCCTTGATACTTATGCAGATGTATTCGGTCATAGCAAAGCTATATGGCAGAGGCTTAACCCGACACCTAAGCCAAAAAACAAGCAATACCCTGATAGCTTCTGCATAGAAGATCTAAACAAACAGGCAGATGTACATGATGCACTTAATAACAATGATTTATTTTAACTACACACATGAGAATTAAAAGAGAAAACCAACGCACAGGAATCGGACTTGTAGGCAAAATCAAAGTAGGAGAAAAGCACAAAGAAAAAGGCTATCCTACTAGCCTTGACTACTTCCGAGTAGATAGTGATAATAAAGAATATGAGAGGCTTTTCAAAGAAGCCTATGGCGAAAAGCCAACCTCTATTCAAATTATCTTCCTATCAGATGATATTAACCACGTATGCAGTGAGTTTCTTGAACTGAGAGATAACTCAGGGAAAGTATATGCCAGAGGTGATGCTAAAAACTTTGAGGTAGTAGTAGGTGAGGCTTATCAGAAATTCACTGAAGAGCAACTGATTAAAAAATCAGGCTCAGTAGAACAAGCCATGGAGAACATGGCTAAGAAGTGTAACTCCTCTACTGGATGGAGAACTCGCTTAGTGCTTCGGTTTTTGATTCCTAAAATCAAGGGATTGATTGGTGAGTGGCAGTTTAGCACGCACGCAGATGCAAGTTCTATACCTCAAATAGTGAGCGTGTTTGATAGCATACTCCAACTTGCAGGAACTGTGAGAATGATACCTTTTGACCTTAATGTCAAGAAGGTGAAATCTGATAAGGCTGGAAGTAAAAGAAACTATACGGTAGTACAGCTCATCCCGAATATCAGCACAGAGAATGCACTCTTACTCAAAGACTATGTAGAGCAGGGGATGATTAGCCTAAGAACAGGCTTGCTTACAGATGAAAAACTCAAAACACTAGCATTGCCTGAATCTAGCCTTCAATTAGAAGAAGCAGAGGAAGTTGAAGCAGAAGAGGTGACTAATGATAATATTGAACCCTTATAAACCCTTAAAATTATGTATTACATCGTAAAATCAGAATCAGAATGAGAGAGCTAAGTATCAAAGAGATAGAGTCTGCATCCATTTCAGACTTATTCAATCTTGCACATCAATATGTGAAGGCAGGAAATACAAACCTTGCAAAAATTGTAAACAGACTCATCATTGACAGGCAAATTGAGGATAAGCAGATAGCCAAAGAACTTGCCTCAGAGCGTGGAGATTTTAGGACATTTAGTGTCATATCACAAGACCTGAGAGAATTAGAGAGATTATGAAGAAAGAGAAACTAATGCTTGTGCAGGCATACATCGCAGAACGAAAAGAGCACAGGCAGATGCAAAAGCTAGTAGATGATGTGAATACCATCATCAGTAAAAGCAAAATGACAGTAGAAAAATGGGCATACATTCATGACATCAAGATTTCTACTCTCACAAATTGGAGGCAGGAGAGGCACATTGCAAGTAAAAGAATTATCAGGGACTTGCTCTCCAAGTTCCCTGAACTTGAATATGATTTTGAAATAAGAGAAAGAGCAAAAGTAAAAAACAGATGACACTACTACAAAAAATCCTTATTGGCTTATTCAATTCAAAATCAGAAAAAAGACTCACTGATTATGAGTCTTTCAAATCACAACTAGTAGAATTTATGTACCACTTTAACCAAAATTAGATATGACTCAAGTTGTAAAATTACCATCAGAAATAACTGAACTAGCTGTTCAGGTGTCACCTCATAAACGAGATGAAGTGAGAGAGATACTCTCACAAATATTCACAGGCACTGAGCAATGGGATAAGCAAGTAGATTCTATTGAAGTGAAAGGATTGGATGATAAGATGAGCATTCAACTTGCAGAAACAGCACGCAAAAATGCCAAGCAAGCAAGACTCTCTGCCGAGAAAATCTTTGATGCAAAACGCAGGGAAGTCCAAAATATGAAAGTAGAGTTTGACCTTGAAGACAAACTGTGGCTAAAAGCCAAACAAATAATGCAAATTAAATTCAAAGCCATTGAAGATAAAGCAGAGTGGAAAGCCAATTATGTGAATCGACATCAGGCACAGCAAAGAGAACTTAGGACTCAAAAGCGAATCAACGCTGTTGCAAAGTTTGCCGAAATCAATCGCATAGAGTTTGAAAATATGACAGACGAAAGCTTCAGTAAATTTATGATTGGGCTAGAAAAAGCCTATCAGTCAAAACTGGAAGCAGAACGCAAAGCCATAGAAAAACTGGAAGCAGAAGCCAAAGCAGAAGCAACGGCTAGAGAGCAACAAAGATTAGAAAATGAAAGGCTAAGAGCCGAAGCAAAGGCTAGAGAAAAAGAACTCGCTGAGGAAAGAGCCAAACTCAGGACTGAGCAAGAAGCTAAAGTCAAACTACAATCAGAGTTGCAAGCCAAGAAAGATGCTGAACGCAAAGCACAAGAGGAGGCTCGGCAAAAAGAGCTCAACGCCAAGCAAGAATCTGATAGACTTGCCAAGGCTCCCATCAAGCAGCAGTTATCAAGCTGGGTAGATGGATTTTC
>Ga0222708_1000367_pt1 | contig 11927 bp, 6 predicted proteins | sample AntAcemetage1576_FD_179806 | JGI IMG/M metagenome (GOLD analysis project Ga0222708, IMG submission 179806) | Saline water microbial communities from Ace Lake, Antarctica - #1576 | ecosystem: Environmental > Aquatic > Non-marine Saline and Alkaline > Saline | place: Antarctica: Ace Lake... | reverse complement strand
TTCACTTTCGACTTCACTTTCGACTTCAGAAGCTTCATTAATAAAGTCATCACAAAAAGCTGAATTGCTTTCAATCATGTCATTATCAAGAATTATTTCTTCATCCCAGTTATTCGAAAATGTTTCATCTCCACAAGGAACAAAATCGTCGTCACCATTGCCACCAGTAATAACAAAGTTGTCGTTAATCTCAGAAGTCTTGACTTCAGAAGTTTCTACAGCTTCAACTTCAGCAGCTTTAGCAGCTTCAGCTTTAGCAGCTTTGGCAGCTTCATCAACTTCAGGAGTTTCTACAGCTTTGGTAGCTTCAGCAACTTTTGCAGTTTCAGTAACTTCTGGAGCCTCAGCAGTTTTAACTTCGAAAGCTTTCGAAATTTTAACTTTGGGAGTTTGATTTTCAACAGGTTTAGAAGGATTTAAACCAAAAAATGGTTTAGCTTCGATTACAACAGGTGGTACGTCTTCGCTCTTGGTAATTGAAACAACAGATCCTGCGTCTTTAAGCCATTCCATGTTATTGGAATCGTCAAATTTGACGATACTCATCCCTACCACGTTCTCAAATTGCTCAAAAACGCATTTCTTCAACTCATCTTTCTGAGAAAACGGACGGTAATACGCCATCCAAGAATGTAAGTACGTATTTAAACGGCTTGTTTCGTCGTTTATTCCGGCTTCTTTGTTGTAACATGAGATCAAAGTGTGAAATCCAACAAATGTCAAGATTCCAGTTTTGTCATTAATTCCCAACTTTCTCAGAGACTGTCGAAGTTCATTTACAAGCTCTGTTTTACTATTAGGATCATCGATAAAATCTGGAGAAAGTTGCACACTGGCAAGGATAGTACGTTCTTTATCAGATCCATACCCATATCCTTTCTTTACTAAAAACCGAGAATCAAGTGATCCATCAACTTTAAACATTGAAGAAACTTGACGGTCTGGGCGAACCGAAAAGTTTGGACGAACAGAGTCTCCTGAAAAAAACTTTTGCGTGTCTCTTGAATTTAGTTTTTTCCCGATGTTAGAAATAGCTTTTGCACCTTCAGCTAGTTCTCCACAAGCACCAAATGTGATTGGCATTTCAATAATTGAAATACCAGTTACATCGGCATAGCTTTCTGAACTGTAAAAATGAACGGGGATTTGGTTCGCCAACATGCAATCTCCCAGCAGAATTTCTGCTGCAAGTTCTTTTGTCATGACACAAGAATGTGTCGTATTTATACCAATAGCTTCCCCAAACACTTCTTGTGTCTTTTTGACTGCATTTTCCAAAGATTCTTTGGAATAAGAACCTGTTGTAGCTGTCTTCAATTTTTCTTGCTGTGCAGCAATACGTGCTGCAATCTTTTCATCAAAATTCATGGGTTTACCTAGGTTTGTTTTAGGAGTTGTTTCAGACTTAACAACAGGAGTTGTTTCAGCTTTAACAATAAGTGTTTCAGACTTAACAACAGGAGTTGTTTCAGCTTTAACAATAAGTGTTTCAGACGTAACAACAGGAGTTGTTTCAGCTTTAACAATAAGTGTTTCAGACTTAACAACAGGAGTTGTTTCTACTTCAACAGAAAGTGTTTCAGACTTAACAACAGGAGTTGTTTTACCAAATACTGAAGTTGAACTTTTTGTTGAAAAGTCAAACGCTTTAATAGACGTTGGAGTTTCTTCATCAACAGAAAGTGTTTCTATTTCTGGTCCTTGCATTACTTGTTCTGGTATTTCTTCATCAACAGAAAGTGTTTCAGACTTAACAACAGGAGTTGTTTTACCAAATACTGAAGTTGAACTTTTTGTTGAAAAGTCAAACGCCTTAATAGACGTTGGAGTTTCTTCATCAATAGAAAGTGTTTCTATTTCTGGTCCTTGCATTACTTGTTCTGGCATTTCTTCATCATGCATTTCTACTTCGCTCGACTTTACAGATTTAACGACAACATTTTTCAACGTTGGTTTTACTACTGGTGCAAAATATTTTGCAACCGTTTTCAACGTGGGTTTGTTCACTATCACCGAATTTCCAGGAATTATCTTCATTATTTCCTCAAAAGAAACCTCTGAAGACTGACCCATTCCGGATGGAATTATTAATCGGTATGCGTCCGATATGTATTCCAAATGTGAACGTAAAATCTCCAGGTCAAGAACGCCGCCGTTCTTGGCTACTATCACACAGAACTTAATTTTCGCGTCAAGTATTGAGTCAATCATAAAAAAGCCTTGAGCATCGACTTGAATGTCGTCTTTATAAGTCGATATTGACTCTTCGATCATGAAACGCGAAAACAGGCTGTTTAGCCTTGTATCTTCGGTGTCTACTACCATGCAGATAGCTTTATTGCTATCAGGTCTTGTTCGGAAAAATTCATTATTAACAATCTTCATTTTTTTCTCTATTTTTGTGAATGGTGTGTGTGCTGTAAGAAAGCTTGTTTTTGAGTTTTCTTTTGGAACGTTCATGCTTTTTATGCTTTTTACAAGAGGTTTAGAAACTTTTTGGATCTTAGTAACATTAGGAACATTATGAACGTCATGAACGTCATGAACGTCATGAACGTCATAATAGTTTCCAAGCTTCATATCGATTGGTTCAACAATTCGATAATTGTTAAACATTTTTAGAACTTCATCAACTCCTGGAAAGTTAGAGTAACTTTCGAATAATTGACAAAAGTTTGATGGAATTAGGAATTCCATATTAGTATAAGAAGCTAAAGCTTCTTTTACTTTTTCCAAAGTAAAAGTTCTTTTATTCTCCTCATCTTCATCTCCGTCAGAATTAAATTCTGATACATTTATAAGGATCAGAAGATCCTTATCTTTTGTGATGGCAGTGCGAATTATTGAATAGTCTTCAATAATTTCACCATCAATTCCACCAATTGAAAATGTTTTAAAACACTCTCGATCACAGATTTCTCCGTGTTCAAATAAGTTATCTAAAACCTCACGAGATAGCTTGTTGAGCAGAACTTTTGGAAAAGAAAAGCTGTTGTCTACTAAAACAACAATTGCCTTAGTATCACTGTTACTGTTTGTAATGATCATATGTTGTGTGTGTGTGTGTGTGTGTGTGTGTGTGTGTGTGTAGTGTACTACTAATCACATAACAAACTCAGAAACAAATTCTGATTCTGAGTTTGCTTTTGTTTTAAGAACAGAAAGAAATCTTTCTTTGATTTCTTCTTTCTTCTTTGCTTCTAGAAGAACCCACCCTTCTTGTTGTTCTATGAGAACAACAAAAACTCCGTCTATACCTAACTCCTTTAACTCTGCTTTGAGTGTTAGCAGCTTAGACTGCTTGTTTTCTAAGCTCTCCCAATCTGTTGTAACATCGATGCCATAAACCCACCCTTTCGAGTTGATGACGAAATCTAAACCCAAGATAAAATCAGCGGCTTGCTGATTTGTCACTACATCGTTGTACTTGTGAGCTGTTTTCCATCGTTGTCTTAAGAGAGCTGAAGTCTTTGCGACTTCTTTGATTTGCTCTTTAGATATTGTTATCTCCTTAATTTTTTTCAAATCTTTTAAGAGTTGAGAGAACACAATCTCGGAGGAGTATGTAGGCATGATTTTCCTTTTTTTGTTTTTGTTTTCATGAAAATGTACACACTAACATAAAGTTAATGTGTACAGGTTTTGTATTTAGAACTTTTAGACTCACATTAAAATGAATCTATTGTCCTAAAAATGAGTGAATGTTAGACTGTGAACACTCATCGCGGTAATTATCACAGGCTATTGGTAGGGGGGTATAGCAACTACCTACTATATAGACCAATTTTACCGCGAGTCATTTTTTTAAACAACAGAAATAAAATAGTTACTAAAAATCTTGTTTTTAATAACTATTTGATTAATTGCATCCCAGATAAGATAACCAAATGAAACTTGGAAAGCAATAGCTTCAGCATTATTAACTATTCCAGGAAGTGGTGGAGTATATAAACTAACAATATTAATTGCTTTTTGAACAGCATTATCTTCTCTAATAATACAAGCTGCAGAAGTAATTGTCCAAAACCAATATTCAGTTAAACAAGTTGATTTAATTAAATCAACTTCAGTGTTAAATATTATTTCTTCAATAGACAATAAAGAATTTAAATCAGACTTGTCTAATAAAGTTGCTAAAACAATATTGCAATATAAACTAGGATTAGAAACATTTTTTAGACTTTTTGAATTAAGACATATCTTTTTTTGTTGTTGTGCCAGCTTTCTTAAAGGTTTTGCGTACTTTGGGTTTATCATAATAATATAAGTAAGTAAGCATTAATTAAATGAAATTGTAGGAGTTAAAATTTTTGTAGTAGTACTTAGTTGAGAACCTAAAGTTCTAACATTGTAAGAATCACTTAAAGAATTTAAACCAGGTGGTTTAATTTTGTCAGCATTTGTAACATTTGTTGGATGCATTAATAATTCAGGTTCTTCAACATAATTAGCAAATGTAATATCACCATCCCATAATCTTCCACTAAGAGAAACAGTAGTATTAGAAATTGCTGATTCTGTAGCTAGAGAAGCACCAATTTTAGAATAAATTGAAGAAGGTTTGTTAAATCTCAACCAATTATGCGGAGCTAATTGTTTTACAACAGTAACATTAATACCTGTTGTATCTAATTGATTAACAACGTTAACAACAGAAATATTATTAGAAGAATTTCCTAACGACATACCCCATGCATAATTAGGAATAGAAAAATAGGCAGTAGTTTTATTACTAGGACATAAAACATTAATTAATTCAACATTACCAGGAACTGTTGATACTTTAAAACGATATTGTCCACTTGGTTCATAAACTAATGGATTTGCTGTAAATACATTTAAAACTGGTTCCCAAGTAATAATTAAAGAATTAACATCTAAATAATAAACATCAAGCCAAAAGTGTGAATCAACTTTATTCCAGCCCATAAAATCATTTCTTAAATCTTCGTTATCAAACAATAGTTGACTAGAATATTCAGATTGAATCATTTTGTGTTGAACAACAAAATGTTTAGGGCTATCATTTCCTTGATAAAGAGGAGGAGGTGAAGAAATGTAATCAATATAACGAGTAGGAAAAGAATGAGTAAAGAAAGACCTTGCTAACAAAGTATTATTAAGATCTCTTGTTTCATTTGCCATCTCCCAATTCCACCCTAAAATATGAAGAGGTGCTTCAAGTGTATTAATAATGTAAGGAAATTGATTTGTCATACAAAAGTATTATTAGAGAATGTTATTGGTTTACCACGACTTATTTTACTTTTATTACTAGCAGCAGATTTACCATTAATAAAAGTTTTAGTACTGCCTGTTAAAATTTTATTTGGACAAGGACAACAACAACCACAACAATTAGATGTTTTATCATCTTTTCTTGCAGCAGGTTTATTATTAATAAAAGTATTAGGAGAACCTTGAATTATTTTTCCATCAGGACATTTTGGACAACTTGAACATCCATCAGTACATTTAATAAAATCACCGAATCGCAATGCTGGATTCATTTGAATTCTCCATATGTTGTACGTATTCGTCAGTACAACCTAAAAACATTAAATCATGTTCAGTATGAATCACAGAAGTTTTAATTAATAATTTGTCTTGAAGAAAAGTTATAGTTGTGCCATTAATATTAATTGATGGCTCTTTAGCAGTCAATAATTCCCAAATTAGAAGAAGTCGCATATGAATAAGTCTACTTATTTTATAAAGAAAAAAGAATTAAAAAAAAAATTAAATATAACAACTGATGATGAATTATTAATGTATTTAATTCAGTTAGCAGATTTAGAACCAGTTGCACTTGGCTTGTTATTTTCAAGCCATATTCAACCAGAGTTTAAAAATCTTTTAGGATTAAAATTACTCCATAATTTATTATCGCATTATTTATATCCACAAAAATATTAAAGACCACTTCTTAGTTGTGATTGTTCACTACTTGAACTTTCAAATTCTGTAGCAATTGGATTACTATTTTGATCCATAACAATTAGTCCGGTTTCATAATCCCATTGATATTCTGAAGGATAAGCAGTAGTTTCAAAATCCATACTTAAAGATTCATCAGTATCAACAACTTCATAATCTGGATCTAGAAGATTTAGTTGAATTTGTTCAGCCATATTCCAAACTTGTGCAACAAAATCTCCAATTAAACGAGTAACAGTGTCTGGTGTTTCTGAACCACCTGGCATTGTTTTTGTTTTTGAAAATCCTCTTGCTACTGATTGAGCTAAAACTGTACTAATTAGTTCTGTTCCAATAGTAGCTAAAGCACTACCAGTTTGACGTATTTTATCTTTAGGACCAAGTAATCTTTGAATACCAGCATGAGTTAATTCGTTAACAGCTTTGAAAGTAGTTTCTTGAGATATAGCTTGAATAGTACCTTTAACAAAACCTTCATTTTCAATTGACTGTCTAATTCTTTGTCGTTGCCAACTAACAGCAGCAGTTTTATTATTATCTACTAAATCGGAAATAACACTTCCACTACTAGCAGCATTTTGTGCAATAGCTTGTAATGTATCTACTGCAAAAACGCCCATTCGTTCATTAACTTTAGTTCCATTAGAAGCAAAAGCCATTAATAGCGGACTTGCTAAAATACCTATTGTTTCTAAACCACCTTTACCATAAATACGTTTGTGGAAATTAGTCTGGTTTATGTCTTCAACACGGGTACTTCTTTTAAACTTCATAGTAGGGTCAGTACTTTCTTGACCTCTATTGATAGCTTCACGTATTTCGTCAGGTTGAATTAAACGATGAATATGATTTTCTATAGCAGTTTGTACACTAACATCAGGAGTAGGAGCTGTCATTGTTTCTACTCTGTCAACGTTTATATTACCATTACTATAAACATGTTTAGTTATGTTAGCCATATATTCTCGATGAGCCGTATATTCTGCTGGAGTTCCAGTTTCTATAGAAGACATATCTAACCAAGAAGTCATTTTATTTAATGCAGCAGTAGTTCCTCTAACTTGTTTAAAAGTTTCATTATTTCCAACTATTGCTCCCATTAGTTCTTTTGATTCTGAAGGATTTAAAGAGTTGCCAATAAAAGGACTAAAACCAGCCATATACAAAGCAGCTTCTCTAGTTTTTCCTGCTTCAAATGAATTTGGGTCCATACCTAAATCATTTAATGTACTATCAACAAAATCAAATTTTTGTTGAGCTGCATAAGCTGCTTCAGAAGCATCAACGTGTTGACCTCTTCTTAATCTTCTAATGTAAGAGTTATGAGTTAAAGCATTTCCTTGCGACATTCTTTCAGAAATAGAAGTATTAACGTTATCTGATAAACCAAAACGAACAGGAGTTAATCCAATTGTTCTATCTCTTAGATCTTGTAAATGTTCTGGAGTTAAAACATTATTACGTTTATTTTGTTCTTGAATGTTAGAAAGAATTAAACCTTCAATTAAACGTTTATCAGTATCTGCTGAAGGTTGCATACCTTCAAATTCTTTAATTAAGGAATAGCGTTGTTGTTGGTGTTCATTAAAAGATTCAATATTTCCATCTTGTTCAGCCCATTTAGTATAATCTCTAACATGTTCTAACATGTTTTCAGCAACAGGCGGGGAGATAGTATCAGCTAAATAGCTTGCTTGTGTTCTTTCTATTAAAGAATGCATATACTTACTAGAAAAATCGTCAGGAGAAGTAACTTTTCCAGAATTTAATAATTCATTGTAATGTTCTCTGAGATTCCTAGAATCAATAAATTGATGAGCATCTTCTGTAGTTGTATAAGCAGCAAAATCTAATAAAGCACCAAAGCCAGTAATACTAGTATCTGCTGGACTGTCACCTAACATAGATTTAGCTATTGAGTCACCACTTCTAAAAAATGGATTTCTTTCAATATTTTGTTTAATAACTGGACCAAGCTTTGTTGAAAGAGTTTGAGTTAACATTTTTACTCTTTCTTTATCAGCTTGTGCTGGTGATAAATTTTCTGGTAATGCATCCATTGCTTCACCAACATTCATAAAACCAAATTCAGTTTGTTGTTTTTCTCCTAATATAGATTGTAAAGAACCACCTTCTTTAGCTTTTAATGCATCTCTAATTAATTGTTGTGTTGCTCCAAGAAAGCCAGTAACTCCAGCAAATCTATCTTTGACGGAAGTATGAAATTCAGGACTAGTAATTTTACTAAATAGTTCAGGTGATAAACTACCTTTTAAAGCAGTTCTGGTTTTTTCACTTGTTTCAATAGCACTAGATAAAGTTTGTTCAACAACTACTTGATCTAATAAAGGAATAAAAGCATTATATGTTTTACCAATAAAATCTGTACCACCTCTACCAATTAATCCTTGAATACCTTCAAATTCAAATGGATTTAAAACACTTCCACTTGCTTTTTTAAGACTACTACTAAGATTATCTATTGCTAAAGCTTTATTAGAAGCACCAGCAAAATATTCATTAAGAAGATTATCATAAGATTTTTGGTCTGAACCATATTCTCCTACAAATTTTAATACATCTGTTACTTGACTTGTTAGTTTATTTTCATCAACATCTTGACTAAATTGTTTGAGATGTTTAACATAATCTGGAATATGATGAGGTTCAAGAGCTTCTTTACTAAAGACAAAACCTCCTTCATTTGGGTCAAATAATTTCCCAAACAAATTAACTTTTTGTTCTGTTTTACGAATAATATCAACACCGTCTGTTATTCCATCCATAGAAAAACGTTGTGATATTAAGCCTAGTGTATTACCAACACTTAAACCTTCTCTTGAACCATAACGTCCTGTTAATTCTTTAGGAAGAGATAAGAATGTTTCTGACCAATGAGAAAGATCTGATACAGCTTTTCGTTCAACTTTTGAATATGTTTTTCTTAGTTGATTAAGATCATTACTTCTCATTTGATATTCAGTTCTTATTTCTTCAAGTCTATTATCAGAGTCAATAACTTTTTGTTGAAGTTTCTGAGTATATTTAGGGTTTAAAAAATTACCTTTTTGTTTTGAAGATTCTAATCGACGATGTAATAGCTCATCTAATTTCTTTTTCTTTTTAGTTTGGGTTAATAAATGTTTTTGAGTTCTCACTAATGAATCTGAAGCTTCGCCATACCGATTAAACAATAATTGATATGAGTCACCATCATAATCTCCTAATCCAGCCATTAATCTAGAAATAGCTGGTAATACCATACCAGTACTAAATCGTTCGTGATCTGCTCTTAATAAAGAATTAGAACCCGTTTGTGCACTTAATAAAGCATTGTATGATTCACTATCATATGTGCTGTAGTCAATATTTTCGCCAACTTGACCACTTACACCAGCGGGTGCACCACTACGTCTTACTCCACCACCTATAGACATGTCAACCATTTTTTTCAACTGTTGTTGACCTTCAGCAGTTAATCTTTTTCTAGCAATTTCATCTGGTGATAATTTAGTTAATTGACCATATACAGAATTTTCAAGAAAGTTTTGCAAATCTTTAGAAGATGCACCTGTTTGATACATACCTTCTTGAAATGACTTAAGAACATTAGCTTGTTCTTTACCGTCATATCCTTGAACATCTGTAACCCATTTTGCTAGTTGGCTAACGTGTTGTTGTTGTCTATTTGGGTCATCATATATAGCTAAAGATATTTGATTATGTAATAATTCAGTTAATTTTGAACCGTCTACTAAACTATTAAATCTTGAACCAATAGCTGCTTGATCAGGATCTAAAGCGAAGGAAGATACTGCAATACCTACTGCCCCTTTAAACCCTTCGTGATCTCCAAAAGCTTTCCTAACTAAATCTGTTTCTAATAATTTTAATGGTGCTAAACCAGATTTTTCTAAAGTACTTCTAAAGTTCATTAAACGCTCTGCTTCTGCTGCTGATACGTTTAATCCTCCACTACTATTTGGTATACGTGCTAAAAGAGAAGTATTTTCAATTAATGATTGAACTAAATCAACTTGTGAAGTTAATATATCATCTTTATAATTTCCAAAAACTAAAGCCGAATTTGCTAATACATCACTACCAAGAAGAACACCACTTATTGGATTGGCTGTTCTTGGGTCAACAAAATTAACATCAAAAGAACCATCATCTTGTGATTTTAAATGAAATTGAGGAAGAAGTATGTTTTTACTTTCTCTTACATTATTTAAATAGTCTGAACCTTGTTCTCTATAATAAGCATCAGCAGAAGAAATGTTACGAAGATATTGTTCATTAAAATCAGTTCCTATTGCTTTATCTACTAGTGAAACTGAAGTAGCATTAATAGAACTTAACTTTTGTCGAACACTTCCTATAACATCATCGTAATTAATGTTAAGTCGTCCGTCAGTTTCTAATATGTCTTGTAAATTATGTTCTTTACTTAATCTACTTAAAGGAGAATCTGTTGTTGCAGCCCAATCAAAGAATGACGTATGTTCTTCAAAAGCATCACGTTGCCTTTCTTTGTACTGTCTATAACGTGGGGTTAATTCTTCTATACCAGAACTAATAGCTGATATTGTATCTTCTTTAAAATAATTAACTCCAAATTTAGTTAAAGCTTCAGTTCTTTTTTCTATTGAAACATCTGCCATGTTTGTAGAATATCTAGAAATTTGTTCTAAAGTTCCTAATGCTCTACCACCTCTACCTGTTTCAGCAAGATGTTTTAAACCATCATGATATGTTGTTTTTGCAACATCGTTATTTGCAATTAGAAAACGACGTAAATGCAAGTCTGCAATAGATAGTAAACCAGGTTTATTTCCTACTAAAGCCAAAGAAGGCTTTAATAAGTTCTTTGCATTTACGGCGGTAACTCTTGATTGAGATGCAATAGCAGATAATACTTGAAAAGATGTTTGTATAGTAATATCTTTACCAATTACAGGCTCAAATTGTTTTAAATATTTATTAGAAATTCCTGTTAAATATTGGAATTCCATTTTTACTTCGTCACTCATTCCTGCAGGAACTAATGATCGGCTGACAGTAATGTCTTGAATTGTTTCCATAGTGAATCCACTACCAACAATACTTTGTAATAAATTTAAACGTGACTTAATAACAGGTTCACTTTTTCCTTGTAAAGAAAGTCCTGCGGTAGTTGCAACTAAATCTACAAAAGTTCTATGGGCAGGGTCAGACATATATTTAGCGTAATTATCAAAATTACGTTCAAGCATTGCACCTGACAGACTACCTGCTCTAGTGTTAAATATTTGTCTATTATAAAACATCATATGAGCTAGAAGACCAGCACCTTTATTTAAAGCTGAACCTTCATCTATTAAGCCAGTATTAGAATCTGCAATGGATGAAAATAATCTTTTTGATTGTTGCTCTAGTATTTTTTCTGATGCTTTATCACCGCCTAAAGCTTTTAAAACTATTTCTTTAGTTTCTTCAACTGAACTATTAATAATAGCTTTATTACTGTTAGATAAGAAAGCAACACCTTTGCGTAAATGTTCGTTAGCACTTCCCCAGTCAAATCCACCAGTCATTAAATTTATTGATTCAGCACTTTGACTAAGATTATTTTTTTCTAAATGTTGATGTAATGCAGCTCTTATTTTACTATCTTTAAGAAATAATAAAGCTGTAGAACGAGCTACTTCAGAACCTGATGCTTTACTTAAAGCAGCTCTACTATCTTTTTGTGATAAAAGATATAAACCTGATTCATAGTTATAACCTTTATTCAAAGAAAAAGAACGCATTTGATAGATAGCATTATTTTTAATTGACGATGGTAAATATTCTGTATAGCTTTTTGTTTGATTATCAATAACTGTCACAGATTCATTTAACATTTTTTGTGTTTTATTAAACAATTCTTGTTCAACATAAAACACTGGACCTTTTGCTAAACCAGAACCTGCTACTCTAGAACTAGACGTGTCGTCATAAACAGTCAT
>Ga0222708_1000363_pt1 | contig 12032 bp, 8 predicted proteins | sample AntAcemetage1576_FD_179806 | JGI IMG/M metagenome (GOLD analysis project Ga0222708, IMG submission 179806) | Saline water microbial communities from Ace Lake, Antarctica - #1576 | ecosystem: Environmental > Aquatic > Non-marine Saline and Alkaline > Saline | place: Antarctica: Ace Lake... | reverse complement strand
CGCCTGCGGCGCGAGCACACGGTGGCTGACGCTGTCGCGGCGCTCGAGCTGCACGGTGGTGCCCTGCCGGTGGTCTCTGCCGAGCCGCCCGTTGTTCTCGGTGAAGTGATCGGCTCGGTCGACACCCGCACCCTGCTGAGGGCTCTCGCCACCGGCGCGGTAACGCCGGCCGACCCGGTAACCGCGGCAATGAGTCAGGGCCTGCCCTTTGTCGGGGCACACGAGAGCCTTGCGTCGGCGGGGCAACGCTTGGGCGATCGAGGACCCGGCGGGCAGCATCCGGAAACCCTGCTCGTGCTCGATGGCGGAAACCCCGTTGGCCTGCTCAATCGCACTGATCTGATCACCGCACTAGCCGGAGGGCCCACCCATGACTGACCACAATGTTGCAGCGACTGAGGCCGCACACCTCTCCGTTGACGCCAGTGCCGCCGCTGATGCCACGGATCCGCACGCTGCCAAGGGTTTTGCGACGCGTGCTATTCACGCTGGTCAGGCTTTCGACCCGACCACGGGTGCGGTTACGCCGCCGGTGTATTTCACGTCAACCTTTGTGCAGAGGTCGATTGGCGATTTGCACGGCGGTTATGAGTACGCGCGCGGCGGTAACCCGACGCGTGATGCGCTGCAAGAGCAGCTGGCCTCGCTGGAATGTGGAGCGAAAGCCTTTAGTTTCGCGTCAGGTCTCGCCGGCGAAGACGCTCTGCTCCGCGCTGTGCTCAGCCCCGGTGATCACGTACTCATGGGTAACGACGTCTACGGCGGCACCCATCGACTGGTGCGCCGCATCTTTGGTCGCTGGCAGGTGGGCCTGACGACGATCGAGCTGAGCGACCTCGAAGCGACTCGTGCTGCGCTTGAGGCCCTGCGCCCCCGTGTGCTCTGGCTCGAAACGCCCAGCAATCCGATGATGAAAATCACTGACATCACGGCGCTCGCAGAATTAGCGCACGCGGTCGGTGCCCTCGTCGTGGTGGACAACACTTTTGCGACGCCGTATCTGCAACAGCCCCTCATGCTGGGCGCCGACGTGGTTGTGCACTCGACCACGAAGTACCTCGGCGGCCACTCTGACGTGCTGGGCGGGGCAGTCATTACCAATAATCTTGAGCTGGCCGAGCAGGTGCAATTTCACCAGTTTGCGGCGGGTGCAGTTTCAGGGCCGATGGATGCCTGGCTCACCACCCGCGGCATCAAAACTCTCGCCGTGCGCATGGATCGCCACACGTCAAACGCCCACGCCATCGCTGAAGCCATCAACGGACACGCCGCTGTATCCCGGGTGTATTACCCGGGATTGCCTGAACACCCCGGCCATGAGCTGGCGGCGCGTCAAATGCGAGGCTTCGGCGGGATGCTCTCGCTCGAGCTTGCCGGGGGAGCCGCAGCTGCTCGCGCCTTTGCCGAAGGCCTGCACGTCTTCAGTCTTGCTGAGTCGCTGGGTGGCGTCGAGTCGCTCGTCAATTACCCCAGCGAGATGACGCATGCCTCGGTGCGGGGCACTGACCTTGAGGTGAGTGACGCGATTATTCGACTGTCGGTGGGTATCGAAGACGCTACTGACCTACTCGCCGACGTGCAGCAGTCTCTCGCCGCGCTGTAGGGTGCTGTTCGAGCGCCGAATGTGACCGTACACATTCGTGATCCGAACGGACGATGATGACGACGGAGACTGATCGCGCGGCTGAGCCGGAGCGCTCACGCGCGCCGAACATTCGCGATGTTGCTCGCGTCGCTGGGGTGTCGTACCAGACGGTCTCGCGTGTGCTGAATGACAGCACACACATCAGGCCGGAGACTCGCGATCGAGTACGTACGGCCATTGACGAGCTGGGGTATCGGCCCAACCAAGCGGCGCGCGCCTTGGTAACAAGCCGCTCACGAACCATTGGGGTAGTTGCGGCTCAAACGGTGCATTACGGCCCACAAATGAGCATTCAAGCGATCGAGACGGCTGCGCGCGAGGCTGGCTACCGGCTGTCGATCACGAACATCACGTCCAACGATTACGCCTCGATCAAGAGCGGGCTTGACTACCTGCTCAGCCAGTCAGTTGAAGCACTGATTGTTCTCGCCCCCCAGGTGCGGGTTTTTGAGGCAATCCACGATCTGCAGGTCGGCGTGCCCTTCGTCTCGCTGGAAGCCACCGGTTCTGACACCTCGCACTCACTGTGGGTTGACCAGGTGCTGGGTGCACGCCTGGCAACTCGCCACCTCATTGACCTCGGGCACACCGATATTGTGCACATTTCGGGGCCACAAGACTGGATCGAGGCCGAGGCGCGCATGCAGGGTTTCTTGCGCGAACTCAGCGATGCAGACCTGCAAACACGCGCGCCAGTTCTCGGTGACTGGACGGCGTCGTTCGGCTACTACGCCGGTCTTGAGCTGTTGCGCTACCGCGATTTCACGGCAGCTTTTATCGGCAACGACCAGATGGCCCTCGGGTTCATGCACGCCTGTCGAGAGTGGGGGTTGAGTGTTCCCGGCGATATCTCGATCGTCGGCTTTGACGACATTCCGGAGTCGGCACACTTTGCTCCGCCCCTGACGACCGTGCGGCAAAACTTTACCGAGATCGGCCGCCGAGCAGTGGCTCTTCTGCTCGGTGAGCTGCGCGGTGACGCGAACCTGAGCCACGACCCCGTGCAACCTGAGCTCATTGTTCGCCGTTCGACCGCCCCTCTTAGCTGAGCGGCGCACACAAAAACCCCGCCAGGAGGCCGCGACCGTGGTCGTGATTGCGGTTGTGATTGCGGTTCTCATCGAGGTCGTTATTGACTTGTGACCGCTGCAGCCCGGTAACAACTTGACACCAGCACCTCGATGGCCTGTAGTGTTCACAGGCCTGATGTGAACGGTCACATTTCTGTTCCAATCGGCACCCGCATCCCGCATCCCATATGCCGCGTCCCGCGTCCCCCCTCGTTCCACCCGCACCCTGACGATGAGGTCACCAGTGAGCAGTCTCGCCCCCCAAGCCGACGAGGCGACCGCGTGACCGCGCTCAGCCCCGAGGTGCAGGTGGCCGTAGCCCGCGTGCGTGACGAAGTGGCAGCCCTCCACGGCGAGCTCGTGCGCTACGGACTCGTCGTATGGACCGGAGGCAACGTCTCGGGTCGAGTGCCGGGCGCAGACCTCTTCGTCATCAAGCCCAGCGGCGTCGACTACGACGACCTCGATGCCTCGAGCATGATTCTGTGCACCCTTGACGGCGAGGTTGTTCCCGACACTCCGGGCAGCGAACGCGGCCCCTCAAGCGATACTGCGGCGCACGCCTACGTATACCGCCACATGCCACAGGTGGGCGGGGTGGTGCACACACACTCCACCTATGCCACAGCATGGGCAGCGCGGGCTGAGGCCATTCCGTGTGTGATCACGGCCATGGCCGATGAGTTCGGTGGCGACATTCCGGTCGGGCCCTTTGCCATCATTGGCGATGACTCCATCGGTCGAGGCATTGTCGACACTCTCACCGGGCACCGCTCTCGGGCCGTGCTCATGCAAAACCACGGCCCATTCACGATCGGCTCTTCCGCGCGCGACGCCGTGAAGGCCGCGGTCATGGTTGAGGATGTTGCGCGCACCGTGCACATTGCACGTCAGGGCGGCGAGCTCATCCCGATTGCCGACGACGCGATCGACGCACTTTTCAGCCGCTATCAGACCGTGTACGGCCAAGTGAGCGCCGCCGAACGGGCCGGTGCCATCCGATGACTGCCAGCGTCGCTAGCAACGCCAGCCCGGCCAGCGTGATCGCTGAGGGGCACGCGGTTCTCGGCATCGAACTCGGTTCAACGCGCATCAAGGCCTGCCTGGTCGGTGCCAACCCCAACGACGTGCTGGCGACCGGTTCACACGAGTGGCAAAACCACCTGGTCGACGGCGTGTGGACCTACGCACTCGCCGACGTCTGGGCTGGCCTGCAGAGTGCCTACGCCGCTGTACTCGCCGACGCACTTCACCGCCACGGAGTCGCCCCGACCTCATTTGCCGCAATGGGCATCTCAGCCATGATGCACGGCTATGTGGCCTTCGATGCGGCGGATCAGCTGCTGGTGCCATTTCGCACCTGGCGCAACACCAGTACGGGCCCGGCCGCGGCCGAACTCACCGAGCTTTTTGGCGTGAACATTCCGCTGCGCTGGTCGATCGCTCACCTACACCAAGCGGTGCTGAACCTCGAAAGCCACGTCTCGCAGGTTCATCACATCACCACCCTTGCCGGCTACGTGCACGAGAAACTCACCGGCCAACGAGTGCTCGGCATCGGCGATGCCTCCGGCATGTTTCCGATCAATGCGGCCGGTGACGACTACGACGCAGAACTTCTTCAGCGGTATGACGACGTTGTCGCAGCGGCTGCAAACACCGCACACGGAGCCTCCACAGCCCTCGTCGGCCCGCTGCGCTCGATGCTGCCCGCGATTCTGCCCGCTGGCCGCCGGGCGGGCAGTCTCACCGCCGAGGGTGCCGCCCTGCTCGACCCCACCGGAACACTCGCCCCCGGCGCGGTGTTCTGCCCACCCGAGGGCGACGCCGCCACCGGCATGGTCGCCACCAACGCTGTCGCACCCGGCACCGGCAACGTGAGCGCAGGAACCAGCATTTTTGCCATGGTCGTGCTTGAGAATCCGCTGCAGCGAGTGCACCCTGAACTCGACGTCGTGGCGACACCGGCGGGGCATCCGGTTGCCATGGTGCACTGCAACAACGGCACGAGCGAGCTCGCCGAATGGGTCGGCGTTTTTCGCCGATTCGCCGAACTCACCGGGTCACCTGTCGACGCCGACGACGCGTACCACTTGCTGCTCACCGAAGCTCTCGACGGCGCCGTCGACTCTGGCGGCGTGTTGGCCTACAACCAGCTGGCGGGTGAGCCCATCGCGCACCTCACCGAGGGACGCCCGCTTATCGTGCGCACCCCCGAGAGCAGCCTCACCCTGGCCACAACGATGCGCGCGCTCATTTACGGGGTGTTTGCCACGCTGAGTCTTGGAATGCGCGCGCTGCGTGATGAAGACGTCACCATCGAACGCATGCACGCACACGGTGGACTCTTTCGCACCGCGGGAGTCGCCCAACGGTTTCTCGCCGCCGCCCTCGACGCCCCGGTCGGTGTCGCTGAGAGCGCGTCAGAGGGGGGCGCCTGGGGCATTGCTGCGTTGGCGTCATTCACGGCCGCCGGAGGCGGAAACCTGGCCGACTATCTCAACGCCGACGTGTTCGCGAGCGACAGCATGAGCGTCGTCACCCCCGATCCTCGTGACGTGGCCGGATTCGCCGCCTATCTCGTGCAGTACGAGGCCGGGCTTGCGATTCAACGCAGCGCAATCGACGCGCTACCCCAAGGAGCCCTGACGTGACCCGCAGTATCGTGCCCGACCTCTCGACCTACGAGGTGTGGTTTCTCACCGGAAGCCAAAACCTGTACGGCGACGAAACGCTGCGCCAGGTGGCCGAGCAATCGCATCAGGTTGTAGCGGGCCTGCAGGCTGCGTCGAGCATCCCCGTCTCAATCGTGTGGAAGCCAACCCTCGTCGACGGCGCGAGCATCAAGCGGGTCATGCAAGAGGCGAACGCCGCACCGAATGTTATTGGCGTGATGGCGTGGATGCACACCTTCAGCCCGGCCAAGATGTGGATCGCCGGCCTCGACGCTCTGCAGAAGCCCCTGCTGCACCTGCACACTCAGGCCAACGTTGCACTGCCCTTCGCCACGATCGACTTCGACTTCATGAACCTGAACCAGGCCGCTCACGGCGACCGCGAGTTTGGCTACATCGTTTCGCGCCTCGGCGTCGCCCGCACGACCGTCGTGGGCCACGTATCGAATCCGACCGTCACCAACCGCATCGCCGTGTGGGCCCGCGCCGCCGCTGGCTGGCATGCGACGCACGAGCTCAAGCTCGCTCGCTTCGGAGACAACATGCGCTACGTCGCCGTCACCGAGGGCGATAAGACGGAGGCGGAGTTGCGTTTTGGCGTGCAGGTCAACACCTGGGGCGTTACCGAGCTGGCCGACGCCGTGCACGCCGTGGCCAACGCCGACATCGACTCACTCGTCGCCGAATACCTCGACCTTTACGACGTTGCGGCCGAACTGCACCCCGGTGCCGATCGGCACGAATCGTTGCGCTACGGCGCGGCGATTGAGCTCGGCCTGCGCAGTTTTCTGGAAGCCGGTGACTTCTCCGCCTTCACCACCTCGTTCGAAGATCTCGCCGACCTGCGGCAACTACCCGGTCTGGCCGTGCAACGACTCATGGCCGACGGGTACGGCTTTGGTGCTGAGGGCGACTGGAAGACCGCGCTACTGGTGCGCGCCGCCGCTGTGATGGGTGCCGGGTTGCCCGGTGGTGCATCTCTGATGGAGGACTACACGTACCACTTGGAGCCCGGCAACGAGCTCATTCTGGGCGCCCACATGCTCGAGGTCAGCCCCTCGCTCACCACATCAACCCCGCGCCTTGAAGTGCATCCGCTCGGCATCGGCGGCAAAGAAGACCCCGTACGTCTCGTGTTCACCGCCGATGCAGGCCCGGCGGTCGTCGTTGCCCTCAGCGACATGCGCGATCGGTTTCGTCTCGTCGCCAATGTCGTTGAAAACATCGAGCTTCCCGAGCCGATGCCCCATTTGCCTGTCGGCCACGCGGTCTGGAAACCCGCACCCGACTTCACCACTTCCGCCTCAGCCTGGCTGACGGCGGGGGCTGCCCACCATACGGTCATGACCACTCAGGTCGGTGTCGACGTCTTTCGAGACTTCGCGCAGATGGCCGGCGTCGAGCTGCTCGTCATTGACGAGAGCACCACGCTCGAGGGGTTCGTGCGCGACATGCGTTCGAACGCCGCCTACTACCGGCTGGCGCAAGGCTTATGAGTACAGAGCTCACCAGAGCAGGGCTCGCGAGCACAACGCCAACCACCTAAACCTCCCGGGGCGTGCCCCGGGAACGGCTCTCGATTCGCAGTAGAGGCGAGAGTCGCAGCACCAATTACATCCCCCTATGAAAGGACACACACAGTGAAGAAGAACCTTCTTCTTTCGGCCGTGGCCATCGGCGCAATGACCTTCGGTCTTGCGGCGTGCTCGGCTCCGGTTGCCGATGGCGGCGACGGCGAAGGCGGCCTCATCGGCGTTGCGATGCCGACCCGCTCGTCAGAGCGTTGGATCGCCGACGGCGACGCCCTTGTGGCCGAGCTCGAAGCTGCCGGCTACACCGTCGACCTCCAGTTCGCTGAAGACGACATCCCCACCCAGGTTAGCCAGGTCGAGAACATGATCACTAAGGGTGTCGAAGCCCTGATCATCGCCGCGATCGACGGCACGACCCTCACCGAGGTTCTGCAGACCGCGGCCGACAGCGATATTCCTGTTATCGCTTACGACCGTTTGATCCGCGACTCAGAGAACGTCAGCTACTACGCAACGTTCGACAACTTCCTCGTCGGCCAGCAGCAGGCCTGGACCCTGCTCAACGGCCTCGGCCTCACCGACCTCGAGGGCACTGCCCTCGCAGACGCGCCGGCCGGACCGTTCAACATCGAGCTGTTTGCTGGCTCGCTGGATGACAACAACGCGTTCTTCTTCTTCAACGGTGCCATGGATATTCTCCAGCCGCTGATTGACGACGGAACGCTCGTTGTGGTCTCGGGTCAGACTGACATCGAGCAGGCTGCCACGTTGCGCTGGGATGGCGAAGTAGCCCAGAGCCGCATGGAAGACCTTCTGACGGCGAACTACTCTGACGGCACCAAGGTCAACGCCGTTCTGTCGCCCTACGACGGTTTGAGCCGTGGCATGATCTCGGCTCTGACTGACGCGGGCTACGTTGTCGGCGTCGACTTTCCGATCATCTCGGGTCAAGACGCCGAGGTTGACTCGGTCAAGGCGATCCTCTCGGGTGAGCAGTTCGCAACGATCTTCAAGGACACCCGCGAGCTTGCAAAGGTGGCCGCTGGTATGGCCGTCGCGCTGCTCGATGGTGGCGAGCCGGAGATCAACGACACCACCACGTACGACAACGGCAAGCTCGTCGTGCCGTCGTTCCTGCTTGGCCCGGTACCGGTCACGGCAGATAACGTGGAGTCGGCTCTGGTCGACACCGGCTACTGGACGGCTGCTGAGCTCGGTCTTTAAGCAGACCGGCATCATCACCACCAGCAGTTGAATCACGCCGGTGGTGGGGAGCCAAATGAGGCTCCCCACCACCGGCACTTTTCCTCACGACGCAAGGAAGCGGGCAGAACGTGACCCAGAACATCCTCGAGATGCGATCGATCACTAAAACTTTTCCGGGAGTCAAGGCGCTCTCCGATGTGACCCTCGAAGTGGCACGCGGGCGCATTCACGCCATCTGCGGTGAAAACGGTGCCGGCAAATCGACCCTCATGAAGGTGCTCTCTGGGGTGTACCCACACGGCAGCTATGAGGGCGACATCGTTTTCGAAGATGAGGTCGTCGAGTTTCGCGACATTCGAGCCAGCGAAGCCAAGGGCATTGTCATCATTCACCAAGAGCTTGCGCTGAGCCGCTACCTCTCGATCGCCGAAAACATTTTTCTCAACAACGAAATCAAGGGCCCCCTCGGCCTCATTGACTGGCAAAAGACCAACCTCGAGGCGAAGAAACTGCTCGCCCGGGTTGGCCTCGATGAAGACCCCACGCGTCGCATCATCGACATCGGAGTTGGCAAGCAGCAGCTGGTCGAAATCGCTAAGGCCCTGTCAAAGAAGGTCAAGTTGCTCATTCTTGATGAGCCCACTGCTGCGCTGAACGACAGCGACTCTGACCACCTGCTCAATCTGATGCAGCACCTCAAGGGCCAGGGCATCACCTCGATCATCATCAGCCACAAGCTCAACGAGATTAAAAAAGTGGCCGATTCAGTCACGATCATTCGCGATGGCAAAACTATTGAAACCATTGAGCATGCCGCTGTCACCGAAGATCGCATCATCAAAGGCATGGTCGGGCGCGACCTTGAGCATCGGTACCCCGACCACACGCCGCACATCGGCGAAGAAGTGCTGCGCGTTGAAAACTGGACGGCCCACCACCCTCAAGACCCCAACCGGGTCATGGTCGACAACGTCAACCTCAACGTGCGCGCAGGTGAAATTGTGGGCATTGCCGGGCTGATGGGGGCCGGTCGCACCGAGTTTGCGATGAGCCTGTTTGGGCAAACCTACGGAAGCCGTATCAGTGGCAAGGTTTTCAAGCGGGGTGTAGAAATCAAGACTCGGTCGGTTGACGAGGCCATTCGCCACGGCATTGCCTACGCCACTGAAGACCGCAAAATGTTTGGCCTCAACCTGATCGAAGACATCAAGCGCAACATTTCGATGGCGTCACTGCGCAAGCTTGTGACCCTCGGGCTTGTCAACGACAACGAAGAGTACAAAGTCGCCAACGAGTACCGGCAGAGCATGAACATCAAAAGCCCCACGGTGCTGACCAAGGCCGGGCAGCTGTCTGGTGGAAACCAGCAGAAGGTGGTGCTCTCGAAGTGGATCTACAGCAACCCTGACGTGCTCATTCTCGACGAACCTACGCGCGGTATTGATGTCGGAGCGAAATACGAGATTTATACGATCATCAATCGACTCGCGAGCGAGGGTAAGGCGATCATCGTCATCTCTTCCGAACTGCCCGAACTTCTGGGCATCTGCGACCGTATTTACGCCCTCTCAGAGGGTCGGATCACGGGCCAGATGCCCGTGGCCGATGCCACCCCCGAAGCCCTCCTCAAACTGATGACCCTGGAGAAGCAGCGCTAATGTCTGACACCACAACTAAGGCCCCGGCGAAAAAGCCCGGAATCACGCTGCCGCACACTCTGCAGCTCATCCTCACCGACCTCGGCAAGAACGGCATTTTTCTTGCCCTGATTGCCGTAGTGGTGCTGTTCTCGATCACCACTAATGGCATCCTGTTGAGGCCGCAGAACCTGTCGAATCTTGTCGTGCAAAACGGGTACATCTTGATCCTCGCCATCGGCATGGTGCTGGTCATCGTCGCCGGCCACATCGACCTTTCGGTGGGCTCGATCGCGGCCTTTATCGGCGCGGTGTCGGGTGTGCTCATTCGAGACCTCGGCTTTCCGTGGTGGCTTGCCATCATCGGCGCCCTGGTTATCGGGGCGGTGGTCGGCGCGTGGCAGGGGTTCTGGATCGCCTACGTGGGCATACCGGCGTTCATCGTGACGCTCGCCGGCATGCTCATTTTTCGGGGCCTGGCACTGATCACCCTGGGCAACTCGAACATCGGATCGTTTCCGGAGGAGTACCGAGCGCTCGGCAACGGCTTCATTGATCTGCCTGTGAACCTCGGGGGCGGCGAGATTGACGCCTTCACCCTGTTGATCGGCGCCTTGGCCATCGTCGGTCTGGTCGTGCAGCAGGTTCGTACTCGCGCCGGTCGCCTGAAGTACGGGCAAGCGGTTGACCCAACAGTGTGGTTCATTCTGAAAATATCGTTCGTCTCTGCGGGCATCGGCTTCTTCTCCTACGCCCTTGCCAGCTTCAAAGGCATTCCGGTCACGCTCGTCGTACTTGCTGTGCTCGTCATGATTTACGGGGTGGTGGCTAACCGCACCGTCTTCGGTCGGCACATTTACGCCGTCGGCGGCAACCGTCGCGCGGCCGAGCTGTCGGGAGTCAAGACCCAATCGGTCGACTTCTGGCTGTTCGTCAACATGGGCATCCTGGCTGCGCTCGCCGGCCTCGTGTTCACTGCCCGCCTCAACCTGGCTGGTCCGAAAGCTGGCGACGGGTTCGAGCTTGAAGCAATCTCGGCCGCGTTCATCGGTGGCGCCGCCGTGCAGGGGGGCATCGGCACCATCGGCGGTGCCATCATCGGCGGTCTCATCATTGGCGTGCTCAACAACGGTATGTCAATCATGGGTATCGGTATCGAATGGCAGCAGGCCGTGAAAGGCCTCGTGCTGCTCCTCGCCGTCGCCTTTGACGTGTACAACAAGCGCCGCAGTGGGGCCAGCGTCGCGCGCTGAGCAGTGAGAGCTGACGCGGCACGCGGCCCAAGCTCCTAAGATGGAGGGTCGGTCGGTTGGCCGGCCCCCTCTCATCCCGCGTCTGGAGTTGTCTGCGTGTCGACGGTTGTGCACCCCGGTGACTCGCTGACTCGACGGCAACGGGTTGTCTACGTTCTCGTTCTCGGGGCGCTGACAGCCCTGGGGCCGTTCACGATCGACCTGTATCTGCCGGCTTTTCCGAAAATCGAGGCAGACCTTGCGGTCTCAACGGCGGCCATTCAACTCACCCTGACCGCAACGACCCTGGGGTTCGCCTTCGGCCAGCTCTTGGTCGGCCCGTGGAGCGACCGGGTGGGTCGGCGCCTGCCCCTCATTCTCGCGACGACCGTTCACATACTCGCAAGCCTCGGTGTTGCGCTCGCGCCCGACCTAACCTGGCTTTTGGCCTTCCGTGTGCTGCAGGGATTCGGTGCGGCCGCGGGTGCCGTCGTCGCGATGGCCACGGTACGTGACCTTTTTGGCGGGTACCCGCTGGTGCGCATGCTCTCACGACTGGCCCTCGTGAATGGGCTGGCCCCCATCGCAGCACCAGTAATCGGCTCACAACTGCTCTTAGTGATGCCGTGGCGGGGTCTCTTTTTCGTGCTTGCGGGGTACGGAGTGCTGGTTGTCGTGGCCGCGAGCCTGTTTATTATCGAAACGTTGCCCCCGGCGCGACGGGTCGAACCCGGGCACGCCACCCTCGGTCAGCGCTACCGGGTGCTGTTCACCGATCGTGTCTTCGTGGGCGTCGCCATCATTGGCGGAATGTCGTTCTCGGGTCTTTTTGCATACCTTTCCGCCTCACCCTTCCTCTTTCAAGACGTGTACGGGCTTGACCCGCAGGGGTATGGGTTGCTCTTCGCTGCGAACTCCATTGGCATTGTCGCGGGGGTACAGATCAGCGCGCGGCTGGCCAAACGCATCCCGCCGCAGTGGATTCTGAGCGTCTCCACGGTCGTGCTTTTTGCGGCCGCCATCGCGATCATCGTG
>Ga0222708_1000361_pt1 | contig 12121 bp, 19 predicted proteins | sample AntAcemetage1576_FD_179806 | JGI IMG/M metagenome (GOLD analysis project Ga0222708, IMG submission 179806) | Saline water microbial communities from Ace Lake, Antarctica - #1576 | ecosystem: Environmental > Aquatic > Non-marine Saline and Alkaline > Saline | place: Antarctica: Ace Lake... | reverse complement strand
TGTCTGATAGTGGTATTTACGGTTTGAGTGAGTTTATTGCATTGAGAGACTGGCAATCAGACACAGCATCAGTCTCCAAAGGCAACATCAGCAAATTTGCTGTAGCCAAATAACACTCATTTAACACAATTATTTATTATAACCACTAGTACTTGTTTACTAGTGGTTATGTTTTCTAACACAGTTAAATTTATTAGTTATGAACCCTATTGAAAAATTAACAGAATTAGAAGCTTGCTTAGATGCTATATATTGGGCAAAAAGTAAAACTTGGAATGAAATAATAGACCAATGCCATAGAGGTGATTGGTTATTATGGTTAGCTCAAAAAGTTAAGCTTGATTTAAGAACTTTAACACTTGCTAAAGCTCGATGCGCAAAGACTGTTATTCATTTAATGAAAGATGAAAGAAGTATTAACGCTGTAAATGTAGCTGAAAGTTTTGGATTGGGTAATGCAACTAAAGAAGATTTAGATGCTGCTACTGCTGCTGCTTATACTGCTGCTTATACTGCTGCTACTGCTGCTGCTGATGCTGCTAATACTGCTACTAATACTGCTGCGGCTTATGCTTATGCTGCTGATGCTTATGCTTATGTTTATGCTTATGCTGCTGATACTGCTAGAAAATCAAACCAATTATTAACAGCTAACATTTGCAGAGAAACATTTGGAGATAAACTAAAAAATATATTAAACAACAATCACAATGAAAGTAACTGAAAGTTTAATACAATTTAAAGAAGTTTATAATAGTTTTAGTTCTCTTTAATGATTAGTTTCAACCTAAACCAAAAGATTATGTTAGCAGATTTATATGAGAAAATCTAAAACACTTTAAAGATTGTAGTGATACAACCGATAGTCAATATTATCACACCTTATGGGTGGAGATGTATGAAGCAATAGTTAGTCTGTCTAATCAACAGATACAGGATTGATTCCCTAACTATTGTGGTGGCAGCATATAACGTAGAGCTTAGTTCATGCGCCAACAGTCACACCTAAATCTATAGATAGGGTTGAATGAGTTGGATCATATGCCTTGCATGTAGTAATACATGTATATATAGTAGTATTCATAAACGTGTTGAACCTTACCTTGATAAGAGATAGGGGATATGGCGGTAATACATTGTGCAACTAGAATTGATCTTCTAGTAATATTAAAGAAACTCGTAGTATATTATATTAAGGTGAAATGACATTTGAGTTGTTCATGCGAGTATAAATAAGAGAACATCTGAAATGTTATATTATCTTTAATCAACTTAAATTCAAACACATGACAAAACAGCAAGTAGTACATCTTACTACACGTAAAGTAGTATGTGAAGGAACACCCGATGAATGTGTGGACTTTGTTATTGAGCAAGGTCAACTTCATTATAAATATGAGATAAGACCTCATGTTGACTCTCTAGCTACACTAGGAGAGATATTAGACCATACCCTTGAGGTGATGGAATCAATTAAAACCAATTTTCACAATCAACCAACATAACATTATGATAGACCCAATAAAAAACATTCGACATGAGTTAGTCTCTCCAGATAGAGTTAACCGAGCAGTACAGTTATTAGAATCAGGCATTAATCATGCTGAGTTTAATAAGAAGGTTAGACACCTTAAGAAAGAATCATTTATTCCACTTGTAAGAAAAGACGCATGAATCAAACACTTTGGTTTTTCGTCTTGTTCTTTATTGTAGATTTCACACTTACTGTCATTGCAGCAGAAAGTATGAACTATGGTATATGGTTCTTAATAGTAATGGTACTAATTCCAGTACTATCTTTATTTATAGTTGTAGCGTTAATATTAATTACTCACTACATGTTCAAAAGATAGTGTTGGTTTAGTTGAAGTAGATAGAATCACCTGTAATGGGTGGTTCTTATCTTTAATGAATTTAGTTGAGTTGATGGTAGGAAAAGAAATACTATCATCATCGTTAAGTTTAGCGACTGTACAGGTTAATATTTATGTTAAACTTATAGAAAAAGCAAGTTTTGTAACGAAGAGAAGATACAAAAAACTTAACGGTACTATTGGAGTAAATAAAAAGAATAAGTCTTTTTATAAATAGGTAGTTCGAGCCTACCACTCAGCACAAAACAATGATAATATGTTTCAATACATTTGATATTTCAATATGTATTACGGTATTTTGTAAAATCTAAGATGAATTGACTATGACAGGCATCTTGATTTTTAAAACATCGTAAATCTATTAAAAGTATTCTCTATGAGAATACTTTTTTCAATTAAAGTCAATCACTAAACACACAACAATGAAACAATTTAATCCTAATCATGCCCTTCTTAAAGCTGGATCAGTATTATTCTTTTTAACACTAATCTACATAGTTATAGACTATCTTAGTCTACTATCAGTTACTACTATGGAAATAGTAGGTAACGTAATAGTAGGTATGGTGATAGGTTTCTTTGTAGGATTACTCTTCTTATTAATATCTAACAAATGATTACTCACATAATAACAGTACTGCTTCTTACAGGAGTAGCTGTAGTTCCTGAACTAATACTTGATATACGTCTATATAAAAGAAACGTAAAACAAGATAAGGTAGGCCAGATGTTTTGGAGAATAGTATGTACATTAGGTTTACTTAGTAATGTCATACTTATTCCTATTATGTCTGATCCTGAACATCAATGGATAATCTACATTATCTATCTAATAGCTTTGTTTTTAACAACTGCTGGTACTTATGGTTTGATATTAGATATAGGTATGAACATTGCGATGAAAGTCAAAGATATATTCTTTCATAAAGGTACTACTAGTAAGATAGATAAGTCAAAGTTTAAAACTAAGCTTGGCATCTTCTTTAATTTAATGTGGATTGTGATAGGTGTGACAACACTCCTTTTACTTTAAATAAAATCATATGACTGATATTGAGTTTAAGCAAGGAGAGATCATGTATGTTGAACTCAAAAGAAATCTGTTTATTAAAACAAGATTCTCTAAAAAAGAGTTTGATGAAGAACTAAAAGACTTTAGATATTATTTTTCTGATCCTAGAGATGGGAAAATCAAATGGGACACTACTGTTATGAACTTACAAATGTTCAATGAGTATAGTTATAATACTCAAGATTCTGTAAAACGTAATAAAATAGACCTTATTTGGTAATCATGTAGTACCCTATAATATAGCTCTCTATTTGTATCTATATTATATTTTTCATATATTGTTCATTTCTAACCCTTTAAATTTTTAAAACTATGAAACAGCTAAATTTTAGTAAGTTTTTGGTAGGTATCTTGCTGATGTTAGTATGCTTTACCGCAACATCTGTAAATTCAGATGCTCAGGTTTACAGTTCGTCTTCTAATTTGATGGTTTTACCATCAATGCGTCTAGATGAAGCAAGTCAACCTGTTGATTTGTACACAGTTGATGGTATCTATGACATCTATACTGTTTACGATTATGGTTCCTCTGGTGTTATTACAAACTCAAATGCTACCAAACAGATAGACTTTCAACGGAACTATCCTGGTAATATACAGTTTACAATAACTAACACCCCTTTATTTAATAATCAGACAGGTAACAATGCTTCAAATAGGGATGTCTTTACTAATTCAAACACCTATATATATCAAGAAGATTGTGGAATACTATATCGTGATGTAAGTCGAGATGCTGGTTCTTCTATCATACAGACTAACATTTTACAATATCTGCAAAAGTGATTGTTAATTATATAGTTCATTACATTAAAAACCCTAGATTAATCATCTAGGGTTTCTTTTTACCCTTTCAATTACAACCAACAAGATTCCAGACAACTTCTAAATAAAATGAAAAACTTAATCATATTTGAAATCGCATTATTGGTAATCTCATTAGTCGTATTCCTATTTGTGATAATAGACTTAAAGAGATTTATACTAGATCACTTTGGTAGTTTTGATCCTTACTTTCAACAGCTCCTTTCTAAAAACTATGATAATTTTGCTAGTCCTAATTATAAAAGTAAGTATATTTTAACTACTGCTAGAATTAGCGATACTGATATTACAGAACTTAAAGAAAATCAAATATTCGTATTCGGTAGCAATGAATTAGGTCTTCACAACGGAGGTGCTTCCAAACTAGCTTATGATAAATTTGGTGCTGAATATGGAAAAGGCTTTGGGATATACGGTAAGACTTATGCTTTACCCACTTGTGGTAATATTGGTAAAGAAATATTCACATTTCCCTTAATGGAAATAGAGAAACAGATTGAATCGTTTCTTCAATGTACTACTGAAAATCTACAATTTGACTTTTTAGTTACTGAAATAGGTTGTGGAATTGCTGGGTATACTCCAAAACATATCGCTCCATACTTTGCAAGAGCTGTTGAAATGCCAAATGTCTACTTACCATTACGATTTATCCACATACTGATAAAAGAAAATATAATAGAAGATAAAATTTGATTATAAAAGTTTGGTAATATAGTTGACATTATTTAGTTTTACTTTTGTAATCAAAGTAAATCTATCATGGAAACTTTAAAGCGTAATCAATTTTCTAAAGTGTATGTTGACATTAATGGTGTTTTACACTATGATGCCTTTCTTTTAAAAGGTGATTTTGTAGTTCGTAGAGACGATCTTGCAAAGAACCATCCTGAACAGACTTACAACTATATTAAATCGTTTGGGATAAGTCCTGAGTTCTTTGGTATAGCTAATCCTAATGAAAGGAGTATTTCGGAATTGATTGCTGAAAATTCAAGATTGAAAAGAAGAATACAAGAGCTTACTGAGGTTCGCCTCACAAAAATAAATGAGTCATTTAACAAAGAAGTAGAAATGGCTTTACAAGAGTTGTATTAGTTTATATTTTTTCATAATTACTAGAAACCCAATAACTAATAGTTGTTGGGTTTTTTATTGTTTCAAAATTCCTAAATTTCTATATTTATAAACATTTCTATCCTTTTAATATTTCTAACTAAAGGAGATTACAGATTACTAAAATCATGTTTAACTAAATTAATGCTTATGACTATTCGTAAAAAGATAGCTGTCTGGTTTGAAAAACGTAAGAGAGCTAAAACAAATGAAGAAAGTAGTGTAAGAAGTACAGTTGAGACAGGTAAGATACAACTACTCAGTAGTGTAATTTATGATTATGAAAATAATACTGTACAACGTGTGTTTCACAAAAACTAAATCCTACCTTCAAAATGGAAAGGTGTAGTACAGAAAGGTTCAAATGTCATAACATTGAAAGATAAAACTTAATACACATATCAAATGAATAGAACATTAAATAAAGCTTGTATCTTTGATTTAGTACGAGTCTTAATAGGTAATAAACTACCTAAAGGATATTACTTTACGATGGGTGATGTTCTTACTAAAAGAATCAGAAACTATCCTGCTTCATATCATACTGGTAATAGTAAAGATAAACTACCTCTTGTTGAAGAAGCTGTTGGTTATTTAATTGATCCTGAAGGTCTAGCTGTATTAAAATATGCTCCTAAAGAATTAAAAACTAAACTGTTAGAAGTAGAACCTTTTAAAATAGTTGATTACAGAATACAAATGGATTGTTATTTCTGGTTTATCAATTACTTTGGAGTAAGTCATGAAGAATGGTTATTCATATGTGGCGCAGATTGGATTCAATATGATAATACTATGGTAGGTACAGCTAATCGTATTCTATATATGCTCAAGAATCCTGAATTAACAGGACAATATGGGATGAATAATTGGCCTAATTGGTTATATGAACACGCTGAAGTAATTGTACAAGACTATCAAGGTCTGTATGAGAAAATTAAAGCTAAACAAAAAGAAAAGAATAAAAACTAAAAGTAAAAAACGATGTCAGTTATATTAATTTTAATTATCATAGGTTTAATGATTACTGTTGTTGCATTAGTTAACCATAACAGTAACATGCGTAAGGAAATAGTATCTCTCGTTTCTGATAAAAATTTAATAGAGAAGAAACAAGATGATCTTAGTACAGAAGTAAAGTCTGAGTTAGAAGACTACGATTATAATTATAGTGACCCCACTCATTTTACTTCTAGTTACCTAATATCTAAAGAAATAATCATAAATGGTAACGCTAGTTCAGAGTACTGTTCCAAATTAATCAAAGAATTAGAATTACAAACAGATGGTTCAGGTTGGAAAAAAGATTTAGTCTTTGTACTAGCTAAAGAAGTAGAACATAAGTTTGGTATAAGGATCACAAGAACTGAAAGACTAATATTATGATAGTTAATGATATAAATCAACTTACTAATAATATTAAAAAAGGTGTCCCTTTCTATCATAATCTATGTAGTCCTCCTGAAGGATATGACGAAAGTGTTCTTCCTAAAGACTATGTGGTTTTAAAGAAAGATTCAGAAGTCATTCCTGAAGCAGAACTTACTGAAGAGACATATGAAGAAGCCCTATCTCTATATGAAAGAGAAAGTTTACATAATTTAAGGAAAAACTCATTTCTTAATATAACTAAGCCTAAATATACTTACACTTCAAATAATTTTATTTATCTATTTGGTACACAGATGGGTAAAAATTCTGATTATTTAGATTCTAAAATAGTTAATTACGATAATACAGAACTGGAAGAGTTATATCATAGTCCTCTAGGTACAAATACTTTTGAGAAAGATACGTACAGTATTCCTTTATTTAACAAAGATGGCCTACCTATTGACTTTTATAGGGTTCTTATTACTATTAATGAAGCTATCTCTAGTATAAAAGAGGTAATTAGTTATTCAGCAGGTATTGAAATGATATTATTTGGAGATTCTTTTTTGAGAAGACCTGACTTATTGGAACACATTGTTCGTATATGTTTTGTTGACCGTACCTCAGATATACGGTTAGTACCTAGTGTTAAAATAACAAAAAAAGTATTCAATCTTAAAAGATTATGATGACAACCGCCTTTGAGATATTAAGAAGGGAATGTGGTAATGACCCACTACTGATGGATAGTAATAGTAAAGAACTAATAGTTCTCACAATAACTAATCCTAAATTGAAAAGTGAGATACTAGACTTAATTGAAAATGTATATAAAGATATTATTTCAGTTAAGTCTATTAATGTAGGAGATGAATTGTTTTTCATCAATTATATTAACGTAGTCAATAGTACTTCCCTATCGAGAAGCAGAATAATAAATAGCTATGAAGTATTAGAAATTAAAGCTAATTATCTAATCCTTGATACTCGTGGTTCACTTCCTATATTCAGACATTTTGTAAATCGTTGTGTATTGGAGACGAACAAAGATGGAACTTTGTTTTTAAAACATGGTTGTTTTAAGCTTTCTCTAACAGACGAAGTTGAAAAGCTACAGTATTATATAGATTTGTATAATACAGTTTATCGTATATCTAAAGAACTAAGTTTTAGTACTGATGACCATCAGATACAAACCTTGACTTCTCTAAAAGAGATTAAACTTGCGGATATAGTTATTAGGCAAGATGATAATCCTGATGAGGTTAGAATCCAAGACTTAGTTGAAGAAGAAGACTAGAACCAACAAAAGTCCAGACATCCTCTATAGTTAGATGAAGTATTTAATTTTTATTTAATTTTTAAATTAGTTTACGATGGAACAAATAAGTATGCCCCAATCACAGAATGAATTAACTGCTGATGCAGTAATTAACATTCTAAATTCAAGAACAGTAGTAAGTAGACCTGGCTCATATAAAGCTAGAGTTACTTCAGTTCATCCTTACATAAGAAAACCTAAAAATGGTGAATCAGAAGGAAGAACAATCTTGATTGTCAATACTGACTTGATGAACAACTACCAAGTTGAAAGAGCTGTAGCTCTAATTCAAAGTGGTAACTTTCAAGAAGGTGTTAATCAAAGTCTTAGTTCTAGTGTAAGACCTGAAAAGGACTACATACCTAAGAAAGGTGAGATTGTTAAAGTCTATATTGATCAAGTTCCTGTAAAAGACGGTAAGGGTAATGCACTTCTGATAACAAATTTGTCAGAGATGCCCTTAGAAAAGGGTGAGAAGATAAACTTCACTGAAACCCTTGAACAGATTAATAATGTTGAAAATGATGTCATGGATATGGATGTCATGGACAGCTTTATGAATGAAAGTTCTCAAGACGAAAGACAATATCAAAACAAAACTCAACAATAATCATCATGGACAATAATCAACTTAAAGAAAAGCAAGTAGTAGGTATCTCTACAGATGCGCCTGAACCAGCGCATATCAGAGGTATGTTGATAATAGATGATAAGGAGATTAGTCCTGTTGCACTTCTTAATGAAAATAGAAAACTATTCATTAAGATTTACAAGAAATATTGTTGGAGATTACAGTCTACTCATGTAAAGTTAGGTATATATAATAATATACTTGATGCTATAGAAGAAGCTTGTTATGAACATGATATTTCATATGATGAGAAATTTGATGAGTTATTGTCAAGAAGAAACAGAAATCCATTTGCTTTGACAAAGATTAACTTCAAACTATGCTCTCCTGAAGATCAGGTTAGGATACTTAAAGAGATGTCAGAGCTTGTAAAACCAAAATAGAAACATAAAAACTAACTCATGGGAAAAAATAGTACGCAAAGTATCAAGAAGAAAATAATAGAACTCAAACCTTCAACTTGGTCATTAGATGTGTGGATAGGAGATGTTAAGAATGAATTAGTTATTCGAGAAGAGATGTCTAAATTGTTTACTAAATACTATGGTGCTTCTTTTGAGTATTATGATGAAAACCTCATAACCTCTCAAGTGATGACAGTCGATAGTACTACTGATTCGTTATGTAAAGGTGAAAGTAGAATTGTATTAGTTCTACATAAACTTTTAGACAACCTACTAGTACATGAGTTAGTTCATGTTTTATGGCATTCTTCAAAATGTATAGGTTATGAATTAAACTATTACAGTCAGGAATGGCAAGCCGTGTTTCTAGAAAGGTTATTTGTAGATATTAAAGAGGACTATAATTATATTGAGTTATGGAAAAAATAGTATATGATATAGAATGTTATCCTAACTATTTTCTACTAGTGCCTATGATAGCAGGAACTAATGAATGGTATCGCTTTGAAATAAGAACTGGTAGAAACGACATACCTCAGATAATTAAGTTTTTCAAAAATAGAAGATGTTTATTGATAACCTTTAATGGTAATCACTATGATAATGTTCTTTTACATTACATATTCAGAGAGCGCAAGATGCTCATGTCTATTAGTAACAGTAAGGTTTGTGCCTTATTGAAAAAAGTATCAGACACTATTATAAGAGATGAAAATTGGTATCTTAAACTTAAGAAGTATAAATATCCTAGTAATGAACTACCGTACACTTCTGTAGATTTGTATTTGTATTGGAGTAAATTGATAAGAATTAATAAAAGTGTAAGTCTTAAGCATATGCAACATGCTACTAAACATCCTAACTTACAAGAACTACCAATACGACACACTAAGTTATTAGAGATTGACGAGATGCATGAGTTAGCTACATATTGTAAAAATGATGTTGATGCTACTTATCGTTTAGCCAAAGAGATGTGGCCTGACATACAACTTAGAAGAAAGATAGCTATTCGTTTTGGATTAAAGAATGCTACTTCAATGGATAGTGTTAAAATTGGTATGGAGATACTCAAGAAGAAGTATCTACAACATGTACCTGTTGATCCAAAAGTCTTTGACGATATGAGAACTTCATATCCAGGAACTATCAAAATCAAAGACCTTCTTTTACCATTTTTGGAGTTCAAAGACCCAAAACTAAAGGGTGTACTGGCTTATTTTAAAAAGACTGAAGTTCTAGATCAAAAAGGTCAGAAAGTTGGTACAAGCGTAATCTTTAAGGGTGTAAAATATCAATTTGGATTAGGTGGATTACATTCTAAAGATAGAGCTGAAATAATTAGGCCAAGTAAAGGTGAATTACTAAAAGCTTGTGATGCTACTTCTTATTATCCTAATCAGATAATTCAACATGGTTTTAAACCATCACATTTAGAACAAGCCTTTATTGATGATTATAGAGATATGTATGAAGATCGTGTTGAAGCTAAGAAAATAGAAGAGAATCCTAATTCTACAGCTAAAGAAAAAGCTGATGCACAAACAGATAATAGTACATATAAGTTAGCATTAAATGGTTTTACAGGTAATCTGAAAAACAAATACAGTTGGGCTAATGACTCTGCTGCTAATTTATCTATCACTATTAATGGTCAGTTAATGTTACTGATGTTAGCTGAATGGTTTGAAGAAGAAGGTATCAAAATAGTTAGTGGTAATACTGATGGTTTAGAAGTAAAAGTAAAAGAAGAGAAGCTTTCTGTTTATATGGACATCTGTGAAAGATGGCAGGATTTAACAAGCATACCTTTAGAACACGATGAGTATAAAGTTATTGTTCGTAGAGATGTTAATAACTATCTTGCTGTGTATAAGTCAGGTAAACATAAAGCTAAAGGAATGTTTAAAAGTAGTCCTCCTTTAGAAGACTCACATTCTTTTCTTGCAGAACCAAAGGCTATATTGAATCATTTTCTTAAAGATGTTCCTATAGAAGATGAAATATTAAACAATAACGACATCTATGATTTCTGTGATGCTCCTAGAGTAGCAAAGAAGTATAAGATGCACTTAGGTGATACTGAACTATCACAACGGTTGAACCGTGTTTTCATATCTACTCAAGGGAAACCTATGTTTCTTTTAGATACTGAAACAGGTGTCAGATCAGCCATATTTAAAGGATTTAGTATGGAAGTAATGAACATTTATGATGAGACTGCTATCAACAGGGTAAACAAAAAAGTTCATATACAAAGACTATATACCTTATTGTCTAAGTTTAACGATCAAAATTTATTTAGTAATGGGTAAAAGCAAGTTAGTGATAGACCCTATAAGGTTTATGAAACAAAAAGAGGTTACGTCTTCTTGGTTTAAAGGAGTTGTAATAGATGGAAAGAAAAAACCTTTTACTGGTACTATATGTGCTGCTACTGGTTTTGGTAAAAGTATGATTATTAAGATTGCAAAAGCTGCACTTAAGGATGATATGGGTAATGTAATAATCATAGTTCCTCTAACAGCTTTGAAAAAACAATGGGAAGATAAACAACTACCTAACACTACAGTTTTTACGATTCAGTATCTTTTAGCAAATCAATATCTTTTTGATGAGTTAGAATGTGATGTTCTGCTGATAGATGAGATACATGTATTTGCTGCTGATGTTTTTCGTTTATGTTTTAAAATTAATAGAAAGAAGACTTTAGGTCTTACGGCTACTTATGAAAGAACTGATGAGAAACATAAATTTATCGAAACAGTATGCCCTGTATTAGCTGAAGTTCCTTATGCAGAATGTGTAAGTAAAGGTTGGGTTGAAGATGTTACTGAAATTAACTTTCATGTTCCTATGACTTCTGAAGAAGCAGAAGACTATATGCAATGTGAAAAAATGATTCGGAGTATTAACAAGTTCTTTAATGCTTATGACATATATGGTAATGAGATTTATAAGTACTCAAGCGCACATAGTAACTTTACATCAGCATTAAGTAACTATTCTAAACTTAGCACAAAAGATATATCTTCTAAAGCTAACATCTGGAGAAATACAGTAGCGAATAGAAAGAACATGTTATATAACATGGGTTCTAAATTTAAAACTACTTGTGAATTAGACAAGTTTTTCAAAGATGAAGTTGTTATACATTTTGGTAAGTCTATTGCTATGGCTGACCGAATAAACGACGAAATAGGCGTATCTTGCATGGTATATCATACTAAAATGCAACCTCAAATTATGCCTGTTATAACAAAAAAGAGTTATAGCACCTTAGCTGGTGCTATGAACTTTTTAGAAAAAGATAAGTCGTATAAGTATAATGGTACTAATGAAGTAGGAGAACATATTGTAGCTGCTTCAGTTCAGAAGAAAGTAACAGGAAAGACTTTACAATCTATGATTTTAGCTGAAATCGCTAAACCTGATAGTCTTATCACTAGAATCGCATCTGTAGAATCTTTAAAGATTGGTATAGATATTCAAAATCTTAGTGTG
>Ga0222708_1000360_pt1 | contig 12141 bp, 12 predicted proteins | sample AntAcemetage1576_FD_179806 | JGI IMG/M metagenome (GOLD analysis project Ga0222708, IMG submission 179806) | Saline water microbial communities from Ace Lake, Antarctica - #1576 | ecosystem: Environmental > Aquatic > Non-marine Saline and Alkaline > Saline | place: Antarctica: Ace Lake... | reverse complement strand
TGTATATATTTTCTTCTCCGTTTTCTCTCTAGCTAAATTAAGCTGAAATGAAAAATCAATTACCGGCCCCCTTCCTGGCGCTACGTCTTCGGATTCCATAAAACCCCCTCGATGTTATAATACCCCGGGGGTCAGACTGCGTTAGCTCAAACTCAAATGAGGACTGAATTTTGTCAATACTTTAGAAATCCCTCGTGGTTAAATCCATAGCTGATGGAGTAGCCCCTTTCGTCTTTTGTTTTGATAATTACTTGACCTCCCCATATTTGCTGCAGATACTCAGCAACCTTCTCAATATGCTTCGGGTCCAGTGTTCCAACGTCAGCGCTCTCGTGAATAAGCCTTAGTCTTTCCTGGCTTGCTGAATCAATATAAATTAAAGGAGTTCTGTAGTTATATATTTTTGCAGCTTGGCTCTCAACTACATCTTTTGCACTTCTGCTTTCAATTTTAATATATTCATCTTTATTTCTGTCGTAATCTGTCTTATAAGTAAACATTTCAAGCCTATCAACAATTTCTTGAGTAAGGTACTTTCTTAGAAATGATATGTCGTCCTCTTCTGAGCAAACCTCTAAGATCTTTTCAAAACCGGTTATGATTGACTCGCCATGCTTATACTTTAGATCCCACTTCTCTTTTATATCATTCAAAATAGTGAAGCCAAGAAAATAAGGATTTATATCGAGCTTACTTCCTCCCGGCTGAACAACTCTTTCATGAATCTTGACGAACTCGATATACTCTGATGGCGATAGATGATCTTCTCCCATCAGATACATTAGCTCAGCATGAATATAGCTAGCTAAGCCCTCGTTCATAATCTTTGTATAGTATTGCGGATAGAAATAAAATGACTCCTCTCTAATAATATTAAAGATGTCCTTTTCCCATGGCTCTGCGCTAGAATAATTGGCTAAAAACCACAGCAGATCATATTCTTTTGATGGCGGGAAACTATCATTCATAATCTTTTCTTCGTATCCGAGATTATCAATTCCATATAGATCATCAAACTCACCCTGTTCCTTTTTCTGAAGAACCTTTTTCTTAGGCGCATACTTGGGACGATGAACACCCTTATGCCAGTCTATATTCTTCTCTAGAGCGAAAGCAATGTCCATAATTCTCTCTACTTTCTCAATTCCATATTGGGATATGTACTCCTCAACCTTTTCCGCCCTCTCTGCGGCACGCATAACCATGCCACGGTCTGTCTTTTTAAATAGATAATTATTTTTAAAGAAATGGTTATGACCGAGAACGTGAGCTATAACCATGGTGTTGGCAATATCAGAATTTGACTCAAGAAGAAAAGCTCGGCAGGGATCTGAGTTTAGCACTAATTCATATACCTTAGACGTTCCCATGGTTCCCTGAATCTTCTGATACTCATAGCTCTGTCCGTAACTCCAGTGCCTAGCTCTAACCGGAAGTCCGTAGCTCATAATCTCTAAAAGAACTTCTTCCGGAACTACTTCCCAGATGGTCTCAAACATATCTAGACCCATCTCTTTTGCCTTCTCAACAAACCATTCAGCCCTATCTGCTAAAACTTTCTTCATTATTTCTTGTCCTTCTTGGAGTTGTCAATGTTGAAAAACTTTTTAAGACCTGCGTAAACATCGTCATTCTTTTTAAACTGCATCGACATAAATCTGGTTCTTTTAATGTTCTCATTAAAGTAATTTGATAGAAGCTTTTCGGGCCTAAACCATGCGCTATCAGTACTCTTATCCAACATTACTTCGCCATAACCCATGGCCCTGACTAGTGGCATTAGCTTCTCAGCATACTCTAAACATATAATATTGTCATCTGAATAGTTATCACCATCACTGAACTCGAAAACATAATTATTCCACTCATCAGGAGAATGATGAGTTTTTATATGGTCATAGGCGAACTTGAATGATGAACTGCAGCATGTTCCGCCAGACGCACTAATGGTAAAGAATTCTTTCTCAGTGACTTCAAAAGCTTTAATATCATGAGCCACAAATACCAATTCTATTTTCTTATACTTTCTTCTTAAAAATTGAACCATCCAGAAGTAAAAAGACTTAGCTATATGAGTCTTTTCCTTATCCATGGAGCCGCTTCTATCCATCATTAAGTATATTGCTGCATTAGAATGATAATCTTTCTCTTCTTCCCAATCTTTAAACCTTAAATCTTCTTTTTTGAAGACTCCAACCTTAGGATTGCCTTTGGCCGCGTTTCTCTTTAAGTTTTCTTTCAAACTTCTCCTGATATCTATGCTGGAAAAGGGACCCTTCTTTGAAATAGAATTAACTTCATCATTAGTAATCTCTACCTGCGTGTTATTCTTAGGATCAATCCACGGAAGGTCTAGCTCATCCAGCATAATATTGACAAGCTCGTCTACAGTAATTTCGGCTTCAAAGATTCTTTCACCATCTTCATTGCCGGCAGGACCATCTTGGTCTCCGTTACCTTTCTTGATTTTAAACTTATCACCTGGCTGTCCAGCTAGCCCCTGACCAGTTCCCGCTTCATCATTAATTTTCCCGTACTTAAGCCTATACTTATCAAGGAATTTGATTGGCACCTTTATCTTTTTGTCGCCGTCAGACTGAATGATGTCGTACTCTGTAATGAGCTGCTTACCATTCGTTCTGATAGCCTTCTCGACCAGCTCTTTGTGCCGGTCTGAGTCTCTCTTGCCTCTCTTTTTAAGGCCCCAGATATCTGAAAGGCTATCATACTTTTGAGTCATTATAGTTCCTTGTTACTTAGAGGCCATTAGGGAGCTTACATATCGAAGCAGCTGGTTAGCACTTTCAGTATTGTACTGATACTTTTCACATAGGGTTTTGATTACAACGTTGATCTTCTTGAGCTCTTCCTCATCAGGATTTCTGGAAGATACTGTCATCTTAATAACAGCGGAACGCTCTTGAAATAGCTGCTTCTCTAGGGCATCCTTAAGAGCCGGGTGATCTTGATAATTGGAGTTGCTTCTAAGCATCTTGCGGAATATCTCCTGACGGAAAGACCTCTTTCCGGATTCGGAAATTCCAACCTTCTCTTCGATGCTTCTCATCAGTGGCTCGCTTGGCTCCACTGTATTTCCCCATTCATCAGACACCTGACCTCCGTCTAGGAATGCTTCGGCGTGCTGCATATAATTGGATAGAAGATTCTTAATTTCATCCTCAAAGTTAACAAAGAAAGCCTTCTGAACATCATTCTTTGCCATCTTCTCGTACTCCTCAAGAACGTATAGAAGAACATTCTCAAGTCTTTCGGATTCCTTCTTATCTACCTTCGGATTGCTCTTAAGGCCATCCTTCAGTGATCGAACGATATCTAGAGGAGTGATTGATGATAGATTATCCTCAGATAGCTTTGAAGAAATTCTATTGATAACGTATCTAGGTGAAACTCCAACCATTCCCTCATCATCAAATTCTTTTTTAAACTTGGAAGACTCAGCCTTAGTAAAGCCCTCAACGTCCTCATCATTATACATCTTCATCTTCTTGAGAAGTGATAGTCCCTGGTTATTAGATTCCTTAAGGCGAGATAAAATTGCAAACATTGCAGCGCAGGTTAGGGTGTGAGGAGCAATATGCCTTCCTTCAAAGTTTGCCTGGTTAATCAACTTCTCATAGATCTTGACTTCACTGTCAACAGAAAGATTATATGGAACCTTAACAACAATAGTTCTATCGTGAAGTGCCTCCATCTCATCCTTGGCTAGAAATCTTTCAAACTCTGTAAAGTTGGTATGAGCTACGACAAACTCATCAGCCCAGATAAGAGGAAATCTTCCGGTCTTAATATTCTTTTCTTGGGCCAGGGTTAGAAGAACATACAGAAACTTCTGATCAACCTTAAGCATCTCAACGAATTCCATAATTCCACGGTTAGCTACGTTGAGTTCTCCATCAAAGCGGTAAGCTCTAGGGTCTGATTCGGAGCCATATTCTCCAACGGTACTTAAATCAATGGAGCCAACTAACTCTGAAATATCTTGGCTCTTTTTATCGGAAGGAACAAAAGTACCAATCCCGATTCTTCCGCGCTCAGAGAAGAACGTTCTTTTGACTGGCAACTTCATAAAGTCACCATGGTACTTCTCCTTCAGAACTAGATCCATAATAGGGCTCAGGTTGCCGTCAATCTTGATGCCATATTCACTGTGAAATGAATGCCTCAGATCTTCAGGAATTGCGCACAATGGGTCCTCATGCATTGGAGACTCGGAAAGTGAAAATGTTGCTCCTTCGTCTGTCTTGGAAAATTGCTCAAGGCCCCTCTTTAGAAGAATGGCTAGCTGAGACTTTCCGGAAGAGGTTGGTCCGTACATTAATAGAATTCTGCGGCTAACTTCACTGCCAGATGCCGCAGCTCTAAGATAGGACATTAGATCATGAATTGGCTCATCAACTCCGAAGAGGTCTTCTTCGAAGAATTTGTACTTTACAATGTTTCCGGATTCATCTCTATCAACTCCCCTGGAATCAATCATCCTGAGTACTCTTTGGTGTGCAGTCATATGAATCTTTGGATTATTGGTGACAATTTCTATGTAATCCTTTAGTGTTCCTGACCACTCAAGGCTCTTACTAGCCTCAGCGTGATCGCTAAGCCTAGATAAAAAATTATCGAATTTACTTATTTGAGCCATTAAAATAACCTCACTTTTTATATGGATTTAACTTGTCACCGTAGATATCATCCATGGCTCGCCTATCGCCAGACCGGACCTTCTCTACAGTTTTTCTAACTTCTTCTTTTGCGTCCATCATTATCTGGTCGCGGTCCTTGTCAACAGTGCCGCTGACAGCAATTATCTTCTGATATAGTACTCCATTTTCACAAACGGTGCATTTTATTTTCTCTTTTTTTAATCTGACAAATTCAGGAACGCTGTAATGTCTGGATTGTATATCGTTGCATGATTCGCAACAGAATGTGTATTTAGGCATCATCGTCTCCGGACACAAATATTATCTTATCATTCTCAATGATTAACTTTCCAGATAAAGAGAGATCCCTTAGTATTTTCTTTTTAAACTTAGGGTCAGTAATTGAAACAGTAAGTTCTAAAGAGCCATCCTCTTCATTGAAGAGGATGTTTTTAATCTTGCCTACATTATTTTTCTGCATTTTCTATATAATGCCTAATGGCCTTAATTATATGAGCATTGTCTGAATCAAGCATCCAAAGAAATTCGCTCTTGTCCAAAATTTTAATAGCGCTAGAAATACCAATCAGAAAGTCTCTCTCGAAGAAGACGCACGGGGTAATGAATTGATTCACATGTTCATTATTATTACTGCTGCTTTCTTCGTTTGCATATGCTAGCCTAATACAGCTCTTATTTATTGATACTACAACATACTTCTCTTCTCCGATTTCAATCAAATCATGGGTTTTAAGCTTGCTGATTTTTATTGTTTCTTCCAATTTATATGGCCTTCGGTTGTGGGTTTATTAAAATTACTTAATTGCGAACACCTAATATGTTAGACGCGTCCTACATGATACATCGTGCATCTCTATATAGTACCCGCACTTTCAAATAAGCTATAATTTTTATCACATTGGGTAATGAGATAATCACAGCAAAATATGCACCTATATATAGGTGTCGAGCTCATCCGTAAAATTAACAACCATTTTCGTCACCATTATCATCAACCCAATTATCTGGAATACTAATCACCTTTGATTTCTCAAATTGCTTGAGTAGTTTAAACTCCCCTTTCGCACCATCTCTGTTCTTAACCACATGCAATGACATATCATCGATAAGGTGCTCGTCTTCTCGCTGCTCAATTAAAATAACAATGTTTGAGTTATCTCCAATCATCTTGCTTCGGCCAAGGTCATTTAAATCATTGCCGCCATTATTCTTGAGCGCCTTATTCTTAGCCTTCCTCTGGGCCGCTGTTAATACAGCCATATTCTTGCTTCGGCAAAATTCATGTAGGTCTGCGGCGGTATGCCCAACCTCTAGCCAGTCCTGTCCGAAGTCCCTATTCGGCTTCATAATTCCCAGGTAGTCGACTACCACTAAATCAGGCTCGAACTCTGATATGATGCTATCAAAGCGGGCTTCCAAATCCAATGTGCGTGAGCCGCGAGGCATGTCGACAATATAAAAGTGCTTATCGTAATTTTTCTGAAATTCCAGAGAAGCCTGCCACCTAGTTCGTTCTTCATCAGTTAAAAACCCCCTCATTAATGCTTTATGTCTTATGCTGGCAATGCAGGCATCGATTCTTTGCTCTAGCTGCTCCTTACTCATTTCCAACGTAAAATAGATAACGTTCTTACCATTGGCGAAGTTTTGCTTATTCTTATTGTACGCTATATTGCCACCAAGCCAAGCATTGATTGCATAATTCATCATCAGCAGTGACTTACCCGACGAGCTCTCTCCCGAGATAACCATCATCTCTGATTTTTTAATTCCAAACGTATATTCATCAAGCTCCGGATATCCAGATAGAACACCAGATATAATATCCGGGTTGTTGACTGTGAAGGTATAGTTATTTAATCTAGTATCAGCCGACTTGGTAAAGTCACCTTCAGCGAATACGGCCGACCTTCTCAGTCTCTCAATCTTGGATGTTGTCTTTAAGAGATTTGAGTTAAAGTCCTTTATGTCATCGTCATTATTTATCTCCTCTGCAGACTCGGCTAATTTCTTAGCCAGTCTTTTATTGAAGCGATTTCTAACCTGGTCGACGTAATAAAGTATCTCGTTCTCTTCGCACTCTACGTCTTCAACTATTCCTGCAAGCTGAACCATATCGATGTCTTCCGCCAAGTCTTCCTGCAGAATCTTAAAGGAAGGTGGAGTCTTGTATCTTTCAAAATAATTAGTTATGGTTTCTAGCATCGGCTTGTAATCATAGTCTATCGCTTCTTTGAGAAGCTTTCCATCGATTTCTCTGGATACCTTGTTGTATTCTACCGACCCTTTCATCATCCATGAGAGTATTTTGTTATCTGCAACTGACATTATTTTATCTCCAGTGTATATAGTCTCTGCCCGGCATCATAAATTTTAAACCATGAAAGCTCTTCGGCATATGCTCTTTCGCTTAATTTCCTAGAATCCATATTAGCACGGCACCTCAAACGATTATAGGTTTTATTAAAATCAGTCCACTTCCATCCGAGAGTGTCTCGCTGGTGAACAAATCCATAATTTTTCAAATGACATCCTGTTCCGTACCGAAGGTCTACCCAGTAGTGTACCCTCCTGGGGGCTAATTTTTTGATACAGTATTTTAGAAGTTTTGAAAATCCACCAACTACCAAATGATCTAGCTTGGTACTAACTCGCTCTACCTTTAGGTCGTCTCCAATCATTTTGTATGAGAAAACCATAACCAGTTCGTTTTGATAAGTTAGGCCGATGTGCTTAGACTTGATTGTTCCCATCAGATGGGTTGACTCCAGGAAGTCATTGGCTTCTGACTGAGATAAGCTAACTATCTCTGTCTTTCTGGCGAATATTCTAGCCGAATGACCCAGGTGATTGTTTACCACCGATTTAACAATATTCATCTTATAATTAATTTGGTCTTCGGTAAATTGAAATATTCTTAGCCCTAAATCCTCATATTCCTTTCTCATTTCAAAATGATATTTAGCATCTGACTTGTGCGCTGATGAATGCCAGTATAGGCCATCAACATTTGCCGCTGAGTAGGGGGTTAGCTTAAAGTCCGGCCGATACTTTAAGTGCGGATATGACAAGCAATCAAATGCCTTATTATAGAGTGGAAGATCTATGGTCTGAGAGAATATGTTTTCGATATTTGTTATTTTGGAAGAGTAATTTGCCACATACTCTAAAAACTGCTGCTCGGTATAGTTCGGATTTTTATAGATCCACCTATAGAGTATGATATTCGATATTCCAATTTTGGATGCCCACTGGCACAAGCTTTTCTCACAAACAACTATCGTCTCAGAATTTTCATGATGAGCTTTGGAACCGAGATAGGTTCTGCTGCTATACTTCTTAAGATTGGTGACTTCTCTTTTTCTCTTAACCGATTCAGAAAGATTAAAGTGTTTAACTTTATATTTTTTTAAAGAAAGCTTCTTAACTCTAGACTTATAAGCTGTAGACTTATCTTCATCTTCTTTGCGAAAATTAAATTTATATAAATAATCAAAGATTGTCCCTCTATTTACACCGCATGATTCTGCAATTTCTACCGCAGTTTTATTCTGCTCGATATACTGGTTATATAGCCAATTATAATTTGTATAATTTGCTTTGGACACTTTCTTGTTATTTTTAGATAGTCCGAAGCGGCTCTTATACCTAGACAGGGTCGACTCACTATAGCCAAACTCTTCGGCTATTTTCTTTATAGTCTTATTTTTAGTGACGTATTGTTCTTCAAGCCACTCCCTTACCCGGTATTTTTCTGAAGTCTTTTCCTGAGACATATAGCACCTTTACATATTTTGAGAATAATGAATCTATTGCCCTGGAGAAATCACCAGAAAGCACAGTTGCTATGTCAACTGTGTTTGAGCACAATATAGTTGGAAGTCCATTCTGAAACCTCTCTCGAAGAATTCTTTCCATAGTCTGGCCAAACAGCTGCTCGGCCTTTTCTGATGGAAACACCCATCGCGAATCGAATTCATCTATACATATAAAGTCAAAATTAGTAATTTGTTCTAGGTATTCGTAATTATTCTTTGAAACTTCATTAATAACATCTGACATATTAACGTACATTGCAGTGTGGCCATTAACTATGGCTACCTTTAATATGCAGCATGCAGCATATGTCTTTCCTGTTCCGAGGTTTCCAACGAATGCCATGGAGGTTCCGTCTTCATACATAGCATTGACATTTGAAATTCTATCTGAAACATATTTGCCAAAGTTTGGATCGCCCTGAAAATTTTTAAATGGAAGGCTCCAGTAGCTCTGAGGAATATTGGCGCGGGAATAGCTTTTGTATCTAGCAAATTTGGCTCTACATTTATTACATCCATCTTCGCATTCGCAACTACTCTGAATCTTCCTCTCTATCAGATTCATCTTCTTCTCTGGAACCATAACTACCTCTATTTGGATTTGGGTTTACTAGTGAGCTCATGCTCATTGAAAACGTTGTTTGGATACCATCATCATCGCCTATCAGCATATCAGATGGAATTATAGATCCATATGCTGAATTGCTTTCTTCATCTCCGGACTCTGCATATGGCCTTTGTCTCACGAACATTGGCGTCGGCAAAGATGAAGAATCAGAATCATCCTCATCTTCGTAATCTTGGTAGTGTTTATTTATAATTGAGTCAATCAAAGATTCATCCTCTACATCTTCTATCAACTCTGCTGCAATTAAATTTGCCTTGTAAACGATAATCATCTTATCATTTTTTCTTACCACTATGAAGTCATCTTCAATATGCTCTATAACTCCCTTGAGTTCAAATGAGTCTCTGGCGATTATATGTACCATTCTTCCGCTAATTTTTAATTTATCATTCATAATATTCCTACCTCTTTTGCCTTCTCAATTACCCTTGCTTCAACCGAATCTGTGCCGAGATCATACATCTCAGCATAGTTCTTTATCATTTTGATGTCATCCTCTCTTGAGAGCTGATGATTGTCAAATATCTCCTGAGCTTCTTCGTGGCACCAAGATATTAACTTGCTCATCTTGGTTTCTCCATTCTTTTTAGCCAGGTAACCATCATACATTCTTTCAAACTCTATGATCAGCGACTGAACGTGAAATAATCTAGTTCCGTTGACAGATTGCTGGCCGCTTCTAAACTTATAGTCAAAACACCAGTTTATATAATTATATATTTTAATGTTGATGTTTTTTCTAATCTCTGACTTTTCGTCCCTAGGTAAATCTGCATAATTATTCGGAGCAAAAGTTCTAAAGAGCTTGGCGAAATCCGCAGCCTCCTTTCCCAGCGTCGGACCCTTCTTCCCCTTTACCAACCTGAATCTAACTCCATGCTTATCTTCATACCTCTTACAGAAATGAGCTAGAAGTGTAACATGTGTCCACTCAGATATGTCGGCCTGAACCCATTTATTTATGCTGCTGTAAAAAGCTTCCTGATCAATCAATTATCACTCCCTGATTTGCTCCAGTCGATTGGACTCTTTAGTCTTTCATTGGCTATTTTAAAGTGGTCACATCCGAACCATCCTTTATTCGCAGATAGCGGTGATGGGTGTGCTGCCTTTAAGACAATATGCTTATTGGCGTCGATTAGAATTGATTTCTTCTTAGCATGGTTTCCCCAGAACATAAATACTATGGGCTCATTACGCTTATTTAGCATAGAAATTAAGTGGTCAGTAAACCGCTCCCAGCCTTTATTTTGATGACTATTCGGCTTGCCATCTCTAACTGACATAACTGTATTTAAAAGCAAGACGCCCTGCTTTGCCCACCCGATCAAGCTTGGGCAATCTGGAGTGCAGCCTAATGAGTTATTTATTTCTTTAAAAATATTTCTCAAGGATGGCGGAACCTTCTGGTCTTTATTTACAGCAAAGGCAAGCCCGTTAGCTTGCCCCTTACCATGATACGGATCTTGCCCTATAATGACAACCTTGACATCATTGTAATCAGTTAGCTGCAATGAACGGAAAATATCGTACCGATCCGGATAAATCGTATTATTATCATACTCCTCAATCAGAAAAGACTCTAATTTTTCCATATAGTTTTTCTTGAACTCTGGGATTAGCAATGTATGCCAACGCTTTGCTAGTCTCATAAATCCTCCTACTTGACTCTTTTTATGTTAAACTCCTTTTCGGAGCAGGCAGTTTTATATCTAACCTGACTGTGGTCTCGAAGATACTTACACTGGTCATAAAAGTCTATAATATAAGCAGAATCCTTGCCAGGGTAGCTTCTGATTACTCGACCTATTCTCTGCAGCATTTTGCCGGTAGACTTGCCGCCGCCCATATTGATTAGGGCGTCTAGAATTGGAATATCAACTCCAACATCAAATATGGTTGAAGCTAAAATTACATTAACTTCTCCATTTTTAATTTTAAACACTCCGATATCTCTATCTTTGGTGCTATCTTTACCCGATAGAAATGAATGCTCAATATTGGCATTTGATAGTTTTTCTGATATGATTTCGCCATGGTTGATATTTCTAAATAAAATCAAAACCTTAAGATCTTTTTTAACAAAGTTTTTGCAAGCCTCAACTGCCATATTATTTCTTTCGTCATTGTTGATAATATACTTAGAATATACCTCGGGGTAGGTCTTTCCGACACCTCTGATTGGAGAAACGTCCTTGAATACAATATTGGGACGAACCAAGAACCCCTTCTTGATTAGCATACTGGCGCTAACATCAACTATCTTTTCTCCAGCGACAGCTTCCAGAAGGATATCATCACCGCTCTCTCTCCATGGAGTTCCGGAGAATAAGAAACGATTGTATGACTTTTTAGATTCCTTGTCTAAGAACTGAAACGTGTCAGAACCACCATACTGACACTCATCTAAGATAATTACATCGGCCTGTCTAACTAGATTTCTAATATCTTCTTTATTTTTAATTTTGCCAGCACTGCAGTCAGTATCTTCAGCATACTTAGTCTCAAGTTTCTTATCAAATGCGGCTCCGGCAGTCCATATGGTCATGACATTGATTTGCTTAATGTTACAGTGACCGTCACCAATTATTCCGGCATCGATTCCAAAAGAATCTTTTAGCGTGCTAACCATCTGATGAAGTAAGTCGATGCTAACTACATAGATAATTGACTTAGTATTGTAATGAGCAACAAGTGATGCAATAACAAATGACTTGCCCGATCCGGTACACATCTTAACTATGCCAGAACCCGCAGCAATACACTTCTTAATTGTATTTCTCTGATAATCTCTTTCGCTAAACTTAGAGTCAGATATCGGAGACATTGGCTTTCCATAGTTCGGCTTAGTTCTATTGTCCACTTTTCGATATGCAATATTCTTTTCGGTAAATATTTCTTCTACCGCCGAGAGCATTCCTACGGGAAAGCATAGAGACTTAGACATCAGCCTTTGCTTTCCATCCCATCTATTGGAAATTTTCATAAACCCGAAGCCTTGAACATCATAGCTTAG
>Ga0222708_1000359_pt1 | contig 12154 bp, 15 predicted proteins | sample AntAcemetage1576_FD_179806 | JGI IMG/M metagenome (GOLD analysis project Ga0222708, IMG submission 179806) | Saline water microbial communities from Ace Lake, Antarctica - #1576 | ecosystem: Environmental > Aquatic > Non-marine Saline and Alkaline > Saline | place: Antarctica: Ace Lake... | reverse complement strand
AGGTTAAAACCCTTTTAAACCTTTTAAACCTTTTAAACCTTTTAAACCTTTTAAACCTTTTAAACCTTTTAAACCTTTTAAACCTCATCCCTTTTATTATGTTTGGTAAAAGTTACTTACTTAAATAAATAGCTATTGTAAACACGATAAAAACACGATAAAGTATTTTTAGGCAAAAACAACAAAGGTTAAAAACTATGTCATTTTTCAAAAAGAAGCACAAAAAGAGTCAAACGCCTCAAGGCAGCTCTAAAAACTTTAAGTTTATCCCAACTTGGAAGCTTAAGCTGATTTTAGATAGTCCTAACTGCACTGGCATTGACGGTTGTGATTATGGCCCTTGGAAAGAAGAACTAGAACAAATTCTTTTTGAAAGGAACAACCGCCTTCAGGAATGGGAATTAAGGAAAACCATGCATGGCCTAGACCAGGCAATTAAGGCCATGAGCGAAAAAAGCAACGAGACTGCAAAACTCCCAAGCGATTGGCTCGATAGAACAGAAGCATTTTCCGAGATTAATGATTTTTGGAAGATCAAAGGCCCGAATGGGTTCAGTTACGAAATTTTAGCGATACCGCCACTAATAATGGCTTTTTAATAAACAACCAACAAAGGGGTTAAAAATGAAAAAACAATACATAATCCACGATTGGGCCGGAAATCACAAATTCCAAGGTGAAGAGTTTAGAACGATAACCGCGGCCAGTGATTTTTTAGAGGATCAAGTTTTAAAGCTATATCCAGAAACTCAAGACAATGAAGAATTATTTTATGAGCAAATGAACGAATACTCTATAGATAAAAAAGAGGAGAATTAAAATGAGAATAACAGATAAAGATTTAAACGCTGTTGTGAAGCGGAGATCTCAACCAGGCCAGGGAAGGGGCAAACAGGCTCAATCACTTTTTAAGAATAGAACTCGGGGATTTAATGCCAGTCCATCTTTGGGAAGAATATCTTGATGAAGACGGTCAAAAAACTGGTGAAAAAGAGGTTTTGTTTTAGCGGGACAAACATAATTTAGCGCCTTATTAACCTTTTCGCCTCGCGCGTAGTTTGACCTAAAAATTTAATGCTGATAAAATGTGTAAACATTATTTTACAAAAAAGAGAACAGTTATGCCGCGCCCTAAGCTTAATAGTCGTAAACCTACCCGGTCCGTTACGCTCAAAGAGTCAACCATACAAATGCTAAACTCTTTGGGTGAAGGCAACCTATCTGCTGGCATCGAAATGGCCTTTCAAGGATATATGGCCTTCAGAGCTATGCAAGGCATGGGCACAATAACCCCAACGGCGCACGTTGCCCCGAACGAAGTTAAAAAAACAGCTAAGAAGAAATAGAGCTTAAGAAGAAAAAAAGCCTTACGCGCGAGACTAACTTGCGCTTTCCGTTTCCTCATCTTCAAAATAGTTAACCCCATAGGCTGCAGACTTATCTAAGTTTCCGCGCCTTTTATCGTATCTTTCAGTGGTCGTGATATTGGTATGCCCCGCGAAGGTGGCGACGTCGCGGATAGATCGCCCCTGGGTGTCCAGAAGATGAGAGATTGCCGTCGCGCGACACGAATGTGGAGAAACACGCTTATTTATCTTTAGGTTTTTAGCGTACTTGTTTATGAGCCTGTAGATAGTGGAGCCATTCATGGGAGTTTTATTTTTTCGCCCCTGATCGCTTCCCTGGAGTAAAAAGTCCGCGCCTTCAAGCGGACAGACTTTAAAGGCTTCGGCGTAGCGGGTTATTTCAGATAAAACGTAAGGGTTTAAGGGGATTACTCGCACTTTATCCCCCTTCCCGCGAATCCTCAAAACGGTGTGCCCCCTATCTTCGTAAATATGCTCCATTCGGACGTTTACGAGTTCAGAGCGTCTTAGTCCTAGATTGAATAAAAGCGCCATAGCGAGGCGGTGAGTGCGTCCCCGGTGGTGGCGCACATCGGGCGCGGAGATCATCTGCACAACCTCTTTATCATCAAAAGCGAGAGTTTCGGCCTCGGTTTGAACCTTCGGAAGTTTAACGCTATCTAAGGGATTCGAGTCTATAAGCTTCATTGCGACTGACCATTTCATGAATGAGCGTATAGATACGAGGCGGCGGGCGATAGTGGCGCTGGCCCGGCCTTGCTGGATAAGTTCGTCCCTATATAGTTGAAAATGAAAGGCCTCTATCTGCCTAGGATGAGTGATTATGACGTCGCCTGACCGCAGAAAGGCAAAGAAGGATTTAAGATCTTTAATGTACGCTATTTTTGTGTCGTTTGATATAAACTGACACAAAAAGTCTGAGATAAAATCGTCAATGAAGGCCTTATTTTTCCCTGCGTTTTGAAATTTTCGGGCCAGATCCGGGTTTCTAATTAGTGCCAGATCAGTCGTTTTTGGTGGTTTCATGTTTCCTTTAAGGTTTTAGGGTTCTTGTTTTTATCGTGTTCAAAGTTCTTTCTCATGAAATATTAAGGGTTGCTTAACTTCAATTTCCTTTTCCGCTTCGTATGGCTGAAATTGAATGGCCAATAAGGAAGCAATCAAACAATCTTTAAGCGTTTTAGGCGCATCTTCTTCAATAAGTGGAGAGTTAACAAAGCCGTTGAGGCCTATGTTGAATTTAAGGGTGAGGCCATTAACTTTTCCCCCTCCTTTCTCTATGTGAGACTGATGACATGATCTAAAAGAAGGCATACCGTCCACAAAATCGTTACGAATCATTTCAGAAGTTGGATGTCCAGTAAGTACACTCCTGACCAAAACGGGCTTTTGAGCGAAAGCTAAGAAGGTTAAACCTAAGCCTAATGACATTGTAATAGATAATCGCATAGCTAACTCCTTTAGTAGGCTTTATATCGGTTAAAAGATAACACGATATAAACATTATTTTCAAATAAATTTGATTTTTAGAATAAATTACACGGTTTAGCAAACTAATCTATAGCTATGTCGTTTTTTAAGCTATCTAACAAAATCTTACCTTAACGAAAACATAAGGATTATCGTAGACAAACATTTTTATCAGATTTAATCTCCATGAGTACCAAAATTTAGGAAAGTGAAAAAATAGAAATGAGACTAAGTAAACCGTCGCCTTTTCTATCGTGTAACGAGGGAAGTCAAGAATCTTTCTTATCGTGCATCATAGAGAAAAGACCTAGAATATCAGCAAGTAACACGCGCATATTAAGTGCTACGTCGGCCATGGCCATAATTGCAAATGCACCTAAACTAAACAACATTCAAAACCCTAGTTATAGTGCGGATTTTGAGGCGATTAGCCTCATAGTCGGAATTGACCCCGGAGTAACGGGCGCAATTGCTCTTATATCTTCGGGGAAAAAACCTAAGCTAGTTGGCGTTTATGACTTCCCTTTGGCCGACGTCAAGATAGGCAATAAGCTAAAATCACGTATCGACTTAGTTGATCTTTCTTTTCTAATCGAAAGCTACGCCAAAGATATAAATTTAGCTTGCATTGAGGAAGTTGGCCAGATTGGAACGAAAGCGGATCCCTTTAGTTCGTTTGTTTTTGGCTTTTCCACGGGCAGCGTTCACGGCGTTTTAGCTTCTCATGGCATACGAATCCAAACGGTAAAGCCGCTGGTTTGGAAAGGCGCTCTAGGCTTAGACGCTGACAAAAATAAAGCAATCCAAAAAGCTATAAAACTATTCCCCGAATCCCAAAAATATTTAACACGAAAAAAAGACCACGGCAGAGCTGAAGCTATTTTAATAGCTCACTTCGCATGGGTACTGAGCGGTGAAAAATGAATTGTAGATTGATTTTAGAGAAAACAGTTAAAGACTTGAAAGCCGATGGAAGAAGGAAAAATGTAAGTTTTGAATTTGCAGGAAGTCACTTCCCTTTAGGGCCAACAAAACAGTTTTTAAAAACCTTTAAGCCTAAAGACGAGTTGTGGGTTAGTTCCGCCGATTCGTCTTTATTCTTCACATGGAAAACAGGCCACGCGCACATTAATTCGGTGAAAAAGTGAAAATATCTCAATACCAAATAGATGGCGCATATTTTCTGGCCCAGAACCGTTTTGCTCTTTTAGCTGACGAACCTGGCGTAGGTAAAACACTTCAGGCCATTCTGGCGTCAGACATGGTTAACGCTAAAAACATACTGGTGATATGCCCGGCCGTCGCTCGGGTTAATTGGAGAAGAGAATTTGCTGAGTGGAGCGTTTTCTCTTCGGAGTTTACTGTTTGCTTTGAAATAAAAGACGCACACGGAGACAAGACTATCTGCTCTTATGAGTATGCGACTGAAAACTTTTTAGAATTAAAAACGACTCCTTGGGATTTAATTATATGCGATGAAAGTCATTTCATAAAAGAACCGACGGCGAAAAGAACTCAGAGGATATATGGTAAAAACGGAATTATCAGATCAGCAAATAGATGTTGGGCCCTTTCAGGAACCCCGGCCTCAAACCATATCGCTGAATTATGGCCCTTACTTTTCACTTTTAACGTCACAAATCTTACCTACGATAGTTTCGTTGAGCGCTTCTGCAAAACCCGCCCAACATTTTACGGCGGTAAAAGAGAAGAAAAAATCATCGGAACTCGAAAGGATAAAGTTTCTGAGATTAAAGAGATGCTTTCGGGAGTTATGCTAAGGCGTATGAAAGCTGACGTTATAGAAGACTTACCTTCCATTTCTTTTTCTCAAGTATCCGTCGAAGGTACTCCCCTCCTCGAAGTTATAAATTTAGACATGACGGAAGTTAAAAAGCAGGAAAAACTTTTAAACTCGCAGACCGATCTGGCTTTTGCCATTGAAAGCCTTGGCGATTCCGTTTCCTCCCTTCGTAGGTACGTTGGTCTCCAAAAAGTCGCAGCGGTGGCGCAGTTAGTTTCCCAAGAGTTAAAAGACGGAGCTTACGACAAAATAGGCATTTTCGCGATCCACACAGATGTTATCGCTAACCTTAAAGAGCTCTTAAAGCCGTTTAACCCCGTAGTTGTAAACGGAGCAGTTACGCCTTTAATGCGACAAAAAGCTATCGATTCTTTCCAGACTGACCCCAAGACAAAAGTTTTTATAGGAAACATTAAAGCTGCTGGAACTGCAATTACTCTTACGGCCGCTCATCAGTGCCTTTTTCTTGAGCAAAGTTGGGTGCCAGGAGAAAACAAACAAGCTGCTGATCGCTTTCACAGAAGAGGACAGAAAAAGTCCGTTACGGTGAGACTGGCCAGTTTAGCGGACTCTATAGACGAGAAAGTTACGGCGGTATTAAAAAGAAAAACAGAAGAATTAAACCAGATATTTGAATCTGGAAATTAAAGGAGAAATAAAATGATTGAAGTTAAAGTTAGCGCACAAACGGCCCCCGAACTGGCCGATCTCGTAAGAAGCCTTGCCCAGCAGTTTGGAGTAAGTCTATCTAAAGTTGAAGCGGATACAGTAGTGGAAGCTGAAACCCAAGAAGTTAGTAAGGAAGTCAAAGAAGAGAAGATTAAGAAAGAATCCAAAAAAGAAGAGAAAAAAGAAACCAAGAAAGAAACTAAAAAAGAAGAGAAAAAAGAAACGGTAGAGGCCCCCGCTTCCGACTACACCAAAGAAGACATAGCTACTGCCTGTCAAAAAGTTAGTTCTAAGATAAACCTAGATGCGGCCAAAGACATTCTATCTAAGTTTGATAGCGAAAAAGGCGAACCTTGTCGCAGGATTTCAGATGTCCTAGTAAGTGATTACGCGGGATTCATAGTTAAGTGTGATGAGGCTTTGAAAAAATGAGTGCTCATTCTCGGATAGGAGCGTCCAGTATGTCCCGTTGGGCAAAATGCCCTGCTTCTGTAAGGTTGTCGGTGGACATGCCGAACGTATCAAGCTCTTACGCTCAAGAGGGAACTAACGCCCACGATTTAGCGGAGAAGATTCTCACTAACGTAAAAACGGACCTATCAGGTTACGACGACGAAATGGTCGACGCGGTTATGACTTACGTAGATTACATCAGATCGTTTACGCCTACTTGGATGAAGGTAGAAGAGAGATTTCACTTAGAATCCCTTCATCCTGACTTGTACGGGACTTCCGATTGTATTTTGTATTTCTCGGAAGAAAAACTTCTTTCCGTTATAGATTACAAACATGGGAAGGGTTTAGCGGTAGAGGCCGAAAACAATCATCAACTTATGTATTACGCTCTTGGAGCTTTGATGAAAACTGGAGCCGCGTGTTCTCATGTGGAAATGGTAATAGTCCAACCCAGATGCTTTCACCCTGTCGGGCCTATCCGATCTTGGAAAGTTTCTGTAAGTGACCTTATAGATTTTTCTGCTGACTTGGTTGATTACGCTAAGAAAACAGAAGACCCACAAGCGCCTACATTTGCCGGAGATCATTGCCGTTTTTGCCCCGCCGCACCTCTCTGCCCAACTCTCCATGAGACTGCGATTGTTTCAGCTCAAGAAGAATTTTCACCTGCTTTTTCTTACAACCCTGAAAAGCTTGGAGACATCTTAGGCAAAATACCAGCGATAGAAGCATGGGCAAAATCGGTAAAGGACTTTGCTTTTCGCGAAGCTCAAGAGGGACGAGTCCCCCCTGGTTATAAATTGGTGCCTAAACGTGCCAACAGAAAATGGAGAAACGAGGAAGATGCGGAACATTTTCTTTTGATAGAGCTCGGGCTTAGTTGTGTTGAAGCACGAAAAGACCCTCAACTTAAAACACCTGCACAAATCGAAGCTCTTTTACCAAAAGAGGATAGAAAGCGTTTGGAAGAAATAGTTTTAAAAGAATCTAGCGGCGACACCCTTGCACCAGTGGCCGATAAACGTCAAACCTCTAAACCCGCTATAGAAACTGAATTTACTAAAATTGAAAAGGAATAGAGGAGAAAATTATGATTACGAAACAAGTTATCAACGCAACGGCCCTTCTTAAAGAACTTAAAACCAACCCTGGAGTTAAGTTAAAAGACTTCTGCTTAAAGTCCAATATCAGTAAGCCCCTTATGGAGCAAATTGGTAGAAAGCTTGTGGCCGAAAAGATCATTTTATCTAAAAGAGGCCCTGGCGGAGGCTACACCCTGGCCAGAGAGGAAGTGACCCTTTCAGCGCTAGTCAAGATCTTCAAGACCATTAGGTCAAAAGAAGATTTAGTCGTGAAGGCAATGGCGGCTTTAGAAACAATTAACGTATTAAACTGATCGCTCTAAAAAGAGCATAAACCGACTAAAGGAGAAAACAATGTCGAAAAACGTACACACACCTAAGTTCCGAGTTTCTTACCCTAAAGTATTTAAGCCTGAGCTAAACAAGCTGAGTGGAAAAACTGAATACTCCGTTGTGGCCCTGTTCAAGAAAGGACAAGACCTTTCAGTTTTGAAAAAAGCAGCGGAAGAAGTTTTAATCGAAAAGCTAGGAGCGGATAAAACTAAGTGGCCTAAAAATTTGAAATCCCCTTTTAGAGATCAGACAGACAGAGAAAAAGACGGAGTTTTGCCTGCTGGACACGAAGCTGGCGCAATTTTCATGAACATTAAGAGTCAGCAAAAACCTGGCGTAGTTAACGAAGATGTTCAACCAATTATGGACGAGGCAGATTTTTATGCTGGATGCTATGCCCACGCCACTACCCGACCTTACTACTATGACCAGGCGGGAAATCGAGGCATAGCTTTTGGATTACAAAATATCCAAAAACTATCTGACGGTGAACCTCTAGGCGGCGGTAGAACAAGTGCTACCAGTGAGTTCACTCCGGTAGAAAACACTTCTACTGAAGCGGACATGTGGTCTTAGTTTTTTAATTTTTAAGGTGGATGACAAAAAATCACGCTTGGGGAGCGCCACCATCCCCCATTTTTAAACGGAAACTCGATGAAAGTGCATTTGGATTTTGAAACAAAAAGCGACATAGACCTCCAAAAAAGAGGCCTGGCCGTTTATGCAAAATCCCCTCTTACTGACATCTTGTGTATGGCCTACGCTTTCGGGGATAGCGCCCCTGAATTGTGGCTTCCTGGTATGCCGTTTCCTAATGATCTAGAAACGCATATATCTGAAGGTGGAGAAATTCACGCACACAACGCTCCTTTCGAGTTTACAATTTGGAACATAGTGGGCGTAAAAAAATATAACTTTCCAATTTTAAACATAGGCCAAGTTTACTGCAACATGGTGAGCGGGTATTCTATGGGGCTACCTGGAAAGCTAGAAAAGCTTGCCATTGCGCTAAATCTCGATGTTAAAAAAGATATGGCCGGAAGCCGAGTTATGCTCCAACTATCTAAACCGCGAAAAATAGAAGATGGAAATCTCATTTGGTGGGAAAAGAAAGACTATCCTGAAAAATTTGAAAAGCTTTATGCCTATTGCGTTCAGGACGTTATCGTCGAAAGGGAAGCTGGAAAACTAATTAAACCTATTTCACCACAAGAAAGAAGAGTCTGGCTTTTAGACCAAGATATAAACGCTAGAGGTATTAAAATAGACATCGAAGCTGTGGCCTTAGCTGAAAAAATGATCTTAGATGAGAAAGAGCGACTAGATTTAGAAATAAGAACCCTTACGGGCGGGGCTGTCGAAGCTTGCTCCTCCGCTACACAAATCGGAAATTACCTGAGAGATCAGGGGCTAGAAGTGGATAGCGTTGCCAAAGATCAAGTTATCGCGCTCTTAGATTCTGCGCTTTCCGATGTTTGCAGAAGAGTTTTAGAACTAAGACAAGAAGCTGCAAAGTCCTCTACAGCTAAATTAACAGCGATGTTACTTAGATCTTGCGATGACGGTAGAGCGAGAAACACCTTGCAATTCAACGGTGCGGGAACTGGCCGTTGGGCAGGAAGAGGCATTATGCTTCACAACCTCCCCCGGCCTAAACTTAAACAAAAAGAAATAGAAGAAATATTTGACGCTTTAATTAAAGGCGCGGAATGGATAGACGTATTCCACGGAGCAATTACAACCGTAATCGCCGATTGCCTTAGAGGTTTTCTAATTGCAGAAGAGGGGAAGCAGCTACTTGCTTCGGATTGGTCTAACATTGAAGGAAGATGCTTATCTTGGCTGGCCGATGAGACTTGGAAAATAAAGGCTTTTGCAGATTTTGATAACGGCATCGGCGCAGACATTTACAAACTTTCGTACTCAGCTTCTTTTCACCTATCTCTTGATAAGGTTGAAGATCAGCACCGTCAGATAGGTAAAGTGCTAGAGCTTTCTATGGGTTATCAAGGCGGAGTCGTTGCCTTCCATTCCATGGCCAAAAACTACGGCGTAAAAGTTACAGATGAAAGAGCTAATGAACTTAAACATGCTTGGAGAAATGCTCATCCTAAAATAGTTTCGTATTGGGAAAAGCTTAACACCGCTGCACTAAACGCGGTTACTTACCCCGGAAAAGTATTCAGTGCAGGGCCTAAAGACCACCGGGAAATTAAGTACAAAGTGGACGGATCTTTCCTCGTATGTCGTTTACCTTCTGGCCGATGCCTGTACTACCCCTTCCCCCAAGTTAAACAAAAAGAAACTCCATGGGGAGAGATGCGGGACAGTCTTACCTACATGACTGAAAACTCGTTAACCAAACAATGGGAACGTAGTCATTTTTATGGCGGACTCGCTGCGGAAAATATAACCCAAGCAGTAGCTAGAGATTTCCTGGCGGAAGCATTGCTAAGGCTTGATGAGAGGGGCTACAATGTTGTTCTACATGTACATGATGAAATAGTTTGCGAAACCGATCTAAACGATAAAACTCAAAACATTAAACAACTTTCTGAACTGATGTGCGCTCTACCCGCTTGGGCCAAGGGCCTACCTATCGCTGCGTCCGGCTGGTCTGGAAAAAGATTTAGAAAATGATGATTAAGGAAGAAATGAATATGAGTAAATTGAACTCCGCCCTTGAATTGGCCGCACTAGGATTTCACGTTTTTCCACTCTTGGAAAATTCAAAAAAGCCTTTGATTAAAGATTTCCCAAATAAGGCGTCCCGTGACCCCGAAGCGATTCGAGCATGGTGGACAGACCCAGTTTTAGAAATGGAGCGCGGATACAACATAGGTATCTCCACTTCTAAGTTTGGAGAGGGAGAGTCTTTGATTGCCATAGATGTTGACAATAAAGGCGATAAAAAAGGCGACGAAGTTTTAGACGAGATGGACATTCTGGGGATTGAAGTTCCCGCTACGTTTACCCAAACTACGCCTACGGGGGGAAGACATTTAATATATCGCCATAGCGAAGCACTTAAGCAGGGGGTTGATGTTTTAGGACGAGGGCTAGATATTAGATCTAAAGGAGGATATTTAGTCGGAGCAGGTTCGGAGCTTAATGGCCTAAAATATACGTACGCTCAAAGTGATATATCTTTCGTTCCCGCTTGGCTTGCTTCTAAGCTAGGCAAAGCGAGGGATAAAGACGATTCAATAAATGTTAATAAAATATTAGACCAAGTGACAGCTATAGATAGAGCTACCTACTATTTGAGTAACGAAGCTCCTGAATCGGTTAAAGGCGAGGGCGGCGACCAAACGGCCTATAAAGTGGCCGCAAAAGTTAAAGACTTCGGAGTTGATGAAGCTACGTGTTTGGAGATTATGCTGGATCATTGGTTCGACGGATCTGGTTGGATTCCTGAAAAGCTTCAAGCAAAAATATCTCACGCATATAAGTACGGAACTGAAAGCGTAGGTGCGGAAGCGCCAGAGGCGGTATTTTCTCCCGTTAAAAAGGAGGATGACGAGGTATCTCACTATTTGAAAGAGATCAATAAGTCCCACGCGCTAGTTCTTTTAGAAGGTAACTATTTCGTTATCCAAGAGACAATCGACGAAAAAGGTATGCCGAAGAGAAACTTTTTAAACGAAGCTGCCTTTAAAAGAAAGTTTTCCCCAAACAAGCTTCAAAAAAGCGACACTTTCGCCACGCAATGGCTGGACTGGCAAGGGAGAAGAGAATACCAGGGAATTTGTTTCGCTCCTGAAAGAGAGGCCAGAAACAATTACTATAATCTTTGGCGCGGATTTTCTTACACTCCTCTTTCTTACGAAGATGCTAATTCAGAACAACGGAAAGGGTTTGACATGTTTATGTCGCACGTTAAAGAAAACGTGTGTCGAGGAAACTCAGACCTAACAGTTTGGCTAATGGGATACTTCGCTCACTTGATCCAAAAGCCTTATGAAAGACCTCTAACTACTGTAGTTTTCAGGGGGTCAAAAGGTGTGGGTAAAAATGCTCCAATTGATCGCATTGGTAAACTCATACAGGGCCACTACATGGTGGCACATAATAAGCGGTACTTAACTTCAAACTTTAACGGCCACATGGATTCATGCTTATGCCTGGTGTTGGATGAGGCTTTTTGGTCAGGGGATAAAGATTCTGAGGGCCAGTTAAAAGGTTTAACTACCGCACCAGAAATTTTAATCGAGCGCAAAGGTAAAGAACCTTATTCAGTTGATAACCTCGTTAGACTCATAATTATTGGAAACGAAGATTGGTTAGTTCCTGCATCAACGGACGAGCGACGGTACGCTGTACTAGACGTTGGCGAAGGTAAGAAACAAAACAATGCGTTTTTTGAAGAAATGCGAATCCGCATGGATGACAAAGGTGGAAACAAAATACTTTTGGATTTTTTGAAAAAGTTCGATTTGTCTGCCGTTGACGTTAATAGAGCGCCACAAACTCAGGCCCTATTGGAGCAGAAGATCTCGTCACTAGATCCCTTTGCATCTTGGTGGTATGAGTGCTTGAACCAAGGACAGGTTATAAACGCCGAATTTAGCGGCGAGTGGCCACTGTCGATAGATACTCACGTTTTCAGAAGCGCCTTCGCTAGATATTGCAAAGACAGAAATATCCATTCTCGTATACCTACACCCACCGTTATAGGTAAGGCGTTTAAGAAAATGGTGACAGCGCCTACATCTAAACGTCGTGAAAACGAAAACACAATTTGGATTTATAAGCTTCCGCTTTTGGAAGATGCGAGAAAAGAATGGGAAAAATACATTGGCCACGAAACAACGTGGGAAGATTAGGAGTTATTAAATGATTAAAAATTCTTGGCATACTAAACTGGCCATTGGAATTCTGATAAACGACGAGCCGGACATAAACGCCAAACTAGAGCTTTTGACTTGCATAGGGATACAGTCTCATAACAAAGAAGTTTTTGATATCTGTGA
>Ga0222708_1000356_pt1 | contig 12170 bp, 23 predicted proteins | sample AntAcemetage1576_FD_179806 | JGI IMG/M metagenome (GOLD analysis project Ga0222708, IMG submission 179806) | Saline water microbial communities from Ace Lake, Antarctica - #1576 | ecosystem: Environmental > Aquatic > Non-marine Saline and Alkaline > Saline | place: Antarctica: Ace Lake... | reverse complement strand
CAAGACACATCGGCCATGACCTACAACCAAAAGCGCCGCGCCGGTGCAGCCCGCGCTGAATTGAACTCGCGCGACTTTGCGGCAGGCCACGGCGAGTGAAGCAATCCACCGGATTAAACAAAAGGAACAACACAATGACCGACACCACCGCCGACACCACCGCCGACCTGCATCGCATGATCCTGCTACTCGACGCAGCACATGGCGCACTGGACCAAGCTGCCATTCTTGAAAAACGTCACGAACAAGGCAAGAAGTTGCGCCAGATTACTGAGCAAATCCGCGCAACCGCCACGCGCGAATTCGTTGCGGAAATGGCCGCAAAATACGACATTGATCTGGGGGCTTGAACATGACCCAACGCTTCACCGCCCCCGCCGATTTTTACATGATTACGTCCATGATGGAGCGCACTGGCAAATGGGAAGTCATATCAGACGACCTGCTGGACCGCGCGGACGCTGTTGGGTTCTACGCGGATTGGATGGCGACACTGCCGCATATGATGGTGCTGCACGTCACTGTTGACGGTCCGTGTGTTGACGTGACCGACGATATTAAACTGGAAGCCATCGCGGGCGCGCAAGATTAGCCCCAACAACAGGGGCCAGCGCCCAGCAAGGAGACTGACATGAACATCACGGAATTGAAAAGCGAGCTGGCTGCACTTGAGGCCGAAATGTCTGCAAAGGAAATCCAAACCCCACGAGCGCAAATTACAATAGGATTTGCTAGAACCAGCATTTATATTGGCGCGAGCGATGGATCACTCCATTTCGATGACAATCAATACAAGGTTTTTTATGCGGATTCTGCCTCTGACAGCATCGCCGCAGCCCGCGCCTATATTGCCGCCCTGCCACCCCCAGATGAAGCCGTAACCCGCGAATACCTCACCCGCGTTGCATCAGCGGTGGACTACGCGACAGAGAACAGCATTGCAGATGAATACGTTGCCCCCCTTCGCGGCGTGTCGTGCGCCATGACGGGCAACCTGCTGACAAAGGAGGCAGCACAATGATCCGCGCATTTATCGGTGACGTGATCGGCGTCACATGCCTAGCCGTTATTTTTGGCACCCTGCCGTGGATTGTCTACGGGTTTGGGGGTGTGCAGTGAGGGCGCCGGAGGAAATGCCCGATAAGCTGCTTATAAAGCTGGTGGATAACCCCCGCAGCGTTTGTTACGGCATGTACATCAATGCGGCAGGTGGGAAAGAATACGTCCGCGCCGACCTTGCCCCGCAATGGCAGGACATAGCGACCGCGCCGAAGGATGGGACGCAAGTCGATCTATGGTCGGATCGTGGGTTCCGTTATCCAAACGCGGCTTGGGATGTTGTCGATTATCCAATGGATGCAAGCGGCGACAATATCTACGGATGGACCGATTCAAGCCACCATGGGTCCATAAAAAATGGTGGCCCATACACCCACTGGATGCCTCTGCCCACCCCACCGGAGACAAAGCCATGAAAGGTAAAATTGCAGCTTGGGTGCTTGATAATATCCCATTGCCTTACTGGGCAGCCCCATATGTTTTTGGCCTGATGATAGGCCGGATGCCTCACAAGGCCCCTGATCCGGAGACAAAGCCGCCGCGCCGTGATGTTCTTGCGCACTGCTGGCCGGACAAATGCAATCAAGGGCGCGACTGCCCGAGGAGACTGACATGAGCAAATATGACCGCCTGACTGCTAACCCACCCGACGAGCCGCACCAGATAGGCCACGAGGAGGGTGATACGTGCGGACGATATCCAGAAGAAGACGAAGATCAGCCACGCGGGTACAGGCCCAAGCCGTGCCAAGGCGTGATGCAGGGCATTAGCGACGAGTGGTTAAGGTGTGATCAATGCGATGCAGGATGGAGACTGACATGACCCAGACAACAAGCCTAGCCGCCGCGCAGGCCCGCATCATCGAACTTGAGGCACAGGCAGATTCACATGCGCTGACCGTCGCATATATAGCCGGGCGACACGATGGATGGAACAATGCGATTGATGCGGCTGAGAAAGAGTGCATTAGGCTTCACAATGACAATACCGAAAAATTACAGCACCTTTATGACCGTGGATTTGCCCAAGCGTGCCAATTATCTGCCGATGCCGTACGCGCCCTCAAGAAAGGACCAAAGCCATGACTGAAACAACACAAGACCTACTGGCGCGGCTGGCGGGGTTTACGCCGGGTCCTTGGAACGTTCAGGCATCGGAGTACGGCAACTATGTTGTGTGTGAGCGTGGGTATCCTGCGGTTACAGATGGAAGGCCAGACGGGAAAGCCAATCTTGAACTTGCCGCCGCCGCCCCTGACCTTCACCGCATCGCCACCGAACAGGCGGCAGAGATTGCGCGGCTTTTCCACGCCCTCGCAACGGCACAGGCACATGCCCAGACGGCGCGGGATGCGCTTGAATGTGACGAACCTGAATATCACGATCAGGGAATGGGTTGTGGTCTTGAGGATCGCAACATCACAGACCGATATGAAGCGATGGCCTTTGGGTGGGAACAAGCAATGGAGCGTGTCTATGGTGAGGTTATAATCCACGCCCTCGCCATGATCCAGCCCACCCCCACAACAGACCGCCGTGACGCGGCAACGGAGGAATGAGATTATGACCCCCGAACATACAGACGTAGAGCGGGTGGCGGCTGCATTGTGGCGCGCAGAGACCGTTGACGCGGGTGTGCCTACCAGTGTCACCAATGCGCGCACGCTAGAAGCATTTGCAGACCTTGACCCAGATCATCGCGAACGGTTTCACAAGTTTGCCCGCGCCGCGATAGCCGCCATGCAGCCCAGCGTTGCGCAGGCGGCGAAGGTGTTGTCCCAAGCTGAACTCCCCTCGTATGTGGTTGAAATGCCCATCACAGCATCCGGCAACGGCCCTGCAACGGTGGGTTTTGACGCCGCCCGAATGACATACGAGGTTTGGGACGCCGCCACACTCAATACGATAGGTGATCCGCATAGTCGCTTGTCGGACGCAAACCGCGCATGGCTCCGCGCTCTATCCAAGGAGATAGACGATGCGTGACCAGATTGCACAGATCGTTGCAAGCGAAGCGCACGGTGGCGACCCGTAGACATTGCAGACGCCATCATCGCAGCCCTGCCCGATCTGGTGAGGGCCGCCCTGCTAAATAATCAAAACAATGGAGACGAAGATGCACAATACGTCAGAACTAAAGTGCCAATACGAAGCAGCCGAAAGCAAGCAAGAGAATGTCACGCGGGCTGCACATCTTGCGCGAGAGGCATATAATGCGGGGATCATCCGTGACAAAGAAGCAGAATTAGCCAAAGATGGTATTTTTGTTGGAGCAATGGTTGACGCCATTTGGTGTGGAAAACGAAAAGGCACATACTATTTGCACTCCATATCTGTTGGCAAGTGGAGCTTCGCAGCGTCAATCAATCTCGCCAAGGTTAAAAATGACGGGACGGCATACAAGGATTCAACTCACGTTTCATTTGATCGGCTGGAACCCACCCCCAACAGGGCGCATAGCCCGAAAGGATAGAACGATGATCAATCGCATAAAGCATTGGTTATGCAAACATGACTTCAATGTGACGAAGTTTCAGGCGCTTTTACCCGGCACGGGCTGGCAGTGCACAAAATGCGGCAAGCAACACCGCACTTATTAACCCCACCCCACGCGGGTACAGATAGGAGATAGACGGCATGGATGATATTGAGCGGATGATTGATCGCGCTTCCAGCCCATACTCTCCTTGGTGGAGAGTATGGGCTGGAAGCGCGGCGATTCTGTCCCTGTGCATGTTTGGCAGGATGCGTGTAAAGTGACTGCATCATCCCGCGCCATATGAGGCAGAGACGCCCCCACAAACTAAAAAAAGGCCCGCCGCCTGATTAACAGGGGCGGGCAAGGTCTTGTGCGTACAGGCAAACGTAGCACAGCTAGAAACTGAAATATGGGCCTTTCATCGTTTGTGTTATCGGCTGGCCCCGCCGTGGGTGATTGTATTGTAACGCCCGGCGCGCATCCGTCAAGGACTGCGTGTCAGTTTGGTCCCCGGTCACGCTGCAATAGTAGCTTAACATCATCGCGCCCCTCTTTAATATCTGCGCGTATTTCTCGAAACATATCCCGCGTTAGATCTGCATCCGTGGCGCGCTCTCGATCACGGCGGGTTTTTTCACCGTCAAAATCAGAACGCAGTGATTTGTGATTTACTTTAAGCTCAGTGTAACCCGCGATAAAAGCAACAGCCGCGCCGATCATCGGCCAATAATTCAAGAAAACATCCACTGCGTTATCGTCCTTCATTTGTTGCTTTGCGTCGTGACTACGCGCGCGACAATGCCACCAGCAAGGTGGCACATCACAACTGCGAACCACGGGATTACCAGCTGGGAATTTATGCTCAACATCGGTGAACCGACTGCGACTTCGTTAAACAGGAATATTGGCAGGCCACCGCCATACAGCGCGAAGAACAGCCAATCCTCTATCGTGTCGCGGCCGTTCCATCCTTGGCGCAATATTTCAAACGCCGCATAACCCACCGCGACAACGGCCCATGTTGCCCCTTTTTGCGCAAACTCATTGAACACCGCGAAGTGTGCCTGTGCCAGAAGTGACGCCGTGGTTATTCCTAGGGCAAAGTGGGCAAGCTGGTTTTTTGCATAGCCGTACCAGTCGGACGGGTATGCGTCAGCGCGCGATAACTCCGCAAGGATGATGCGCAGAATCACATCGCGCACCCGGCTTTTAGCCCCACCAGAAGCGCGTTGCCCGTCTTGCGCGCCATTGGCCCGCCATCGGCAATCAATGCACCCGCGTGGGCCTTTCTGGCGTCCAGCGACCCCGCGCAAAGTGCAGGCTCACTTGGCAAGGGTGCGCAAGCTGTCAAGGATGCCGCTATCGTCGAGATCAGGATCAATCGCGTCATTCATGCGCTCCAATGTGTTTCGGTTGTTGATTTCGTCTTGCAGGCGGTTTTCGCGCCCGCCCTGCCAGTAAGCCGCGCCGATGATTGCACACAGCACAGCAACGGTGATGATGATGCGGATCATTTCTTTGACCGGACAAGCAACCACACGCCCACCAGCGCGGCCACCACCAGCACAGCCGCCAATGCGTACTGCACTGGCCCATCGCCACTTGCCACAGCCGCCACGCTGCCCACAGCGCCGCCGATAGCCGTAATCGCAGATGGGCTTTGCAGCATGTCTTTGGTGGTCGCGGCATTGGTAACATCGCCAGAGGCTTGCGGCTGAGATGGTACGGCGGAAACAGCGGGCGGCGCGCCCTTGGCCCACGCCTTTGATTGCGCACGAACCTCGGATACGCGCCGTGTCCATCCGTTTTTGAACGCGATCCACTGCTTGAGCCGCTTCATAAACGCCATCCGCTGATCGCAAATGCCGTCAATAATAGACGCCGCGTCCCGTTGACCAACCGCCGCCAGTGTCATAGCGCCGATTGCGCCATCATCGGCAACACCTACCGCACGTTGCAGCCACTTAGCCGCCTGTGAAACGCCGGAATTTACCGCCGCGTCAAAAACGCAATAGGCAAGCCCAGCGGGCAATTCATCACCGCGCACACGATCCCAGTATTGCGCACGGTAAATCTCATAGACTTCCGCGTCCGTGATCTTGCGCACGTCCTGCACGGCTTGGTCATTGGCCTTGCGGTGTGCGTCATACACGCGCTTGGTCACGCCCTTCATTGTTGCGCCTCCGGGGTCCGCCGGATGGTTGCTATACCCGCCCTCATGGGCCGCTAGCACGCTCATAGATCGTTCAAACCTGTCCATCGTCAACCTCCTATTTCTGCCAGCGCCACGATCACGGCGGCAGGTAGTCCGCCGCCGATGATCTCAATCAGGGCAAGCCAGTCCATCACAGCAACCGCTCGTCTGTGTGGTAAGTCATTGCACAGCGAAGCGTACCTGTAGTCAAGAAAAACCCGTCCCGATAGTCAATCTCGCCACCAGCTTCCGTGAAGAAACTGACACGGTTTACATCGGCAGGCGTCACAGTGAGGTCACGGCTGCCAAGTAGCATATTTCCAGAAATTCCGGTGCTTGAGGGCCTAATAACCTGCCCCAAGAGGGCGCTATTGTTGGCTCGGTCAAAGGGTAAGTCCCGCACATACGCAATAGACGTATCAGATGTGACGTTTAGAAGGTTCCATTGGAGGGTAAAGTCAACTCGGACCTCCGAGCCGTCACGGTGCCATGTCCCATCCTGAACAACGTATGCACCTCCAGCCTCGAAACTCTCAAACGCGAATCGCGGCGTCCATGTTCCAGACTGCCTGTCGCCAAAGCTGTCGGCATAGGAGAATGTAGGCACACCTTCGACAGTCCACCGAGCATAAACCCCTGTACCTTGAAAATCAAACGCCACAATATCAATCGCACCATCCCGCGTTCCAGATGTTGGCCTCAGCGCCAGCGCACCATAACTGTGGTTTGTATAGTCGGTGATGTCGATAACCGTGCCGCTGGTATCTTTCCAAACACCCCCAGACGGTTCTGTGTGAATGTTACCCAGCGTGACTTCCGCCGCACGGTCCAGCCAAATACGCGCAGCCTCATTGGTGCGGATACGCCCATTACCTATTTTTACCCTGCGTCCGCGACCCTGAGAATCGCTACCTCTTCGGGTATCAATTTTAATCGTTGCCGGAATTGCGTCTGTATCTTCTGTAGAAACGTTCATAGTCGGGTCGTAAAGTCGGAACCCACTATGGTGTTCGGGGCCATAAATCACCCACTGATCTCCGAACATGAAATCAGAATGACCGGACCCGCCGCGACTACCCCACGCGCCGTAGGTGGTTTCATTTACAAAGTCGTAATATGTGCCAGTCCCCCACACAGCGCCTAGAATGCCTACCCCGCTGCGGCCACCGTAGGACTGCGGATTGGTAAAGCACTGATCACAGCCGCTGACTTTGTACGTGGGATAGGGTAGCCCATCCGGCCCGATCATGCGCCCGACAACAGGTGATCCCGTCACGTCCCAATACTCGGACGTAACCCGAAAGTAACCAAGAGTTGCAATATCCGATTTGACAGCAGTGCGGCAACCGTTGAAGAAACCTACATCAACATCAGCGCCCATGTTGGTTCGGCTTGTGTTGGTCAAGTCAACATCAGCCACTAACGCGAAGCCGCTGAACTGCGCCCCGTCTCCTTGGTTGTCCAACATCACCGAAATCGACGCATCATCTGGATCCAGCGCAGTTTCTGGTGCCATACGTCGAGTACGGCGGATGCGGGGCAAGCTGTCGTCTTTATCGACAATGAACACAGACTTCGCGCCGACCAGGCCCTTGAACCCATGTTCGCGGTTGCTGATATACCCTCGCCCATCTCCAGTGATAATCCGACCATCTATTTTATTGTAAAGGCTTTCGCTGATCCTATACCAACCTGCCGGAACGTGAAGGCGGGGGTGTGGGGATGCCATCCATGCTGTAAGCCGTGCCGTTTGATCCACTAGGGTTCCGGCGACCGCCAGCGCCTCTGTGCCAGCCTCAACGCCGAAATGTTGAGGCGTTACCTTATCGCTGGATGGGGACCAATTTTGACCGTCCGCCGTGGTTAGCGCCGTGCCTGCCGCGTCGCGTTTGTAGGCCAACAATCCCGCATCGCTACGAACAAACAAAATATCCTGATCCGCTGGGACATTCAGCAAAATAGCTTCGGCCCGCGTTGGTGCGTATGTGGCACCATCGCTTGATGGCGTGACATCTACCGTCCAAGTCACCGTGCCAGCGCCAGTTGATGCCGCCACTGCATATGTGTCTCGATCAGCAAAGAATTGAGCGAACGCCGTAACCGCGTGCGCATTAAACGGGTTTGTCATGGCGGTGCGCGATGCATCAGAAAAGAGAGTCGCCAGTGCGTTGTCTGACGTGCGCCGCACCTCAATCTCTGCACCCGGCACAATGTCGCCGGATGAATTTACGATTGTCGCGTTGAATGAACCAAGTGCCATGTCTTAAACTCCGATGAATGTATCTTGAATGACAAACGCGCCAGCGGCAACCGTTTGAAACTCTGCGCTGGCGTTGGTTATCCGGCACTCGTAATAGTAGCTTTTGCGGGCGACGTCGGTTTCTGTGTCGGTGACAATGATAAAACCTTGGCTATTCGTTGCAAGCGTGATCGCACCGCTGGTGAGCGTTTTTGTGAATACGGCAGGCCCGCCGACTGACTGAGCCAGAACGAAAGTGATTTCGTTTGACCCTGATACGTCAATCGGATCGCCCGCGTTATCCACGAAGTTAATGGTGATTTTGCCGTCGTTTTTGCGAGGCCAGTCAATGCGGCCTGTATCAACTTTAGACATAGGGCTGCACTCCATTCTGAATTTAGCGCGGATTGTCCGCTCGTTGTTGCGCCTGAACGTCAGGCAGTATTCGAGCCGCCGCAACGTGTACCCCAAAACCATTTGATTAGAGATTACAGGGCTTGGCATCTACGCTCCATGATTGAGATAATGGCTTCAAGTTCTGCTATGCGCGCGGCCTGAATTTTGCAGGGGCGGTAAACCATTTGCGCAGGCTTGGGGCTTATGCGATCAACGATCCTATCAACGTACTTAATGACTTCTTCAGGAACCTTTACGATCCTATCACGCGGGCGAACAGCATCGGCAAGCCTTGTTTGCAGATCCCGAATGTCGCGCTTTAGCTGTTCTTCTCTATCGCTCATCACCCGCCCCTCCATCGGGGTCCACATACGCAATCGCCACGCCTGAAACTTGAGCATAAAGATGCGCCGTTTCACTGTCATTGGCAGAAATCGTCATCGGGATAAGCCCAAACTTGGGATGCGCAGCCATGCAATCAATCGTTCCGTATTCGTTAAACGTTGGGTCTGTGATATCCATCATGCTAACCTTTGCCATAAAGTTGCTGGTAATACGGGCGTACCCGTACCAGCAAAACCAGCGATGTTTCTGACACCCAAACACTGCCACGAACCGGCTTGTGCCGCCCCTTCAATAAATGCCCCCGTGAATGACCCTAAGTTACTAACCGAATGAATCGCGCCGCTAGGCTTCAGCGTTGACCCCGCGACCACCGCGCCATATCCAGCATCTGGGCCAGTCCCGAAAAGCAAGCTGCCAACAGTTCCAGCCAAATATTTGATACGCGGCGCGCCAGCCGCGCCTTCAGCGATTGCAATAGGGTTTTCCGCCAATGCCGATACCAGTGTAGCCGTCACGGGGCTGTCTGCGTCAACCTCACTCGCGGCGATTGCTCTATAAGTTGCCATTTATTCGCCTTAAAACATTATATAGGGTCCAGTTCCGTCGGAGAATACACCAGAAACCCCCACAATGTAAGTGCCTTTAGCTTTCTGCGCCGCGCTGGACGCGTCATAATTCGGGCGCGCGTCTTCTGTTACGAAACCATAGCGGCCCGGAAACTCAAACGTGCGCGCGTTGATCCGCAATTTCGACCCTGAATTGACTTCATCAACAGACGTGACCTGCATAACCGTTGGAAGGCTTGATCCGTCCCCCGATTGCAGTGCGCGAGTGTCCAACCTAATAAGCGCCGCCAGATTTATCAAGTCGCGGTCCTTCACGTCTACATCAAACTGGATCTCCTTTGGGATGTCGCGGTATCTGTTTTGCAGTCGGGTCGCCACCGCGCCCGCAACACTGTCATCGCCAGTGCCAAGCCACCTGCTAAATACCTCAAACGCCGATACCTGATTATATTCGTTTGGCCCCTCGCTACTGGCGTCGATCGGAACAAACACGCGCCGGAAGTTAGCGCCGCCCGTTGCCGATCCGGTAACGTCAATTTGCCCGTGCCAAAACAAAACGCGGCTAATGCGCGCTTCGGTCAAGTCTTTATTGCCAAGACTGCCCTCAATAATAGATGCACGGTCCGTGATATCTGGGATTGTTTCGGTAAAATCAGCGGGGCGGTTTGCACGCATGCGGATAAGCTGGGCCACATCATCCCACCAAAACACCACGCCAAACTCGCATAACTCTGTGATAAGGCTCAACACGCCCGTGGGCTTCGTGATTACAGCGTTCATGTCAAAACCAGCAAGCCACCGCAGCGCCTCCGTGTTCCAGTTTGACGTATCCAGCCATGATGGATCAATATTCGCGTAATTCTCCAGCAAGTCCGCAACAACATCGGGGATCGTCTGGCCTTCGACAACATAGCACTGCTGGAACAGGTCGCCTTCGGAATGGCTGGCAACATCGGAACCGTTTAGCCCGCGCCCCGTGATCGTAACAACATCGCCAGCCCGCGTGAATGTGACCACCTCGCCGCCGATCGACGCTTTGCCGCTTGCAGCGTAATCATCGCCAACGGTAGGCGGGGTAAGCGTGACCGTGCCGAGATACGCATCAGTGATGTCCGATCCCAGCTTGCCTTGGCTTGCCGCAGGTGCCAGCGCCTTTTTATTGTCCGCAAGGTCCAGCACGTCTTTTGCAATGATTGTGACGCGCCCGTTAATGTCCGGCCCGTCCCATTCGTCAATGATATAGTTGCGCGTGACCATGCTAACCAATGCCTGCCCAACATAGCCCTCCTTGACCCGCAGTGCCCGACCCACATAGTACGGAAACCGCGCCCGTAGTCGCCCAAAGAACGTACCGCGACCGTATGGGTCATAACCTACGCCGCTGGCCAGTGCTGCACCGCTCTTGCGCTCTGACTGGTATTTATCCAGCAACAGGTCGCTGTCGAGAAAGTCCTGCAAGTTGATCGTGACCCGCGCGCGTTTGCCCAGCGCGCCCGTGCGGTTATCAGACCCGCCAAGGTTGATTGTTGCGGGGTTGGTAGTGACCGGACCCGACATAGCAGGGTAAACTAGCACGCCGCCGGGTATGCCGCTTTGGTTCATTGCAAAACGGATTGTCTTTGTCCCCTTGGCAAAATTCGGCTTGTCTTGGCACGTCTTGAATGTGTTAAAGCACTTCGCCGCGCCGTCAGTTCCGAGAACAGCGGTGCAAGCGCCTGTGCCGTAGACCAGATCACAATAGTCGATGTCGATTTCTACAATTTGCAGCGGCTCAAGACTAAGCGTCATCGTAAAACCTCATAGACATATCAAACGCCATCCGCGCTTTGGGTCCGGTGTTGCTTGGGGCAATGACGCCACCCGACCGCCAAGCATAAAATAGATCGCCGTATTTTGTTGGTCGCCATGCCCAGAAGAACCCGCCGCCCTTGTTGAAGTGACGCTGAAACGCCTTCCAAGCATCCGCGCGCAGATAGCTATCCTCCACCAGCGTTAGGGATGCCGCCGCCGTCGATCCCTTGCGCACCACAGATGATCCAAGCAGATTGCCGCCCTCCGATACCCGCGATTGCAGATCGACCACGTTAGCCGTGATTGGCGGCGCGTACCCCTGATAGATAGTGCGGGGCAGCGTGACTGGATTGCCCAGAAAGAACACGCCGATTTCGAGGTTCGCCGTGACTGTGGTGGCGTATATCCGCCAATACCGCGCCGACACCGCAGCGAAGTAAAACGCAACGGCTTGATTGTCCGCCGGAACCGCTGGCCCCGACCCGCTATCAGTCCACGCATCGCCCACCAAAACCTTATACTGGATGCGAAACGCGCCAGCCACATCGCCCATATTGTGCGCCGCAACCGAGGCAAACGATATGGATGTGTTGACGCCGAAGTCTATTTCTATGCTCGCTTCGTCACTGCCGTTTGGCGTTATAACCGCCCGATCATACGTTGTGCCTGTGACCGCAAACGCGCGCGACTGAACCACCGTGCCAATACCTGTTGGGGATTTTCCAGATGCCAGATTGTCCCACGCAATAACGGGGTTGTTTGACGTGCCTGCCGTGGATAGCGTCGATGCCAAGCCGGGGCTGATGTAAATACTCATGTCGCAAAACTCACTCTTAGGCCGCGATCCCCGGCTTCGTCTTGCAGCTTGTTAAACAGGCTTGTAACGACCCCACCGTTGAACAGGTCATTGGGTCCGAAGCCCGTCACGCGCGCCTCTAGCGGGGCTTGTGGTGGCGCTGTTGCCGCCGATGCGCCGCCTGCACTGCCGCCACCCCCACCGCCGCCGCTGGAACCGCTTGGGGATTGGCTGGCGATGCTGGATATCATCGCGCCCGTTTGCGCAAGCGATACCGCAGCAAGAGCCGCGCCAAGTGCAGGCCCG
>Ga0222708_1000354_pt1 | contig 12249 bp, 9 predicted proteins | sample AntAcemetage1576_FD_179806 | JGI IMG/M metagenome (GOLD analysis project Ga0222708, IMG submission 179806) | Saline water microbial communities from Ace Lake, Antarctica - #1576 | ecosystem: Environmental > Aquatic > Non-marine Saline and Alkaline > Saline | place: Antarctica: Ace Lake... | reverse complement strand
CTATCCCTCTTGTACCTAATCCTCGATCTATACGCTCCCCTACTGAAGGTCTACTGCCTGTTCCTTCTGAGTAAGGTACGTCAACAACTCTGTAAATGGTTACGGCTATTTGTAAAAACTCAGGCGAGTTCTTAGCGTATAAGATGTCGTAACTTGTAGCGTCTGTTGGTGGGAGGCTTTCAATAACTGCTGTGGCGGTGGTGTAAAACTTATTAGTTGTATTGTCGTACCCCTCAGAATAAAATGAAGCGAAAGGTATTGCTGAACTCCTACGTCCATTGCTGTTGTACTGTATAGCGAAATTGTGTTGTCTAAACCTTTTAAAGTTAGCTTCAGATGAGAACGCATTAGCAGTACCTGATGTAACGGTAGTGGTAGTTGATGCCGATATATTACTAGATGTGGTGTAGGGGGCATCGTTCTGATTTACTCCGTACACAAGGCGTACAACCCCCGCGACACTATAAGCTATAATTCCTCCGAAGCCTAAGTATCTAGTGTCTGTACTATTTATGACAGATGAGATATTAGAAGCTATTGTTGTCAACGTATCGTTCTTCCTTACTGTATAAATAAAAGTAATCGTTTTGTTTGCTAGTGTTATTGGTGTTGTCCCTGTGTGAGAAACTACAATAGATGTAGTTATTAAGTCTCCAAACTGCGCAGTCCCTGAAATAGTTATTCTTTTATAGTTTAGTGTTGTATCTAATAATATGTTGTAATTTACATTAAAAAAACTACCTGATACTGATATAGGTGTTGTACTAAAGGTAGACGTGGTTGTGGGGCTAGGCGATGGAAAATTCCTAGTATTATAAGTAGGGTAGACTTGACCTGCAACATCTACATCAGAATCAAAACCCTCTGTTAGGTTGAAGAATGAAATTACGCTACTAGGTAAAAAAACTACGTCTTTACAACTTTTAGGTATAAAGCTTTGGGGTTGGTTTATCTCTGTTTGATCTGTGGACTCTAGTGTTTCCTCTCCTGTAAATACAACGGTTAGTTTGTCGTTTATATTAGAGTTTATCTCTGCATAGGTTACTTCTTTAAACTTTAACCAGTTTCCCATAGAGTCGTCATTATTACCTGACTGGACAAACAAGTCTACCCTAACTACCTTATCGTGTTCAGGTAGTGATACCTCCATGTATATCTGATTGTCATAAGTCGACACCTCATCAGTTAATACATACCCCCGCTCAGGTATTGCTATTTTAGATATTGTAGATGCATGGCTCCTGAAGCCTCCCTCGTATATATACACAGACCTAAATTTGTAAAGCTTGCCTCTAAGGCTGTTTACGTTTCGGGTTGTGACTGTGCAAAACTTAGGTTCTAGTGGTTTTGGGTCGGGAGTTTTATAAAGTTCTACTCTCCACCTATTAGCGGTTGTAATTGTAATTGCATCTGATACAGGGGTGTTCTCTAAATCTATGCACCCTACCTCTTGGTCATCTTGTGCCCATATAAGGAATCGTCCGTAGACTAAAGTGATACCTGTTATCAACTTTTGAAAGTCGAACGCTAGCCCTACCCCCGCAGCAATGTATGTTACTGTGTCCGTTATTAGGCTATACCCGTACTTTATAATTTGGTGGTTTCCCCTTGAGTTTTGTACGAATACATAAAGAGCTTGCCCTGCCTTATCATCAAAAGAGCCTATACAGATGTTGTCCCCGATACTTAATATGTAAGAGCGTTCTACATTACCCTTTACATTCTTCACAGTAAACCTGTCCCCATTAACCATAAAGTTAATGTTTCTAGCATCCCTGTAATACCCATTCTGTACGTAGCGGTCTTCGGAATCTTTATCCATACCACCTTTCCACGCACCTCCGTTTGGGTTTACAAATAGTCTCTTATCTTCCATTCTTAAAAGTTAGGGCTTTGGTTGAAGTTTTTTCTAGTTGCTTGTACAATGTCGTCCAATCCTTCTCCCCACATGTCTACCTTAGCTTGGAGCATAGAGTCTATCCACTGCCTACGAAGTCTCTCCTTTTCACCTGAAGAAGTACCCCTCTTTCTTTGGTGTACCTTAAATTCGATAAAGTCTTTTACAGGCTCAGCTAAATAAGGATGGACTCTGAATTCACCGTTTATAGGTGTTTTTTGCCCTAAGTACTCTAGGATTATCTGATTAGATAATAATACAGAAGATAGTTCTATCCTATTATTCTCTAAGTTTATTTTGTATTCTCCTGCGGTACTTCTTCCCCCTGCACCGTAGTAGCCCCCTATGCTCTCTCCATTTCTCCAATGTTGGGAGAAATAGTCGTAACTGACATTGCCGTTAGTGCTTACAGGTGAAGACATCATATTCCCACAGCTATCAACCCCTTTGTATATTGACTTGTTTTCAGATAAAGCAGTGACTCCCCCGTTTTGATCTAATGCAAATAGTTTTGTCATTTTAATAAAATCCTCTGGGAGGGGTGCTGTATTAGTCGAGGATAATGTAAGTTTTTTTGTCTTTACATGTCCATCTACCTCTCTATGGAAAATTTTTAATCCACTAATAGCGTATTGAAGGTATAAGTAGAAATAAGACTTTGTATCTCTCTCTTCTTCTAACAAGTATTCTTCTACTATTTCTTTAAGTGGGGTTCCGTACATCTTATTCGCTTATATTATTATTATTAAGGTCTTGTGGAATTCCTTTTTGTAGCTGATATATCCTAAGAGCCCTCTCTAAAATTGTATTAATCATTGAGTCGTCACAAGGGAACTCCGCATACTCGTCTAAGTCATAAGACTGAGCTAACATTCTTATCTCCACTTTACAATCCAAGTCCATGTCTTGTAAAAAGGTTATCCTTCCCTTTGTATAGTAATACCCTAAATAACCTTCTAATGCTCTAGCTGGCTGATTCTTAAACATCCCCTTAAACGCAGCAGGTACGGGTATAATAAAATCTTCATCGTTACCCTGTAGCCACACTTGTCTTAAGCCCTGATCTTGTGTCATAGCTATAATATCTGCGGGGAGTTTACAGTAAAACTTACCGTACTTGTCTTTTTGAATATCTACCGCGTCATCCCCTGAAAATTCACTTAGCCAAGAGTAAGGGATCATATTAGTCTCTAACTTACTTTGAAGTACTTGCATACGGATTACTTCATCCCTAGCCTGAGAAATAGCCGCTAAAGCTATATTCTCGTCCATCTTAGCATCTGCCGTTGGGTTTGGGTAAAGTATGTTCTCTAATTGCTCTGCGTAGAATAGTTTATTCATTAAATTAGTCTTTATTCTCAGTTGCTAACATTTGAGCAGCTGCTCCCGTAAGGTCTTGTTGTCTCGTCTGAATCCCTAATTGTCTGCACACTCTCCAAACAATACTGCTGAATAGATGTTCAGGTAAATCAAAGTCAATGCTGTCGGCTGAACTGTATACATCTCTCCCGCTGACAACTGTAAAAGCCCAAACAGGACTTGGCGGGTTTCTAATGTACGCTAATTCTACCTTAGGTAAATTTGGCGGGTATATCTTAAAAGACCCGTCATACTCTATTGCAATAGGTCTTCTCTCTGAAGGATGTCTAAGTTGGCTGTTAATCCTACTACCAGCTTCGTTGTCAGTCACTATGTCTACTTCTTTCTTGACAAATTTTGTCGCGTCACCTATCTCAACATAAGCGTTATTATAAATGGCAGAGAGAAACAAATAGTCTGTCGGTTTTACCAAAAGCCCGTCTGAGCCTACCACAAAAGAAGTCACTTTTTTTAGGCCACTTAAGGAGTATGAACTGATCGCACCGTTTTCAAACCCCTCCCTTTGATAATTTACTTCCTCTAGTTGTGCAAGATAAAAGGCTCTGTTAATCCTTGGGGGGGTGATGTACCCTGTTGTCTGGTCTTTTCTAGCTAAGTCCTCTACTTGGAGTTTTACTTCATTTACATTTATAGGCATATTCTAAGGTACTAGTTTAGCAGGTATATAATACCTTAATCCGTCTATGTCGATTAGTAAGTATTTGTCTGGATTTCCTGCTGAAGGTGCATTCGTAAATGTCATCGTAGATGAGCCTGTGGGTAGCTCTAGTGGAGATTTAAGGCCAATAGCAACCCTGTCTTCCGCTTGAATGGAAAGTGGGAAAGTGGGATTTGCTTCATTAATACCTATAAGTCCAGTCGATGGTCTAAGAAGCAAATTTCCCGCTGAAGTGGTTACTGATAAGTCTTGTGTCCCCATAGCTGTGCTTATGTTGGTAATACCTGTTGGGTCGTAAGATGTGAAGTTTGAGATTACTGTTAAACCTCCTAAGAGCTGTGTTACCAATCCATTCCCTGTAGTAAGTGCGTTTACTATTCTAAAGTCTCCTGTGGTGTCGTAGGACAAAGAGGTTTGATTTTCCCATATACTAATGTTAGTAGCCGCCCCTGTTCCTCCGAGTGCAGGGGATGCCGATGTAATTACTTTTAAGTACCCCGTACTAGCTAATCCACTTGAATCTAGGGATAAAAAAGAGTTTGGCACGTAGTCAAAAATGTTTGAGTCTAAGAACAGTTGTTTGTCAAAAGATATAGTATCTTTAAAAGTGTACTGCCCGTTCATCTGTCTTCCCTCTCCTTGAGCAATAGCTCCTAGCGAGGATACAAGTAAAGTTAAAATTAGTAATTTTTTCATGTGTTATTTTAAAAATATAAAGATTATTTGAACGCCTGTAGATACACTGTTTTGAAAGCCATAAGTATATAAAGTAGAGTTGAAAGTACCCTCGTCTTGAAGGCCGTCTACAAACACTAAGAAGTCTGCTTGTGTACCATTAAAATTCTTACCTTTTAGATTTAGATTTTGATATTGTGTGGTTGGTGTGGTGGTGGTGAACTTGATTTTATTTCCAAGAGCACTGTTTGTAGTAGCTGTACCTGTTATAAGAATAGGTGTACCATCTTCACATCCACAATTGCCATTACAATTAGTAATTCTTTTTATCTGTTCAACATAACTATTGATGTTAGTTGTTATAGAGCAAGCGTAACTTTGTTGGGTTAAAGATAAATAGTAGGATAATTCCCCTGATTTATTTAGCAAGTATTGGTACTGTGTGGGATTTGAAGTCCTAGCGTTTGAGAGTCTCTCCTCCCACTCAGATAGGCAGCAGTATATTTCACACAATTGCGTGCTTCCCTCTACGAGTATCTGAATTACCTTTACTACCTTGTCAAGTAAATTTAGTGTAAAAGTGTCGTAGGAGTTACTTGCTGATATTGTAACAGAACTGTCTAGTTTTGTACTAAAGTCATAAGTCACCTCAGATATTAATTCTCCATACCATACGGCAGTTGAAAAAGTCCCTATACTTAATGTAGAGCCAGTAGTAGTCGTAGTACTTAAAGGTAGGCTTGTGAGTGCTGGCGGTACTAAGCTAAGTGCTCTGACTACAGTAGGTGTAACTAGATCAACTTCATAGTTTGTGTTGTCTGTGACGGCTAGAGTAGGCTCTGTGGGGAGTAAGTTTACTTTGCTATTCAAGACTCCCGTTACTCTATTGTATTTGATGTCCATTGTAATAGTGCTAAAGTCGTTTGTAACCCCACTACCGTTATACTCTACATTATAGTCAAACTTATAAGTTCCTTCTACTAGCTTAGAATTAATCAAAGGTAACGGTATCGCTATACTAATTGTTTCTGCTCTAGTAGTACCGTTTGAACTATCAATGTCAGGAGTAACCCAATCTTCTAAATTATTGTAATGATAATTTGACGTATCACCATTCAAAGTAATACGCAAAGTGCCTTTAGCTGTTATCCCAGTTATTGTATAATTCGTTAAGTCAGTGAAGGTAAAGTAAGGGGTGGACTGTGTTAAGTCCATCCCCACCGTTAGTTTTGATTCTGCCATTAGCTTACTAGTTCATTATATTTGTTAGCAACCTTAACTAAAAGGTCTTGGTTATTTCTTAAGGTTTCCTTTACCGCAGTATACCCATTTCCGAGTTTATGCTCTACGTCATCTTCATCAATAAAACTGAATGTAGACATCCCCTTCTTTTCAAAAAGTTGTGCCCCCTCTTTTTTATCTTTTGTTAAGAGTATAAATTGAGATAACTTATCTTCAATAGTACTTTCAACTTCTTTTTTTATATCCTCAGTGGGTGCTTCTAATCTGCCTAACTGTTTTCTGATTTCATAAAGAGTCTCCTGCTCGTTATCTTGTAAATCTTGAGAGAAAGACTCCATTGCGTCCTGCCCTAATGGGTAAGTTTTAATATGAGCACCAGTTCTCCAGACAAACATGTTAGGCTTATTCAAATCCTTTCTTACAATTCCTCTGTCGATTGCTTCGTAGGTGTCTCTTTTAGTGTTTAAATACCTGTCATAAGTAAGAGTACTAAACATATCTTCTCTTCCTTTTGCTAGTATGTGTAGATTATACCTGATGTCATCCATGTCGTAGTCCGCGTCTTCCATCTCTACAAAAGACTTGCCACTCATGATTCTGTATATAGTTCTTGCTTCTGCTCCTTTCAACTTCTGAATCTTAAGTCTTAGTTGGGTATCTTGGGTAAAAGCGGTTGATTTCTTTTTAGTAACCTCTGACTCATTGTACTCGTAAATTTGAGTTCCTGAGTGATCTGCTAAATCAGAGTTCTTCATATTCTCTCTACAACATTTTAAGTAAGAAAGTAGATTTTTCTCGCTGTTTGCTACAATCTTTCTTCCCTTGTCGTCAAAGGGTATAGAGGGTTGTTTATCTTTTCCAAACTTGATACGGTCTAGGTCAAATACTGTTTTCTGTTCATCTACAAAAATAGTCTGTTCTGTCTCCTTTAGTCTTATCCAACAGAAATCCCCTTCTTTACCCTCTCTAGGGTCAGGTACTTGTTGGTAAGACTCGATAGAAAAGCCAGACTTAACTCTTAGCTGAGGCATCGAAGATTTGCTATTGATTGTTGGTTTAATGTAAAAGTAGTTTAGATTGTTGGGCTTGCTCATAATAGATTTAATATTTTATATATATATTGTATTTAATAAAAAAAAGGAGGAGGAGAGAAAAATTCCTTCCTCCTCCTTTTTATAAGTGGTGGGTTTTTTACTTAGTAAAGATTCCCATCGTGTTAGGTTTAAAAGCCTCAAAACCAACGTGCTTAACCATGTTAACCTTGTTAGTTCGTGAGGTATCCGTTGGATTAGGAGTACCTGAACCTCCTGTCAACCACTCGCGGTATCCTTCCTCATGGTAAGGTACGTCTTGGTAACGGAGTCTAATTGCTGGTACTGTAACTGGGTTCTTTCCGTAATCAAAAGACTCTACTGTTCCTGTAGGCAGAACCATACCGTAGTTTGCGTATGGGCTGTCCGCTGAACCTAAAGACTTAGGGTCGGTAAGAGCTTTAATTGATTTTACATTGTACTCAATAGAGCCTTTAGTAAACCTCTTAAATCCAAAATCAACTTCGTGCTTACCTCCTTTAGATGCGTCATAAATTACACCTCCAGCAGTAAGTCCTCCTGATTCTCTTAGCAAGTCCTCGATGTCAGTCTCAAAAGAAGCTGAACAAAGTAACATCACCTTGTCAGGCGCGCTAAACTTTCTAAGATTTAAACTCATTTCATTAAACTTGTCCAGAGTAAGAGTAGTGTAAGTAACCTCGTTAGAGTAGTTTTGCAAAAATGGGATAAGACCTTCAGAAGAAAGCATCTCATTAAAAGCAGAACTAGAAGAGGTAATCTTACGACCTGTCAAAAGGTTCAAATCACAAGTAGCGTCAAAACGCTTACGAGTATTCAAGATACTTCTTACGTAGTTAAACTTCTTGTCGCCTCCAAAGAAAGACTCTTGAGCCATAGATGTTGAAGTAAATTCATAACCCTCATCTATAATCTGAATGTTGTTCTGATACTTAATCAATCTAGTCTCTAGTCCTTTTGGTGTGTTTCCTGTTTCAGCACCAATACGTCCTGTTTTGAAAATTTCAACCCCAGCAAGCCCAGCAGCAAAAGTGGCTGCTCCTCCTGTTACATCAAACAACTCAGCTACAAAAGTAGTAGTAGATGCGTTAGTAACTGTTCCAACTCTCATGAAATATCTCGCAGCACCTACCTTAGCCTCTAGTACGTCACCTTCTCTTACAGAAGTTCCGTAAGCTGTTACAGCTGCTGGGTAAAAAGTCTCACCTGATGGTGGGTACTCAAATACGAAATCAGGAGAAGAGCTAGATACAGTGAAAGTTGTAACTGCTGCGGCTACTGTATAGCCAGCATTAACTCTAATAATCTCTCTGTTGAAGTCCTCTTCGTAATGTTCGTAGTCTACAGAAGTTGTTGCTTTTTTTTGTCCCAACTCTTCCATTAAGCGCATAACGCCTAAATCTGTGTCGTTGTATCGACCGTAAAGCTCTTCGTCTACTTCTTTCTGTGCAAGTGCATATCCTTTGATGATTTGACTTGACGTTAAATAATTTACCCCTGAATATTCTACACTAGGTGCGGAGGGGATGTTTTGTTCTATTGGCATTTTTAATTTTTGTTTTATCTAGCTAGTAGTCCTCTCGCGAATAGCGAAGCTGGGTCATTACCCGTAATCTCTATCCCTTTTGAAGTCCCACTAGACTTTTTGGTTATTGTGTCTTTGTGTTTTAAATTATTATCTATGAAGTCCTTTGTCTCTTTTGCTGCCGCTAGCTTGGTCGCAATGTTGAAAGGGAGTTCTGGTTTAATCAACATAACCAGAGTTTGCATAATTTCTTTTTGTGCTTGCTCTAGTGGCTTAGTTGATGGTTTTACAATCTGTCCTATGGCTTCTGCTATGACAGGGTTCAAGATATACTCTCGCGCTTGCTTGCGAATCTCGTTGGTAACCTCTACGTCAAAACTATTATCACCGTATTCAAAATTGACTTTTTCAAATTTATTGAGTATCGTATCTGCAACATTTGTTAATTCAGCCGTTTGCTTGGCCTTCTGCTGCTCAAAAGTTCTTGTCTGCTCTTGTACGTACTGCTCAATAATTGAGTCTTTATTTGTATCACCACTCTTCGGTACTTGTGGTACTTCTAGTGCTGTTTGAATTTCTTTTAATTTGGCTACTCTGTCCCTAGCTACTCTCTTAGCTTCTATGACTTCTAACCTAGATTCCTTCGAACCTAAGTTGGCATCCTCTCCGAACGTCTCTGGAAACTTATTCTCTAAGTAGAGTAAAGCCTCTTCATCCGTGTACCCCTCATCTCCTGTAAGCTTATTCAAGTAAAGCCATTTTATATTGTCATTATCTGACAAGTCTACTTCGTCAAGGTTTTCGTCAAGTAACCAAAGGTTTTCTTTGTTTTCTTTTAACCATTCTTTTACGTCAATGAACTCTTTTTCTTCAACAGCCTCTTTCTCTACTGTCGGTTCTGCCTCTTTTTCCTTTACCTCTTTAGCAACTTCTTCTTGCTTTTTTTCTTCAGTAGCGGGTGTCAGATCCTCTTTATTCTCTAAATTTTCTACTTGATCCTCAGCAACTTGAGGACTTTCTTTAGTCTCTTCTTGCGTAGTCTCCTCTGATGTATTAACTTCGTCTTGTGAAGTCTCGGTTGGTTTCTCTTCAGACCTGCTTAAAATAGCGTCTGCAAAAGACTGTGCTCCGTTTTCTGTGTCCATTACTAATTGAATTTAATGTATAAGTGCAAAGGTAATAATTATTAAATTTAGTTTATTTGTGGCTTTGCCATTCTTGTTGGATTTGAGATACCTACGTTCTCTTGTCCCCCTATTTCTTTAGGCATTGTGCCTTTCATTCCCCCAAAACCAGCCTCGTCCCGGACTTCACTAAATTTCCCCTGCTCAAGCTCAAATACTTTCTCTACCAACTCCTCTTTTTGATCTCCTTTTATAAGTTCTAGGTTAACATCTTCTTTGTGATCTTGTGTAGAAGCTCCTCCTTTAAGCCTGTACTCTTCTCTTAGCTCCTCCATCTTAAATTTATGTGCAAGCATAAGTGTCTGTTGTTTTGCTTGCTCAGAGGCCACGTTTGACGCTTGTTGCGCTTTAGAAGCTGCTTGTGAGTTTTGTACAGCAATTTCTTGTTGCTCCTCCATGTATCTCTTTTCCCACACCTTCAAGTACTTCTCAGCTAATTCTACGTTTTCCTTCGCTATCCTTCTTACAGATGCGGCAATAGAAGGGGTGATTGTTTTTTGTGTGAGTGCTTGGTTAAGTAAACCTGTTAGTGCTTCCTCGTCTGCTCCGTCTGGCGCGGTGGTGATACTAATCCCCAACTGTACTAGTGGGATACCTTTGGCTACTTTGATTACATCTACATTCCCGTAACCAATAGCCATCCCATAGTCATCGAGACTTTTTCCGTCTTCTATCCTATCCTGAACCATCATACAAACTGCTTTTGTGGTTCGCATTAAAATATCTTTATAAGAAATATTAAGGTATCTTAAGCTGTTGTTGCGGTTTATAGATGCCATTCTAATATTTGCTACAGCAGAGTCTTTTTCAGGCGATCCTATAGTAGAGTAAGGTACTCCTGTGATAATTTCCATTTCACCCACTATAGCAGCCTTAACAGCTTGCATTTGGTTAAGTGCTACTAATGTGCTTTCAGGGATGTCTCTTACGGGGTTTAAGTTGTTTAGAGGCTTTCCGTGTACTTGCGAGGCGTATAAAAATGTACCTGTCTTTCTAAAAATGTTTATTAAGTCTCTAGGTTTTAAGTTAGACTCTCCCATACCGTTTACTGCGGCTGCTACCGCAATTACATCTACTGCTACTCCTGCGGGGTGAGCTTCTGCAATAATTCTCTGCTCGTGAAGTGTGAGTAACTTATATCTGTCGCTGGCTGCTATAAGCTTCTCTACAACCGATTTGTTTACCATATCATAAATGTCAGGAGAGAACCCTATAAAGCCAAAAGTCTTTGTAGTCAAGTAGAACGTTCCCTCTTTTTCTACAGGTACATTCTTTTTAATACCGAAGTCTATAATATATTCTGTCCCTGTTATGAACTTTCCTTTGTATATATTTTCTACAATAGTGTCTACAATCTCACTACCTGCTTGTCTTTTTCTTTTGTTGGCGGGTTTGAGTAGCTTTCCTCCGCTTCTTTCATCTTTAAACCACTCTTGTTTTAAGTTGTCATGACTTTTTAATTCAAAGTCTAAAAGTTCTACTTTAAAGTTTCCCCAAGGTCTACCTCCGTCACACATCTCAGGGTAGTATCTAGTTCCCCAAGTTGTCCCCCAAGAGTTAGTACCAGTACTTTTATTTTGGAGTGCTACTTCAAAAAGCTCCTCTTCCGTAAGCTGCTCTTGAGCCATTACAGCTAATTGGTCTATTTCTACGTAACGATACTCTCCTTTCCATTTTGCGTCAGAGTAATCCTCGTTTTCTACTGTGTCGGAAATAAAATTAACTGGGTCTACATACCTTACTATAATGTCTAGGTTGGAGTCATACTCCACCTTTATGAAAGCTGACCCACATACAACTAAGTCGCGGACTACCTTTCTTTCTAACATTGGAAACCTGTTAGCATCAAATACAACCGCAGTCGCTATTTCTAAAGCTAATGATATATCATCCTTGTAATTAAGTTCTAAGTGTATTTCAATCTCCTCGTCCGTTTCAAAAACTTCACTTTTCTTTACGTACTTAGATACGTCCACTCCTACTCTATTTAACGCCTCCCCTTTTTTTGATAGTAGCCTCTTCGCTTTTAACTCGTTACGCTTTCTGTCGTACTCTGTTTCGGTTTGGGGGGAGATGGCTTGTATAGATGGCTTGTAGTCTTGATTTTGTAGTTGCCCTACAATGTTCTCTACAAATGTTGGTAGTGGGGAGTCTACAGCGTATATCAAGTTTAACTCTGCTGTATTGCCGTCCCCTTGTACTTGCTTCTTGAACTTATCTACTGGTTCAGTCCCCGCAGCGTACCTTCGATTGAGTTTATATTTATTTCTATTTGAGTTTTGGTTACTTACAAAAACACTATACCCAATGTGGTGTATAGCTTGTGCAGCTTGTAAGCACCAAGGTTTTTTGATCTTCTCAGAAATTTCTACGAAATCGGATGGAAAACCGTTTACCTCTTTGTTTTTTTTCTCCATTAAAGCAATAAAATATTTGCAAAGTTACGAAGAATAAAACTTGGTTTTTAGCAAAAGCTATAAATCAAATAAGTATCTCTGACTATCAACACTATCGCCATTACCAATCATAAGTATTTGATTTTCAGAGATTTTTTGAAAAAGGTTGTGTTAGCAGATGTTAGCAACAATAACTAGCTTTGTTTGTCTTCGTTATACTTT
>Ga0222708_1000353_pt1 | contig 12261 bp, 14 predicted proteins | sample AntAcemetage1576_FD_179806 | JGI IMG/M metagenome (GOLD analysis project Ga0222708, IMG submission 179806) | Saline water microbial communities from Ace Lake, Antarctica - #1576 | ecosystem: Environmental > Aquatic > Non-marine Saline and Alkaline > Saline | place: Antarctica: Ace Lake... | reverse complement strand
GGTCTGGCTCCGAAGATCTTGACAATGCCATTGGGGAAAGAGGTATATCCCTGCTCCTGGCCCATATCTCCGTGGGTAATTCTAACTGGAATTAAAACCTCTCCACGGTAATGCTCATCAATAATTCCGACAGAGTTAGCTAGCTCTAGTGGAAGCTTCGAGATGCTGCTTCTGGGGACAACTTCAAAGTAATGTCCCCTGGGAGGCTGAATTGAAAGACCCGTCTTAAAGAAGATTACATCTCCCTCTATCTTTTCGAGTCCTATTATCTTGATGTCATATCCGGTATCACCTTCATGCGCTCTCTTTGGCATTTCCGCATCGGGTGATAATAGCTTTACTTTTGTTTGCATTTTTTCCTCTTTTTTCCTGAAGCCCAATTGATATATTCCTTTAATGCGTCGATCATTGATCCTTCCCAGACATCTTCGTCTACTTCAATCTTTAATCTTTTTGCTAACTCTCTACCTCTTCTCCAGGCTTCTGCTTCTTCAATAACTGTATAGATTCTATCACCATCATTCTGTGTTTCAAGATCATAGTTTTTCTTACCTTTAAAATTAAAGACGCTTCCGTTGTCGAAGATTAAAGCGTGGCCACACTCATGCAAAAGGTGAATAACCTGATTATCCATAGAAACTGAAGCATTTATTTCGATAATTTTTGTAATATGACAAATGCAGCTATCTACGCCTTTTGTAAATTCAACATGATACCCCTTACTGGTTGCCCAAAAAACTAATGTATCCAGGTTGTCTTCAGATGTCATTGGGTGGCCTTGCTCCTATTATAGTACCGTCATATTTATAAAAGTAGAGATAAAAATCATTTGGTCAATTAAATTCTTCTCAATGCGATGGCGGAAACGTCGGATCCAGTAGGATCTCCAACTTCAGACCAAATTAATAACATCATATGAAGTCCCGATACCGGGGCTCTAATAGCAAATGAACCAGGCAGGGAAGAAAATCCTGGGTAGGCTGTAGCATTAAGGCTAACAGTGTACGGATCTGCGGTGGCCAATCCTCCGTCTATACTCTCCGATAGCAGGATGTTCCAATGACTTGAGTTTGCAGAGTAGGTGCTTGGTGTTTCGAGAAGTGAATATAGAACGCGAAGTCTTATTTCAGTTGATAGCCCCAAGTCATCAACCGTAAACGATATATCAGCCTCTTTAAACCCGCGAACCGAAAAGGAATCTGTCTCTCTCACCAAAATATCGCTGGAGCCTAATTCGGAACTGGATAAAATTGAGAATGGTGAGTTATCTGAAGTCATAACGCTGAGTCCCCCTACGAAGTCTAGCGGAGTTGTTCCAACCGTAATTGGTCCCGGTGTAATTAACCAAAATTTAGTAGTAGCTTGTCCGCCCTCAACTATATAAATTTCAGAACCTGGAATCAGCCTGTCTCCGATATCTGCATCATTAGTTCTTGACCATTGACCGTCTGAGTTTGTTCCGGGAACGTCTACATTATAAATGCCATTAGTTGCCATATTAGTTTGGCGATATACTAGAACCCTGTCTCCGGAACTTAAGCTAACACCATCTAGCTGACTTGGAGCGCCCGATGCTAGGTTTGCAATGTTCTGTGTTGAGGCTGCTCTGGCAGGATTTTTATAACCAAGCCTTAATGAGTCAACTACGGGAGTCCAGCTTAAATTATCCGTTCCGCCAACCAGGCGATATGTTGTCGAATCACTTTCAACGAATACTAACATTCCTTCTTTTCTATTTAGATCGGGAATTGAATCTCTATCATTAATGTCTTCACGAATCTGATATCCACCCTCTATATGAATATCCTCCAGCATCGGAAACAGGCCATTATTTTTAGGCTCAATTTTTGATATTAGATTAACTGGCATACTATGACACCACTACGACTGTAGGGCCTAAACCAACATTATCACTTTCGTATAGTGTATAGTCCTCGGTGATTCCAAAATCATTAGTTAGGGATATTGTATCAGAAACTTTAATAAAGCCGCCTTCGAAACCCCCGACTGTAAATGTTGCATTTCCAAAGCCGCTTCTATATGCATAATAAATCTTTTGGCTGGCTCCAGGATTTACGCTGAAAGTTCTAGAGCGGCTGGTCGCAAGAGCGGAGCCGGATAAAGCCTTGATAAAAGCCTGAGAGTTTTGTCCGGCCGCACCAACACCCCAATAGACCTTCTGAGCCCAAGTTTTAGATATGGTGGCAGAATCAGTTTGAAGATTGTCCTCAGCATTTAAAGTCCAGATAACGTTCGCTCCGTAAATACTTCTAATGTATGACTCAGAGTATGAGAAAGAGCCTGGGGTCGAAATCACATCTTGACTCGGGCCGCTTTGGTTGTCAGACACAGATGCCAGCACCGGTGGCGTTCCGTATGATGCTGAAAATGCTGGTGTAGTCAGTGTATCACCCAGCTCAATCAATGAACCTCCGGCTACAGAGAATGATAATATTTCAAAATCGGGACATAAGAATGAGGGACGAACACAGCTCCAAACCATCTGGCCTATTGGGTTCTCCATTAATACAGCGTACTGCTGACCGATTAATGGCGGTATACTAACTTGATTTATTAAAAATTCTAATGCGTCAAGCCTTTCCCTAACTGTCTCGTATGAATCACTGCTTGGAAGCACTCCGAGCTCTTTTTCGATGTTAAAGATGGCAGAACGCAATCTGTTAACAGAAATTGCGTCAACTCTAGTTTTGGTATCCACAACTAAAGGTAGTTGGGCGTAACCATCTATTGCATCAGGATAAACGCTAAAGTCTGCCACTATAGCTCCTTACTTTTTACTTGTCTTTTTTGTCTCGGAAAGCTTTCTTTTTAAAGTTATAAGCGGCAAGCTTCTATTCGTAGAAGTTTTTCCTGTATTATCCGAATTAGTCGTTCGGTTATTATTTTTATTTTTTCCACAACCACAGCCCATGGGAAACTCCAACTAAAACTTAATCAAAATATTAGCAGTTATTAATTAATCTGTATTAATAGTGAGCCTTACTTTTATTGAACTTTAGTATAGCCTCTCAGTTGTTTTAAGTTTTAATTTGGAGGGGGGGTAATGAGTAATTTTAAAAAATTATTTATGTGGTTTTTTGCGGCATCTATGTTGGCGACTTTGTTTTCGATTCCCGAGGATGGAATGGTTACCTTTGATCGGGTAACAGACTGGAATAATGAGGCCCACCTTATTGATTCTGATGACTTAGACTTTTATAGTATTGGCAGCCGAGATGCTAAAACTGTTCAGCCGGTCGTTAAGATTATTTTCGCAGTAGAGATGGCTTTCTTAAGAACTGCGACAAATTCGGCAACAGGATTTAGTGTCGCTTACGATAAGTCAGAGGACGTAAGCTACATTGTAACTAATGATCACTTTTGCGAACATCATGAAGAATTAACTAGCGGAACTAAATTCTTATACCAAAACCATCGGGGTATTATATCGCCCGAAGGTTCGCCGGACCTGAAAGAGCTAACTGTGTACAGAAGAGATAAGTCTAAAGACTTATGTTTAATGTCAGCGCAAGGATATGTGAGGCCTGCCAAGGTAGCATCGCCAAAATATAAAGTTAGGCAGATGGAGAAGGTTACTACAATTGGAAGCCCAGCCGGAGTTTTTCCAGTACTTCTTGAAACCCATATCAGCAATATGTTTAGTCGAGAAGTGGCACCAAAAAGCATGCATGGCGGTAGAAACTTGTATTTACTTTCAGAGCAGGTATTTGCAGGGCAGAGCGGAAGTCCAGTTTATAACTCCGAAGGCGAAGTAATCGGAGTTATATTTATGAGCCTATCAAATAGAAGCGGCCCGGTATACGGTGGAGTTGCTATACCACTACTAGACCTGATTGAATTCTTAGATGATTCTAAAATAAAGTACTAGTTACCTTCTCTTTAGTTTTTTAACCTTTTTAACTTTTCGCTCTTTTTCTTTAGGAGCGGAAAGTTTTTTTTCAAGGTCCGTCGCCATGAGCTTTAGAAATGCTGGATCGATTTGATTTCCTGACATGACGGTATTCATTATTTTACCCGCCATATCAATGGCCTTCATAGCATTAATTATATCTGGGTTGTCTTCCTCTCCAGCATCGACCTTTTGACGATACTGGTTAAGAATTTCCAGAGACTCTGCGGATATGGCCGGGGTCTCATTATTGTCACTACTCATCTAAGGCAATCTTTGACTTTAGAATAACAAGCTGCGTAATTAGTTTATCAAGCTGCTCTTGATTAAGATTGGCGGTGATAATAATACTTGACTTATCTAGATTTCTGGCTCTAATAGATAAGTCTATACCCTTCTTGAAATTTTCTTTAACTTCAATATAGTCACGAGTTTCATTATCAACCACTATCTTCATGTTACATTACCTTTGCTGCGTAAGTTGCGAGTGCGCTTCGTTCACCCTTGATCAATCTAATATGACCAGAGTGAGGAAACTCCTTGAATAGCTCAACTACCGAAGCCAGTCCGGATGACTTTTGGTCAACCGAAGGTGAGTCAATTTGCTCAAGGTCTCCAAGTAGAATAATTTTTGAGTTATCGCCCATCCTAGTTAAAAGAGCTTTGGCCTCATGATGAGTAATGTTCTGTGCCTCGTCAACAATAAAGATACAATCAGGCAAAGTTCTTCCTCTAACATAGGCTAGAGACTCTAATTCAATTATACCTTTTTCAATCATTCTATCGATATAATCCATTCCCTTACCAGCAGTAATAACACTCAAGTTATCAAATATTGGCTGAAGCCACGGACGAACCTTTTCTTCTTTTGTTCCGGGTAGGAATCCGATATCCTTACTGGTGCTCTGAGCGGGACGAGCAATGACCAATTTCTTATACTTCTTAGTGTGAATCATACTCATAGCTGAAGCAATAGCGAGCAGCGTCTTTCCTGAGCCGGCCATTCCAGATATAGAAACCATCTGAATCGCTGGGTCCAGAAGAAGCTCTAAGGCGATAACTTGCTCCTTAGACCTTGGTATAATTCCCTCGACTTTGATATCTCTATCTCCGGCATACTTTAGCTTCTTGACAACGTTATTATCGCAAGCAATGGCTAGAGCACTCTTCTTACCAGACTTTAGCACAACTCCCTGATTTGGATATAGCTTTGGAAAGAAATCATCTTCGCTAAGATGAAGCTCGCCATTAGCATAGAACTCATCAACCATATCAATATCTGCATCGACAGTTATCAGGCCATCGTAGAAAATATCATGATCTCTTAAGCCACCCTTAGAAAAGCTCTCAGCGGGTATTCCAAGCGTGTCGCATCTAACCCGAAGTGATATGTCTCTGCTTACTACGACGGCCTTCTGACCGTCTTTGATGAGCTTTGCAGCTACAGATATGATACGGTTATCATTAGTGTCTGGAAAATTACCGCTAAGCAAACCTATATCCGAAAAGTTTGCGACAAAAATTGTCTGTTTGCCATCAACCTTAACGCCTTTAACTAGGCTTCCCTGCTCTCTTAGGCCGTCTAGATACTTATTTACATATCTACAGTTGCCTCCGACAGTATCCATTCTAACCTTAAGGTTGTCGAGCTCTTCGAGAACCTCTAGGGGAATATAAACATTATGACCCTCAAAGCTATGTATCGATTCGCCATGATAAGCGAGAACCGATGTGTCAAGAACATAATTTTTTCTCTTCGAGGAAGGTGATGGCATATAATAAATCTCCACTTAATTGTTATCTCTAACTAGACAGTATCTATATCTTCTTCCATTAAAGACCAGGCTTCAACTTCAATTTGATAATACAAACTACCTGACTCGGAATCTTCTTTTAAAGTCCAATTCCCAAATACAAGCTCTCCTACCATCTCTTCGTCTTTTTTTACGCAGAGTGCAGTAAGTTGTGGATATTCTATTATATCAAGTTTATGCTCATTGGCCAAGATATCTAAGAATTTACCGGAGTCAACTTCTTTGGCAATATGTATATCAACGCCCAGATAAATCAAAATTGATTCCAGCCATTGTTCTTTAAACTCATCAATCGCTTTCTGTGTTCCAAAGCGATCTGCCATTAAAGTTAATTTCATTTTTCCCCAATATTTGAAGAACTTTCCAGATCCACATATTTATTCTACTCCTTTTAATAGAAAAGGCCGTGTCTATTATCCTCGTCCGAGAAGCCTACGAGCCTATATTGGCCCCGTAAATCAAAGCCAAAGTATACTTTATTATTTTCAGTAGAAACTATTTATATTTTTAGCTTAACGAGAGGCCATAGAAATTATGAACAAAGAATTATATGAACTTATGAGTTTTTTAATTAAAAATAATGAAAAAGATTACGCGCATATGGTTGCATCATTAATTAAAAATGCAAATAAAATTATGAGCAGAGAAGAACTTATGGCCAGCCAAAAACTTGAAGGGAAGTTACAATATATGATTAGACATATCGCAAAAGATATGCTCGGATTTGAAAATAATGATGATATTGATGAATTCACGGAAAGTGTGTATCATGAAGTTTATGATTTTGTTTCTGAATTTATACTTAATTGTTCTTCTAATTTTGGGCTTGAGAACAAAATCGATCTTAATGAAGAGGCTGAGGATATGTCCGCATATTGGCTATTTTTAAATTATGACTTGAAGCCGATCGTCCTGCACGCCCTCCGACAAGGAGGCCTAATTAGCGGCGATCATGATATTGAAGACTCAGATTATATTAGCTCCATATTTGCTGAATACTTCTCATACCAGGAATACGCATTACCCAGAGATAAAAATATTTATATGATTAAGTCGCTAGACGACATTAAGAAAGCCTCTGAGGCAGCGGAAGTTAGATATAATAACTATATCAGAAGCAGCCTGGTTAAGCAGGATGATAATCTTGTCTGGATCTTTGAGAACGAAGATTGGAAGGTTTGTGAGGCTCACTCTTACTTTGCGGCCGTCAAGGCCGGATGGGGAACTAAGTGGTGTACCACAGATAGAGTTAACGGAGAGGCAGATTTCATGAATCACTATAGGCCGGACTCACCTTTGGTTATTTTTATGAGCAAAAATAACCCTAAAGAAAAATATCAAGCTACATATTGGGAAAATGCGTTTCATGATGCTGAAGGTAATCCGGTTCGGGATAAGTATAAGATATACAACCTTTCAAAATTGATTGCCGACAGACCCTACGTTGATTTAAACGCGATAAAAAATAGGCTTGGAATAGATGTTGGCGGTGGCTATGTATCTTCCGAGAAAATTAATCCTTGACCCAAAGCCTCTGGCCGGCATCGTATATCTTATACCACCCTTTCTCTTCGGCGTATTCTCTTTCCGACAAACACCTGGGATCCATATTGGCTCGGCAGCTGAGCCTATTAAATGTATTAGCGCCATCGGTCCACTTCCACCCCAGGGTATCTCTCTGCTTCTCAAACCCGAGAGCCTTAAGATAGTTACCTGTCCCATACCTTAAGTCAGCCCAGTAATGAATTGGTAGACCATGAAGATTTTGAATTGCATAAAGCATCTTGCCTGCCCCTCCAACGACGGTCGTATTGTTTTTAGAGCAGAATCTTTCGATTTTAATTTTATCTTTATAGACTCGATAAGACATCGCCGAGACCAATTCTCCGTCATGAAATAAACCAAAAGTTCTGGCATTAACCGATCCCATTAGATGGTTGGTCTCAAAGAACCATGAGTATACATCTCTTGGGACGTTATCCAGTTTTGTCTTTCTGGCGAAGATTCTTTTATTCTTGCCAAGTACATTATTTATCATTGATTGTATTATATCAAATTTGTTGAGCACCTCATCTTCCCTGAACTGAATTATTCTAAGGTTGTCCAGCCCCTCGTAATCAGCCCTCATCTTATAATGATATCGCTTATCTTTATTTTTTTCTGAGTGCCAATAAAGTCCATCAACGTTGATAGCAGTTCTATTATCTAATTTGAAGTCTGGCCGATATCTTAACAATGGGTACTTAGAGGCATCAAATAGATAATTATAAGGTTTTAATCCTGAACGACTGGAGAATATATTTTCTAGAGCCGTATGCTTAGCTTTAAAATTCTCAGTTGCAGATATAATATCTTTATCGGAAAGGCCATCCGAGATCTTATAGATTGAGGCAGGAGATATCCCGGAGTCAAGACACATTTCATTTATTGTCTTTCCATTTTCAAGAACCTTAATGCTACCATTCTCAATCTTAGTTTGAATTACAGATTCTTTAATCTTTAAATTCTTCATCGGGTGCTCTACGCCATATTTACCAAGGCATGTCTCTATGGCTTTATTATTTAGCTCTTCTACATTTCTTGGATTAGCTGCACCATAGCGCTCAATCATGGTCTCTTTTATCTTCTCTTTAACTTCCTCTGATGAAAAGGCGGACTCCGAACCAAATCTTACAAGATTCGACTTCTTCATCTTCTCGACTCTGGATTTCTGAAGAATAGCCGAATCTTTTACTATAGAATTATTTCTTAGAGCGCTAGCTATAGTTGGGTCAGTAACGCCAGCTATAGCAGCAATCTCTGTGGTCGTCATATTCAGCTCTATATAGTGATGATGCAGCCACTTGTAATTTAAATAATCTTTAGATTTAGATAAGGAAAATTCTTTAACTTTACTAGATATATATTTATGGCTTTTATTGGTTATTACTGCAATTTTATTAATGCTAAGATTTTGCTCGATATATAGTTTTTGAAGCCTATCTTTATCTAAAGTCAATTTATACCTCGTTTACCAGTTCCATTCTCCACTCATTCCATCTGCACTATAGTCAGTCACCCTTTTCTCAAAAAAGTTAGATAAGCTGTCTCCGTTCAGAACCCAGTCTAGCCATGGTAGAGGATTCTCCTCGGTTTTAAAGATTGGCTTTAATCCAATTTGATTTAATCTTCTATCAGCAATGAATCTAATGTATTGCTTGACTTCGGCACCTGAAAGGCCGGGAGCATCTCCAAGCTCATAAATAAGATCGATCAGTCCATCTTCTAGCTCAACTGCCTTTTCAAACATCTCGTAGATACTTGACTTAAATTTATCATTGACAATTCTCGGATGCTCTTTACAGTACTCTAGAAATAATTTGGAGATCCCCTGAACGTGAAGGGTCTCATCTCTGATGGACCACTCAACAATCGTACACATTCCCTTCATCTTTCCAAACCGTTGGTAGTTTAGCAACATAACGAATGCGGAAAATAAACTCATTCCTTCGTTGCAAACCGATTGAGCTAGAGCCAGTCCGAGTCCGGTTGCCGTCCTAACATCATTCTTCTGCATAAACTCAATCTTTGAAACCATCTCTTTGTACTTTAGAAAAGCTCGATACTCAGACTCATGCATTCCCAGGGTATCATTCAGTAATGCATAAGCCCTCTGATGAATTGCTTCCCTGGAGGCAAAACTCATAAGCATTTGCCTGACTTCATGATTCTTAAACTGAGGAAGAAATAGGTCGCAGTAATTAGACGCAACCTGACAGTCCATCTGAGTAAACAATCTTAAAATCTGAGTAATGTGTTCCTTCTCGACATCATTAATCTCTCCACCCTTCCACTGATTAACGTCTTCCTGAAGTTCGGCCTCCCACTCTCCCCAAAAAACTTTATCTGATTGAATTGCATACTCAATTGCCCAGGGGTATTGAAATGGACGATATGACTCTGCGTGATTTACTAGCCCTGGCATGCTAAGCACTCCTCTTCTTCTGACTTTACGTAATCTGTTAAACTTGCTTTTTCCATTTTCTGACTAACTTTATCTGGGTCTACAGATGATGTCGTTCTTAGGTAGTAAAGACCCTTAAGGCCCTGCTTCCAGGCCTGAAGATGAACCTTCATAACGAACGACTTATCGGTTCCGTTAGGGAAGAATAGATTGACCGACTGACCCTGGCAGATAAATGGCTGCCTATCTGCCGCGTGCTGAACCACCCATTGTTGATCGATTTCAAATGCGGTCTTAAAGACTAACTTTTCATACTCGGATAGAAACTCTAGATGTTGAGCGCTTCCTGCGTTAGTGATGATTGAGCTCCAAACCTGGGCTCTTTCATCCTCCGGAACTCTGTCATTAACAATCTTTTCTAGATATGGGTTGGTAACTAAGTGAGAGCCAATTCTAGTTCTGTGAGTATATGCGTTTGACTTTCTGGGCTCAATTGATGGAGACGTGCAAGCAATAATTGAGCTGTTGGCATTCGGAGCTATTGCTAGAAGGTGGCTATTTCTTTTATCGTCTAGATCTCCAGCATCAGGATAGGTTCCTCTTTCTTCGGCTAGCTCGACAGAAGAAGCGATAGCGTCTCGATTAATTCGCTCAAACATTTCCTTATTGATTCCGGTGGCTATCGCGGACTCCCATGGAACTCCCAGCCTCTGAAGGTAAGCGTGAAATCCCATCGCGCCCAGGCCGAGGGATCTTTCCCTTTGGGCGCTATAAGTAGCTCTACTTAGTGTATCTGGAGCGTTTTCAATAAATGCGTCAAGAACATTATCTAGCATTCTAATCATATCCTTGACTAAATTGGTATCTTTCCACTCGTCATACTTTTCTAAGTTAAGGCTGGAAAGGCAGCATACAGCTGTTCTGTCAGCGGATGTCGGGAGATGAATCTCATTGCACAAATTTGAACCGTTAATCTTTAAGCCCAGAGCCTTAAGTGATGCCGGAAGATGCTTGTTTGCAGTATCAATAAAGTTTAAGTATGGCTCGCCGGTCTTAAACCTGGTCTCAATTATTCTCTGCATTAAATGACGCGCCTTAACAGCCTCCTTTACTTCTTTGCTGGCAGGATCAATTAGATCCCACATATCTCCATTTACTACGGCCTTCATAAAATCATCAGTCAGGTTGACTGCGTTATGAAGGTTAAGGCACTTACGATTCGGGTCTCCACCGGTTGGGTCTCTGAAGTTAATAAACTCTATGATATCAGGATGGGAAATATCCATATAGGCGGCGTAAGATCCCTTTCGCGTCTTTCCCTGACGAAATGCGTTCATATCCGCATCTACTGTTTTTAGGAATGGTATAGGGCCAGGAGACTTATCAGAAATAGATCTGACTTCGCTCCAGTGGCCGCCAACTCCGCCACCCTTGACGCTGAGCCATCTTAGCTCCGCACTATGATCGATGATTCCTTCTAAATTATCCGGAACCATGCTTAGAAAACATGATATTGGAAGAGCCTTCCATTTTCCGCCCGGTGCCGGAGAGTTTGATAAGATGGGGCTAGAGAACATAAAATAGCCTAAAGAAACATAGTCATAAATTCTTTGAGCAAATTCCAAATCACCCTTGGAGGTAGATGCTGAAGCTCTAGCAAGACCCTCCTGGATGGATTCACCATCAGCTAAGTAGTATTTCCTTAATAGAGTTTGGGAAAATTCATCTAAAAGTGAATCTCTATCCTGTTCAATTTTTATTCCATAAATGTAGTTATCCGTAGACAAGTAGACCTCCGTGTTGTCCTATTAAATAAAGGTACCCTGATTGCAGAGTACCTCTTTAAAAAATTAAACTAATTCGCAAACAAAGCTACAAGTTGTATCGCTTTGATAATATTGCTTTAGTGTATAATATCTCTTCAGATTAGTAGCTAGTATAAGAAATATTCAGCCCAAAAGTTTATCAACATATTGTATATCAATAACTTTGACTTTGTTTTTTTTTATTCATCTTTTTTATCGGGGTTGAATTGCCCCGTGTACTCTCCGTTCTTCCAAACTCGAACCATATTTGTCTGCTCAGAAAGAGTAAAAACAGCAAGAACATCCTTCCTGGTTGAGAAGGATGCCGCTGTAATATGTCGGGTTCCGGTACCTTCAGGAATTCCTAATGTTGGATCATCAACAGTTAGATAAACTTTGTCACCTATAACTTGACCATCCTGATTAATAATGATGGCTCCATCATCACCCGAGTCAAATATTGTAACGCAATCTTCTTTAAACTGCGGAAAGTTAACATTAACATAAATATCCATCTTATCATTTGTTAACTTTCTCATGCCCTCGACCGAAGTTGTATTGGCAGAACCGAAAACACCCAGGACTATCATCGCCCCTACCTTATTCCCCTCTTTAAAATTCTTTTCAGATATCTCTGTTAAGTATGTATATATTTTCTTCTCCGTTTTCTCTCTAGCTAAATTAAGCTGAAATGAAAAATCAATTACCGGCCCCCTTCCTGGCGCTACGTCTTCGGATTCCATAAAACCCCCTCGATGTTATAATACCCCAGGGGTCAGACTGCGTTAG